>Ga0065711_1030971_pt1 | contig 30915 bp, 8 predicted proteins | sample Hoacrofraction12_FD_59098 | JGI IMG/M metagenome (GOLD analysis project Ga0065711, IMG submission 59098) | Hoatzin crop microbial communities from Cojedes, Venezuela - Epithelial fraction 12 v2 (version 2) | ecosystem: Host-associated > Birds > Digestive system > Esophagus > Crop | place... | reverse complement strand
CCTCCGCTGGACTTTCTCCAGTAGCTCCTCATCTTTCTTGAACTGGGGAGCCCAGAACTGGACACAGTACTCCAGATGGGGCCTCACTAGGGCAGTGTAGAGGGGAAGAAGAACCTCCCTTGACCTACTGGCCACACTCCTCTTAATGCATCCCTGGATCCCATTGGCCTTCTTGGCAGCCAGGGCACACTGCTGGTACATGGTCAACCTGTCATCCACCAGGACACCCAGGTCCCTCTCCACAGAGCTGCTCTCCAGCAGGTCCACCCCAAGCCTGTACTGGTGTGTGAGGTTGTTCCTCCCCAGGTGCAGGACCCTGCACTTGCCCTTGTTGAACCTCACCTGGTTCCTCTCTGCCCAACTCTCCAGCCTGTCCAGGTCTCACTGAATGGCAGCACAGCCTGCTAGTGTACCCACCACTCCTCCCAGTTTTGTGTCGTCAGCAAACTTGCTGAGGGTATCTAACTCTTCATCCAGGTCACTGACGAAGAAGTTGAACAAGATGGGGCCGAGTACTGACCCCTGGGAGACACCACTAGTTACAGGCCTCCAACTAGACTCAGTGCCGCTGATGACAACCCTCTGAGCTCTGCCATTCAGCCAGTTCTCAATCCACCTCACTGACCACTCATCCAGCCCACATTTCCTGAGCTTCCGTAGGAGGATTTTATGGGAGACAGTGTCGAAAGCCTTGCTGAAGTCGAGGTAGACAACATCCATGGCTCTCCCCTCATCTACCCAGCCCATCATGCCATTGTAGAAAGCTATCAGATTGGTCAAGCATGATTTCCCCTTGGTGAATCCATGTTGAATACTCCTGATAACTTTCTTTTCCTCCACTTGCTTGATGATGACCTCCAGGATGAGCTGCTCCATCACTACAAGAAGGACATTGAGTTGCTGGAGCGTGTGCAAAGAAGGGCAATGAGGCTGGTGAGGGGTCTGGAGAACAAGTCTTACGAGGAGCGACTGAGGGAGCTGGGACTGTTTAGTCTGGAGAAGAGGAGGCTGAGGGGGGACCTTATTGCTCTGTAAAACTGCCTGAAAGGAGGTTGTAGAGAGCCAGGTGCTGGTCTCTTTTCCCAGGTAACTAGTGATAGGACAAGAGGCAATGGCCTCAGGTTGCATCAGGGGAGGTTTAGATTGGGTATTAGGAGAAATTTCTTTACTGAAAGAGTGGTCAGGCATCAGAATAGGCTGCCCAGGGAAGTGATTGAGTCACCATCCCTGGAGGTGTTCAAAAAACGTGTAGATGTGGCACTTCAGGAACATGGTTTAGTAGGAATGGTGGTGTTGGGTGGATGGTTGGACTCAATGAGCTTAGAGGTCTTTTCCAACCTATGATTCTATGATTCTGCGGGCTACCTTAGCATAGGTCTCACACTGTGCTTGAAGCCTCTGCATAGGGGGAACATTTTGAGATAGGTAAAAACATCTCCCCAGCAAGCAGCTGCTCTAGCCAAGCATGTCCCTTTAGCCCGTCAGAGCATGTTGTTGATCTCAGTGAGAAATTATGGCCCTATGCATGTTTTCCCACCAGATCCATGCCCAGGACCTGCGAGGAGTGGCCATTTTCTGCTGCTTGTCTTCTAGGACAGGAGGCAGCAGAAGAAAACACATAGAAACCCTTCAGTGCAGCAGGGAGGGCTGTGAGGATATCCTCCAGCTACTCTTCAGGCCAGTCACCAACAACCTGGTCTCAGGATTTTATTCATACCATGTCAACCGACACAGGAGCTTGTGTGGCACCACTCTAGGACACAAATGCATGAAAACTCTCCTGAGAACTGACAAGATCCACACTCATTCTGCAAAATACGACTGAAAATTTAAAAGAGGCCGGGATACCTCCGATTCAAAAATAATTGGCAATGATGCATCATACTCAGAGTGAAAAAAAATCTTTTGGATTCCATTCTGACAAAAGACCCAGACTGTAATGACTCTAATGAGGTAGAAACATCTAGAAAGTCACTGAGATTGCCTCCAAATGGATCAATAGTATGTAAGGCAGACCATATGCCCTGCTAGAATAAAAACATATGCTTTAAAGGACAAATGACTCATGAAGAATTGGTTAAGCGGGATACATCCTGTGCAGGTACAGAAGAGCAGGATGCTGCTACTACAGGCAACTGTCTGGGGAGAGATCACAGCCCACTATCATCATCTGTACATGTGAAAAAAAGAGGACAAAAAATAGCAGAGTTGAGGGTGGCAGAATTGTGATCCAGTTTCTGAATATATTAAAATAGAAAATGCTGTATTCCAGGAACTCTTCATATTCACAGAAATAATCTTTCCATTAATCTACACTTGATTACAGTGACTGCTTTCATAACAGGAATAGCTGCATCTCTGATGTGACATGCAGGAAAAGAAATAAAAGATTCAGCCTTAAAGCACACCCAGCTAAAGACGGAGGACAAAATTCGGAGACAACTACACATCATCCATGATGACAAACTGAAAGTTAACAGTGACAGTGTGGAAAGCAGCCAGATCAGAAGGAACCAATGTACATAGCTCATCTTTAAAGATAAGAGATGGCATCAGAATTTAAGGTATGAATGGATCATAGCTGACTCAATACAGAGTAACAGTTCAGTAAATATACCTGTACTAGTCGCTTGCTTTCTTTGTACAAGACAAAAGAAAAAAGGAATTAAAGCTCTCAAATTGTAGAGACAACCTACTGGGCAAAGATGAGTTTTTTCGGTGCCGAGCCAGCCAGAGGGTACCACCAGGAATTCAGGCCTTTCACCCTCTCCCACTGGGAAGCAGACACACAAGTTATTTTGGATGCATTTAATTTTTCCAGTGATCTTCACAAGATTTCACAATCATTGCTTAAAACTGACATGAAACCCTGGGCATTAGGTAATGGAAAATCCTACCTATTGTATGATAGAGCTGGAAGACAGAAATGGGGCAGATTCACATGAGTCCCTTGGGTTTGGTGTGCATGAACCCATGGCAGATGTAACACGGCCATGTTGGGTGCCACACTGCCAGCCCTCTGGGAAGTGAGGGAGGCTGGGAAGCCTAAAACCAGCAGCTACTTCAGGAAGAGGCATGTAGCTCTGCAGGCTTCTCTGACCATAGTAAGCCAGTTCTCGTATAGCTAGTGCCACATGTAGGTCACACATAGAGAGTATTGCGAGTACCAGAGTCTCTGGAGCTGAATTCCTGAATCCTTGAGACAAGATTCGTCAGTACAGTCACAGGTGTCCAAATGTCATTTTTAGACATGTTAATGCACCCGAGACATCTGCATGGCATTGCAGACACCGTATGGACAAACAAGGCTGAGGCCATCCCCTGGGCTCTTGAAGGCAGCACCAAGAAACCTGCAGTCACACAACTCAGTTCCCCTTCCCAGCATCTTCCCAGGCACTATCCTTCATTATGCATTCCATACAGCTCATCTGTCTCATTTGTGAAAGAAATCTTTCTTTTGACCGAAAAAAACCAATGCAAAATCTGTCACAATGAAAAGGTATGTTTATACCCAGATGAGAACAAACTGTCCCTTAGTCAAGGCCACCCTATCCAAACAAGTCCTTTACCAACCAGGCCTTCTCAGACAGTCCTTAGACAGACCTGGGCAGGCAGCTGAACCTTCCAACTTCATTTTATAGGATAAACACATCATTTTAGTGCCTCTGACAAGGCCATGCTTCCTCGAGTGCATGAGCAGCATCCCATCCCCAGCACTTACAGGCAGAGCTCCAAGGCACTGTAGGTTCATGGCCCTAATTTTTTTTTATGGTACTTTTAAGGACAGAGCTTGGTGCTACAGAGGTCTTGTTTACATTTCAGATAGTTTGGAGGCCAAGATGTAACATGGAGGTTTTTAATGCCTCTTGTGCTGGAGCAAGCTGCCCAAGGCTCTTGCAAGAGAGGGCCTGAACTTGCATTTATTCTGACCATACTATGACTAACTTCAGAGGGTGTATGGAGGAGATGACTGTCTCTGAGCAAAGAAAAACGCATGAGCAAACCGAGCTGGTCCAATTAATCAAGAGTACCCTGTTCTACCTGTGGTTTCTGAGTTAGACTCTAGGAAAAAAAAATGGTTTATCTGTATGCAAAGATGCTCAAAGTTTCACTCCTTTTTTTTCTCCGTAACAATTCTCCATCCTACAGTGCAAACTATTTGTAAAATGGCTTAAAGGGCTCATTCATTGACAAAGCGTACTTACATGAGCAGAAAAAATGTTTCTTTGCTCTTGACAAAAGAAATACGTGTAAGACTGGATGACAATGCATGATTTTTGTGCTACGCAAAGTGACTCAGTGCTCTCTGAGAGGGCTTTTGGCTCCAAAGGGTAAAAGTATTACATCACAGCAAGGACTGCTGGACTGGCCTATAGTCAAAGGAGAACTTTAAGTGCCATATGCACAGTGGGATGGGAGGAGGATGATGGGATGTGTCTTCAGAGAAGGAAGTGCCTGGGGGCATCATTTGGGGCAGATGTACCCTTATTACAGCTGCACCCTACAGCAGCTTGCAATAGGCAAATACAGATCATCGTAGGCTTTCCAAGGTCTACCTGCAGTGCCATGACACAGTCACGCACAACCAGCTGGAGTGGGAACCTGGAAATGAACATTTTGTTTCTCTAGAAATCATTCTTGTTCACTTTGCAAAGTCTTTAGTATAAGATAATTAGCAGACATCACTGTTTATGCTGCTTCTAGAAAGGATCATCTTCCACCTGCTGATGAGGTGACCCCAAAATTCCTATCACCTCATAAAGCCTACGCTCCTTCAGCTGCTTAGGCAGTCAATATCAAACAGTAAGTTAGACTTTTTTGTTGCATTCTTTCATTTTAACTACCAAAGGTACCATTTGAAACATAGAGAAGGAAGATTTAACATGGCAGTCTCTCTCTAAAGACAACTACTTTAGAGGCAAGACATTAAAATATTGACAGCTGCTGATAAAAATGTACATATTTTTGCCAATAACAGATAATTTGTAATAGCTTAAAATACAGAGTTTTTTACAATGACTAAGATTGGTACATTCATACCAGTAAATACACCTCTATCATTTCAGGAGAGATGATTGCTAGGCATTAAAACATTTCATATATAATCACAGAATCACAGAATCATAGAATGGTTTGGGTTGGAAGGGACCTTAAAGATCATCTAGTTCCTACCCACCTGCCACGGGCAGGGACACCTCCCAGCAGACCAGGTTGCTCAGAGCTCCATCCAACCTGGCCTTGAACACTTCCAGGGAGGGGGCATCCACAACTAACAATTTCCTCCTCCCTCCCTGTAACAGAAATAATTAATAGGTACGAGTATTACTGGGTCATACCAGGGGATCCCAGCTAGTGTTACATGATAAAGCATTCAGAGACTGCAGCTACCCTGAAATGCATTTTTAATCATGTTAAGACCACCATTGTATGTCAAGGAAGGAAAAACATTTGCTTTTTTCTGTACTATAGAGAAGAATTACATTTAAAGAAACTATTGTTTGAGTTCAAAACTTCTGGGCAATCTCCAGTCTCTTTCTTTGTCACAGTATCTTATATCACTGAAAGATTCAGCACACGCATTTCCCAGTAACTACAATACATTTGACCAGTCTTTCAAGGGAGAGCTCAATATGACAGTGTGTAACAACGCAGGGCTGTGCACCTGCTGCAGAACTTCTGGCTGGAGAACACCAATTGCAATTGGTTACAAGCAATGCTCATTAGCACTTGCAAAGTTCTGAGTACATTTACAGGGTTCAAAAATTATCTGGATGAATGAAATCCAAATCAACTAACACACATGGCAGTGCAGAGCACAACTAGGTCACGAGATCTCCAGTGTCTGGATTCTCAAGTCATTAGAAGTGCATGTTTTAGAGATTAAGTAGCACTATCTAAGGATTTGGAAGGATTTTAAGTGCTGAAATATTTAACAGGTCAAATATATGTATATATTTCTCTCATTTGTTTTCACTGATGGATTAAACACATGCACAATCTTTCCCTAATGTAGCTTCAGCTACTGTTCAAAATGAGGTAGTCTAACAAATGTATTTAGGACAATGAAAAAAAAAACCCATGTGTGGAAATGGGACCAAAGGCTTTATTCAGATTCCTTTGAAGAAATGCCTCCTGTGGCTTTTAAACAGCAGTGTGCTGGTACGAGTGCTGCATGTTCATAAAGCTATATTAGTATGCCCTTTCTTGCACTGGGGTCCCTCTGGCATTGGATAGGTTAAGCAATTGCTGGTATTAAATTAGCACACTGATTTCCACTGGTAAGAAAGTTCCTTAGTCTTAAATTACAGATAAACTATTCCAATACAGCCAAGGAGAAAATGAATAAATGTACTCTTACAAAAAAAAAAACAACAAAAAAGTAAACACGTCTGAGCAATGGCAAAGATGTGATGTATAGATCAGCTGAATAATGATTAGAATATTTTTAAACCAGATAGATATGCATGTGTTTATTCAATGTAGCTGAGGTGAGCCGTGCTTCAGCAAACAGCATATAGCTAAGGAGAAGGCTGAACATTTTAATGTAGTCACTACTGCACAATAATCAAGGAGAAACATATTTGCTGCAATTGCAGCTCATGCTGGGCAACTTCTCCTACAACCTCATTTTAGAGCTACTTGTATTTTTACCTTACAGGGTTGGTAAAGACAGCTTGGTTGGAGCAAGCAGAATATGCTAGCTTGTCTTTTTTAAAATGCTCTGGTTTTCTCCACTAATCCATCACTAAAAGGCACAAATAAATTTACACTGAATACAGCTTAAAAAGAACTTGGATGCTCACCTCCATTTATGGAAAGTTTTGAAGGTGACAGCAAAGAGGATAAAACACATTTAAAAGTGTCATGCCCTCAACCTGTGAGAGGTTGGAGCCTGTAGGAGTTCAGAATGGTTAACGCCGTACCAAGAGCAGCCAGCACATAAATACAAGAGGCTTTACTACATCTTACCCTTTATAAGAAAAAGGATCACTTTCTGGGGGTAATCCAGAATTTTTTGTGGTGCTACGTGGTACATTTCATTAATGAAAGGCTTGCACCTAGCGCATTTGCCAAGGGACACCAGTCTTCACAGGAGCACAGGTCCTGGCCAAGGTGTTGTGGTCTTGGATCCTCTTCTTGGCTCTGCTGTTTCCTTGATGGGTAGCCTTGGACAAGTCTTGTCAGCTTGGAAAGGTTTAATGTCACAGACCTCATAGGGGATTGATGATTGACTTCCATTACGAGAAGTTTTACAAAGTGGGGTTTATATTAGCTCTCTATAACTAGTCCAGGTCTGAGAACCACACTCCAAGTAGAAGAATTCCAAAGATGATGAACAGAAAATTATTAGGGGTCTTTGAAAGTATGGCCTGAGAAAAAGTTGAAGCACTTGATTGACTCATTTCTGCAGCAGGGAAGTGAGATGAAACATGATAACAGTCTTCAAATAAGTATTAGACAGAAACAATCTCCTGCATGAGTATTGGGCAGAAACAATCCTCTACAGGTACAAACTCATGCAAGAGAAATACAGGTTAGATATCATGAATTATTTTCAAAAAGTAAAAACGGAATAAGCTTCCTAGGCAAGCTCCCTCTATAAATATGTTATGAAAAACAGTAGAGAAAAATCTGCTGCAAATCATGCACGTATAGATGATCATGCTTCAAGACAAGGACATCTCACTGTGCTGCCCTGTTTTTTCTCCCTGAGCAAGCTTTGTGAAATGTCTTGTATATACTGATTGCAATTTCTTAATTGAAAAAGTAACTGTTACCAAATACGGTCCTTTCTGGCTCCCTTCTCTCTAAATTGACTTTTACTGGTGCACCAGAATATAACACACATTAAGACCACGATTTTAGTCCCATGTTGCGTGGTCCATATGAAAGCATCTTTAACGTCAAACTTTCCTCTTCACTGTTCTTTGATTAGCTTGTTCCAATTTCCCTTCAGTTCACATGACACAGTTCTCTCTTTTTCCTACCCAGTGATAGCAGGAATGCAGCTTGGCTGTTGGTTTTGTTAAAAAGTCACCCACGGGATTAACTGAGCTCAAAGAAACTGCTACATAAATTTGAATACTTTGATATGATAAATGCCACAACTAACTTTACAGAGATGGACTATAGGTACCTTACTGCTGAGACACTTCCATGCAAGTTCACCCTCAGCTCAGGAAGTCTAGAGCGGACATGGTTGCATCAAACAAAAGCACAAGTGTTCCTAAAACTTTCTGTAAGGAAGCAGAGCTTTGTTCCACTGGAGATGAGAAGAAGTGGCTAAATGTGACATTTGTGTCAAAACACTTCAAACACGGTCCTGAAGCATTACCACCCTCTCCCCGACGTCGTTTGGGGAAACCATCTCTTCCAGTGCATTGTTCCCACAGCTGGTGGTCATTTTCCTTGTTGCACTCCCAGGAAGCTCACCTCTAGGTGTCTCAGACTGACCATCCTGGAACAGAGCAGGTCCATTGGGCTGGAGGCATCTGCTCTTCAAATATCCCACATAAAATTTCCAATATGCTCAGAAATGGCTTATGTGAGAAATGTGGCACATTCACATGTTCCTCACTTCTCCTTTCCACAAGGCAGTGATAACAACACTTGCCTTCCTCCCAACAGTTTTCTGAAAGAAATCCAATTGACATGTACAGTTCTCACCAATACCTTTCAACAGGAACTTCTCTAAAAGTATCAATACATTATTCTGCACTTAGAGCAAATAAATTAGCTGAACAAATTTGACCACTGAAAATAAAGGATTCTGTGTCTAGCTATATCATGCAACACAGCAAGGATGAAATCTGTCACCACATTCCATCACCCCAGTCAACAATAAAGTGCAAGACAACTTCTACAGAATCAGTGGAGCTGGCATGAACAGCTCTGTGTGGAGATCTCCATATTTCAGAGAACCGGAGTTTTTTATGCATCTGTAAAAATACGCTACATTTCAAGTGGCTACTGATCTATTGCACTGAGTTGTTTTTACCTAAGTGAGATATTTGCAAATGTAGGCTGTTTATTATCTGCTATTGACAGAATTCCCACCTGCAGTCACAGTGGAAACACTTTTTTCCAAGGATCCTAAATGATGTGGATTCTCAGTTGGTCATGCAGCATAGTCTGCTAGAGACCTCCCCTTCTAAGGTATGTGGCACTGAGTAGTCCTTATCAAGCCAATTAAATAAACTATTCATGTTAACATGAGTGCAAGCGATCCTTAAGCCATTAATTTCTCCCTATACTTTTACTGTTTAATTCCTATGCACTACTCTGCACCACTCAGAGATCTTGGGCAGTTTGCCTTGAAACCACCAAGGCTTGTGAACAGTTTTGGACTCCTGATGTGGGGTGGGTGGAGGGCCACCCCCAGCTAAGCCATCCCTTCCCACCTCTTAGCACCCACAGATTTCTCTGAATCTTTTTACACCCTTTCATCCATTTCCTCTGAATGATTACCAGAAAAATCGCTTAATCTCCAGCACAACACTGCAAAGACAGAAGGAAAGTATAAAAACTAAAGCTCCCCTACCCTTTCCAGATGAACACTAATTTATATAAGGTGATTTGTTAGCATAGCTTTGCTAAAATCTTGCCAGACTTGAATAATTTGAAATCTGCCAAGCAGAATTTAGATTGCTGAGCCACAAAAGTCCAATGTCAACTGTGGCTTATTTATCTCCAGGTCTGCAAGCTTCTGCTAAAGAGAAGCTGAAATAAAAGAAATTTATTCTAAGCATAACCAAAATGCCATAAATAACGTATCACTTGATACAAAGGAATATACACTACATACCACAAGACATAAAACATACTAAGTGTTGTATCAGCCTAGCTTTCAGGGGTTTATTTTACTGCACTATGCCTCTATATCTCAGCTCTTACTCTGAAGGCATGTTTGTATCAGTATTATCAGGTTCAACACCAAGCCAAGGACAGGGATTGAGCAAGTTCAGAGTGTTCCGTTCACAGCTGTGCTCCTGCTCGTGGTGGGACCCCCAGCTTCCGAGTTCTGTGGCTGCACAAGATGAATCATCAGGAGACACCAGCAGCTGACGAGCATGGCCTCTCGCTTCACACCGTCAGAGGCAGAGGAAGCATGTCAGGGGCATCGGCAACTTGTTAGCCATGGGCAGAGTTTATGCATGCTCAGAGACCACGGGGCTAATTCGATTGAGCAAATTATCCACCGCAATTGGTTTGTTCAGCTCTAGCTACTGATGTGAGATGCCAGCACACCTAGCCTAGCTCCAAGGTGAACCAGGGCATTATTTCAAGCAGTGGGAGGACCTCGTGATGGAGATGGAAGCTGCAAGAAGTTCAGAAGGCTGAGTGTGGAGAAAGCCCTGACATCTTCACAATCCACCTGGCACAAAGCTTTTCAAAACAACAGTGGAGCTTCGTTCCCCAAAACACTTCCCTCTAAAATACCTTTACAGAAAGGTAAACTTTCGAGCAAGCATGCAGTAGCCTCCAGGAAGCATTGCCAAAGCTAATTATATATACATTTCATTAGTTAATTACAAACTGCAAATGAGCAGGGCGAAGTTTTCCCCTGCTGCAGTGGAGGCAAATGTTATCACAATTCTTACTTTAGTGTCAGTCTTCCAAATCATATGCCTCACCAGAAGTGTGCATGGTGCCATGCAAGAGCTGGATGGTCTCTTTGCCCAGGTACACAAGCAATAGGATGAGAGAAAATGGCCTCAAGCTGCAGCAGAGAACATTTAAATGTGATATTAAGAAAAACATCACCACTCAAAGGTTTACCAAGCACTGGAACAGGCTGCCCAGGGAAGAGGTTGAGACATCATCCCTGGAGGTATTTAAAAGCTGTGTAACGTGGCACTTAGGGACACGGTATAGTGGTGGACTTGGCAGTGTTAGGTCTATGGTTGGTCTCGATAATCTTAAGCGTCTTTTCCAACCAAAATGATTCTATGATTCTATGACAGTTGATGATAAACACTGTTTATGAACACAGAGAAAAAATGGATGGAGAGCCTCTATGCAGACAGGTATCAGTCTACAAGAAGCATTAAGCTGGTGTCTAATCACTCTTCTGATATAGAAATATTTCTCATGTGGAGACATCAATAGTAGTTAGGAAACCAGCACTTCCATCAACACTGGTTAAATCCTTATTGCCCAAATCAGAAGTACGAGAATACAAACAAGAGGCATTTACCCTCTGTTACTGCATGGCTTCTGTCACATCAAGCTGACAGAGGAAATTTTGCCCTCCCAAGGGCCAAAGACCTGCCATGTTTTGTCCTCACCCACATCAGGGCTGGGCATGACCTTGCTGCTTTGCCTCACCTCTGTGCACATGGCAGTGGAGGAGCGCTTCCCACAGCTTCTGGCTAAGGCCAAAAACCAGCTCATGACAGCTGGTGAGACACCAGTTAGGGAAAGGCTTGCCATCTATCCAAACCAATCAAAAAAATTACAATGACAAGGTTAAAAAACTGTGGGCTCCACAAAAAAAACCAGTCTGGTTTAAAATGTGCCAATCTTTGATGATTTAGACTAGTTTTAAGAGTTTTTTTAACACGATAGTTGGCATTCCCTAAAGCGGGGAATACCAAATTCATCCTAGCTGCAAATTGTTCAGCCTGGCTGTCCATAGTTTAATCTTCTGACTGTGACTGATAGCAAGTTTATATCACTTCGTGAGCTGCTTCGGGGCTTTGTTCAATTAATCTGAATTTTTTTATCTTCAGATACTTTTGATTCACACAAGAGGTAGACAGCAGTTCAGGAGTGCACACATTCCCCAGAGCTTCCCACCATCACGGCTGAGCTCCAGCATCTCTCCAGTGCAGGATCATCGGTAAGCCATGCACAACTCAGTACATTTCTTAGAGCAACTCTGCCAAAGGAGTGGGACTGACTTGTGCACATAAGAGAGAGTTTCTTAGCATCAGCTTTTTTCTTTTACTTTTTCATGCATCTTACTTTCAGGTTTAAGCTTTTTTCAACTACATCTTAGACATTTTTAGAACATACTAACTATTAATGTGTTTGGAAGGCATACAGAGATCATGACGCTACCTCTTATTCTTCTTACTTTCCCACACAGCTTGACAGTGCACAGGCCTGTTCTGTATCTAAATTTACAAGCAGTGACAAGTGATAAATATCCTCATTCTAAAAAGCTATTGTGTACCTCAAAGACAATTAAAATTCCTTAGATACCTAGATGCAGTACATAATACATTTAGTCAACATTGGAACATGTCAGAGAAGGAACGTTTTATCCCAGGACACATCCAAGCATCTAAAAATAGGCCTTCAGTTTAAATAAAAGTACTGTAATAATGTTCATTGGGAAATCCCCTTTCCTCAGATTACAGAAGTAATATTAATTCCTAGATCATCTCCTGCTGTGCAGTAGGAACTGAGCAGATGAATTTATAAAAGTGCCAAATAGATTCTATATTCTTTTTTATTAGGAGAAAAACACTGGTTAAAAGTGATGCATTTTTAATTCTTTCATCTAATCCAAGAAAGTCATACCACACACTTCAGGGCATGGACTGAGCTCTGGCCCACCCTAATCCATACAGTTTAGCTGCAGGAGAAGAGAGTGCAAGAGTTTCCCAGACTTTGTCATATGAAGTTTTGATCATGACATGTAATTTTATTCAAAACATATCATTCCTCACTCAGTTTTGCTTAGTTTTCTCTAGAAGTTTCACATACATTTCCAGAAATGGCAGGCAGGAAGACAGTATAGCTCTAATGTTTGATAGAAAGGAAGTTAACCACTAAGTAAACGTAAATATTAAGCTATCACGGCACCTGAAATTTACACTGTTTCAGAGATGCAAAGCAGTGGTAGGAAACAACTCACTCCCTTGTTAACCGTATTCCTTCTCTGTTTTTAGGGGTGGGGCAGAAAGGTGTCTCCCAATACTTCTTTGCCAATTAGAAGCTATTTTCTTTCTTTGCGGTAGTTTAATTAAGGAATATCATGGAATTTCTCTTCTTTGAGAAGTTTAAAAAAGAAAACAAACAGAGAAGACTGGTGTCAGGTTCAGCTGGAGAAAGGTTCATGACGTGCAAGCACTAACTGATTCGGGCTTGTTTTGTGTCACCAAGGTCCACCGTGCAGAGTCAGTGTTGCTGGTGGTTGCTGCTGGCATCAGTCCACCAGCGTAGGCATCATGTGCATTGCATTCTGGTTAGCAACGTCTACATTTTTGTACAGAAACACACACCGTGCAATGCCTAATAGCCCAATTCAGAGAGTGTGCACTAAAATAGCACAATAACCTTATGATCACTTGGTGAATCCACACACAGCGAGAGAGGTGCCCCATTCTGAGACAGACCTCACCAATGCACAATTCGACACTGAGGTTTGTGTGGGATTGCTGCCAGCTACTCTGGCAAGGTCCGGTTCCCATCTGTGAATCAGAGCACTTTATTCTCTCGTCCTAAATGCTCATATTTCTGCATACGTATTTCTGACTGTGTAGCCTTCCATGGACATAGTGATGGTAACTTCTACTGCGTGAAACCGTATCAGCACTGCATGAAGTTGGGAACAGCATAAATTAAAGATTTACACCACGTAGCCCAGCTTAACTGACTCCTTGCCACAAGGACAGAGTGTCAAGGCTTGTTTGGAAATCAGAGTTCAACCCGAACAGCAGCAGCTTTCTCCTCCAACCATACCAACACCACAGGTGGACCCTTAAAACTGCCACACAGGAGGCAAGCTACCTTTTCTCAGGCTCACGTCTAAGGGATTGAACGTCTGCTAGCAGCTGATGGTGGTATTGCTGATGTCTAGTGTGTGAACAGCCTACAGTTTCCAATAACTCCCACCTGGGAGGAAAATACTGTGCAATTGTTTCCATTTTGTTCAGCTTAGCATTCTTGATTGCAAGGTCTCAGTTTGTCTTTTTTCTGCTGGTGATGGTTTTACTGATTTCAGACCTCAGTCAGCTTTCTTCTAGCATTTAAATTAACTTTGGAAATCCCATACTGAAAGTCTGTTGCAAGACAAAGAAACTCAACATTTTGAGCTGTTTACAGCCTCATCTAATCTTGCCCAGGCCTTAGAGAATGTCAAGCAGCAAGTCTGAAGTAAAGGCTATTTGAGCTGAAGTTTTGAAGTTCTTGGATCACAACTCACAGACTGAAAGCTTCAAAAGATGCTGTTTCTTCTTTTTACTGCAGATATTCTCAAGAGCACCTGGAAGACTTACATAAATGACCTCAATTTTAACCTGCTTGGACTAGATTAGTGTGATGGAAAAAAATGTCATGGGTGAGATTCCAGCCCAGTCTGTACACGGGAAAAGTTTTTCCTCTATAAATAGCACCACACTCTTTTGGCTGTAACACTTCTCTTGCTACTAAATTAGAATTCACAGGTCTTCTGCAGGATTCATAATGCGATCAAAGATTAGAAACTTCTTTGAAGTTGTCTTCCTTTGCTCCACTGTTAATACATACCTGCACTAATCTACCATGGTTCTCCTAAACTAATCGGTCACTCTCCCTCCCCAAAAGGGACAAGTATACAGGCTTTTTTCAAATCCCCATTTGTTTGTGTTCATTATCCACACTTCATTTTGCAAGGGCATAACAATTTGGTAATTGATTTTTCAGGTACTGTAAAGAGGGCAGCTCTGTTTTCAGAAATCTTTTGGTCTAAATGCGATTTGCTGGTAATATTTACAGTACTTATAACTTTGGTGCTGTTTATTGCTAGTAAGGCACACAGTGGATTGAACTGTGTGCATAACAAATTCTTAATATTTCACATTTAACAACAGCTATTAATAATATGATTGCAATGAGATTATCTCAGTTTTTCTTTTTTCATTTGGTCCTCTTCAAAGAGATCAAAGAAACACTGAACCTCAAGGTTATCTGCCTCTTGTTTAGGAAAACAAGCTCACAGCCTCACTGACCCTAAGCAGAAACTACACAAGGGAAAATATAATTTCAGAAATCCTTTCAAAATTTCCATAATTCAAAACTGTGACATAGGTATTTTCGTCTCACTGTGACTCAAAATTGGCTCGTAACTACCAGATCAAACTTCTTGTATCTTTAAATTAATACTTGTTTTTGGAAATAAAAGCCTATTATCATAGGGTTTGCCCTGATTTTTGTCAGTGACAGTAACTGGTTCAATTGGGCATCTGTTTGACTCAAGAATCTGAAAGCCTGAGTCGCTCACTGTGCTCACTGGCTCTGATCTCACAGACAACACAAAATGCAGAATTGAACCAGAAGCAGTACACAGTGCTTTTTGGGAATGAATCTTTCTGGGTTTGAACACGTCTAGATTTCCGCAAGTTTGAATCTCAGAAAGCACAAAAACTGCGGACGAAGTCAATTAAATACACCAGTGATGAGCCCCATAGTTAGACATCCAGAATTAACCCTTTCTAAATACTGATTTATGAACTGTAATGAAATGCACAAAAGGGTCATGCTGAAGAGGAAAGTTTTTCAAAAGTCCTGCAAGGTCGTACTTCTTTAGTGGGAGACTATGAAGATTTTAACTGCAACTCCATTAGAAGGCAGATTAGTCCAGAATGGAGGGGGAACAAAAAGAAGAAAAAACCAAGAAAGGACAAAAAAATTAAAAGGGAAAAAAAGCAAAAGAGAAATGGAAGAGCTCTCACTTCTTCAAAGCTTTATTTCTTAATTTTTCTTTGGGCTAAATTAAGAGATTAATCCATTCTGATGAATGCCCACAGGGTTCACTTCTAAAGGAGTATTTCCCCCCTCATCAGATAGAATAGGAAGATTAGAGTATGAAAAGGAGACAATTTATAGTGAGTTTTCTGGTCTTCAGAGGGGTTTTAATTTGAATTTGACGGATATGTTCCAGCTGCTGCTTGTCTTCATATTTTTAAAGGGACGTTTTAAGTGCTATAGTTGTGGGTACCTTGTGTCCCCAGAAAGATGTGTGCTCTGCTTGCCCACATTACAGGCTCCTGACTCACCATGGCTTTTCCCCAAACTTTAAAAGTCACACTCCACCAGCAACTCTCTTCTAAACCTGGCTGCAGAGGGGACCAGCCTCCTGTCCCCCATGGAGCAGGAGGACATCCCTATCAGACAGGATTCCCTTCAGGCTCCCTGAAGACTAGATGCTGTAGAAAATATGATTTAAAGACTGAAAAAAAAGAGTTGTTTTAGAAATGGCTTCGCTGATTTCTTTGTATCCCTTTAAGAAACAAATTAAGCCCATTATACTGCAATAAAAAAAGTAGTCATGATCTCCTATTGAGCAGGGCAGAACAAAAACATCCACAAGACATCTTTAACACAAAGAAGAGGCTGATGAAAGAGCCCAGTATAGGGCTACCTAGCAGGCTGGCACAGTAGCTACATTCGCAAGACTGATAATTGAGTCAACATCTCTCCACAGAGTCAAAGGAGTGAGACAGTTTGGGTGCCTGTGATGGGAATAATCTAATCGTGGGGCAATGTGCTACCTTCTCCAGTGAAACTGGTGTCTGTAAGTCTGGTGTGCGACTGGTTTGAACCGCTTTGTACCCTCTGCAGATTAAACACTAATAGTCCCAGTGACTAAATTAGGCGCTCGTAATCATTCAAATAATCCTGTGTGGAAATGGGCCAGGAAAGAGGATTTGTCACTACCCATTTCTCCCTTGTCACCCCATTACCAATACCTGCGCAAACATTTGCGGTCTCCCACCTCATTTTATGGACAGGAAAGTGAAGTGGACAATTTAAGTCACTTTTAAAAATCCAGACAGAAATAAGTGCCAAAAACTGGAACTGGAGCTGCCAGGTCTAAGCCAGAACAATTTTAGCACACAGACATACAATCTCCCAGACCAGTCTTCTTAAAGCAAAAAATTCAGATTTTATATGGCATTTTACAAAAATAACAATCATGACGATTAAGCAGTCTGTCAAAGCAGAGCTGGCATGAGAGCTTGGCAAAATTCTTCCAACTATTCTTTGCTCACAAAACGCGGACTTCGCAGAATTGAGAGTTTCATGGATTTTTTCAGTTTTGACAAACTTCAGCTCAGTTTCTGAAGCATCTTCATACAAATCATATAAATCATATAAATCCAGTTGGCGGATGGTCATGAGTGGTGTTCCCCAGGGCTCAGTTTTGGGGCTAGTCTTGTTTGATGTCTTTATAAATGATCTGGATGAGGGGATTGAGTGCTCCCTCAGTGAGTTTGCAGATGACATCAAGTTGGGCGGAAGTGTCGATCTGCTTGAGGATAGGAAGGCTCTACAGAGGGATCTGGACAGACTGGATCAATGGGCCGAGGCCAACTGTACGAGGTTCAACAAGGCCAAATGCCAGGTCCTGCATTTGGGTCACAACAACCCCACAAAACGCTACAGGCTTGGGGAAGAGTGGCTGGATAGCTGCCCGGCGGAAAAGGACCTGGGTGGGTGCTGGTCGACAGTCGGCTGAACATGAGCCAGCAGTGTGCCCAGGTGGCCAAGAAGGCCAATGGCATCCTGGCTTGTATCAGGAAGAGGGTGGCCAGCAGGAGCAGGGAGGTGATCGTGCCCCTGTACTCGGCACTGGTGAGGCCGCACCTGGAGTACTATGTTCAGTTTTGGTCCCCTCACTGCAAGAAGGACATCAAGTTGCTGGAGCGTGTCCAGAGAAGGCCAACGAAGCTGGTGAAGGGTCTGGAGAAGAAGACTTATGAGAAGCAGCTGAGGGAGCTGGGGCTGTTTAGTCTGGACAGGAGGAGGCTGGGGGGGACCTCATTGCACTCTACAACTACCTGAAAGGAGGTTGTAGTGAGGCAGGTGTTGGTCTCTTCTCCCAGGTAACTAGCGATAGGACAAGAGGCAATGGCCTCAAGTTGCATCAGGGGAGGTTTAGGCTGGATATTAGGAAAAACTTCTTTAGTGAAAGAGTGGTCAGGCATTGAATAGGCTGCCCAGGGAAGCAGTGGAGTCCCCATCCCTGGAGGTGTTCAAAAAGTGTGTAGATATGGCACTTCAGGACATGATTTAGCAGGCATGGTGGTGTTGGGTTGACAGTTGGGCTTGATGATCTTAGAGGTCTTTTCCAACCTTAATGATTCTATGATTCCATGATTCTATGACAAAAGTAGTTCCGCATTTCCAAAACGCTTAATCTCCCTGCCTCTACTTATTCATTGTGGGGAGCAGCATAGACCCTCCCAGAGTGGGACTGCTTCCCTCTTCTGTGTGCTCTGACAGGCAGGTGAGGAGGTAACAGTGTAGACAGCAAAAATGTTATCTAAGCTATTAAAATATTATCACATTTAAAATACTATCAAAAGCACAGTATCTAAAACCCACTGAAATTAATGGACAGCTTAGACTTCATCGCTGTTGTTTCAGTCTCTGCAAACAGAGAGAAATTGCGGTGCCTACACCTCCAGTCTTTCATTCTTTGGATGATTCTTCTTCCCAGCTGTACCAACTAGAGTATGAAAAGTAAATGCTGACAGTGTGGAAGGCAGCTAAAATATCTTTTCAGCCCTTGCTCTTCCTGGCTGACATACTGCCGTTTTTCAGCTGAAAATCTTAATGTGATACTGTTTTATTTTAGTTCTATTCAGAGTGAAGTGATGGCATACAGTGATTCTTTCCTCGAAATATTGATATCAGAACAAGATCAAAAGGATAAGAACCCCAAATTTCCAGTGTAGAAAAATGAACAGAAAATCACTAATAGAAATATGATTGGAATGTATTTTCATGTAGGAAAATCTTTGTATTTACCTATGTATTTAACAACAATTGGTATATCTGTCCACCACGTCACAGCTTTGAATGTTCTACTTATTTTGGAGGCAATTAGCCATCTATTCAAGGCTTCTGTGCTCACTTTAATTTCCCCATTTCTCCACCCACCTGAATCTGACACTTTGACATCTTTGCTTACTAGAATGGAAATTCAACATTTAGAAAAGCCAAGATACACAAGGTCAAAAACCAGCATGAAATGTATACATTGAAGAAGGGATCGTGAAATTTTATGCAAAACAAGTAGATTCATATTTCTATAACTTTAAGCAAAACAATAGCTGTCATGAGAAACTAATGCAAGTTTTGAAATATTCATCACCATTTTCTTGCTCGTTCTGAAAAGCAATTGCTTCAGCACTCAGAGCTGTGGGCAGATATTGAATAGCATTATGCCTTGTAGCCTAGCACCTTGCTGGAGAAGAATTGCCTGTAACACCATGCTATTATTCTATTTTAAGAATCTTTAAGCAACAGGGATTTCATCACTTGATTTGGAAGATTATTTAACAGACTAGTAGACCTTATGACTATGATGTATTTCCTGATATTGTACCTACATTCTTCCATTTCCTGAATTCATAGCAGTTATCATACCTCAACTCATTCTAAACAATCCATCTTTCTTCCAATGCTCCACACACCAAGCTGTTTCACAGTGCTTAATGAACTGTTTCCCATGTGGTGTTTGCAGCATGTTAGAGTCTATTCTGATGAAGTACATACAACTAATTGTGTGACCAGGATATTCAGCCAATCACTAGAAATACAGATACAAGAAAGTGAGAGAACTCTAAGCCCCTTAAACTGGTAAAACAGAAACTATGGCCTGGGCGTCGTGTTACTGTACTGCAGAATCACAAGACAATATTGGGAACCACATCCCACAACTCTGGTGTATGATGTGAAATTCAGATTCCAAACCTCTTAGACAAATTTTAGGGGGGAAGACACAGGAGAAGCTTCAATATAGAGTATCTAAAGTCTAAGGGAAAATATGCGAAGTCAGTTATTTTCTTACAAAAGTTAGCTATTTAGGTTTTTTCTTTATAGTGACACAATTGTTTCACTCCACTCCAAATCATACTGGTTTCAACCTTATAATGACTTTGCTAGTCATTCACTTTTTCTCACATTTAGCAGAGAGCACTCATGCCCCTCTTAGACAGATTGAAGTATCTGAATTTTTCAATTCTAGCCAATTTGGAGTGTAAACAAACTACACAAGGTTTATGACATACAAATAAACTCTCCCTAAATAAAGAAAAATTATTTAGAAGATTAAGGATTTTTAAATCTCAAAAGTAGTAGGCCAGAGCTGAGTTTAAACAGGAACTTTTCAAGTAATCTTGAACAGAAATATTATTGGAAATCCTATCTGTAGCACAGAACAAATCTGGGAGGGGGCTGATAGCAGGACCTGGAGCTGCACCTCAGCCCAGAGTTTCCCAGCCATCCCACGTGTTGTGGTGTCAGGCCATGTGGCTTTGCCCCAGGAGAAGACCTCATCTGTGCCTTGCTGCAGCTCAGTACAGAACTTACTGTGTGGAAAGCCATGGATGAGCAGTGCAAAAGTGGGAGGGAGAGCTGCGCACTCCACACCGAGTAGAGAGGAAAGTTAGCAGCAACAAAGGATGAGCCCCCTCCATCGGTACAGTGAGTTCTCACTGCCTCCACTTCTCTGAGTGGTTTTGTTCAAACACAACTGCCCTTGTTCGCCATTTGGAACAAAGAGCTCACCCTGAACCACTTTAACCATTTTGTTTTGAACACGACAGGACAGCCAGTGGTGAGCTGTGGTAAGCTACCCTGCTTCATCCTAGGATCCAGCTTCGAAATGGAGCTTCTGTCATTGCATCCCCCCTCAGCTAGGCAAGAAGCGAGGCACCTCCTTCAGCAAGGAGAGAAGCTGCCTCACACACCACCATCATCCTGAATGAGCTTCATGGACCCCAGCTCCCCTGTGTAGAAAGCACAAGTCATTCATAAGCACCAGAAAGTGGATTTTAATCGGTCAAAATGGACCAGTGACTCTGGCTTTCAGGTCAGTTCCCTGCCCCAGAAGCTGGTGAGATGCTGGTTGATTTGGCTCTGTGTCAGAGCTGTCCCTCCAGCCCCAGCACAAAATTGAGTAGCACCCAATAGGAGCAGAGTCCCGTTATGACTGATCCTGATTAGTAGCTGATGGCATGGCTGTTGATGTTGGCATGTTATCGGCGAACAGCAGCTTGTCTTGTACCCACATCCCAGGGACGGGACTCCAGGAAAGACCAGAGGACAAGCAGGCAAGTGCTGCACAACCTGCCCTGTCCCTACCATGTGTAAAGAGCACAGTCCTACCGCTGCAAATCCATTTAATTGAGTCAATCAGAATATGCAAGCTGTTGCCAGAAAGTCAGCCAAGGAGCGTAGCACAGGCTCTGTGCACATGCAGGTTTACTGCTTTCAGAGAGGTCAAAGGAAAGGGAGAAATCTGGTGAAGAACAAAGCTGCCACATCGCAGCTCCATTAACAAACTTCCCCACAACACAAACATCATGTCTCCTTACTGTAAACAAGTGGAGTTTTACTCTCTAGACAGCACTTAATCAGTATTAGTATGTCAAAATGAGACACTACTTGGGATTTCTGATTAGAAATTTAACCATTACAGGTTTGGGAAGAGCTAGCACCACAAGACATCTAGCAGGGGAGAGAAAAGCAAGAACAGGATCGCACTATGAAGTCTAGAAGAATGACTGTTTCCCCTAAAACACGTTGCCTCTAAAATAAATCTATGTTTTCATCTCCTTCAGCCATAGCCATCTGCTTTTTAGCAACTTGGAATATGTCATGATTTTTTTCACAGCAGATACAAGATCTTGAGGGGAGCCCTTCTATTTACAACAGTGGCAGTCCCTCAATTTATAACATATGCACGCTTGTAAGATGTTTTCAATTGCTTCTGTCTCCCTGACATGCAGAAATACTGCTTAAATAAGAAACTGTTATCACATATCTGTGAAGATTTCTAAAGCTAGACCATTTTGCATTTTCTACCCTACTGAGCTAGGAAATTAACAGTAAAACTTTACTCTGCCCTCTAGGAAGCCTGATTTAGTCAAAGACATGATCTCAGGTAGTAACTACAGAATCAGCTATTTATTCAATTTAAATACAACCATTCTTCCAGCAGACAGTGAAGGGAAGAAATAATATGTCATGCTAAGATTCCTGAGCCAATACTTCTCTCCTACATCCACTCCTGGGTTACTTTCCGTGCGTGTTGAAGTGCTCTGCTGATCTGTGTTAAATAAGCTGCAGCAGAACGGAAGGCAACTAATTTGTGCTCCCTGGGTGCTGGGCAATTAATTTAACTCTTGCTGGCACATAGTCTATAAATAGAAAAGATGATACAGTTTCATACTGATAACATTTCTATGAACGTTAATAATTCAACAGTAAGCATTTTTTTCCCCTATCTATCTTTCCTATCAGCAGTGATGAGCAGGCATTGTGTTGCCCTTAATCCAAAGAAAGGGGGTGCTGTTAGGTGTCTTCTCGTGTGATGACTTACCCGAGGGCTGACACCCTAAACACGGCATGTGCACTCACCTCCGTGGCAACATACTTTCTCCTTCTCTCTCCCTGGGCCAGGAGGAAGCATTATCCATTTGGAATTAAACACAAATGAAAGGCTTCTGGGCTGGACAGAGGTGCATGTCACAGGAACCACGTCAGAGAGATGGCCACCAGGAGGTGCCAATTCTCTCGCCCTCCCATGGTGATGGAGGAAAACTAGGCAACTGCTTAGATGAGCTATCTAGCTTGTTGGGAAGAGCAGAAATGGTAAGTCCTAATTTTCAGGTGACAGGCTGAGCCTGTCTCTACACAAATTTGTACAAGCAGAACACTTCCCCAGGTAACTTTCATATCCATCCAGAAACATTCTTGCAACATGCACAAGCTGGTCACAAAATGCTAATCCTAACATAAAGAGGGTTGCCATTCTTAACCAAGTGGGCTGGAACAAGATGTATGCTCCAAATACTTTCACGTCCTTCTGGTGACTGGAATATGGTTTCAGTTTTTATGGGCTTCATGCACAAATGTAATATAAAAATACACCAGAAAATACAATGAAATCAGCTTCTTTTAAGACGAATAAAGAGTTAGACGTAACTTTCTGGGTCTGGGTCTGAGATTACTAATGCTTCTTCCACAGTTTTTGAACAGAAATCAAATTCCCCAGTTTGAAGTATTTGTCTTTTAAAGAATTCTCAGTTGTATGAAGCTGTATGCATCCACTGTGTTCAAGGATAGTGCTGTACCTACTGCTGTTATTTTTTTCAGATTCACACCTGAAATTGCTAGACAGAAACATTTCTTGCAGAGATGTAGCTTAGATCTAATCAGAAATCAGGTAATTCTGTCCCTAACAAAGGCTTTATGTAACCAAAGACAAAAAGATTACAATGTTATATAAAAGGAAAAGCTTTCCAAAGGTGCAAATGTAGGGTAAAAGTGCAAGGTGAAAGAGGTTGCCTACCATTAAAGTAAAGTTTATCAGGAAATAAACAGAAATGAGCAATCAGTCCAACAGTAAAACAGGGGAGATGAGCATACGTTTGGGGGTATTGGAAAAGTTAGAAGTCCCTGGACACATTAGTCTTTGGCATTTGAATTACCCCATATAAATGGGGAAGGAGAAAATCCTTAGGGTTTTTTAACTATTTTCATGTTCTTTATTTAAATTCCTTTCAAATTAATACAAACACTGAATGATTTAGGAGCCTGCAGCATCTTGTCTCCTCTGGCACTTTGTATCACCTGGTCCCTGTTGTCTGCACCCCTCCTGGGCTGATACCACTTGCTTTGATATTGACACAGTTCAGGCTCAATCGAATCTTCAAAGAAAAATGGGCATGAAAATCCCCCAGTCCCCTCTTCCGCTCTGAGCCCAGGGCATGCACACACTTCCCAAGGACTGCAAAATCCAGTGGGAATTATTTTGTACTTAGTAAAATTAACAGTCATTACGGAAAATAGGATTTGAAACGACATTTCAGCTACGGGATCCTTCCAAGTCTGGTAGATAAGACAATAGCCATGATAGCAGTTCTGATCCCTTTCATATCACTGTCATTATTTTATTAATTTCCTAAACTAAGTTTATTCTACTGCATATTAAGAAGCAAAAGAAAAGCAGATGAGAAAGGCTGTGTTGCTCATCTTACTGAATCTTTTTTCTAAACTGTTCTACGTGGCTGCAAAGTACTTATCAAACACAGTTTACTATGATTATTTCCTGACTTCATCTTGTAAGAAGGGATATTTTAAGTAAACAAAATACAGACTTGCTTCAGGTTCACTCTTAGTGTGATTTTTCTCAACAGCACGGAAACCAGCCCCTTCTATATGCAATGTATGTTCAGCACCTATTCATCTATTATTAACAATATTTTAAAAAACAACACTGGGTAATCAATATACCAAACCTGCAACTCAGTGGCACAGCAGAGGTTCGTGAGTGCTGCACAGATTACATTAGCACTAAATTAGACAGAAACTCCAGTCTGGACAATCCTGGAAGACATCTATTTAATATCCCCCCAGAAAGAAGGTCACATTTTGGACTTACGGTTGGTTGTCCTGCTTTGATCACTCTGAGCACTGTCGTTTGACTGGTTGCTGGAGACAGAGGATATGCTTGAGCTCCTGACAAAACCAAATGTGGCCAGCTTAGCCGCTGGCAACCGTGAATAACCTGGAGGACGAAGTCCAGACTGGCAGGGCTTGGGGAGATTTGACTTTGCAGCACTTGGACACGAACCTTTCTTAAGATCAACTGAAAGAAGGAAAAAGAAATAAATTTTTATTAAACAAGCTAAACATGCTGAACATTACCAGTACCACACAGCCACATAAAGTCAGTATAAAGATTAAATATAAGTTTTAACAGCTGCTCAGGCTGCAGCAATGTCTTATTCTTTGATCGACTATAAAGAAGTTCTCTGTTACAATTACAGGTCACAATAATTTTTAAAATGTGAAACGCAGTGAAGACCCATGAGGCCTAACTCAAACTTCCAGGAAAGTAATGTAGTTCAAGTCTGCTAAGATTTTCTTTAACGGTAACTTCTTTTATTCTGTTTCACTTTCTAATTTTACATTTGTTACATGCCAATTAAAAGAAACCCAGAGACAAACACGCTACGCATAGTCTCCAATTATGGAAGCTGTTGTAGAACGCCAACAATCCTCCTCAAGGACAAAGGACTTCTTTGTATTCCATCAAAGAAAACACTTCTTTGAAGACTTTCTTTCAAATTTTGCTAAATGAAAATGCCCTTTTCTTGCACCAAGCCTGGGAACAAGGACATTCCTGTAAAGTTGTACTCTTTTAATTGGCTTTTAACTAGCCATTTCCATTGACGGACTTCACCTCACTATAAGCCATCAGCCTACGTGAATGACATCAGCCAAGCGTCAGCCAACTACCGATAGTGGGCTTATAATGGATGAAGTTAGGCAACAACAGTAGTTCAGCTAACATGTCCACCTGTGCTAACTACCAACTGCTCATCTGCCTCCAGCTTGTGTCCTAACCCATATTCTGCTGCTCTTGCTTAGGCAAACTTTTCTAGGGAAATCCAGAACACAGGTCCATAAATGCCTCAAGCTTTCTTCATGGAAGGACCAAAGCTTAGAGTTTGCTTTTGCTTCAAAGATCTGGATACCAAGTGGACCTGGACCTCAGCAGTACATGATATTTGGACAGTTTTTCTTTGCATTTTTAACAAGATCAGACTCCTGTTCTTTGTGGAATCCCGAGAAGCAAAAAAATAAAACCAAAAACAACCCCCCCCCAAATGAAAGTTCAACAAAAGCTGGTGCTAGCATGTTTAATCAGTCACCAGGACCAGTGGGTTAGGAGACAAGGCAACATTAAAACTATCAACATAGTCTCCAGAAAAGGCCACAAGACACCCTTTTTCCACTCTCATTTGGTGAACACTATTTGTGCTTTAGTCTGACCCATACTTAAAAGGAAGAAGTGAACATTCATAATACAAAGAAAAAATGCAAATTAACCGCACAATAGGAATATGGTTTTCATATTATTACAGTATCTATTTTTTTGTAAACTATGTAGGTCACAGCCTTCTTAATTTTAATGAAGCATTACACTTTGAGGAGACTTTACAGAAAACAAGACTAACTCCTCTGAGCAGAAAAATGTACTGGGGATTTTGAAAGATAGTTGTGTACCTCATCACAATAACAATACTAAGCTTTATTTAACAAAACTAAGCCTTTTCTTTTGAAATAGAAGTATGTACAAGACCAAGCTAAAAAGAGGTTTTTTATTCTATAAACCACATTTCTATGAAAGACATTAAAAAATGCTTCTTGCTCAATGAACAAAACAATTTATATACTATAAACTCCTAAAAATGCATTTTTGGTATCCACTCTTCACAAGTTGAGGCCTTTATTCAGGCACTAGGAGATAGATGGTGACTGCAGCACCTCCACCAGCTCAGAGAAGGACATGCTGTGGAGAGTCACCCAAATGAAAATAACAAATATTTATAGTGTGTAACAAAAGACTGTTAAAATCCCCATTCACTTTTTTGACACCAACAGGGACAATTTTGGAGTCTAGTTCTGAATCTGGCTTCATCTGAACTATGAGAAGATGGGCTCAGAGGTAGGTGTGGGCTCCAGGAGCAGGTGAAGAGCACTACAAGCACATTAGCATGGAGAACAGATAAGCACTGATGTTTACCACCACTGTTTACTGCTAGGCTCGTGCAGCATTGCTTTAATAGTGGTCATTTACAGCTGGTTTATGGTATCTGCAAAGCACCATCAAGCCAGACTTCTTCCCTCCCCACTGCTGGGGACACTCACGTCACACCTAAATGACTCTGCAGCAAAGTACTGCAGAACCTGACCTCAATGTTTCCCTCAATGCTATCAATACAGATTACAAATAGTGTGAATCATGTTAACTGATTTTCATGTAAGAAGAAAAAAAAGTGTCCTTTGAAAGCCTCTAAGAGTCCCAAATGCTAGAAATGACATGGTAATCATCGTTTGGACAGAATCTCTTTGCTTGAGAGGACTAATATTGTCCTGCGTTGACAACTGCTGCAAGGCAGGACTCTGATTTGCTTTTGCCAGTGTGAGATGGCACCTTCACTACAGAAGGATGATCCTGTGCTCTCTCCCTTCCACTATCAGACTTGTCATGTCCCCACCAATGCTGATACAAACACTTCAGCAGTTGTTTGGATGGCCCAGACCATCTTGCTTATCCAGCTGGCTGCACAGTCATACACTTGCTAGTGCCTGGGCACGACCGAATGTCAGCTTCACCAGCTATCTAAAGGACTAATTACACTGGGAAAACTGCATGTTATAAAATGCACACAACTCAATTGCAGTGTGCAAAATTGTCCCTGTATTGCACTGGTGGCAGGGTCAAGCCCACGTAGCCTCTAGACCTGAAGCAGAGGAGAGTACCTGTGGCAAGGGGCTGCAAGAGCAAGGAACATGCCCAGGTCTGTGGCAGCAGGGAGAAGGTATGGAAATGTCTCTTGTGGGTTTTGCAAGTTTCTGGAAAATGCATCAACAGGCCTGCACTAAGTAAGCTGAGATTTGAGATTCCTTTTTCCTAAGAATCTCTGAAAATTCAGGTGAAGGGAGAAATCTCTCCATTTTACAGCAAAAAGCTATAAATATCACAGATTTCCTGCGGCAGAACAGGCAAAATTCCATTGGGGCAGGAGGAGAAAGTGGTTAGAAATAGTTTTATTCAAAAAGCATTTGAAATGCTCTTGCCCTAGGATGGTAAGATTCTCCTGGGACTCCCATGTCCCCAGCTCAATGTCAGGGATGTCCACACTGAGTCCCCAGGCTGTCTGTTCTCTGCACCGCCCTGCAACCAAGCACCTGCAGTCCATGGCACACCGAGCACCACAGGTGTCACTGAAGAAGAAGAATTTCCTTAAAACCACTATGTTTTTGGTGACAAATTGCCCAGCCATCTCTAATTTTTCTCGAGAATCATTCTCCCAGACACGGGCAGAGGATTGTTTTTTCTCACACTTCTCTGTGTGTTTCAGTTTATGACTTCAATTCAAATTCCACCTGAGCTAACAATATTTTGTATCTTGAACTGCTCACCATCCTTAAATTATTCTTCACTTCTCTGCTTTGTAATTCAGCTCTTTTGTACCACAAGGACCTGGGGGCAGGACATTATCCTCATTAGGGACACATTCAAATCCTTAAAGTTAAGTTATTTTGTGTTTTCTTTCTCATTAAAATACATGAGACATCAGCCTATTGTACACGTTTTCTAAATATCATCAAGTTTTATGATAGATGTTCTTTCTTTATTTCTGTTTCTTAGAAGTATAGAAGCACTCCTGAAAACAAGGTCTGAGAGTTCAAAATAAAAGTTATTTTAATGAGCAGCTTTTATTTTAATAAAAATCTGCCAAAATAAGCTTTAAAAATTGGCAAAAAATCTTTCCAGCTGTCTCACTGCCTGAAGCTAATTATAGAATTGTCGTCTGTGTGGCACAAAAGCGATTTTCTATGACACCTCAAGCTGTTCCCATCTAGAAAAACACAAACATTTTGAGGTAGCGACTGATTGACACAAACCAGATGTGCCTGGGGACCCTTAAAAATAGTCTGAGCTAGACTTCTCACGCATCCTTACTGCACGCGAATCGCATCTCCATGCACTTGTATAAGCAACTTTCATGAGACCTCTCTGTGAAATATGAAGCAGGTTTTAGCTGTAATTAATGAAAAATTAAGGAAAGAAAATACACAGATATGTTCTTACGAAAAACAGTAGCAGTTCAAGACTTCAACTCCACTGGCTATTCAGGGATGCTTGGTAAGCCTTTGTTTTCTTGTGGTGGGGTTTTTGGTTGTTTTGCCTTTTTTTTTTTTTTTTGACAAGCATTTCCACTAAAATTTTAGTCATTAGCTTCCATTTTCTCTAGAAACCTTACTTTCTCTTATAGGACACTCTGAAGATCATTATTCTCATTTCATATTGGGGAATCTGAGGCAAAAAAGTCACCTGCAAGGTCACTGAATTAGTCAGAGATAATACAGGCAGAGTTAACCCACCGCAGAGTTAACCCAATCATTGATATCTTTGCAGATTAAAAACAAATTGCGAAGTAAGAAACCTATTATTTTGCCACTACATTTGTGGTTTCCCTGTTATAGACATAACAACTTCTCTCTGAACAAGAACGGAGGAAAGGGGCTTTAAAACAGAGGCCTGGGACAGTTCAGCTCTAAAGGCAAACCAGTTGTCAGTGCTGAACATCAATGCATTTTTGATCTGCCAGTCCACCATCATACAGTAGGAATTGCTCATCTCCTCCTGCTTCAGATTTTAAAGCCCCAAAAGGCTGCTCTGTGCCTTCCCAGCTCCCATGGCTGCTTAGCGTGTTCTCACCATCCCAAGAATTTGTCAGCTCACGCTTCATTTAAACCGTAAATGTCTGTGATTGTTTTGTAGCTGACGTGCAAAGCAGCAGCATCCCACAGAAACATCTAGCACCGGAATTGTCAGTGTCTGAGCCACACTCATGGCATTTTCCACTGGAAGCCCAGAGCAGCAAGATCAGTCCTCTGGGCACCGGAGCCACATCTCATCTGCCCAGCCGCTGACCATCGGCTGCTCAGAAGCGCTGTGGGTGCCCAGACAGCAGTGATGCTTGGCTGTCCCCAGGAAGGAGGTAGGGTGTCAAGCATTTGTCCACTGCTGCAGTCACATTGTTAATCGTACCTTTCTTAGGACTGATAATTTAGCCTGGCTGACAGAGCCCTTTGGGAGGCAGACTTGAAAGGCAAAGGAGTCCAGAAAGGCATGGGATTCTTCAAGAATGAAATCTTAAAGGCACAAGAGCAGGCCATCCCCACGTGCCAAAAGATGAGCCTGCGTGGAAGAAGACTGGCCTGGCTGAACAGAGAGCTTTAACTGGAACTCAGGAAAAAAAGAGAGTTTGTGACCTTTGGGAGAAGGGGCAGGCAATGCAGGAAGACTACAAGGATGTCATGAGGTTATGCAGGGAGAAAATTAGAAGGGCCAAAGCCCAACTAGAACTTCATTTGGCTACTGCCATAAAAGACAATAAAAAATGTTTCCATAAGTACATTAGCAGCAAATGGAGAGATAAGGAGAATCTTCATCCTTTATTTGATGTAGGGAGAAACATAGTGACAAAGGATGAGGAAAAAGCTGAGGCTTAATGCCTTCTTTGCCTCAGTCTTTAATAGTAAGACCACTTGTTCTCTAGGTACCCAGCCCCCTGAGTGGAAGACAGGGACAGGGAGCAGAATGAAGCCTCCATAATCCAAGGGGAAATGGTTAGCAACCTACCGACAACTAGGTGTTCAGGCCCAGTCAGCTTGGCTTATGACAGGAAGGTCCTGTTTGACTAACCTCATCTCCTTCCATGAACAGGTGACCTGCTTAGTGGATGAGGGAAAGGCTGTGGATGTTGCCTACTTGGACTTCAGTAAAGTCTTTGACATTGTTTCCCACAGCATTCTCCTGGAGAAAACGGCTGTTCATGTCTCAGACAGGTGTACTTTTCGCTGGATAAAAGAATGGCTGGACGGCCAGGCCTAGAGAGTTGTGGTGAACGGAGCTAAAGCCAGTTGGCAGCTGGTCACAAGTGGCAGTCCCCAGAGCTCAGTATTGGGGCCAGTTCTATTTAAAGTCTTTACAAATGATCTGGATGCAGGGATCAAGTGCACCCTCAGTAAGTTTGTAGATGACACCAAGCTGGGCAGGAGTGTCGATCTGCTTGAGGGTAGGAAGGTTCTGCAGAAGGATCTGGACAGACTGGATCAATGGGCCGCGACCAGCTGTACAAGGTTCAACAAGGCCAAATGCCAGGTCCTGCATTTGGGTCACAACAACCCCACAAAACGTTACAGGCTTGGGGAAGAGTGGCTGGAAAGCTGCCCGGCGGAAAAGGACCTGGAGGTGTTGGTTGACAGCCGGCTGAACATGAGCCAGCAGTGTGCCCAGGTGGCCAAGAAGGCCAACGGCATCCTGGCTTGTATCAGGAATAGTGTGGCCAGCAGGAGGAGGGAGGTGGAGCGGGTCCAAAGGAG
>Ga0065711_1030972_pt1 | contig 30916 bp, 16 predicted proteins | sample Hoacrofraction12_FD_59098 | JGI IMG/M metagenome (GOLD analysis project Ga0065711, IMG submission 59098) | Hoatzin crop microbial communities from Cojedes, Venezuela - Epithelial fraction 12 v2 (version 2) | ecosystem: Host-associated > Birds > Digestive system > Esophagus > Crop | place... | reverse complement strand
TTTAAAAAAAAAAAAAAAAAAAGTCAACTGTCATGTACTAGCTTGTGATCTAAGCTCAGTCAGATTGATCAGCAGCGACAGCACGTCAGAGGTCATTACCGTTAAACACACCTCAGTGAACAATTCAATAGAGTTGTTATTCCACCAGTGGCAGCCTTCATGAGTGGGTTTAAGAATCCATAGGGAGCAAACTCCAGATGACACCAGGCTACCTGCATGCCTGAGCGCCCTCCGCACATGTATCCTGCATAAATGCTATAGCCATCCATTACAACATGACTAAGTCAGCAGCATTTAGCTCTTCTCTCCCCATGAACAGATGCTAAATTCTTTGCTGCAAAGCAGAACAATGCTGAAGGTACTATATGTGCACTGCTTGCAGCTGCCAATTTCTAACAAATATCTGAATGGAACCTCCTCCTCTGTCAAGGTTTTCAGTAAGTGCAGTTCTGTGGAGTGCTGGTAATTTAACATGAGCTATAGCTTCAGAGCAGGGATGTCAAGTATCCTACGACAAACAAGCACAGCCCAGTTTGGCCTTCTTTCACCGAAGTAAAATCATAAATGTTCCTTCAGAGTGCTCCTGCCCAGACCGCCAGCAAGCATAACCATTTTATACACACCCATTTGATGCTTTAAATATTCCTCCCAAAACCCCAATCTCTCCTTTACGACCCCAAAAGCAGCTCTGGAGAAACAGCACCTCCTGTACAAAGGAAGAACATCACACAGGGTGGTTCATGTGGAACAAAAGCAGCTGCAAGGTGGAAGAGTGAATGAAAGCACTCAAACTAGGACTGCAGCGTATGCTACAACAGCACACAAAACATGCTTTAAAAAAATAATCCTATCACCTGGTTCCATACTACAAACTTACCCTCTGCTTGTTAAAAGTGTTTCAGTGAGAAAAATAAAATTACTTTAAAAATGATGATGGGACTGAATTTCAGACAATAGGGAAATTCAGTCTATTAATCATTGAGTTAATCTATTTATTCACCTTGAAAAAATCCTGATCAGGAGAAAGTCTTTTAAAAGAATACAGAGACTCAGCTGCCACCTTCCTCACTGACTAAGCAATCAGAAGATGCCCCCTTGAACCCTGCCTTAATAAAGTTCTCATTAAATGCAAACCTGCACAATGTTATCTTAAAGAGGCTCATTAGCTTAGAAAAAATTGTCTCAAAATGTGCTTATTTCCTCATAGGTGAGAAGGTGAGTTTTCAAACCACTAACTGCTGCAGCTTCTTATTTCAACCCCATCAGTGCTGCAGCTATATCTTGCAGTTCATCACGTCTCAATTATTTATGTAAACCACAGAGACAAATCCACAGATAGAAGTTATAATCACTATTACGAGATAGCATAGCAACAGGGATCACTCATTTCAGTATGGTATGTAAGGTTTAAGCCAGCTAAGGCTATTATTATTCTGTCTTCTTCATATTTTCATTTTCTTTAGGTTGGACAGAAATTATGAATCGTCTGTAAAAAGGAGAGGTACAGAGAGAAGGTAGAATAGCCTCCCTGCCTCTTGATATTCAAAAAGAACATCCGTGACTGCTCTTTTCACTGGAGTAAGGACTAGAAGAATCAGATTATGAGCAACAACAAAACCCAATCAGACTGCCTAGTGGAGAACAGGGTCCAACTAAAAAGTACAGTTAATACCATAACAGGATACACAAAGTGGGATCTCTCTCTGCGGTCGAGTTTAAACAAGAATGCGTCAAGGATTCTGTACATATTACTCATCCTGACTCTACACTAAAGCAGTTCAGCAGATGACCTCACCAATCCCGCACTGTGGGGTACAAGCAGGACTGTTTTATGTGTCTCCACAACAGTCACTGCTGTAACACAAATGCACTGCTGCCTTGAAAACATGTATATACAACTCACCACTCCTCTCCTGGCAGAAATACACATAAAATTGTACACTAGGATTTAAGACACTTGTTAAAAATCCCACCACATGCATGCACACACACAGATGATTTCACATTTGTAATCTTTCCCACCAAAAGCCTTAGGATAAGGAAATTACATTTTTAATTTACTGTTGTAATTAGATGAAGATATAAACCAAAGCATGACTTTGCACTGCATTGTTACAGCAAAAAACAAGTAATCATTGCTCTTAAAAGACCTCCAGAATGATGGAACAAGCTGAAAGGGAAATCCAATGTGAGGCGGATTTCTCCAAACTCATTCCCTTCATGGTAAAGTCATCCAAGTAAGAAACCGCATGCTGAGACCACCCTAAGGGGAAATCAAAGGGGCATAAACAAACAGGCAATCCAGACAACGGGGAGCTAAGCCAGGTTCAAACCAGCATGTCCTTATCAATGCATAAAATAATCACATCTTAGGAAAATATCGTCATTCATTAACACACTGTGTTTCTCTAAAAAAGCCATCAACCTGGCAGCCCTAAAGGGTGTATTCTCCTCAAGCATCCCCTCTCCCTTTTTCTCTTTGGTGATTTGGGCTTGCGACATCTCCATGACTGTGCAACACAGCCACAAGTGTGTGTGCACAAGGCTCCAGTTTGCACTCCTGGTCCAACTCCAGAAGAAAGCATGCAGCCCTAGTATTAAGGGTCTTCCTACAGACCTTGCTGCAGAGGTGGGACAGCCAACAAAACCAGGACAGAATGGTCTTTCCCAACAGACTGCAGAAAGCTTCAGACCTGGTAAGGCTCAAGGCGTTCCTCAGAGACCTACCCCTCATCCTTCTGCTGCGTGATCTGAAATTTCAAACACCTAAGTTCACTCTTTAGACCAAAAAGGGGTATTACATTATCACAGGCCCTTCACTTCATCTATTTTCCCCTGTATCAAAACAAGTCTTTTGAACCTTTCTAACGCACGTTGTCTCAAAAAAGGCAGCTAGTCCTAGTCACCACTTTGACAGTGTGATGTTGCAATCACCTTCACAAAAGCATGGTACCTTTGGATTTCTCCAGCATCCAACAACTGGCTGCTCTGAAATCTATACAGCTAAAGAACCTCTCAAACGTAATATTTTTACTACCAGAAGAAAACCAACATGTTGATGAAATACCCACCCCCTCACTTCTTTTTTTAAGAGGAAATGCATTGACAGACTAACTTCTCTGAAGTCTAATTCCTCTCCAGGCCTTGAATCATCTCTAATTTAGGCCTTGTCTAATTTCTCGCGGGAAAAACCATGAAAGTAATTAATAAAAATTTCTAAAGCTAGTGCAAGACCGCATGAAATTTCAACATACATGAGCATTTGGGTAGAGCAGGGGAAAGCTACTAGAAGACTAGAAGAGAAACATGTCAAGAGGTTTCACTGGTTCCCGGCAGCAGCATGCGCTGAACATGTCTGATGGCTGTCCAGGGAGGGGTATCACGGTGCCAGTTTTCTGGTTGTGTCTTGTCTCAGTAGCATGCCGATCTTTACAACAGCAGCTGTTAAGCCAACAGAAAACGAGCCAATGCAAAGTCTTGGTTGCACAAACCAGAGGTAAGCACAAACCACCTGCAACCACTTGCTTTTTTTCAGTCCCTTCCCAGTTTAAACTTCTCTCCCTGGGTATACAGAGAATTCCCAGGGCAGACACTTTGTGTCACATTAAATGACATTAATTTGCCAACAGCTATCTGTTCTGCTGCTTCACTCCGAGTGCATTATCTGCCCACAAGCGTTCATTTATGTCTGTTTACAAAAAATAAAAATAGTAGCAAAATAAATCTTCTGGAACCATACGTGATGTTATTAAGCTTGCAGACTTACTAAGGGAACCTTTAAGGTGGTATATAGACATGTAAGATGTATATTGACTTGAAAGATGCCCTCAGAGACTTTGTCCTACACAATCTCTTTTGTAATGAGCAAAATGACAAGTACTAGCAATGCAGTAGTACTGAGCTACTCGGTGCTGTGTAGGCAACAAGTGTCTGCGGTGACTGAGGAAGCGATGGACAGATTTTTTTTCTTCAGTACAAATACTCTTTTATGGTTTGTTTACAAGCCAGAGATAAACAGTAAATTCTCTCCCTCACCATTCTTCTATTTTCAGGTCAATCAGATCCATGAGCCTCTCCCCCAGTACCCAGCTTGGTCAGTACCAGCTGCTTCAGAAGTCAGGAAAAAAAAAAAATTGCTGTCATGAAGGAATACAGCACAAAAGCACCTCCAGATATTCCTTAGCCTTACAAGTAGAACATAACCTTCTGCCCTTGAACAGGAGGAAGAGGTTTAAGAGAATACTGAAATGTCCTTAAATAATCAGTTTTAAACATACACAAAAATCTTGTAATGTTAAAAGACACGTCGAATCTGCTTATTACAGCTACTTTATAGTGCCCCTTCATAGCTTCGTAGAATTGCAACAGAATTACGCAACAGAAATCCATTAGGTCCACAATTGCTCTGCCAGCACAGCATTGTTCCCTACAGTATAACTTGTCCCCAGAATGCTGTGAGGATTAATTCACTACAGCTTGTGCCATGCTTTGAAAGCACTCAGCCTACAGAAGAGCCGAGAGAATTATTAGAAAGAGGACAATCAAACCCTGGTGATCCCCTCTTTATCCCAGTGGGCCCTGTTTAGAGCAGCAATTTAGCCCAACAAAGAGAACAAATTCAAACCCAAAGTCAATACAACAAATGTGAAAGTGTCATAATAAGAATTCAGTCACACAGGACACAAGAATCTCTGAAGTGGTTATTAACTTCTACTCCTTACCTAATATTGACTAACGCATGGGTCACCTTGCTTGCAGGCTCTTTCCATTGACCAGCATTGGTAGAAAGCCTTAGAACTGAAAGGAAAAAACTGTTAAAAGTGCAGGCAGAGAACTGGCTATTTTCTTATCCAAAATGTCAAAAAAATCTGCTTTGGTGAGATGGCAGTCCAGGAACCACATCAAAACAAAGGTCACCTTTGAGACAATCTGTGATCCAGGGCAGAAGTTCCCTTCAAAGCCCATCTAAGAAACGTAAGGAACATGAGAGAGGAGAGCAGAACAAAATAATGACTGGGAGACAAGAAGCAAAGAGGACAGAAGAGCCTAGGTCTTCCTAACTGCTTTCATCATCACACATTAAAGTTCGTTTCCCCCAGAAAAAGGACAGCATCCCAGGTCTTTGATACCTTTTATTCTGCTGTTCTCCTCCAGCCCCCATGTATGCAAGGTTCCATCTGAGCTGGACTACATCCTGTGATTTAAACCCAACCCAGCAGTGATGGATTCTTTACCTCCCTGTTTATGTGGAATTGCACAGAGAGATTACACACCAGCCTAGGGAAAAATACTCCCTGTAGGAACAAGGGCGTTGCTCTGTTGCACAGATGGTCTCTGACAGACTTGGGAACAGATACGAAAACATTCCGCAATAGGAAGAACTTCCAGGGAATCCAATTCTTTTCTGCCAGAGCACCCAGCGTAATTACTTAGATCAGAATCTGTAGTGTTTCTACGGTGGCAGTTACCTGCACATCTCCTGGTAAGTACCAAAACAATAACAGAACCTGTAGCATATATTTTTAATTTTCCATATTGCCTAAAAAGAAAGGAATTTTCTATGAATTTGTGTATACAGAGCTTTCTGGGGGTTACATTCCACAGGAAAGGTTCACCTTTGCCTTAGCAGTGACGGAACAGCACGCCATTTAGGACCATCTAGAAACACAGATGCTATAAGTGAATCCATACACACAGCGGTTGCATACGCATGCCTATTATTGCATGAGAGAAGCTTTCAGTCCTCGAGATCCGGATAAAATTCAGATTCAGGACAACAAAACTAAATAAAGACCAAGGCAACTAGATTCCACCTCCACTCCCAACATAGAAAGTTTCAACGACATAAACAGTATAACTAAAGGATAAAGTAGCTTTCTCATCTGTGCTAACAAATGTCCCAAGGCTAGGGGACAGAAGGGTGACTGTAGTCCCAGTGAGATGGATTGACAAGCCAAGAGACGCTGTCAGGACACTGACCACTGTGGCTTTCATCAACTTGAGACAGTGCTACCTTCTCACTTCCTAGTGCTACCACGACATGTCATCCGCAGAAAAAAAGATGCCAGCTCCGAGTAACGTTATTTTGTCAAGCAGTAGGTACTGTACTTGAATATCTGAAGTAATGTATTCAGAGAGGGCTTCCATTTAGGCATCTACAACATTAATTCAAAGAGATTTGCTCTGTGTAGCAGGATGGAAAACATTCATGTGACAAGTGAATTGTTTCAACAGGTCAGATGTGCCTGTTGCAGCCCAAATGAGTAAGCATTTGAATGTATTATTCTTCCATTCCACTCTCCTTCGGCTTCCACAGGGGTTGGGTTTGAAAAATTACTGGCTAGTAAAAGCACCTCATGTTACTAGCTGCAATTCTTGGGAGCAGGAAATGGGTTCGCAAAAAATCTTATGTGCTCAGAGGGCACAAAAATGGCTAAGTGATCCCTTATATAATGGATGAAAACTGTAGGAAGTTTGTACAAAAGGGCAGTTAATTTTTGCTTGCAAATTGCAGGGAGTATTCAGCTACTTTTACCTAGCTGGGGATGGTTCTCTCCCATGTCAGAAGAGTACTGTGTTCAAATGTCTCTCTCCCACTGCCCTTTAACTCCCCTTATATGCTTATATTAACTCCTGTTGTTTGCTGGGTGGTCACGTTGAGAAGAGAGCAGGGGGTGAAGGGAAGAAAGATTCTTCTAGAACAAAGCAAATAAAGCACACAGATATATTCTTTTCTTCACAGCCTCAAGCATGCAGGTACTACACCAGCGCTGCTGCAGCTACCCTTTCCTGCTGTGTATACACTGGCTGATTACGCCTCCATGCATTCCTTGCTCTGCTTTGCTGTTCTTTTCCCTGCTGGGTGTCACCTGGTAGCATTCCAGCATGCGCTCTCTCTTTGAAGGATGGCAGCTTCTCCCTGTTTTGCCAGTAGGCACATTCTTCAGTCCAGCGATTCACTTATTGCAAGCAAGTTTGTGAGGGCTGTTGTCTTGGTTTGTTTTGGCAATGAGTGTAGTAGATGTGATTTGTCTAGCACAGCAAGCTTCTTGTTATAAGTTTCTCAAATTCTTTTCCAAATTCTTGTTTGCACTGAGTGTTCCTCTGTGCTGGCTGGTTCTGCAGCAGGTGCCTGCCTTCTGACTTGAAACTGTCGAATGTGACAGATGCAAACTACACGAAGATGCATGAAATACCACATACCTAGTTGTACCAACAAATTTATATTTCCAGCCACAGCAAGTGGCTGCTAGGGAGGCAGTGGGTCTGTTCCTATTTCTTTTCTGACAAAAAAAAAATGTATCCCTTTAAGAACTGAGAGAGGGATAAACTTGTTAATTTACCAAACATGTCCTAGTACACAAAACACGTCCATTCACCAAGACACACATCAGCAGCAGGTGGACAGAAAACACCTGACACAAACATCGCTCCACCACTACCCTCACTTCTAGTCAACAGTAGTCCTGAACAATCAAGAGGTACTCACCCATAGAATAAAGGTTGTCAAAATTCTGATGCATCCGAATAATTTCATAATACAGCTCATCATAGCTACTGGGAGTGGGGAGAAATGTGTCTCCATAAGTGATGAACATGTTAAACAGGTTCACAACCTAGACAAAGAAGTGAAAAGAAGTTACAACAGGCATATTCACACAAAAGCTACTCCACAACAGAAACAATACAAACTAATTCCAAAACCTCCAAAGAAATAACTCTCGGTTGCATTACAAAGTATTACATTGCTTCATTGCTTTATCTATTGTTTTTCTTGTAGTACAGAAGAGACAGACAAGAAGCCTAAATATTATCATATCTGGGGCCAGGAAAACAGGTTTCTATTATTTTGTATACAAAGGGCCACAGATAAAGAAAAAGCATTACCAAATCTGTAAAATTAAACTAAGCCTTTCCCCACTAGACTTGTTAATCTCAATGAGCAGACCCTCAAATCTGCAGACAAGCAAGTCCAAGCACAGCCGTTTCCAAGCATCTAGCAAAACCAAGCACAGTGATATTCCTCCACTTTGTGGCCTTGTTCTGTTATCTCCTTATGAGGCCAGAAATCCTGGTTTCTTTCCCAAGATTCATTCAAGATTAATTAAGTTGTTTAAAATAAGAGGATTTGCTTTGTCTGAACTCACCATAAGAGCAAGGGTGAAGATGTTGTGCTTGACCAGCAACACAGTCTCATTAGACATGAGGAACTTCAACAAGTTGATCAAAGCTAGGAGAAAATAATACGTATTTTTTATATAAAATTAAAAGCAAAGCCATTCTCAACAAGTCACATACAGATGCATTTTCAATATCCAGTATAAACTAACCTAAATGCCAGCTGCTCACCTCTCAGAAATATCAATTTACATGTGAGGTGTTGGGGTTTTCTTGTGGCTAAAATACTGTGCTGGACAAGTAAGTGTCAGTTATTTTACTGTCCCACATTTCCTCTCCTTCACTGACTTCCCAATCAAACCTGCTCTGGCTCAAGATAAGTCTTGTTAGCTTAGTCAGTTCACAGGAGACTTTTCTATCTGCCAGATCCTGTAGCGTGCCTTGGGGTCGGAGAATCCCACTGTCTCGTTTCTGCTTCATACACCAACATGATGTATGCACAGTCAGCCCCAAACTGTCACTCTTGTTGATACATGCAGTTAAAAAAAAGTAACAAAAAATAACAAAAAAAACATGGCATAGTTTTTCTGTAGCTCTATGTCAATGCTGCCGCAATGGTACAAGGAAGGATATAGTACTTTATCGTGTCAGTTATCTAGGGCTGCGCAGTAAAGACTACAGATCTGGTTCACACTCATCTAAGAAAACAACAAAAGCTCCTACTGTAACCACCCAAAATCAGTTAGTAATAGCAGGAATTAACAAAAAGGTCGGCTAGAATAGCTTTAATCAAACAGACTTTACAATAAACAATTGTATTCCATACACTTGAATAAAATGAAAAGTTCTCTACCTTGTTGTTTCTAGTTCTTGAAAATTTTAAAAAAGCTATTTTCCTCTGTATTATAGCTGCTCAGGGCTGAAAGATGATGCCTGCCTAGAACGGATTCTTAATGTACTCTCTGCTCTGAAGTCAGCAGATTTCAACACTTAAAACACCTGAAATAGATGGCCTGCAAAGTCAAGGTGGAATGCCATACAGAGTTTTTAAAAAAGGTTCTTGATTACCTACTAATTGATAACTGCATCTAACAGGCATTACTCCAATTTGTTATAGGTTCATCTAGAATTTATTAATCTGTTCTTCCCCCTGTCACACACCACCCAGTAACCTGCAAGAAAACCAACTCTAGTGTGGGAGAACCCCATAGCAAACACGGAACAGATCATTCACCTCAACCCAAAGGTACAGGCTATGAAATAGGAGCAGATAAAACACAGAACAGGAACGAGGTAAGGGCAAAATTTAGACACCGTTCTCCTCCCCCTCTTCAGGATTAGAGTATTCAGAAAAGGTAAAACCAAAAAAACTGCAGTAAAAAGACAGATGTGAAGAGACTGGTAAAGTCTGGAATTAAGCAAAATTGACAGACTGTGAATACAGTCCTGCAACCACTACCTTCCGATACTAGAGGTTCATCAGGAGGATCAAAAGTTTATATACCCCCCCAAAAAGGAAGCCTACAGTCCTAGCAAGGGTATTTACTCATCAGACACAGAAGCTACTTCAGTTTAATCTACCAGCTGGTGGCTTGATGCTGAACTGCAAACCAGAACAAAGTTCTCTGCAAACTCCAGACATGCAAGTGATTTATCTTTCAGAGCTATTGCAGGATTTAACAATCAGCAGCAGCCCACCTCACAAAGCAGATACACTAATAGCTTTTCAATCCAGCCACAGAACTCCCCATACCATCATCACCTCATCATCAGACTCAAACGCCTGGGACCAAAAGCAGAGCCTGGATTCCACAACACTCCACCTCCGGAAATACTCCTGTCAGACATTTTTCTGTAAAGCAGCCGTTTTGAAACAAAGAAGTAGCAGGTACAGATGGGCTCTCCACCAGAGCAGAGATCCAGCTAAAAACAGGTTTCCAAGGCAACCAAGCCTCCACAGCAAAAAAGCAGAGTATCCCGCAGTCGGTAGTTTGGACTGAAGACAGCTGCCCTGCATCTCTGTCACAGCAGCTTATTGGCCATCTCTCTATTGAATAGATATAAGCATGGTTTTACCTCTTTCCTGGCCACGCAAGTCCACATAGCCACATCTCGCGACCAGGTGCTACTGTTCAACTACTAGCAGTTGGGGCTTCTGAAAGCAGAATAGCAGAGCTCTGGATCTTCTACAAGAAGTGATATTAAATCTCTTGTTCATCCCATCGCCTCTCAGTCTCCCACCAGAACCCTGCTGAAAGGCCTTTGCCAGAGGATGGTCGTATGGCATGACGAAAAGCCACTGGACATCCAAATACAGTGAACGGGAAAGCTGCCTGTGGTGGGGAGACAGTATTTTTAAAAGAACAAGTGCAACCATCACTTGTCTAGAGCACGAGCACTCACCAACTGACGGGGGCAAGTACCCTCCAACCGCCCACTGTAGTATTTCTCAGCTACCTCCCTGAAGCACTTGCACTGCTCTGTATTGGTGACAACACTTGAAAGAGAACTGTTGCTCTGTTCTACCCCAGCAACAGCTCCTACGTTTGTTCCAGCCGTTGTGATGAATTTGCTCATGTTTAATTTTCCTGTTCCATTTAGAAAGACGACAAGAGATTACCGCTGCTTGAAATCAATCTTTATACCTAAATTGCACTGCGTCATAGCCCACTCACAGCCAACCTATGCTGTTGCTTCCCTAAGAACTAGGAAGGAGAGGGATGGGCTTCACATGAAGAAGAAACTCGGCGCTGGCTTAGAGCTGGTCAGAAGCGCTAATCCACCAGGTTTACAGTCACTGTGTGCACTGCATAGACAAATTTATTCAACTGCTTGGAAACCACACATTCCTAAAAAAGTTGCAGTGCTCCTAATTACAATATACACTACTTCGATGCTCAAAGAGCAACATAATCTTTTTCCACACCAGCAAATTCTGCACCAGGTCTCTGGCTCAAGTGGCTCTACGGAAGAGGAACACTGCGGAAAGCAAGCCCTTAAATCTATGGCTACCTGTATCTCTGTAGTTCGCTTGTAAGGCAGAGCTCACACCGAAAACAAGGACAGCTATGCCCCAGAGTTTTCAGGATTAACAACTTCCAGATCCAGCTTCAGATGCCCAGTGCCATTCAGTGACAAGTACATACACACAAAATAAACTCTTTGAGCAAAGGTCCCACTGGCTGAACGCCCTCTGCCCCTGAGCTCCAACAGGGCATTGCTGCTACTACTCCTGAGCAACCTGAAGCCAAAGCAGATGTGTCACTTCTCCCCTGCTGCAATCAACTGCTCACCTCTCATATCCCATCTGCAGGCTGCCCTCTCACACTAGCCAGGAAATTATCCATGTTTTTTCCCCAACAGAGGAGCAGCTCAACCTCTCAGCTGCACAGGCAGACAGAACTGTGGCCTTTGCTTGTGCTCAGCCACATTATCCAAACCTGTGCTCCAGGATTTAAGAGTGATGGATGGTTTGGGCATGAGATCTGTTCCAACATTAACTGGAAAACAGCAGCATTTTTGCAATAGCCTCTAGAAACCTTTTTTTCTAAAGATTTCCATCTTTGGGCCTCCCTTACCAGGACAGAATACACCCACTACGGTGAGTCTTGAAACATTCATAATTTCACAAAGCATTAGTGTCTCTAGAACTTCTTTAGCAACAAAAGCAGGAGGCTCTAACTAAACTAAACTAGCAGTCATCAGTATTTGCATGCAAGCTGCTCATTCTGTGACCCGAGCTGAGCACACTGGCTATGCTTCTTAAATCAACAAAAAGACAAAAACGGCCTTGAATGCTTACATTTACAGTCTCAAAACCAAGTAGAAAAGCATGTTGAGTGGACACTTAAATTGGACACGAAGCCATACGACTGGCTGTATGTGAAAGTGGTGTAAAGCATCCAGATTGCTTTTTAGGCAATTTTCTCTGCCAAGGATTATTATAGGCAAAGGATGAAAACTGACATCACCGGCCGTTACAGATACCCTCCCTGCTTTTTAAGCTGAACTGACCGCAGTGAAAGAGGCTCTTGGCTCCTCTGCCGCACAGCTGCTTTTGAGGATGGACACTTTCCCTTATCTGCTCTTGTGGCCAGTCTCTCTGCTGAGGAGCAACAGTACTCCTGTTCAGTTATTTGCTGCCCTTCTTCAAGCCAATCCTCGGTAAGCAGACTGTGGGCAGCCAGCATCTCTTCTCTTCCACCAGGAAGGAGGTAATTCCTGTTATGGAGAGATGCCCTTCACTCCTTCCTTCCCCTATTCCTCATGCATAACAGACTTAACATTCTTTCCCTGTAAGTCTTGTTTCAAACAGAAGCATATTCAGCCCCAGCACATTTGGGATTCACACAAAGTTTTTGTTCTATTTAGTGTCTCAGTGTTCACTGTTTGGATCATGTGTAACGCGACAGGAGCGTGGTGCTAGGTTAAGCAGAGAAAAGGGGAAAAAAAAAGTAGTAGTACCACCATCCCTTGAGCAAGCCAGAATGTAGCTCTGCCAAGAGCATCAGAAGGCTCTGATGTGTTATTGCACAACAGAGCAAAAGAGAACAGCCCGAGACACACATCAATGAGAGCCTGGATGGGCTGAGCACAGTGTGAAGGCCTCTGTCATTGCATCTGCTGCACTTACAGGTCAAAAATCTTCTAACGGTGCATATAATGGCCCCCAGCAAAGAAGCAAAGGAGAGAGAGATGTGAGGGCTCCTCAGCTGCAGTATAACATCAGTTAACAGGAGCCTGTAGTCTACTAAAATCCTCCAATTTTCTACCCTCCAACTCTCAGGGCACACTGGGACAAACAGTGATTTTCCCATTCCCTCTGAAAGTTACCATTGTACCAACAGTCTATCCAATGTCCTCCCTTTGGCGTTTCAACTCAACTCCCTTCGGAGGATCCCTGCACACATGTCACTACAGGGCAGCTGATAATGACATCTGGGTAACACTTCCATGTTGCAAAGAAATCCTCTGCCTATGAGTGCTTCAGCAGCACAGTAATCACCCTGGAGCTCTTACAGGATTAGCACACTAGACTGGACCTCAGAAGAAACTGGATTTGCTTCCTCATGAAGCAGCACTCGGTCTTTCTGTGCTTCAGTTCCTCCAACATGAAACAGAAAACAGCACCATGCTGTCTGCAACAGCACTGGAAGAACAACTAGAGCAATAACAACAGCCCTGACTGTACCCGGTCAGGGCAAAGGCCCACCTGCACTCAGAATTCTGTCTCTAACTGGTCAAAGGCCTGTTGAAAAGTAATAGACCAAACAACGCTTTCTCATAATGCTCTTCCAGATCCCAAAATTCAGCATGATCCCCTTACACAAGGGAAACTACAGCACAGAGTGTGGAAATAACACATGCACAACATGATAATACTATATAACAATACCATAACCACAGACCAGTCCACTCTCCTATTTCAGACTGGAAATCACAAGGGCTAAGCTAGGATAACCACGTATCCCACTGTGCTGTTACAAGGAGGAGCAGACACCCTGGAACAGAGTAATCACTTGTAATAAATGCTACACCTGAAGAGAAATTCAGAAGTAGGGAAGCAAAAGGCTCAAATATGATATAGTGAGATGACCTGAGCGTTAACAGGGTGCATATCCGGCAACATTCAGCATGGGCAGACACTCAGCAGAACGGTGATCAAAACAAACTCAGCAGGAGATGAATATCTACAGATAGGGTCTGACAGAAAAGAAGCAACAGAGGTAGTTTCCAGATAGAGCAGCAGGGATAGGAAGTGTGTCCGAGAAATAGCTACACTGGCTATTACAAACTAATGCAGCAGAACCCCCCGAGGCACAAAGCATCCCAGCATCCCTGGACAAGTGAACCAATTACTCAGGGACAGCACTTGCAGATTCCCGTCAATCAGCCAAAACGCTAGGAAACAAGACTGTTGCACCATTGCTGCAGTCCCCTCTCAGGGGAGCAGGGGAAGCAATAGAAGCTCTGTCAACATCACTATTCAACATGCTTCAGCTCCTTCCCTCTGCGCCGATAAGGAGGGAGCACCCCGCTCACAGCTGTAACAATTCACCCCACTGGACAGCTCCTCTAAGCGCTGCCTCCCCGCTTGCTGCCACAGGCACTGCCCAGTTCCTGCTCCCGGCCACCAAAGCTCTGCACCAGGCTCCCCACCACCAGCATCTCAGCACTCTGCAGCTGTTCCCTCTCCTCTCCATGACTCTCAGGGCACAAGCATGAAAGCAGCCGGTATTCTTAATGAGAAACAACGGCTTGCCAGACGGCTGGAGCACATGCTGGCATAACCCATCGCTCCCAGGATTAGTCGAGTAGGCCACTTCACTTCCAATCCTTTACTTTATGTAGTCCCCATCCCCGGTACTCACTGTTCCCACCCAACCGCAGCCAACGGTGTGAAAATTGCAAGCTTAGTGGAAATGCTGATTGCTGATGCCAGAGTAATGCTGCTTGATAGCAATCCAGCAAGCAGTAAGAAAGAAACTAAATTTTCCAACTTCAGCTAAAGCTCAAATTAACAATACGCTATTTTCTTAAAAAAAAAAAAAAAATCAAGAAAAAAGCACACACCTACAAGTTTCATTCCTCTTTAGAGGAAAGGGAAGTATTGAGCTCAACTCTATTCTGCCTGACAGCACAGGTTCACGCTGTTAATTAAATAGTAGTCTTGGGAGTTAAGGTTGCACATTTTTGCATGGGGTTTTAAAACAGAAAAAGAGGAGCATCTGGAGAAAGAGCAGAATCATTGTGAGAGAAGACAGAAAGACAGCAAATGAAGGAACTCAGGAGTGCTGCTTCTTGAAAACAAAAAGAGGACAGGGATAAATCACTGCATTCTGAATGCTGCAACCCCTCCTTGCAGAAACAAATGGCTGTGAACAGCTCTGGCTGTAACACCTCTGTCATCAGTGGGACTGTTTCCCAGCAGAAATTACCACGCTGTCTCCACTAGGTCACCATGATCTGCACACTATCAGGGATTCACAATCAAGTTCTCCAATGTTAGCTAGCTTGATTTAAAAAGTAATTTGCAGGACAGAGCAACATCTCTGGATGAGACCTGCCAGGCTGAGGCAGGATGACCAGAAGTTTACTAGACCTTTGTCCACTTGAATGACTAAATTCCCATTGTGCTCATCTGAGCAAGGCTCTGTTGATGAAGAATTCCCATCCTGACCTTACTAGGTGATCGATAACAGCCACAAATCTTGTACTATTCTTTTCCTCTCCATTAGCAACCAGGGCCAAATCATTTATCACCGGTACTAAAATACGTTAAAAAGTGAAGGTAACTAGAATTAAGTAACAGAACACTAAGCAGGATTCAAGTAAAAGAAGATGCCTCCTAAAATGCCCCGTGCAGGGAATTTAAAACATCCTCTTTCACAAGGCAGCCAGTGAGTTTCTGCATTTCTTACACTATCTTCTTTAGGAGATCTATACCAGTACATTTCATCAAATGGCTGTGTGCTCTTACCACAAAAGTGTTTTAGCTTTGGTTGAAGGAAGTAACATGGAAAGGTTAATGTGAAATTGGACCACCAGTTGAGAATAGCAGTGGAAGACTACAAGCAGACATGCACAGTCTTCCTTTTGAACTTCATGTCTTATGCCCATAAGTGCGCTTTGTAAGATGGGACTGGGGTTTTCTTCGGGGCAATAGAGAGTGCTACCAGAAGTACAAATTAAATAAATCAATGAATATCAGCCCACAACATACACCATAACTACAAACAAAATTTATTTTATAAAACTGTCTTTCAATTTCAATCCTTTCCTAAATTCACTGAAATAGCTAACAGGACTACCAGTTGTACTCCTGTACCAAGCTTGTGCCAACACAGTAGCACATGCCCGGCCAAGCACCAGCACTCCTATGAGTAAAGCAAACAGGCAGCTCTAAGGGCGGAGAACTCCCACTACCTCTTCCATGGCACATAGCAGTTACAGCCTTTAGTTTGTGTGAGAAACTATATTCTTTCCAATAGATTTTCAGAACTATTCCACCTCCTCAGAAACTTCACTAGAGTCAATAAGCACAAGTGCTTGTGAACCTGTTGGGCTTCCTACTAAACAGGTGGCCAATATTATCTATTTTATTTCAATTTCAAAGATAAGGAACAGAGATAAAGCTTGCCAGTCACCTATCTACAAGTAAAGGTGAGGTAAATTGCCATAGACAGGGACATAGCATATAATGCAAGTTGATCACAGTTTTAATACTGATTGACTGAGCCACTTAGAAACAAACACTAATTCCAAAACTTCAACCTAATGACCCAGTTCATCAGAATACTAGAGGACCTCACTGTTTTTTGCTATCCTAGAGATAAGTATCTATGCCCTCAGGGTGCTAATACAAGACCTGTGAAGTCCTCTCCATGTCCCTCTTGGCACAGAAAGAAGTCATAAGCGCAGCTGAAATGGTCAAAACATCATTCTGAGAGAAAACATCCTTTCCTCTTTCAAGCATATGACACACTAAGCAGCACTGGGACAAAAAAAAATATACCCAGGATACACACCTAAGCCAGACACTAGCTCTCATTCCTCAGTTTCTACACCAAACAACAGTCCCAGGAAGGCATTCAAATAAGAGAATAGGAAAAGGATATTTAGTCCCATCCTGAGAGTTAAAAACACCAAATAGCTCCCTTTGCAGATCATGCAACAATTTCTAACCCAAAGTTTCTCCCCAGTAACACCTCCCAGCTTCCCAAACCCTCTAACCCCAGACCTCATCCTACCTAGTCCCTGCTATACTCAGGGCCTCCTATTCCTCCTACCACATTATCACCCCCAATTCACCTTAGGCTCTCCATTGCCCCAGGTCGAGCTTCTCTTGGGCTCCTAAGCCCTACCAGTTTAGAACTCCCGTTCCCCTTGCAACTGCTCAGCAGCTCACCTTTAACCAGCCTGGACACTGTTCTTGCCTCTTTCTCCCTCCATTCCCAGTGCTCCCACTGAACTAACACTGGGAACTGCAGAGGGAAGCCCATCCTTTCCATCTCCAGCCTCGCTACTCAGTGAGGCAGCACTCTCTTTCAAAAGCCAGCATCACCTTGTACTCAAACAACTCATGAGATCCCAAACCTCCAGCATGGCATACACATGGCTGGGAGCTCTCAGTCACTTGGAAATTCCAGTGTGCAGCTTTGAAAAGTTGGGTCCGCCTCCCACTATCAAAAGGCATGGAGAAATGAGAAGGTAAGCACCAGGTAAAACCTGCATTAGGCAGAGATGTTGACCTACAAAGATGTTAAAACTCTAGCATTTGTTCTATAGTTCTCTTTACAGTTTACAAGCAGCGCAGTGAAGTCGGAAAGCATTTCTGCTGGAAGGTATTTGAAAGGTCAAGTCTCATATAATGACTTATTTTTCTTCCCAAAACAGTAAGTTCAAGTAGAACCCTTTAACAAACAGACCTTCTTTGTATTCACCTTAGATTTCATTTTATGAAAGCATTTTATACTCAACACACAAGCTCCTGTTCCTTCTACCCTATCCCTACACATGACATTTATCAATTAGCTTTGAAGATGCTGTGCTGAAGAGATCATTCTCTTATGCTTGCAACATCTTTCACAGCTTAAAGATATTTTCTTTCTTTGTTACTATATTAAAGAATTCTTCATTGCACAGAAATTACCACAGCAGCCTTATCTATACCATCAACTGGACCATGGCTGCTTCCTCTGCTCTCTTAAGATTTCAGAAGCATGCAGGAGACAGTGCTGTTGGATCTTGAACCTCGGTAGCATTTTTAAAGCCACATAAGACATTCTGCAAGTTTGTAAGAAGGTCAAATTTTAGGTCTTTAATTATGCTCTCTAAAATCTTTAACTCTCTTGCTAACTGGCCAAGCAGCTCCTTAGTCTTTCAAACCCTCATGGCACCTAGTGATCAGGCATTTTACCAGTGAACCAGACTGTCTGGTACACCAGTATATGAATCCTGCCTCCACAAGAGCTACAAGATCACAAGCTTCCCTTGCCATGTAGCTGCTGCAGAATGCGACAGTGACAATGGGATTAGAGATGAAGGGGAGACGCAACATCACTTAATCTCCAATCTGTTCAGCAACACAAATCAGAGGGCTGGAGCAGACCTGATCAACAGTTGGAGAATCAGAAATGCTGCAGGTAACCAATACTACCAGTAATCAATATTTCAGCCACAGAGATAACCAAGCAAAGTAGAAGTGACTAAACAATACCACCTTCAACATGCACTGTATAAAGGCAAGTGTGTTATACACAGGGAAAGTGGGGCTTTTTTCTCCCCCAAAAAGTTCTTTATTTGCAAATGTTCCACAGAGGAACCTTACACCTCTTTAGTAGTCACCTAAAAAGATTTTGAAAGCAATATTATCCTCATGTTATAAATACAGAAACCGCCAAAAAGATCTAAGTAGTCTACAAAAAGGAAAAAAAGTATATTTTGTCTAGTAGCATTGCAGCAGTCTGCTTTGATAATCCTAAAACAAAAATGGAGAAAAATTAACTTCTTGACCGTGCTACACGTTTGAAGCACCTTCATTTTAACGGTGCATTCAGCATCTATCAAACTAAGCTACAAAATAAGAAACTGTAGCCCTTATGTTACAACAATTTGGAAACTGAGCTTCAATGCTTACTAATGGCAAAGCTCATTTTTAATCCTACTTTACATTCAATTGCCCCAATAAATAGCTATTTCACCTTTACTCATTATTATATTTAAGATTTTTTATGATTTTCTCTTGCTATTATAAGTCTGTATTAGAATTGCTTTTCTGTTTCTTTAAACATGGCATTTGCTTAAAGCAAACCATAGCAACTGCAAAGAAGTTCCCTGCAGCCGATAAGCTCAGAGTGAACGGCTCAAGCATTACTAATTTTGAGGTGGGAAGAGTTGAAGAAATAAGGTCTTTCTATATAAAAAGCTTAAATGACTCATGAAAAATCTTTTAGCATATCTTATATATGCTTGACAACAACAACATATATAGCACCTTCCATCACTGAAGTGCTGTAGAAACTGAGAGCAGGGAACTGGTTGTTGTCAAGTAAAGTTTCCTTATCAGCTCCATAAAGTACCTTACACTTGACATTCGGTATAATCAGCGTTTAAAAAGTATAAGGTACCTGGCATAACAGTCCAGGAGATTTCCAGTTGGCCAAAATGTCTGTCAGGGAACAGGTCAACACAATCATATCCACTTACTGTTTCTGACCTTGGCCAAATTTCCAGACTAATCATCAGTAATGGTACACTGTCACAGAAGAAAAACCTCAAGATTTTCTTCAGCACTCAAAGGGAGAGCCACATACTAACCATAGATGATTGAACTGAAGCTAATAATCTGCTGAAAAGGTCTATTAAAGAGGAAACAAGATCAACAGACATCTCTGGATCTGAATGTCTGGTCCACCTACCAGTAACTGCACTTGGTAATCATTTTCATAGGCTAACTGAATTACAAGTGCTTTTTACACTCCAGCACTCTTTTTAGGATATTCCAGAATCTAGCTCCACTAGAGATCCGGTATTTATTTTCACACTACTTTTAGCTAGGGCCAGTTTTTATATACTAATTTTGCCACCTACAGATCTTCCTTTCTGTCAGTCCTGCTTCCAGCTCTCAGTCCCCTGCATCATTCTCTGTCAGCTAAACATTCTTGGTCATCTGGTCAGCACAGTTAGAGATTTATACTGTACTGAGTGCCATGGTCCTGGCCCCTTGACTTAATATGAAAGAATTAATCTAACAGGGAAGCTAAGGCTGGATCACAACCATAGACTCAGTATCAATATTGCTCTTCCTCAAGCTCAGATGTTGAAAAAGGAAGTCTCACAGAAGTAAGACCGTATGCAAGCAATATGCCACATAGCGGTGTACCCAAAAATCTATGAAGTATTACAGACTGCACAAACAGTCCGAGATGTGTCCTGAGAGATGCCAAACACCCAGCTCCACTGCTTTTCTCTGCAATTATTGCAATTTAAAATCAAAAAAGGAAATACAGAAACTTTCTCAAAGTGCTGCTGACCTTCCATACTAAAGACAAAGCACCCACAAAGGAAGAGCATCTATCCATCAGACGACAGACGAGTGGCTTTCCTTAATTAGAGACTAGCTAACATTAGAATCAGCAAGTGAACAGAAGGCTCCATACATTGCTGCTGCTTCCACCTACAACCTTTATATCAGTTCCTCTGCACCCCATACCGACTACCTACCCCACAGTATTTCCTTTGTCGTCTTCTCCCACTCAATTTTCTGCCTGAAACAACTCTCCTCCTTTTACGTGTCAGGTAGAGTTCTCTCCCTTTCTTTCAACACTTCCTTACACCAATTCCCTCCATCTTCTTTGTTCCACTCAGCTCTGTTGGGGGGGCTTCCATTGTTATTACCCACGCTGCACGACAGGGGCATTGCTTCAGTCACCACACACCTTGTCATTCAATAAGACAAGCGTGGGCCTGAAGACCTTCTGTAAAGCACATCTGATGGAGCAACTTGAGATCTCAGACCTTACAGTGAATAGCTGCTCCCTTTCAGCTGTTCAGCCAGCAGTGATAACTAATTCTTCGATCCAAAATAAAAGGCTGAAGGGGGAATATGCTCACATAAAGGATAAAAAAGAATTCAGAATTCCCTGTGCTCTGGTTTGGAATTATCTGTCAGACAGACCAAGACCAGAAAAATAGCCACTCTTTCACATCAAAGGCAGCTGCATTCTGGGTAATCAAAGAGCACCCTTGACAGGGATAAAAGTTAATCATGAAATATATCTCAAGATAGGGCTGGCAATTAGCATTAGTCTGCCACATATAGCACTGCAGAAGTACACACCTGGAACAGTCAGGATGTGCCCTTTTACAGGTGCACGTACCATTCAACCCAGGGCCTTCCAGCCCACATGAATCACCTAGCAACTACTGAAGAATCTCTCTGTTCACTGCAGCTTCCTATAAGAAAAAAATTTGAAACATTCTTACTGTAACTTACTCCCGCATGAGAGGATCTTCCTAAATGTGCAGAAATCTATAGTAAGCTTGGAGTTCTTCAGCTACATCAGGTGTGCAGACGTTCCAGGTCCTTCACAGAAACCCAACCAATCTGAGTACTTTTTATTCTACTTTCAAAGCAGGTGCAATACTTCATACTTTTGAGGCACTTTACATGTCCAAAGCACTATACAAACACCAGCTAATTAGAGACAGCTAACAAGAATATCCCAAGATACTGAATCTCAGTGTGTAGCAACAATTTTTACTTCTTTCCCTCTAAACCAGGGAAAGTTAGGGATTGAAAGATGCCTAAGAGCGTGCTCTCTGAACTGTGGAACAGTACCTTCAAGCAAAATGCATTACATTTGAGACTTCCATATCGCCAGTGTCTAGGAAAGACCCAGCTCGGCCTGGCCAAATAGGAATGGACCTGGTTCACTGGTAACTGCTGAGAAAATACCACACATGCTGTCAGATGCAATTTCTATTCACAATAGATGTCCACCTTGTACACGTGCTTCTCCTGAACTGGCACTACACTTCAGTTGTGCCTGTAGGGGCTCTGTTTTGAAAAAAACAACTGAAAAGAAATTGCTAATCCCTTAATTGGGGGCACCCACTTCACCTTCTACGGGAATAATTTAGAAAGTCTGAATGGGCCACATGTCACACAAGGCAAAAATTTAATAACTGAAAGTGACTCAGATTGTTGGTTCACTTCTCTGTACCTACACTCAGCTATGCAAAGCTACTGAAGGGAAGTACTCAGTGTTAATTGAGAACAACTTCACAAACCACTCATTACCGCCCTTCTCAAAAGTCATCCTCTCTCAGATTTCTGATGGGATTTGCATTACACCAGCCAAGTTGCTGATCCTAGGTCTCAAGCACAGTTCCAGGAATATACAATTAGGGCCATGTTCCCTTGAATTTTCATCAATCTCTCGTTTAAGCCACAACAGCTAGGGGATTAACTGTACTTTCCTAGTTGAGCTACTTCACTGCTTGCAAGACAAGAACAGAAGCACACACCATATCCACAAAAGAAGCCTGTTAGGTCTCATCATGCATTCTGCTACCCCCTGCCCCCCTACCTGCTACCTCCCAAATGATGGCATCACAAAACAGTCCTACAAAGCTACAGCCACTAGATTATGAGAAACAAGTCAAACTCCATAATACTCATCTATCTCAGGATACCAGTGGCATGAACCAGACTATCTGCCATCAATGCAAAGGTCAGACTTAAAAGCCTCTCTTCCCTCCCAGTGACATTTCTAGGTTGCTCCCTTCAGAAGGAGCTGCACACACTATTCTATGTGTATCCATCTCTTACAGTAAAAGCAAAAGTAAGGTCTACCTCCCTTTACCCAAGAGCCTACCTTCTTTCTGCTCACAAATATCACAGAGAAACACTACTGCATAAAACATTACTCCATTTCTCCAATCAGCTGCAGAGGGACTCACGTAATGAAATGGAGAAACAAAGACTCTTGGATACCATGGTAATCACGGCCAGACAAGAAAGTAAATTAGCTACCATTATAATAATGACCTGGCTTTCCAAAGGAGGTGATTTGCATGTACCAAGTAAGAAGTAAAAGAAAGATGCTTTAACAGAATTGCTGCTTGCTGTTTAACCCTGTAGCAATGGAACAAGCAGTCATGGCCACCATACTATGAGCCACTCTGGGCTTTTCATATTTGACTGCCTCTGCAGATGCAAAGTACCTGACCAGAGCTCCCTCCAGGTGTAATGAAGCCTCACTCTGCATTTCTTCTGGTAGCACAGCAGCTTGTGCACAATCTGAATGCACCGTCTGGAAAAGAGAAGGCAAAGGATTAATTACATTGCATTTCCCAGCAATTCTACATGGAACCTGGAAATGTCTCTGAAATCAGCAGCAGGGAAACGGGCAAACTCAAAGCCTGTCAGAGGAAGATGGGGCTCATGGCTTTGGGCTCCTAAAGGGAAGCAACACCCACCAGAAAGAACCAGATGAGACACGCGAAAGGTGCCTGTATGCCAATTTTAGCTCAACATGATTGGACCAACTACAGATGCAAGTTTGTTGTTTGTATTTAATTAATACTTTCCACTCCTTGCTGTCCTTACCCGAGGACCTCACAAGCTCTACAAAAGCAGTCACTTAACTTGCAGGCTCCATATGTATGAGGTACTGTGCTCAGATTTTTTTTAAAATCTGGACACAATGGAGCTTTTCAGTTTCCAAAGGATGAGGCTAAAGCAGATGACAAAGTCAAACAAACTGCAGGATTTTTAGTTTGACAGAGGCATGCAGTTTAATTATATAACAAAAAGAGATTTCTGTCAAATTTGTCAGTCTCCTTAAACAAATAATTTAAGTGCGAGCTTTGAAATGACCAAGCAATACACCTACAAGCTCTGAAATCTCGCAACGGACAGCTAGCATACTTGTGAAGTCTCCATATTCCTGTAGGTCTCTATAGCATCTAGTGTTCATACAAACTCTTAGGTGCACAAAAATTCTTCACAAATAACATCAGAACTAAATGTACAATATAATAAGTAAATTCTCTAGCACTAGCTATCATTAAGGACAAGACAGAAAATATATACAAATATGAATTTGTTAGACCAAGCTATTTTTAGTTATTGACATTCAGAAAAAAATGAAGACTTCAAAAAGAAAAAATTCCTTTTTGCCCAAATCCTTATTTCTCAAAAGCATATTATTTCATTAATATCAACATCTCTCTGAAAAGACACTACTGAAAGACACTACATATCAGACAAACACAGAGAAATCAGATTTTAAAAATTTGCATGGAAGTCATTTGAAATGGGGTGAAGAGTTCAAAATGAGGCTTTAAAAAGCCTTAACAAATAATACGCAGAAGGTATACATTATTCTTTCCAGACCCTTAGATGATCCCAAAAACACCATGGTGGGATATGGACTGAAATTAACTTTAGACAAATAAAAGTAAAATAATTTATAATAACTGAGCACCACATTAAGTGCTATATTTCCAATTGGATTCTCATAAATTCAACCAAGAAAAGGAAGCAAACCAGCTAGGAAACAGACAGCTGTCTTCAGATCAGGAACAGCAGTCGCCCTGGGGACACACCTGCTATTTCTGATGTTACTGGAACCAGACAATGCCCAATACCTTTCCACCTACATATTTGGTTGGTTGTACAACTAGAGTTAGCCTCTACTAAAAAACTGTTTAAGGTACTGACCACAGAGAATCTGGCAACGGCTAAAACATTTCTTTATAATTACAATAGCTGTTAACGCAAAATAGTCTGCAGACATATCTCACCATTGAAACCTTATGGTTGTATACAGGAGCATACAGCTTTCCAGGTGACATCAAGGCATGGAAGAAAAGAGATGAGGAGGGGCATAACAGCCCTAGTACCCCTGCCTAAAGAGCCGGAGCACCAGCTACCAACCTATAGACTCCCAAACCAGACTGCTTTTGTTATGAAACTGCTTTAGCTATGAAGTTATCCATCCTGGTGGGGTGTCTTTCTTTTTTTTTTTTTTAGCTTTGTGCTGAGGACTAATAATACACATAATGGACAAAAAACACCCTTGGTCAAAGCAATAATGACTTCTCTTTTAAATATTAATATGTCCTCCCTTAAGTAGCTTCATATTGTCACCTTTTAAATGTGTGGTAGAGAAGTATGACGCTATTTGTGCATTCAGAACACCCACTTTGTCTGCAATAACTGCGTCTGCTATGGGTTGGTTCCAGACAGGAGTGTAGTGAAAGGACTGCACAAACATGCCAGAATGAATGGATACAGATGTCCACAGATGGTTGCTAGTGCTCATTATTTTTACTCTCATGGGGTTTCTAGATGTGACCTTACTTTTGAGCCCAAGCACTTCACGCCTTTCTTGCAAAATTCCAGTGCACTACACCCAACTACAACTAATTCTGCAACTGTCATTAAAAAAACATTTCTCACAAACTCATAATTGAGCTGTACAAGCCTTGCAAAGGTGCTGTAGTCGTGGGGCTATTTGGGCAAAATCAGAACATGCTGAAAAGTTACCTTAAGGGAAAAGAGTCTATGTATCTTTATCTCTTCTACAGAATATAGTGCTGTTCAAGCCCTGGGGAAATTCAGTACTGTACAAACAGTCAAAGAAAAGCCAATGATCTGCCCAAATCCTATTTCTGCCCTCGAGGCTAAAGCAGAACAAAGCATTCTAGGGGCCTCTTGGGACACATGGAGTGCTTGTATGTAGCTCTGTCCTCTTCTCACCTTTACCCCATTGCCAAGTTTTACCCCTTGCTGCCTACCAGGCTATTTCAGGCTTAAACCTCTCCCACACTCCACACTGCCTTCCAGGCCTCACGTCATTCGTCCTTGCAAAAATGTTTTTTCAGTTTCTAGACACATATTCAGCTTCTGGAAGTAGGGATTCTTGCAATTGCTGTGTATTATGGAACTTTTTTCAGATTGAAAAGCTCTTTGTATTTGATCAAGTAAATTAGGAAATAGGGCTGAAAGGTGGAAATTCATTTCACTTTCAATTTTCTGGCACACAGAGAATTTTAGATGTAGAAAAAGTTGCTGGAAGAGTTCATGAAAAGCCATCCTGTTCCCCACCAGCCACAAAGTGTTATTTCAGCTGGAAGATTGCTCTATGACAAGAATTCCACCCAAATTCAGACTTCAAACGACATCACAATGAATCACCCCACAGACACTTACACATAGAGATCCATAGGAAATTCTTTCATCATGTGTGTTACAATGAACTCCACCATCAAATCTGACAGAAAAGAAAATGATAAAGTAAGTATCGAGCTAGCTACGGTTAACTTCTAGTAGACAACAATGAGGAAGTCAAACTACTCCACTTGCCTACCTCTACCAGACAATAGTCCTGCTTAGATGAGAGAAATTTCCCCCCCTTTTTTTTTTTGTTTAAAGAGAATTAGACATCCTCTGGAATTAAAAAGAAACAACAAACGCTACTGGCAACTGCGGGCACGTAATGTCATTTGCTTTGAGGCACTGTTTCCCCATATGCTTTCCCCCACTTTCAGTCAAATAAAGAATACAGCGTGAATTTTGATGCTTAGAATTGCTCTCATATTTCAAGTCTTGTCACTAATGGAAAAATCCATTGAGAAGAACATTTTTGAAAATCATTCTTAACAGAAACAATGCACAAACGCACAGCCTAGATGTTTATAGAGAAGACATTGTATAAAACACATGCTTTTCCCTAAAATAAATTCTGAAGCAAGTAAACCTAGTTTGATCTCTAAGCTTCCGCTTAAGGCTCATTCAAGGGTGAAGGGGGGGGAGGGAGAATGTCTGTTTAACATCTAAGGGCTCCCAGTGTGAGGATAAGAGGTAAAGAGTACAGAAATACAATTGAAAGAGGCAAGTTACCATGGTTCAGCTAATAAACACTAACTGAATGTGTGTGTGTTCACTGCCTAACACAACTTCAGCATAAAATGCTTAACCCATGCCAGTGGTAAAAAATTGTGAGATGTAACCTCCTAGGGTACTAATAGCCCAGCAATATGACTCAATAGTGACTAAAAACAGTCTAGGGAAAGAGAATATGAAAACTGGCAACTCTCAAAAGGTTCAACACAGCTGTTGTGTCTTGGCTTCAACAATCACCTGTTCGAAAATGGTGGAGTCTAAGACTGCTTCCGTATCATCAGGCTTAAAAGTCACGCAGGAATCCAGGCTCCATCCATTTCTGCACCCATTCATGCTTCTGGCCTCCACAGCAATGAAAGTCAAAATCTAATCATATGCTGTGTGAAAAGCTTTCAACTGAGCCTGCCTATCCACATGCAAACTCAGCCCTAGCTACAGACATTCCTGTTGGGTTTTTGCTCAGGAAAGGCTAAATGCTCACAAAACACCTTCCCCAACAAACACCTGTCCTTTCTGTAGGTTTGCCCTCATTCTATCCTCTAGAAAGTACTTGTGACCAACTGTTACTACTCTCACTCAAAATTCTGAATTTATTTATCAGCTGCTCTCCCTATTGTTACGTATTCAGGTAAAGGGGCCCAACAGGCCTCTGCAAAACTTACTGTAAACATATATAGAATTTCTTGCTACAGAGAAGAAATTTTGGATTTAATTTATCTGTGAGGCAGCCAGGTATAGAGATGGACAGTGCATTGCTGGAAATATCTTTAGTACGTAACTTTTTTTCCCCTCTTTTCTGAGTCCATCCACCCCTCCCCTTAATCCATAAATCTTGTATTTCTATTGCAGAACAAAAGATGCTTTGGGAACCACAAGCACACACATCTAAAAATACTCACCAAGCACCGCACACACCAGTGGGCGACAGGGCAGGTTCTTGTCTGCTGCTTTCTTCCTATGTCTCATTGGCTACAAACATACAAAGAGGAAAAGAAATCAGTAGAAGCCTGAAGTGACATTCTGTGTATTACTGTATTTTTCATGCAAATCTTACCATCAGCACAGGCTTCCCTTTGTCTTTTTCTCCAACTGCTATCTCACCCACATCAATCCTAAAGACCATGGCTGGAGCAAAATTGTGCCCATTTTTCAGCATGCTGACCACTGGGTTTTGTTTCTCTAGCTGTGTAACTGGAGGGCATTATTATATCATGGGGGAGGAGGGAGAAAACAAGAAAAACCAAACAAACAAATCACAGCAATTCCTCTCTCTTGGTTAACACACTAATTTGCTCCTGACCCAGAAATCTGATCTGCATTCTTAACAGCATGTGCAGTATGCAATGGCTTTGGTCTTTATTGTAACAGATCAGAAAGGCTAATTGAATGGCAAGTTGGTTGTTAAGCAGGATGACTAGCATCCTTGCAGTATGCTCACTATAAAGATGTTTCTGTCCCAGACTAGTGACACTTCCAAGTGCTGCTTCACTGTCAGAGGACGTGGGACTTGCCAGTACCACAAAGATAGAATGCATCACGTTAGGACAACCATCCAAGTTACTTGTAACTACAGAGATTCATGAGCCAGGTAGGGACACTTCCTTCACAGATACCTACAGGAAAAAGCTCTGGAAAAAATACTTTCCTCCTTGAAGGTGAGTCACCTCACCCAGGATGAAGCATAAGCCAAATTAAAACACCCAGTGTAACTCCAGCTGGCTATTAGTATATCACGAGGGCTAATGCTTGCCAAAGATTAAGGCAGAACATTCTCTCTGCCACTGATTTCCTCACAGCTCCTCCCAGCTACACAGCCCTCCGAATCCACCGACAGGACAACTAGCAATTTGTTCTTTGAAAGAATGAGACATTCTGAGAGCAATATCAAAATCATTCCCCAGCTACTTCATTTCTTAAAGTATTTCCACATGCCTTAGAAATCTAGGCATGTGTGTCTGTGACACAGTTTTCAACACACAGGGACTCAAATCCTCTGTGTTCTCATCCCAAAGAGAAAATGGACTATCTTGAGGAAAAGACTCACCATTCTATGTAGGTTTACTCGAAAATTCATGTTGTCATCATGGAGAAAAGCATTAGCATACTGATCCTATCGAAAAGAGCAAGAAAAGAGAGGAGATATGAGTAGCCAACCAAGTGCCCAACACCTTCCACTTGCCTCTCAAATCACATGCATTTCAATGTAAAACTTGTCACCTCCTCTTGTCTCCACCCATGTCTCCAGTCACACAAAACTAACCCCTTCCTGATCCCAATTCTGCTTTGGTTAAGTCTGCATTACTTCAAGTTTTTTTAGCAATTTACTTTCTATTCTGTTCCTTTGCTAATCCAAACTCTAGACTGCACACATCACAGTGTCAAGATTTTAACAGGTGCTCTACAACACAAGGTAGCTCCCCAGCACGCAAGATCCTGTGACTGTGTGGGCAAAGGTTCGTATTGGCCTTCTGATGGACCCATCGTGCCAGAAGTTAGTGCAGTACTAGAAGGCAGGTTCATCAGCTGTACCACCCCCCAGGGAAAGCTCAGTCCAAAGACCAGCTCTAAATCAAAGTGATTCCTCCAGATAATGCACAGCCAAGTTGGATAATAAATGTACCCTCCCTTTAACACCAGAACCAAAACATGCCCTTGCTATACAGAAACAGATTTTCTCATCTTGTATTACCTATGCATCCACCTGAAGAACTCAAGTGCCAAAAACATTTAATTATAAATATTTGAGATGCAGATGATTAGCTTTCAGATTGCACCCTGAACAAACACTACTTCAGAATCCTTACACTGGTCATCAACATTGCTGCTTTCAACTCTTTGTTAAGAATGAAAGGTCTTTACTTGCAAAAATGCAAAATGCAAATCAACACAAACTCAATCACCCTTCAGGACATCAGTCAAGCCATTAGTACATAATTCCCATGAGACAGGACCACATTCAGCCAGCACTGCTGAGTAGCTCTGTGATACAGCTTTCTCACCCTGCTACCAGATTCGCTACTTGTCTTGCTTGTAGGGACCTACAACCATGCGGCTTGCTTTCAGACTCGTATCCTTCTTAGGCAGAATGGATACAGCATTGTCCGTGTTTACCATGAACAACACAGAGCTGAAAGCCATTAGCACATTACTCATCTAAAAGCCACACCACAAGGTCACTCAACAGCTTAGAGAGAAAAGGCTTAGGTTCACTCTTTTCTCTCTTCATCCCTGGGAGTTGGCTAATGCAAATAAGATGATCCAATTTTCAAATTTGAAGTAAATTTTAACAGCACTGCATCAGGTTTATTAGCAAAATGTTAAGTGCCTGAAGTCCTCACTACTCAGTACCACCACAGATTTTCAGGTCCTGCTCAACAGGAGGCAGGGGATGTGCATGCAGACAGAGCCCTGTAACACACCATCTGCTTTACAGTGTCACACAAGAAACCTACCTCTGCTATGCACGTCAGGATAATCAGACACAGCTTGCCACTGTGTAGCCGGTGCTCATCTGCAAAGAAGAAAATACAAGTCCTGCATGAGCCACACAAGCCTAGCGGTGCTAGAGAATGAGATAGCTGTTGCACCAAGAAAAACACCCAGCGTTAGAGATTCTTCATACTCCTGCTTCCTCAATGACAGCTAATAGTCTAACTACTCTCACTAAGCACTCACCCTCCAGCCTGACCACTAAATCCCACCAATTTTTCCTTCCACAGACCTCCTAAATACTGGGGTTAGTCCCTGTCTTCCTGCCACAGCAGAGATGCACTCTTGCCTCTCTCAGACAAGATGGAAAGAAAAAGATCACCTTTGCTGTAGGTCATGAAACAACCAGCAGAGCTTTGGTAGAGGCACAGTAGAGAGTAACAGAATCACTCACAACATCATGCTCTAAGTCCTGAGTTTTAACCCAAATACTGAGAGATATGACCCAGTTTGCTATGTGCAAACTCACGAAAAAAGGAAGCCTGGAAAGACTTAGCATTTTAAGCCAAAGGAGTTCCACCCTGATCATGTTCCGCAACTTGTTATTCATCTTACAACTTCAAGCAGCTTTTGCCCTGAATGACAACTGGAGAGCTGAAAGACTCACAGAGAGGCACTAAGGCAGAAAAATGCAATTTTTATTTGGATTGTTTAAAACTCTTCTCTCTCAATTTTAACCTTGAAATACCAAAAACAAAACCAAATTACATACAGTCATAGAATAACTCAGAATGGAAGAAACCTCTGGTCCAATCCTTGCTCAAAGTAGGGCCAGCTAAGATCAGGTTGTTCAAGACACTGTCCAATGAAGCTCATTTACAAATCTTTGTTCTAAAAGACAAACAACTCGCACTACACACCCCCAAACCCACAAAAAAAAAAAAAAAAAAA
>Ga0065711_1030970_pt1 | contig 30921 bp, 13 predicted proteins | sample Hoacrofraction12_FD_59098 | JGI IMG/M metagenome (GOLD analysis project Ga0065711, IMG submission 59098) | Hoatzin crop microbial communities from Cojedes, Venezuela - Epithelial fraction 12 v2 (version 2) | ecosystem: Host-associated > Birds > Digestive system > Esophagus > Crop | place... | reverse complement strand
CTCCTTCTCTGGAGATATTCAAGACCCGCCTGGACAAGGTCCTGTGCAGCCTGCTGTAGGTGACCCTGCTTCGGCAGGAGTGTTGGACTAGATGACCCACAGAGGTCCCTTCCAACCCCTACTATTCTGTGATTCTGTGATTCTACTTTGCAATATTTATTCATTCTAATAGAGTCATAGAAGCCATAGTGGTTAAATATGATTCATTTTGGTCTTTCATAAAAATGAAGGCCTCATGCTTATATCTGAGTCCATGATGTAAACTGAATAACTATAGCAAACGATCTTAAATGCTTCTTTAAAGTACATTAGGCTTGCATAGACTTAGTCATCAGTATTCATAATTCAAGGGAATAGATTGTTAGAAAGCTAATGAAAAGCTTCTTATCTTTATGCTGTATGGATTTACTAAAAGCCTAACAGAGATTGAGTATTTCTAACTTCCCTCAATTTATTCAACGAGCTTTACTATTCCCATTATGCAACACATTATAACATGCAGCTACGGTAGACTAGTATCCTTAAGCAGTTCAACAGAAGAGAAGTTATGAGAAATAAAGCTTTCTTGAAATGTAGTGGAGCAAACAGAATTCAAGTTCAGAAGAACTGAAGGAAGGAGTAGGCAGTAATAATCTTAGAAAAGTGACAATGACACTGCAACAGTCTCCAACTTCATTAAAAAGTGTTACGTGGAATAAAGGAGAGAGATCAGTAAAGCTTCAGTGAATTTTTATGAGAGTAATTCAGTTCCCAGGGCTGTACTAAAGGGTGTTACTATTTCCACTACAAACCTCAGTTTTAAAGGAGGTATAACAAAACAAAGAAAACTGTGGGGTTTTGCATAAAACTTTGTCATATAAGAGCTCATCTTAGCAATCCACCTTAAAATTTTTCGGCGAAAAAAAATTCACTTTCGCAACAAAACAAAATGAATGTTTTATCTTAATGTTTTTTTAACTATATGACTAATTTTGAGTGCATCCTGGTTTCCAGTAGGGAAACATCTCAAAAGAAACTTGATAGTAGGATAAGCCCGAGCATCCATTGTGTGGAAATCAGCCCTTACAAGAATGCTGAGAACCTAAACCCAGATAAATTCTAAACAGTTCAGCCAGCAATTTTTCTTAAAGATGGCCTATTTGCCAATATGAAGAAGATGGGTTATGTATGCATTTCTTATCAGTGGATGACCCCACACTAAAGAATTAAGAGCAGGCTGTGACTGCAGTGGCTGTTTGTACCAGCAGCCTGAACACAAGTAGTACAATAAGGTTGAGAAGGAGGATATAACTTCGCTAGGTTCATTGGATGATATGTGTATTATCCAAAAGAATTACTTTCTTCATTTATCATCTTTTACAGAAAAATTAAATCTTTTACTGCAGCCAGATGAAAATAACCAGGAAGGAATGTGTTGATGAGTAGAAGGCCTCAGTGTTTCCCCATTGATGCTGTATTGCAATGCCACACTGGAAATTACCTGTACTCTGAGAAATTACCTGTACTCTGAGATGCCCTGCAAACGTGCCCACAGCAGCTGAGACAGAACTAGGAGCTTATCCAGCATCGGAAAAGTGCATCCTCATTTCATGAGGGAGACGTCATCTCCTCACATAACCCAGAACAGAGTGAATATTCCACTATTACAATTTCCAGATGCCGCATATGGCTCACTCCTACCGAAACTGAGACTCCTTCTGACAATGTGAAGATTCTTCTGTCTTGCTTTTATAGTTTAACTCTATTCGTGACAGATGCTGGGAATGTAGCATCAGTTTCCTTCCTGTCTTTACATCAGTTTTCTTCCTGTCTTTTCTCTGCTGTCTTCTTTGGTCCTCAATGCATTTCAATCTGTTGGCAGACTTCAAGCTCATTGCTAAATATGCTACTGATTCACCTATATAATCTTCAGTGTCCTGGTAGTTCTTTCTGAGTGATCGCAGCTTCTCTTTTGAGCAAACAACTCAATGGTGTTGAACACCCTCTTTTATTAGACCTTCTAGAAATTATTTCATCACTAGTGCAGATGGTCCAAGATAATTTGGACTGCAATTCATCTGTTACATTAGTTATCATGTTGTCCTTGCAAGATCTTCTCAGAAATAATCTATATTGCCTTCTAGCTGGGCTATGCCACGTGGTCTGAAACCTGGATGAAGCAGCAAGTACAGGTGTCCAGCAGACTCCTGCAGGATGCCAACCTCGGCTTACTGATCATCCATAATAATCTGCTATGCATCTTGCTAATTAAATAACCAGAAAATACTAAGCTAGTTTAGAATGAAAGATTTAATGACAGTAGAGAGGAAACAGATAAATTTATAAAGGCTAGAAATTTGAGAGGAAAAAAAAACCTATCTAGACAAGAGCAAAATCACCTGAAGAAAACAAGCATGAAAATGTAGTCCTTCATTCTCAGAGTAGTATAATCAGTAAGCATTCAGAGAAGTGGGATTGTTCAGTTACAGTTTGGTGAATGCTAAGTATTTTCCCACACGGCAACTTTTAACTAGTAAGAGTTGACCAGAAAATATGCTGCTATTGGCATTGGACAGACAATAAAACACTCGAAATTGCTATAATGATGCATGGAGTGGCGTCTAGAGATAGGCACTAATGGCACAATGTTCAGAATTGAGTAGTCAGATTGACTAGCTATACAGAAATACAATGTAATGGAACAGTACGTTCAGTATTTCTTTAAAAATAAAGGTAACCTTTCTCTTCATAGAGGGACACAGTGACATGAACTTGAAATGCAAATTGGTCAAAAGTAAAAGACTAATAATAAAGAGGATAAAGGAGATATCAAAGCTCACTTTGATGCAAAATAATGCTTTTCATGGAATATATCACCTAACCCTCCTCAGATATTTAGGCCAGCCCTCACATATTAATGTGATGGTGGAAGAAAACATTAGTTTATCTTCGTAGCTGAGGTGAGGTGATGACAGAAGTACATTCCAGCCCACTTTGAATTGCTAATAAAATTGCATAGGCACTGAGTCAAAACACAGGGAGTGATTTTTTCTTATGTAGCATTACTGATATTATACTCAAAATGTTACATGAAACATGTAAAAAATTGTTCATGCTGCGGTGAAAAACAAGAAATAGTAAGTATCCTGTCATAAATGCATGATTATAATTCCATTAGAGATTTAAGAGGACTAGATACATAATAAAAGAGTATGCAAGAGAAAATAATATAAGAATGCAAATATATCAATCTGAGCCAAGTCGTAATGAATACAGTATTTGCTTTTATGAGTTTAATGAGCAAGGTTGTTTTTGCACTTCAATGGTAAAAAAGAATGAGAAATTACATTAAGCCGAGAGTACTATATGTGTACTTTCAAGATGAAAACTAATGCACTACTGAAAAGAGATCTCCAAATATTACCACTAAATATTGTTCACTACTCCCTTAATTTTAGAATATGGGCTCTGGGAGAAGCATGGAGAATCACAGAATGGTTTGGGTTGCGAGGGACCTTAAAGATCATCTAGTTCCAAATCCCCTGCCATGGGCAGGGACACCTTCCACTAGACCAGGTTACTTAGAGCCCCATCCAACCTGGCCTTGAACGCTTCCAGGGAGGGGGCATCCACAACTTGTCTGGGCAGCCTGGTCCAGTACCTCACCACCCTCAGAGTAAAGAATTTCTGTCTTATAACTAATCTAAATCTACCCTCTTTTAGTTTAAAGCCATCACCCCTTGTCCTATCACTACAGGCCCTTGGAAAAAGTCCCTCTCCAGCTTTTTTTGTGGACCCCCTTTAAGTCCTGAAAGGCCTCAATAAGGTCTCCCTGGAGCCTTCTCTTCTCCAGGCTCAACAGCCCCAACTCTCTCAGCCTTTCCTCCTAGGAGAGGAGTTCCATCCCTCGGATCATCTTTGTGGCCTCCTCTGGTCCCGCTCCAATAGGTCCATGTCTGTCCTGTGCTGCAGGGTCCAGAGCCAGATGCAGGACTCCAGGTAGGGTCTCACCAGAGGGGAGTAGAAGGACAGAATCCCCTCCCTCTCCCTGCTGGCCACGCTGCTGGGGATGCAGCCCAGGTTATGGTTGGCCTGGGCTGACAGTGCACATTGCCGGGTCATGTTGAGCTTCTCATCCACCAGCCCCCAGAAGGGGAGGAATGAGCTGGGGTTTTCAGTGTTCTCTGACGGTTCGGTTCCTATATTCTTATTGTACCTGAATGTAGACAAAATGTTAAAATATTTTGCCCTGAGGCTCCTTTGAAAAAATGAATCCTAAGCTTCAAGGAATTTACTATTCTTTTAACTTTCTAATTAAAATACTGATTTAGAAAGGATAAAATTATACATTCTGACACACTTATCTATCAGGTTTTTATAAAACCAGGATGCTTATTATTCTTTCTTGTAATGGAAATGACTTCACATTTGTCAGTATTATATTTCCTTTGCCACCTGTCATTATCCGATTTGTGAAGCAGGTTCCCGAGTCCTTTGGAGCTTACTTGTTTAAGGCTCAGTACTCATCTGTTTCAGTCCCCCTCCTTCTCCCTACATACTTGGACATGAAAGCTAAATAATTAATCAAGATTAAAAGATGTAGAGAACCAAAAAACCCATGGCGTGCTCAACAGGACAGAAGTTAATTATTTTCCATACCTAATCATAGTACCTTCTGAATAGACCCTTGTGTGTGCTCTTTTTTTAAACAACTTTTTTATAACTTTCTAGTTAAGGCAGAACTCTGTGACTTGCGGTTTCTGTGCGAACCAGTGACAGGGTATCTAAAAGTTCAAATTAATTATCCAGTTCAGCACAACTGCTGCTACTCACTTTGTGTAACCTAGTTGATGAATGGCTACAAAAGGTTCTGGGGTGGGTCACAACAGGAATTATACAGGCACACAGGTGCGGAGAGGCATGCTTTGCCTCCTATGTACTGGTCTGCAGCAACTGTAACGTACTGTGTACACAGAATAAGCTCAGAGGACAACAAAAATGGGAAATAAGGATCAAGCTGGATTTCTGAGTCAAGTACTTCTGAGTTTATCCTGGCAATACACAAATTTATAAGAATGTAACTTTGTTGAATGCATCTTTCATTGCTTTTTTATTTTCAATATCTGTTCTGAGCAAAGATAAGAAAACTGATAAAATATACCTTTTTATGAGAAAACAGAAAGTCAAGGTTTCATTTGTGTAAAAAATCTAGTTTTTCCTTGACACAAATAAAAAAAAAAATCTATCTTAGATTTCCAAATGATGTACCAAAACCAGCTTTTATTCAAAAGTAAAAAAGTAAATGTACCATATTTTTTACTTTCCAGGGCATTAGCCTTCCTAAAAGTGTTACCATCAAGTTATAATATATACTAATGACTACGTTAATATTATTGAAAGAAATTCATTCAGGATTAATACATTCTGCATCAGAATCCTGCTACTTTACACCAAGGAACAGCTTGAAGTTTTAATAGTTTTAGTGCTATATAGTATCTAAGTGCCTAGTTGCCTAAACGAAGTTAGCACACTTGGTCCACATGTTGCATTCCTCTGATATTTTGGCTGACTTTCTGTTACTAAAATGCCTTCCAGATGCCATCATTGCTATTACAAAACTAACCCCGGTTTAGAATACCTAAACTGGAGAAAAACGAAAAAGCAAAAGCTATAGAATCAATTCTTCAGGGACTGGGGTTATCATTTGGGAACAATGTTTAAGACCCTGCCCCACATTTATACTTACTGAGATATAAAGTCCAAGAAGCCAAAGACCTGCTTTATCAGGATTTTATGATGCTTTGATATGTGTTTATACTCTTCTATGTTTGAATAGTCCTCCTCACTGAAAAACAGAGTTCCTACGGTTTGGATTTATCCAAATAATAGCAGTAAATAAAGTAAAATTTCCTTGTAATGGAAATGAAATAAAGAACAGGAGATTTTTAGTTCTTTTCTCTAGATGATAAAATAAATGCAATACTGTTCATATACGACTTTATTTTCAGTCTTATAAGCTGCATTTATAGCTAAGCTTTACCAACATGCTAGGCTGATAATGCAGTCATATATCAAAGTGGTGGTGTCAGATGACTATAAGACTGATAATGACTCTTCGAAAGAAATGAATAAACCCAGATATATTTATTCTAAAATTAAGTCAAAGCAATACAGTAAATATGTCGTATTTCTGGACTTTTTAAAGCAACAATAGAAATATTTCATCCATGCAACTTATACCATGAAAGTATACTACAATGTTTTGTATACATTAATTGAGGCTATGCTTCTTGTACAAAACAGTAACATTTTGGTGAACAGGAGTTACTCTGACAACATTCTTCTGTGCTTAGAGAGTAGCGCAAAATCAAAGTGTATTTGACAATGTCCTGTATTGTACTGATGAGGCAAATTTCTGTAGCGAGGTGCTATGTAAAAGCAGGAAAACTCTTTCATACCCTTTATTGTACAGCTAAATTTTAAGGCATGGAAATGTTTTAAGATAATAACTTGTCTATTTCATTACTGTAATATGACTTAACTATCCTTCCTGTGCATGATCATAATGGTTACATGAAAGGTTACGTTCCCTTTTAATGAACAGATAGGAAATGACTGCTTTCTGTCCTAATAGTAAAAGACTGCAGACCACACAGATTCAACTCTACCAGGCTGGCGTGTGTCACACAGTGTATAAACAAGCGGAATCTGTATGGAAATCTTAATATTTGAGCTGCTGTAAGTAAAGCAATGGATCAGATGGCGCCACTTAGTATTTTACATCAGGCCAGGTAAACAAAGGGAGATATATGGTTTCAGTATTGTTATTTTGTCAAAGGGAGATTAGAGCTGCAAGAGCTGCAGAAAACCCAAACTGATGATACATATCCGTTTGTTTAATGAAAAGTACTTGAAATGTTTAGTATAGAAAGGGATGGGAAGCCTACCATTTTTCTGCAGATAGATTCACCCAAGCATGACATCTATCTAGGACATCTGTCCTCCTTGTCTCATACTTTACACTGGTTAAATCATCTCCATAATGTATTCTGTTTCAGAGTTTAAAAGATACCTCATTTCAGGATGAATCAACTGAAAAAAAAACTGCGATTGTGCAAAAGTGACTTTAAGTTACCTTGGAGAAATTAAGGCTGAGTCTGAAGTGTAGGTCAAGGTTTAAACTGAATCATCCTACTAGAAACCTCAGAAAAGGAAGAGGTGTGATTATGCATGTATTATAAAAAACTTCCATTTCCCACTCATGTTTCTACACTCATGGCGATACGCTTAGAAGAAATCTGATCCATAGTGTGCCAATGTAAAAAAACTCAAATGAATCAAGTGAGAAGGTGAATTACCAAGAACATTCAATTTGTATTGTGATTAGATCTTTGATTGATAGCAAGAATTCAAACAAGAGCAGCTTTTTTCAAGATTTTTCAGGATAAAGTTTGTATACTTTTACACATATGCACATATATTTAATTCTCATTAGATCTGTTAAAATCAGAGGTGAAATGTACAGTTTTGCCATTTTCTTCACCTCGTGTTTTTAAATGACAAAAAAAGTGAAATTTATCTAACCAACACTACTCTATTTTCATGTACCTATCCATGTTTGTCCACTTACATGTTGTGCGAATATGTCTCAACACCAGTACTTCTGTTTGGCAAATGCAAGCGGATACCACTTACAGTGAAAGCTGAAGCCAGTTTTATTGCACACAGTACAAGTAGTATCCTTGTAGACGTGGGAGCATGACATGACCGATGGGCACAACAAGAAGGATTGAAGCATAGTCTTTCCTGAACAGTGTAACACATTGCCATTCTGCATCAGCGCTTCAAAGGGAGCTCTTAGACTGTCATTGTTTTCTTTGCTTTCACTGGCTCGCTGCTCTCAGCAAGCAGCTTTTTCATTGAACTCCGTAATTATTCTTTTTAAAGGGCTATAGTGTTGCAGTTCATTTTGAAGGACAACAATAACAGAAATTCACTCAATTTAAGATGAAATGAAATATTTTCACAAAGATAGTTCTTATTATAACATCGATGTTGTTTAAAACGTAAGTGCTACAGCTCATGTACATCCATCTAGCTGAAGGGTAAGAGTTCCTGCTTTTAGAATTTAATTTTTACTAGCTGAAGCCATTTCATAAAATATTTTTGAAAGCCTTATATGGAGGCTGTATCCCATATCTGTCACTTGAAAGTATAAAGTTAAGCTTGAATTGTCTCAACTAAGAATTAACAATGAACTGCATCCTAGGATATACCGTAGGAGAGGTATTCCAGCCCTCTGATCAATTTTGTGGCCCTCCTCTGGACCCCATTCCAACAGATCCAAGTCTGTCTTGTGCTGCTCCAGAGCCAGATGCAGGACTTCAGGGGGGGTCTCACCAGGGGGGAGCAGAGGGACAGAATCCCCTCCCTTGCCCTGCTGGCCATGCTGCTGTGGATGCAGCCCAGTTTATGGTTGGCCTTCTGGGCTGTGAGAGCACACTGCTGGGTGATGTTGAGCTTCTCATCAGCCAACACCCCAAAGTCCTTCTCTTCAGGGCTGCTCTCAGTCCATTCTCTGGATGAATGATTGCTGGTGATTTACACATAACTAGCAAACTAATTTTGTTTCTCTGGCTGTGGTCAGTCTAAAATCTGAGGGTCTTAGCCAATTCCTCAGAGTTAAAGGGATCCCTCAATACAATCTCATGGACTGGTTAAAGAGCTAATCGTTTAGGACAGAGTTTGTGACAGTTTTCTTTGGCTTGCCTTAGTCTTGACCTTTGCAATATATGACAGGGCACTGGGTAGTGTATTGGGTAGTGTATATCAATATAACTAGTACATTCAACCAGAAAGGTCTTCAAAAACCCAGATCCACTGTGTCAAAACAAAATGAAACAACAACAAAACCAACTGTTTCATAATGTATTCTGAGAATAATCAATTATTAAAGAGATGGTGATATTATACTAGACTCCATAAGAGGAACAAAATATTTTTCAGCATGAAGTTTCTGTCTGTTTACTTCTCAAATGAAGTGATTTCCAAATCATAAGATGGGGGGGAATCAAGGTGCATCACTTTCATTCTTCTGCTCTCTGCAGAAGTTGCTTTATTTAATTTTCAGTTTTAATGTAAAACTGCTATTTTACCCAGAGTTGGGCGTTATTCAACTGCTCTGTGTCCTTAGTTCACCCTTCAAAATCTGAACTCCTTGAACTCAAGTTCTCATACAGGCCTCTTGTCATCTTGTCATAATATCAAGTTTATATTTCCTGGCATAAAACTAATTCCTCTAAATGATAATTCCAAAATACTTTATTTTTCACATTAAATGAGTCATCTGCTAACACTTGAAATCAGTATCTTGAATCTTTTCCCGCCTGGACAAGGTCCTGTGCAGCCTGCTGTAGGTGACCCTGCTTCAGCAGGGGGGTTGGACCAGATGATCCACAGAGGTCCCTTCCAACCCCTACCATTCTGTGATTATGTGATTCAGTGAATCCTTTTGCTATTTTGAATTTACCAGCACTTGCTGACTTTATTATCTCATGGAGATATGTACAACGCCTCTTTCCATTTCTTAAAACTCCAGTTGAAAAATTTGAATAGGCTTACTTAGATTTGTGTTGTTAGTGGTCAGCACTGCAATGGGAGGCCTTGGTTTTGTAGGTGCTGAGCTCCAACAGTCTTCACAGATGTCAGCACATGCTGAACTTCATCTGGTTTTGAAAAAGTTCTGAAAACCAGCCTACTAAAATGTTGTGTCCAACTTCTGTTTAAAATGTAATTGAGGACAATTAATACTGGACATCAAAGATATATAAATAAATAAATAAATAGGACAGGGAGAATGAATACAACAATCATAACGTTATAGACCTGGGCATGAAAATTAGGAAAGTAACTTCTGATCTGAGATATAAATTGTAACCTAAGAAGTGTCACTGTGAAAGTCACACATGTACAAAAAGCCTGGGCTGGGTGAATAGTGATGGTGAAGGGCATGTTGACAGGTTTCTGACTGTAATTTAATTATTCCAAGATGTTCTCACGTGCGTGTTATATAAGGCAGTTAGAATGGGAGGGGGAGGAGAAAACAGATTTTATTTTTAATTGACAATTTTTACAGATATTTTGCTTCTGCTCATAAGTGAACTGATTCTAATCTTACTCTGTGTCCATGGTATGATACCATAATATAAATTATCTTTATTATGCATCTACAGGGACTTCTTTACGCAAATGGATAAACTCTGCCTGCAGCTCTGCTTTTAGGTGTAGTTTTGGAACTGGCCAGAGGATACGTGGTGGAATCTTACCAGTTCACATGTTTTTTCTCTTCCTCTGTCACATGTGCACAGACAAACACATGAGAAGTATCTCTTCTCAGAGTAGTGGAGAGAACATATGCACTGTATTGGTTTGAAGCTTTAAAAAATAATGAAAAACAGAGGAGCAAGCTCAAATCAGCAAAGATCTTAGCTAAATCTGTGCTTTTCACTGTACACTGAATATAGTAGCCCATATTGTTATTTCTTGGTCAAAGTGAAATCTACTAAATATGAAAACCCTGGAAATGTTTCTTCACTCTGTTTTAATAAACTTGAAAAAGACTTTTTTGAGTAATTGAAGCGTACATTTTTGTTGTCAGAGATGGAACAAAATTATATGGATATCTTTTCGTATACTAGGAACTTCCCAGAAGTTTTATTAACAGAGCTGAATGATATTGAAGGAATTATTTCTTAATAGTGATGACTATTTAAAATGACAATGAAATCTAACCAGACCATGGTTGTTTTTCAGAGTGACTGATTCTAATTACTTCTGTTTTTAACCTCTAATGTAATGACAACAGTATTTTCCCCACACCAGCAACTGAATGGTAGTTGAGGGACCCTTTATAGATGAGTGTGGATTTGGGTTACTGCAACACCTTAGTTTCAGCTAGGAGAACACTGTTATTCTGAGGACAGGTTGATCTTATTAATTCTTATGGGATGCAGAAAAGACATCTTTTGAATGCTGCTGGTGAGCCAAGAAAAATGTGGGAATGACCAAGGATGGAGAAAAATTCTAAATGGGTGCTTATGGACTTGGTTTCAAGGACCACTGAAACTGATATGAACGTTTCCTTTTAAATCCTGTTTAACACATGAAAGGCAGATGAAACAAAGTGATCTCCCCTATCTTTAGAGGTATATATGGAGCAATACTTAATAATACACTTTAATTTTGCCCTTCCTCAGGGCTTTCATGTTCAATGTAATGCAAGATAAGAGTTCCATATCAAGATCTAGAGGGGAATGCTTAATATTAAGGTCTTTGTAAATCAGTGCTAAATGAGCTTATCAGTTGAACTGTTCTCTAAATATTTTAAAAAGTGTATGCAAAAAGCAAACTATACCCTGCTGGCTATAAAATTATCTTTAGTATCCTACTGTATTATACCTTCTGCTAATGGATGGTGTAGTACAAAACTACTAGTGCAAAAGCCAATAGCTGTGAAAGCAATCAGCCTGAAAGTAGTTCATAAAAATCTAGAAGAGTGACAATATTCTCAGCAAGATGAAGAATGGAAAACCGCAAGCATTAAGCGCATTCTTTCTACTTCACTACATTCTACTTCCTCTCTGTTAGAGTTCTGGATTTGTGACAAAACCAGTTAAAAAAAAATAATTAAAAAAAGCCAACTGCCTTTCAGAATACCAATACTGCACGCAGAAACTAACATCTGTCAAAACGTACAGACACTGACAATCTAAAACTTTTTTTTTCTTAATTGCTTCTTTTTTTCTTTCTAAAGCATGGGATGAATCAAGCATGTAACTCAAAGAAAAATATTATTCTTGATATTATTTGTAAATCATATACATCACTTATTAAGGCAATGGAGCATGATTTGCTAGATTTTTGGACAAAATGATGGATGGTCTGATTGATGAAGAAGCAATTTTGTTTCGTTTTGTCTTGTTTTTCCAGATTTAGCTGATGAGATAGAAAGCACACTAAAGACATACTTGAGTTATCTGCTTTGGACTGATCTTAAAAGATTAATTTCACACTGTTCAAGATAACAGAAGCCCAGACAATGACATTAGTGGGTTTAAGCTCAAGTTCTAATAACATCATCCTTTTTTTCTTGATCATGTGTGCCTTTGGCTGGTATAGGTATTTGATGAAGAAATGTTGAGCTAAAAAAAAGAAACAGCAAAAAAAACCCCTTTGTCATCTTCCAGTACCATTGAAATAGAGTTAATTTTTTTTTAATGGACCACAGATTGTGTCTTATTGTCTTTGTTTTACAGTTCAGGGAAAAATGATGCAGCAATGAAAAAGATCAACAATACTAGGGGGAAATATAAGCTTGCTCTTCTGTGGCCAGAATACTATCTGTTCCTTTGACAAGTCTTTATGAATTTACATAAACACATTTTAGAAATTTTCTTGGTTGTACAATGAGCTGTTCTATAAAAGCAGTTTCAATGTGAAGGATTTAAAAGTCTAATTTGAGCACGGGGAGTTGGCAGGTCCTAGCTGTGCTGTATATTTATGACTTTTTCAGACTATTCAAAGCCATATATTTAAAACAAGGTAATGGTCAATTTATTTGTGAGAAGAAGCCATTTTCTTATCACAATGAGCCAGGAAGCAGCTTGCCCCTTGCTGCAAACAAGGTGCTATAAGAAATGATTTCTCAAGCAAGAGATCAAACACTGTATTGCCCGAAGTATACCACAGATCATTGCTCTGGCAGACCAACTTTACTTTAGATAAACATTCCTGCTTAAAATGAGATTTGTTCCTGTCTTACAGAAGTGTTTTATTTACTGCTGGAACAGTTTGTTACTGGAAAAGGCATGGCTGAGGCCAGATCACTAATCTAAAAAGACATCTCTTTTATGGTCCAAAGTTATGGCACTGTTTATTAAAAAAATCCTACAGAAAACTCTGTTGAATATTCCAACTGAGTCTACTCCTGGGCACACTTGTGTTTATACCGCTTTAGCATTGCCAGAAGCATCAAGACGAAACTCTGACCAGCTCTGTTGCACAGTCCTTACTGTGCCCCTTAGTGTCTTGATTGATTGGTGAAAAGAAGGAACTCATAGACAGTGTCATTCATCTCCAAACATCCTTGCCTGCTGCAACCTAAATCTTCTCACTTGTACTGCAAGACATACCTGTGGGCTGCCACCAGGTAAGGAAGAAATTGCAGAGGAAGGACGGCTGCTTTTCTGTGTGTGGAAGGAATACATCAGAATCTACACATCCAAAAAACCTTTTCCCATCAGAACCATATTGCTGTGAAGATGAACTGGATCAACAGGTCCAGAATAGACTGTATATCAATAAAATGAGAACCTGAAAGATATATCAAGCCAATTTGGGGAATAAGAAGGAAAGGAAGAGGTAACCCCTCACCTAAATATCCACGGTCCAGGTATTTGGCTAAATGCCCATCACATATGTTCATACTCTGAAGAGTAGATAGAGAAAATGTCAGAATGTCAAGATGTGGAGAAAATGTTAATAAAATATTTGTCATACCCACATGGCTGTGAGTCTTTTTACCAGAGCATCAGCTTACAACCAGCCCTGGGATTGAACAGCCATCTCAATGATTGTGCAATCGTCCTTTTGTTCCCCCAAACCAACTGGCAACAGAACCAAGACATGTTCACTTTTCAGGGCTGAGTCTTTCAAATAGTCTTTTACAGTATTGTCACCAGTATCACCTCAGGAAAAGATATGGAGCATTGATAGTTTGTTTTGGCATCGTCTTATCTTGAGACAATAGAAAAAGAGGTTTCGAGGCAGAATTGGACAGAGCTCTTGAACACTGTCTATGTAAGACGAGACTAGCAAAGATGTAGTCTCAAATATCAGTCTAGCACCCTTACTCTCACTCAGTGTTTTTGCATATGCTCATGGCATAAACATGTGACAAAGCCACTGACATCAGTCTTTGAGATAAAACACCTTATCCACCTTTAAGGAGCCTGGCCAGAAAGAAGTTGGCATGTGAGAACTTCATCATGCGGAAAACCTGGGAAAATGATCATGAAACCTAAAGGATTTCTTGTGAAAGGAGGAGGAATGGATAGGGCAATGTACCAAGGAACTGCAGCAATTAATCCAACTTGCTTAAATGCTTGCAAATAAGAAGAAAGGAAGACTTGTCAACACCATAAATTCCAGGAAGCAGGAATTCAGCTGTCAGCATTAGTGGAAGGTGCAAGTTTTCTTGGCCACAGTTGACTCTTCGTGTTCCAGAGGTTTTCCATGGACAGGCCAAGGGAGGTAGCTGTCTCTGCAGCTACAGATCAGGGGAATCAGCTGGTCGTGGGAGTCGGCAGCTCAGCAAGACACTTAGAAGCTGTAGGGATGCGGAAGGATATGGCCTAAATTTTTTTAAAATTGTATTTCAAGTTCTAAATAGAACACTTCATTTCTCAGGTGCCTTGAAGGACCAAGACAGAATTTGCCCTGTCTTTACTTCCTCTGTCTTTGCTTACATAATCTGCCTTATCCTGAAGACAACTTCTGAGTGCATTTATCTGAACAGACTGTAGTGAGTTTTAAATTAGTGTAGCAGAGAAGAACAAAACAAAACATGGCTAACTACCTTGTCAGCCTTGTGCCTGACTTGATTTGGCCTAATAAAATTTGACTTTCCTGATATATTTGGACTGCACTTAACGTATGCTGTCTACAGAAATAAGGACTGAAGAAATTTGTTTCTTTTTTTCAAAAATTTTTGAAGGGATGAAGAAGTCCCTGGTTTGTGGGGTGGGCTGATTTGTAAAATTTACTTTTTGTCAGTGGCCTCACACAGTGAGGCCAATAAATTTTGCTTATATATGATAACAGAAAAACATTTTAATACCTGATGACAAGAAAGCATTGTAGTAAATTATAACACATGCATAGTCTTTTGACTCAATATTTTCTGTGAAGTGTCTTAGTTCTGTAGTGACATTCCCTCTAACTGATAATTTATTAATCAGTAATCAAATAAAATTAATCATTTTATTAGTTGATTCAGAAACCCATGTCCTTGTTAGAGCAAGGAAAGAGATGCTTCAGCAAAGAAAGGTGTAGTACATAAGTAGAAGTTATTGAATGGCTGCATAATTTAGGAATGGAGCAAGGGGAAGTTTCACTGGATCATAGGAAATAAACAGATTTCTCCTCTTATGGATAACTGATTACCCAGTAAGATGTTATCAAACGGAGTTCCCTACTTTCTAGACTACATGTGCTCTTATCCCAAAAAGCTACTTCACAATGAATTAATTGGTTTTCTAGTTGACCTGTCATGGCAGAGACCAAGGATCGAAGCTAACAGTGAGAAAAATTGTCAGTTCTTTGGAGGTCATGTCTACAGTTTTAGAATTATTCTTTGCTGACCATGCAAAAACTGTATCTTTTCACCACCGCTACTTTTACAGTAGGTGAGCTGTACTGCACATAAATACAGGAATAAAACTTAACTTCAGCTCACAGGGCTCTCATACAGGTTCCTACTGCAAGTATTAAGTTTTCTGACAAACATTTAATTTGCTGCTCTCTATGTTTAACGTTTTACAAGTTCATGTATTTATAAATTTGTAACATTATATTTCATTGTCTACTTCATGTGTCTCTTCACACTCTCAGTGCCATATTTTGGCCACTACACCTTTAATGATGTCAGAAATAATCAGTGCAACATTACTGTTAGGAAGTGGAACTGGAAAAATCATTTGGTTTCAAATAAGAGAATATTTGGTTAACTAACATGTATACCAATATGCAACATTCATACTGACTGATGTTCTTGTTATCAGAAATTCTTACTGAATCTAAATCTTTACCAGATGATCGTCATCTTTTTTTGAATCTATATGACTGTTTCGCTGGCTAGCTTAATGCATTTCTTTAATATATACTTTCTGTGAGGACATAGTATTGTACTTGGTGTCTCCAAGATGGAATATAAGGCTGCTGTCCTTTTGGTCCATGTTCTTTAATCAGTCCAAGTCAGTAGTTTAAATAGTGTCTTCTAACAGAGATATCAGGGCATTGGAACACAAAAATCTTCTAAATTTATTGAGGTTTGGCTCCCAGAGAAGGAACAAAAATGTATTTAACACTTGGAAAACTCTGGTTTCCCTAAGTAAACCAGATGCAAAAAGCTGAAGTCCCCAAATTTTCTGAGCATAAAGAGAAGCAGGAGCAGCGGAATCTCTAGCATCTCTGAATGAGGCTGAGCTACCAAGATTCCATTACTCCTTGTTGACCTTATAGAAGATTATATTGTTATAAACAAGTAACTTTTACTATTCAGAAAGGTATAGATTTATATACTGCTGTATAATATTACCCTCTTTAGAGATTTGCTCATTCACTCATGATAAAAGTTTGATCTAAGGATTCATCTCACAGCAGAAAGTGGCACCTACTCACACTGCTTCAAACGTACTTACAGGAATGACCTGTAGATTTACTCATTTCTTGCAATTGCCATCCTTACTAGTTAGAAAGCACTTTGATTAGGCTGTGCTGAGTATTGAATAACGTTAGTGCACAGAGAAGTTCTGCAAAGTCCTTGCCGATTTCTATGACTGATCCAGAAAGAATAAAAATAAGTAATTAACTCTGCTTGCTTCTCACCAAATTTTATTCCAGTAAAATCTAAACAGCAGTAGGTAACCACATTGTACAGTTCATGGGTTGGGGGAACGTAACAGATTTTATTGTAGTGAATACAAAACACATTCATCTAAAAAATGGCAATTCGAAACAAGTAAAACAAACACTAATACATTTCTCTTTTAAGACAATAATTTTCACAGGAAAAAAAAACAAAAGACAAAAAAGCGCCTAGTTTACAGATCACCAGAGATGCTTGGAGTCTTCAGAATCAGAGATTATAAAGATAACAATAGACCACCTCTATATATTCTCATCAAAAAGAGGTAGCAGAAAAGATATATTTCAAGTCTGCAAGGTGTTATAGGGATTTTATTTACTTTTGTTGTTATAATGCCCTTGAGACATAGATACTTCATCACATTTTTTTCAATATTTGCCTGTAATTAACACTTCTGCAGCAGCATAGCTAACAGGAGGAAAAAACTCCCCCTACTAATGAATGCTTAAGAAATACTTAGTTAAATTCTCAGGATTTACTCCAAGGATTGAGAATAAATGTGTGTTTTAACAGAGTATCAGACTAACCGTAACATCAAAGGCTCTGGATATTAATATGCAATTATTCATTGCGTAGTTCATGCATTGCAATAGTTCATTGATGTTCACAGCCTTACTGTCTGTGATACAAATTGAATTAAAGGCATAGACACATCTGGATTAGTTTAATAATTTCTCAGTTATAACCGGGAATGAAGGAGACAGCTAAATTCATTTTTATTTTTCATGAACATCTGGAGTTTCTGACCATTCTGACTGTATATAATATCAGATCCAAAATATTTCACATTGTGCATATTAAAATAATGTATCCAAAGATCTAAAGAGAATAACTAAGGGGAGATAGCAATAAAACAGTGACATTAGGAAAGAATTAACTATTTAAACAAGAAATGAGCCTAGCTTCCTGTCCCGTTCAAGATATATGTAGTCAAAGGACATATATGATAGCAGTAATGCTGACAAGACTGATTAAAAATTGTTCACCCAACAGATTTACATTGTTTCTTGGTAGAAATCCGACTTTTTGATAGTGAATATTTTCTGTGGGATTCCCCATAAACAAGAAAGATTATTTCCCTTTTTTTTCTTCAGACAAATGCTGAACTTTTCTAACAGAGAAAATGTTAATTATCTGTAATAACAGTCTGAACTGTACGAACATTTGTAAGACTAACACATTTGAACTGCTGAATGATTGGGATGAACAGTGATTAGCTGCTAGAACATTTTTAATTATAAAACCATTTAGCACTGCTTGTCTCGGTGCCTTCTGCCATTCATCTCCCTACAAACAGGATCTTAAATAAAATGGCAGCATCAGTGTGAAGAAATTCCAAGATCTCTTCTCACTACTAAGTCTTTATTCTCTTCCTTCGGTATTGCTGAAGTTTCAGTATTTTCTTTCCCTAAGACAGCTTCTTGAACGCAGAGATAAGCTTACTGCAGTTAGTTTTGAACTTGCCCTGTTCAGTCTTCCTTGACAATAGTCTGCCAAGAATATTTAGGATTTTCCAGTTTGTGGCAGATGCATGTTTGTGACAAGGACATGTTCTGTATGTATTATGCTACTCTTTGGTAAGGTATCTTCAGTGAGAGAAAATATTATGACATAGGTATAGAGGATCCCTTTAACAATATATGTGGAAAACAAGTGGGGTTTTTTTGTTTTGGGTTGATTTTTTTTTGAGCAGAGAAAAGGGGTCCTGGATGTTTTTACTTCAGACTAAAGCAGAAATGGGCACAAGATGCAGTAACAGAAATTCTGACTATATATTAGGAAAAAATCACAAGGAGGCTGCTCAAACATGGGAATAGGTTACCTAGAGCAGCTGTAAAGATTTATATCCTAGTGGATTTAATAGAATTCAGAACTAATTTGGATAGGACCCTGAGCAACCTGATCTAACTTTGAAGTTGGTACTGTCTTGAGAGGAAGAAGTGGGTTTAGACCAGATGACCTACAGAAATATGTTCCAAGCTGGATTTCTTTGTGATTATGATTTAGTTCAATTTATCTTTGATGTGTCACTAATTAATTCCATTCACTATAAGTGGGTGTCATTATAATCATATTTTTGCAATTTGCAATAAAAATTAAAGTGCTTTCTTATGGTTAAATTTTAATTTTCTATTGTAGGTCCCCCTCCTCAATAGATGGCAGTAGTAAATTTCAAATATGAACTTTTCCATAACAAAGCATAGCCCAGGGTAATTTTTGTTAAATGAATAACTGAATTTACAAACTATGGTAATAGATTGTTATCCTTTTTCTGAGGGTAAGTTATAATGAAAATACAACAAACACTTTCTCATAATATTATATTTGAAGCATTAGCTACAATTATTTCCCTCTACAACTTTTAAAAAATTATTAAAATCATATTTTCATGTAGATGGAAAAGCCTAATAATTATAGAATGAAAAAATTTCAATATAAAGAGTATGTGCTTCATACTTACGACATAGAAATGTGGAATTACTATAACTAATTACTGTTACATCCTATGAATGCAGATTTAAGCAGAATAAACCCACAAAATCCTTTGTGTCTGTGTACATGCATGTGGGTTTTTCTTTTTGGACAAGTCATTCCATTATTATCTTTCAATGAGAGTTACAAAAGTGTATTGCAAATTTGAAACATTATTTTAGGCAAAATCTCCTACTGAAGTCACCATTACAGAATCCATTCTTATCAGTACCTACTGCTTACTAACAAATTCCTATTTGACTTTTGTCATCTTTTATCTGTAACAGTGCAAGGGAAGGAGAATAGATGCAATAACCTAGTTAGCCTCTCAGTAACCTGCAAAGTCAGATTCCTTAAACAGTTTCTACAAAAGGTCCACAGAATTCTATTTATTTGATGAATAAAGAAGTTCTCCTACTCTCATGTTCACAATATAGTTATATCAATGAACACGAATAAAGTGTCTCTAATCACTGTTGCAATTTCCAGGACCACGTAATCTCCTTCTGGAGCCAGTTATCTCACGTTTTTTCCTTTTGTTTCTTCTTGAGGCCTTGTTTTATTTTTTCCCTGCATAAAGTTTTGACATATTTACTTTATATTTCTTCTCTTTTCCTAAGCCTGCTTTTAAAACTTTATCCCAGCCTCTGTTTGAACCATATGTTGATTCAACATGTGTTGTGCAATTACTCTACAAAGACGATCCAAAATCCCTCTTCTGTATTCTTGATAACTGCCTGGCATTTAGTACTCCCTCTAGTATTGTGTTTCAGTAAACTTAACATATTTGCAGCTGGTTTCCCTGTCTGTATCACTTATGCGGATGAGAAACATAAAAAGATTTGGAGTCATGGCACCTGTTGGACTTCCCTCTGTATTTATTTGCAGATCGGCACATTTCTGTTTGACGTGTAATCTGCTTTCTGTTTCAAAATAGTTTCCTTTCTGTTGACACATTTGCTGCCGAATAATTCCCTCCCCATCTCTCCTTTCTATCTCAGAAAGCACTGCTCGCAACAAAGACACAGAAAACACATGAATAAAAACTTGTTCCAGGATGTATGCCAGATTTAAAACTTTCAGAGGATTTTGCAAAAGAAGTACCAGTGATAGTACTCACTGTGCTTGTCTTCAATGTCGTTTAAATTTGTATGATCATTATCATTACAATTATCATAATTGTTTTGATTATTGTTAATATTACTGTCAGTAATGTTGCTGTCCTTTCCCTTCCTGTATTCCACTAAGGTTTATATAGCCCATCAAGTTTGACTAACTGTCTTTTGAGTACAAACAAAATTCCATTCCTTGGTACATAAAATGATTTTATATACGTTGAGTTGCAAAACAGTGTCTACAGTTCTGTGCAGGACAAGTGTCAGGGCACCTTAAAGACTACATTTTCTATGAATCCCATGCTATGTGACTGCTGGATGGCCTTGGACTTGGACTCTATCCTAAAGACAATACATGTCACATGATTTAATTTCTCCTATCCCATTCAGAACGTGCTCCAGTACTTGCTTCATTTGCGGGTGCATTTGGCACTGTTTGGTTGCCCTTAAATCTTTCACGGCTTTTGTGTGCCCTTAAAAGCAAAACTGTAAGATTGGGTAAAAGTCTTTCCTACCTGATTATCCTGTTTTCAGCTGGGATAGAGTTAATTTTCCTCTCAGTACCTGCAATGTTTTGGATTTAGTATGAGAAGAATGTTAATAACACTGATGTTTTTAATTGTTACTATGAAACCTAGGACTTTTTCCCAGTCTCCCACGTTCAGCTAATGAGCAGGTGTGCAGGAGCTGGGAGGGAGCACAGCCAGGCTGCTAGCCCAAGTTGGCCAATGGAAATGTTCCACACCATGGGCATCATGCTCAGTTTACGTATAAGGGTTGGACAGAGGGGAGGAATTTTTTCTTTTCTTTCCATTTCTGTGAGTTCTAATTTTCTCCTGTCCAGGAGTTTGAACTTTTCCAGCAGGTCAATCTTTTTGGTGAGTTTTGTGAAATTTGAAAAATTCTGGGAGTTCTATGACTGCTGTTCAGGGTCTGACTGTGAATCAGTTATTGGGTGGTGAGAAAATTGTGTTCTATATAGTTTGTTTTGCATATTTATTATTATCAGTAGTAGCAGCAGTAGTAATAGTAGTGTTTCCTTTGTTGTCTTATTGAACTGTCTTTATCTCAACCCATGGATTTTACTTTTTGTTGATTTCTCCTCCCCTTCCTGCTGGGGGGAAGGAGAGGAGTGAGCAAGTGTCTGTCTAGTGCCTAGTTGCCAGCTGCTGAGTTAAACTATGACACTGATCATTAATATGACATCCTGAAAAGAATGATGGACTCTGTGGGCCTAGGCGGCTCACATGAGATATCTGAAGGGGAGATGATGTGTTTGGCAAGTGCCTTGGGCTTCAGACAAATGTATGCACAGAATCAGTGCAATCCAAACAGTATTCCCGGTTAGAATTAGGAAAATTCTAAGAATTTGGACAAGAAACATGCTTTTTTACTCTTTCTGCCACACATCCAAAACTCTTTTCTTAGTTATTCTAAAATATCTTACCAAAACACAACAGTTCTGGTTAGCATGGTGATGGTAAGTGAAGTGGGAAACACTGCCTGGTCTATTAGATCAAATACTCTGACTTTAATGAAAGATCAGCATGACTCGATCATGGGTCTCAAAGTAGTATTTATGCTCAGAACATGATTTTTTTTTTCATCTATGTTCTGTTTCGTCTTTTCTTTTTGCTAGGATCATTATTAGTTTCCCAGATCATTTAGTTTCTATCCTGAGATCTAAACACTACCATGAAGGGCTAAGTCTTCCCAATTTTTCTGCTTGTGCAGAGAACTGTTTACATGTGAGTGTTACTACAATACAAACACACAGAAAAGACAGAGAGAATCTCAGCTTTCCATTTCAGAGAAAATATTTCTAAGATACTTCTGAACAAGATGTTGTTCTTGTTCTGAATGACGTTTATGAACATATAAAACTTTTAGGATTTTTTAAATGACAGACTTTCACTTTCAGCTCTGTTTATTTAGTTTTTCAGACTTACTTTCTTTGCTTTTTGTATATATATATCATAGTATGTTTCAGGAGATCATTTCTCAAATATCTTTATGGCTAACAGGGGAGATTATCAAAAAATGACTTAGTTTATAGCTGTTTGTATTAACTCCAAGAATAAGAAAATCTAGCAATGTGAAGTTCCTATGCTGTTTTATGCACCTTTTAGATGAGAATTGTTTTATGAAATTGTATAAATGCTGCTAAATTTTATATTGGCCTTTTAGATGGTTATAGCACCTCTAAGAAATACAAGAAAGAAATATTCACGCAAATAAATATAAAAGGACAGAATCCCTAAGAGTATATTATATTTGATATAACATCAAATAAATTTGTATATTTAGTAATTTGGTATCTTAAAACATTCGTATTGAGTAAAGATCTGCACATTGTTCAACAAAATTTGGGCCTAAGTAGCCACAAAACAGCAAAGAATTTCATCCACTCTAATCTGCCTCAGCTTTTTCTTATCCTTTTTCACATTATACTAGGAATTAATTTCAGATGCAATGAGCTGTTTACTCTGACAAACTCTGTGCCAAAAAGTCTTAATCTAAAAATACATCTGAATCTATAGTGGCTATTAGTAGGATGCAAGCGTGATATGTAATGTAAAACATTTATGTTCTTCCTAATGCAACACAGATTTTAAACCACATCCCCAGTACATTTTGGATGTACACATGCCTCATCACGATAAGCAAATATTTTTCAAAAGTGCATGGGTGCTTGACTTCAATGAGGTTGCATGGAGTACAAGTTGGAACAGTACAGGCCCCAGGAGTTTTTATGAGGCATGACTTTCTATAAATTGGAACATTTTAATATAATTCCACTGCTTGTTGACTAAGTGAAATAAAAAAGAATTTGATTCAGAAGGGCCTCTTCCCAGTTTTCAAGCAAAGATCTACAATCAGAAGATATAAAGATTTGAATGAATTTATCATAAAATCATCCAGTTCTATAAAGCAACTAACAAGGCCTTTTTTCAATGAAATAACACATTTTGGGGAAATATGGAAATGCTTCCATGCTTTTTGTCTGCATACCACGTATTTATAGAAACTGGACTTGTATTTTTTGCTTATTTCAAACAAACTTACTCAGATTGCTAGAAAATATGTAAAACTGAAAGAAATCACTTTCTATTTAAGCAATAATAGGCTTGGCTAACAGAGTTCTACACTGAAACCAGTGTAGTTATGTTGATTTACATCAGCCAGGGATCTTGGTCCTATAAAAAATTTGGGTCTTATTCTTACTAACAGTGTGTATGCTCAGTTTCAAAAGGGGCACTCATACACTTGACATGAAACACATGTGGAAATCCTTGAGCTATAAGAAAAGCAACAGACAAAACCTCTTTAGGATGTGATATAAATGGTCAGATTCTGGAAATGTGTTGGGATTCTTTGCACTTAATAAACAGACAATAGACAATCTATGCTGTCACATAGATTGTTTCGTTCTCTTAAATTGGAAAAAACCCAGTTGTTAGTCTTTCTGATGAAACAGGAGAAGAGTATCTCTGAAGAGACAGAAGAAGTGTTACAAAGGAAAGAATTGCCACATAAGAAGTGATGCCATTGCTGGAGTTCTGCTGTAAGATTCTACCCCGATTAAATAAACTGGGTTTTTTTAGGAATTATATGCCAGCCTACCTAGAGTAACTGTGGTAGTCCTTATAGACTAAATGATTGTACAAACATATTGGGTACATAGAAACTGGGAATGTGGACTCTCAATACTTATTGAATATATCATATAATTGTATGTATAAACTAATATGAAACTTAATCATAAACTTAGGTTAACATTAATTAGCTTATTTTGTCCACTGTAAAAAAGATTGTTCCTGAGGCACAGGAACAGAGTCATGTCAGAGACATGTAGACCTTGTCTTCTGCTACCTAGCTAAATATATTTACAGACACATTTTACTGAAATATACTCTCAGTCCTTTCACAAAACATATCTTCACTCAGCTTTTCGTTTTAGAAGGTGAGTAAAATATTTCAGCTTCAGCTGTTAGAACCGAATCTGCATGTCAAGCTAGCAGTCCTTTCTGCATCTATTCCACTGTGAACAGCTTTCCTCCAGAGGTTGTCTTGTAAGCACTTCATTAAGTAGTCTATTCTGGATGAGACCTGGTGAAACCTCTGTAGAATGACTTCATATGAATAAGGACACTGGAAGAAAGAATTCTTCTAGTCAGGTGGCCAGTTCCCTACTCTGGACAACCAGATGAACAAGACATAAGTCCTGCTTTGCATCTTCCGTGCAACTTCTATAGCACTTAAATAATGGAGATTATTTTTGTCCATGTGGCTATGCCTACATTAGTGAGTAGAGCAGTTCAACACAAAGGTTTTACATTGTTGGTGCTCACAATAAAGTGTCTACACCACATGCATTTCAAGGGTTATATTTCAGAATACCTCCTGTATGGTTTCATGCACTCAGCACGCTGATTGGAACACATTAGGCATCTTTAAAGTGTTTCTCTTCTGGATTTGTTTGCTCTGAAAGGAATCCAGTCTTCATGATTTGAGGCCACTCTTGGTTGCCAACCACAGCACTACAAATGAGACAGTCAGGGGTTTTTCTTCAAAAATATGCTAGTGATTCTGATCAAAATGAAAGTAACAGATCCATCCTTCATGTCCCTTTTCTACAGTAAACTATTGGAGTGCTGTTTATATTGCCATTGATTCCTGGTCATATTAGCATTTGCGTGAGGTTATATAGTGTAGAATAAGCCTTATGAGACTATTCTGAAAAATAAAAGTCATGATGCTGAATCAGTAAGATATTTCTGATGGTTTGAATTAAAACGAATAATGAACACAGTTTGAACTAGAAGTATGTGAACTTTTTTTAATTTGTTCGTTGCTAAGATGTGATGATTTTCTTGATTTTTTTGTAAAAATAGAGATCTCCTTTTTGAAATTATTCTTTATTTCTCTTTTCATACCATCAACAGCTATTGATCAGTATGGCAGGGATGGAGGAATAGAAAATAGAATGTTCTGTTCTGAAAGACATATGCAACTCCTTAAGAAGTATATTTAGGCCTACATTGTAGTATTTAGACACAACCCATATGTAGGGTGTGGTATGGATCTGGACATGAGTGAAGCTTCTTGGCATCTAAAGTCTTGGTTTACAGTGGCCCTATACAGTTTCCAGATTTCTTGGAATTTCTCCTGGAATTCATACTGATCTGGATGAGGAAGAACATATGGAGATATTATTCCATGCATTTATATGATCTTCATGACTGAAAATATAGCTACATGCCCACTTTCTCAGGGAAAAGCTGGTATATTTTGATGATTACTGGAAAGGCTAGAAACCTGGTTCTTTATCTTCAATCATAAACCATGCTTCTGGTCCTTTACAAACCTGCTGAGCAAGCACTGCTCTTCAATGTTCCCTCTGCCAGGGGGCCACTAGTGCATACCTGCGTATTCAGCAGCACAGCAAGGCCATGCTAGATCAAAAGATGCCTCCAGTAAAAAGCAGGGAAGCAGATAATACTGTGGGACCTTAAAATTGTTAAGTAAAATATCTTTATGTAGTATGTATGTGCACTGTGTCTCACATTGTTTAAGTTTTTCAGCCTCTACTTTCAGTATGATACTGGAAACATTTGTAAAACATGAAGGTTAGTATGTGCCAATCTCACATATTCTGGACTGGCCTACAGTTTTGGAGGGAGGATGGGGAAGGAACTCCTGTTAAATTATTTGGAAATTCCCAACTTATTTAACATTAACATTTTGTATCACTCATGAGGTCTTAAAAATAGCAATCAGTAAACCAGATTCTTCTCTCAGCTACACGTATTATTAGGAGTAACTTCTTTAACATTAACTGGTTGAAACCAACTACCTGAGCTCAACTCTATGATTAATAGCCAGCATGCCCTGTATAAATCCAGTATATATCCATCTAAATTTCAGTCTGTGTTTGTATATATGTGTCTACTCCTCATGTATTATATTTGAATATTACCCTGCCATAGTCAATGACAGCAAAGTCTATAAATCCTACTATAGTCCCAGTAAATCAAAATATTTTTGCATTTTTGAGTGCTGCTGATTTACAGGTTCTCTGATTTTGGTCTTGTAAGTGCCACACAAAAGTGTGAAAATGCCATTGCCTCAGGAATAAAAAGGAAGAGTCATCCTATTCCAGCTGAGGCAAGACCGATTTGTGTGAAGATCTGCACCTATCTTCAAAAACCAAACACTGCCAATTGCAGCGTCCTGACTGATGAAGGGTCATTGTTAACCATTTCAGCAATGACTGTGCCTAAATAAATGTATTACTAACCATGAAACTCAGTGGAACAAGATTATGTATAAAGTAGTTACAGTAGGTTTATTTATGCTCAGATTTTTCCAGAACTAACAATGAAGTTTGTTACTACAAGACTGTAGATGACAGATGTCATGTTCCTTTACAAGAAATGGGAGCTAACTGTCATGCTGAAGACACATTTTCCAGTCAATGGTTGTTTTTTTGACACAAATTATGGTCTACTACTATGGTGAATAGCAAAAACTTTAATTCATTCTTTTTTTTTTTTTAATTAGACAACCTTCCAGTCAGTTATGACTCTATGTCAACAATATCAGTTCTTGTAATTAACATACCCCTGGTGGATAAAAAAGAGTTTTAGAGAGAAAACTTATCACATACTTCAACCAGCTACCTTTTTTCATGTATTACCCTTACTGCAAGAGTTTTTTCAATCAATTTTTAAGTACATTCAGTTTTAATTCTAGATGTGAAAGTGATGGAGAATCTTCAAAGTCTCACAATACGCACTGTCAGTGGGAAGTTGCCTCCACTCTTAAAAAATACTTTCCTTATTTTTAGTTCAAAATAGAATTTTTAATAAGGAGAAGCTCCCGATAAAATTTTCTGAATTTAAAAAAACACACAAACACTTCTATTTCATTGCATAATGCAGTTTTGGATTCTTGATTTCCATTTTCTGTGACAAAATATAAAGAATATGATACTGTCACTACTCTCAGAATAGGATTTAACACAAAAAGCTCATGCTTTTACCTCTGCTTCAATGTTTGAACTCACTGTTTCTGGGCAAATTGCACCTCTGACCTCTTCTTACTTCCTTGAGTGCACCTCTCTCGAGTTTCTGGCTATTAGGTATTACTTGGCTTAGTACAGAATCACACAATTCTTTGCTAAAACTGGGTCATGGTACCAAGGATCATTCTCTGAACAGATCTGGCTTAACTTCAAACCCTTCAGTCTGCTCCCTTTGGCCATACAGCTTCCTTTAAGCTAAATATCACATATTCAGAATAAAACCCTAACTCAAAACCCCTTAAGCAGACTGCACATTTTCAGATTGTGAAATACTTACCTGCCTTCCAAGCTGGTACACCGTAAACCAGTTGCCTACAGACTTGTCGTTTGTGCAGTCCTTTGACCTGATATGCCAGACTTTGAAAAAACAATGTTTTCAGCTACATGAAAGAAGGAGGCAGAAACTAATTTGCTGCATTATCTTCTATGTATGTTTTTCACAGGTCTTGGCAGTCAGTGTTATACCTGCGTTCCTGATGCTTTCGTGAACTGTATTTGTAAAACAAATATTCCTCAACAACCCTTACAGACTGTGAAATCACACAGAAAAAGCTGACAAGGCCTCTTCTCATTACATTCCTGCCCTGGCTCACCTCACCTGCCGTTCTCAGAAAACTGCACTTATCAATACTCAGAATATTCTGCTAGAGTAGCTCCCATCTAACACTGGTCTGACACCAAGATGCCGGTTGTTACCCTCATAAAAAGTTGATCAATGTGATCATATTTTATGAAAAAGTTACCTTCATAAAACTCCTAGGATCACTTGGCAATCTGTTGATGCCTTAGCTATCTAGGGCATGGATCTTTGGAAAATATAGTTCACAGACCATTTCCAACATTCAAAGATTTTTGTGTTTTTAAGGTAACTTTAAAACCTTTCTTTTGAACATAGAGTTATGCCATTATAGGTAAGTTTTGTGTAGTGGTGTCCTGGTTTCATATGGGATAGAGTTAATTTCCTCTCAGTAGCTGCTGTGTTTTGGATTTAGTATGAGAAGAATGTTGATAACACTGATGTTTCTGGTTGTTGCTATGAAATCAAGGACTTTTTCAGTCTCCCATATTCAGCTAATCAGCGGATATACAAGAGATGGGAGGGAGCTTAGCCAGGCAGCTAGCCCAAGATGGCCAATGGAAATATTCGATAACACAGACATCATGCTGAGTTTATAAATGAGGGTTGATCTTGGGGCAGGAATTCTCTTTTCTGTGAATTCAAATCCTCTTAGATCCATTTTTTTCCATGAGTCCATGCTTTTTCGAGAATTTCGTGAAATCTGTGAGTTCCGGTTCCACGATTGCTGCTTGGGAGTTAGCTGTGAATTGGTCCTCAGGTAGTGAGAAAATTGTATTGTGTATAGGTTTTTTTGCATTGTCATTGTTATTAGTAATATATTAGTATTAGTATTTACTTTGTTGTTTTGTTAAACTGTCTTTGTCTCAACTCACGAGTTCTACTTTTTCCCATTTCCCTCCCCATCCTGCTGAGGGGGAGGAGTAAGTGAGCAGCTACTTGATCCTAGTTGCCAGCTGTCGCGTTCAGCCATGATGAGTGATCATAGCCTTGAAGTCTGATCTTATTAAGTAGCTCACAAAAGCAACTTAGTTTGGAAAACATGAAGACAATAATTCCCAGAAATAAATAATTCACGATTTCAGTTTTAACTTATGTAAAGATATAAAAAGCACTGTCTACATACAGGTTATTCTGCTACAGTCACAGAAGGGTAAAGGGTTAGAAGACCTAATTTCCAACATATAGGTATGAACTTAGCCTATATTGGTTGTGATAAAAGGCTATTGTGTAGGCTGGAAGGAGATCTGGATGTTTGCTGCAAGACTAATCTAGCCAGAAAAAACTAGGGTCTAAACCAGAAACCAGAGGAGTCTAGAATACCTTCAGAGATAATGGAAGGTAATTTTTAGAGGCTGAATGCAATGGGCATGGTTATCTTAAAGAGCTGAAGTTTCTTGTTGGCTTCTGGAATACACGTTGAGAAAGAAACTCTTATAAAAGATGCACCAAGATTCTCAGTCATAAGAAAGTGAAGTAAATTGTCATTTTTGAGTGATGGTGATATGTATATGGGATCATACTGGAAGTAATGGCTTGTGTTGTTTGAAACTGGACTGTATAACTTGCCACAAACATTTTCTAGCCTATTTGAACTTTATAAGTTTGAGATTTGGCTGGTTTGTGAGCACTGCATGTTTAGACTGTCCTATTCAGACTTGGCAAAATATATATTTATTTGCTGGCAAAGTCTTTTACTTTCTGTCAAAATATGAGCTCTTATAGAGGTAAGGAAGCACTTTCCTATGTGTTACAAAACCTTAAGATTTTTAGAACTCCTGGGCCTGATTTCTCTTTTGCAAACACTGGAGTAAACCAGCAAGAACTCCATGGCAACGGGTGGAGGAGAGGCAGCTCCATCTGGAGCTCTGGTAACATGGATGCAGTTGTAACAACAATGCAAAACTGCTGGATTTAACTAGTGTCCAAAAGAAAATGCTGCCAATAGCTTCTCAAATTGATGACTCTCCATCACCATTTCTCCTCTTCGTATTCTCTCGTAATAGGATAACTGCAGTTCCTTTCTGAATTAATGCTGTTGGATTTCTTCCACTTCCTGTCTAAGGAAGCACTAAGGGTAGCTTGAAGACCAAAACTATCTAGTCTATTATATGGAGTTATTAAAGGAGTTAGAAATGTTATTTAATCCAACTATGGACTAAAGTTTTTAATCCAGCTATTAGCTACCAATTTGGGCTCAATTCAGACATAAAGCTAATTTGGATATATTTACCTGATAATTAATTAATTATCTTAATTAGAGCATATTATACTAATAAAAATGCATAAAACTAGTCCAGCCTGGGAGAAGGAATACTGAATTTCAGGTAGTGCCATGTTACAGCTCTGTATGCTATGGCTAAGATCATAATAGGCTACAGCAAAATAAGCACTAATATGCATACAAATAGTGTTCTAAGCCTTCTTGAAAAATATTTTAATGATACATGGCAGCATGTTAATTGTTGGGGGCAGAGATTTCATTACAGTGACATCCACGTGTAGGTCAGAAGGAAAAGGCTGAAAGACAATACTACCCACATATATATGCAAAATCAATGTGTCACACTGTTCGCTCTGTAACTCATCTGCATATAAGTATGCTGCAAGATCTATTAGCAAGGCTTATTTCAAACTGTAATTGCTCAGTGTCCACCTGTGAGGGACCATGATTTCATCCCAGGTGTCATCTCAGATGGCAGTTATATTTACACAGAATCACACAGAATCACACAGAATGTTAGTGGTTGGAAGGGACCTCTGTGGGTCATCTAGTCCAACCCTCCTGCCGAAGCAGGGTCACCTACAGTAGGCCGCAGAGGACCTTGTCCAAGCAGGTCTTGAATATCTCCAGAGAAGGAGACTCCACCACGTCTCTGGGCAGCCTGTTCCAGTGCTCCGTCACCCTCAGAGGGAAGAAGTTCTTCCTCATGTTCAGATGGAACTTCCTGTGCTTCAGTTTGTGCCCACTGCCCCTTGTCCTGTC
>Ga0065711_1030969_pt1 | contig 30922 bp, 17 predicted proteins | sample Hoacrofraction12_FD_59098 | JGI IMG/M metagenome (GOLD analysis project Ga0065711, IMG submission 59098) | Hoatzin crop microbial communities from Cojedes, Venezuela - Epithelial fraction 12 v2 (version 2) | ecosystem: Host-associated > Birds > Digestive system > Esophagus > Crop | place... | reverse complement strand
TCAGAGGGAAGAAGTTCTTCCTCATGTTCAGACGGAACTTCCTCTGCTTCAGTTTGTGCCCGTTGCCCCTTGTCCTGTCGCTGGGCACCACTGAAAAGAGCTTGGCCCCATCCTCCTGACACCCACCCTGACACCCACCCTGCAGATATTTGTAAGTCTATATTAGGTCCCCATTGCTTGGTGCTGGTAGCTGCAGGAGAAAGGCCCTGCTCTGTCTGTGGCGGTCCGTGCAGCCAGCTGCGTTGTGGTCCCTGTGGCTCTGCACCTCTGGGATGCTCGCTCAGCCTCGCTGCTGGCAGAGCCTGCCAGGGGAGCAGTGACAGCCACCTCCGTCCAGCTGGAACCGAGAGACCTCCGGGGACTTGCAGCGCGTTGTGCGCTTCAGCACCCAGGGAGGAGAAACGCCGAGCTTCCTGCAGTCCACTAGATGTGGCAGGTAGTCACTGCATCCCCAGCAGCCAGAACTAAAGATGTAAAGCAGCCTGAGGCAACCCCCGGGTGGAAAGCGCTGCTCAAGGCAGCCTGGAGTCTCTCCGCAGCGAGAGCAGCTCAGGTGCCTGCACTGGAGACACCTGAAGCTCGGTAAGACGAATCCCACCGTGCATTTCCAGCGCTCGTAGTCTTGGAGAAACATCAGAAACCGAAGTTCACTGAACAGTGCAGGAGCCAGAGAAGGGCAATTCTAAATTCATTCTTAGAATTTAATTTCATGAGTGATTTTTGAGACCGATAGGTAGATTATGAATGCGGTTGACTGGCAATGTCGAACCACTGTTGGTATGAGAATAAAAGGCGTTTGGAGAGAAAGCAAATGTCAAGGACTGGCAGCGAGGGGCTGGAGGGCAGTGCAGAGGAACGGCCGAGCGAGTACAGCCACCGGCCCATTGATCCAAAGGACAACACTAAAAGCTGCATGTGCAAAGAGTTTGTTAATATTTCTTTTCATGACTTCAGAAGGACTCTCAGATTGACACTGAAATTAAAAAAACCCCACAGCTATTTAGTGTTCGCAAAGCCACAGATCTGTCTGGTGCCTCTTTTAAGTTCCTTTAATGTGACTCTCTCGACCAGTCTTTTTACTACTTATTTAACAGAGTCGCATGAGCAATATGGATCTTTGCTAAGCTTAATTACGTTTTTTGGTCTTAGATGAATTTTTTCTGATTCTTGGGATGTGCTGAGGAACCTTTCTTTTAAATTCAGGTCTGCTTGGAGGCTCTTAGCTTAGGTACCCCAATTCACTTGTCTCCTTTGGAAATCAGAGTTTGCAAGCACTACTCTAAAGAAAAAACAAACAAACAAAATAAGCAACATTTCCTCACTTTCATACTATTTGCTAGTCACTTCCTTAACCTTGGGAATCCCAGCTTTCCACTGTTACATGTGATAATTTAACAAATACAGGTAAAGGAGAACATATGAAGAAAAACAGCAGCCAGAGGAAAGACAACTTCTTGTTGCTGTTGCTGAAAATTGAACTCTCTTCTAAGAGCTCGTGACGAGCTGCTAATGTCGTGAGGAGTTTGATTCGTGTTTGAGGTAGTACTGGACCTGGAACTGCAAGCCAGAGATCACCTCTTAAACGTGCTCTGTTCGAATGTTGCTTGAAAAGTTTTTAGCTGTTAAAAACAATTGATTTTTTCAGACAGAAAAGTACACATGCTTAGGTTAGACTAATTGAACTTTGCTTCTGAGGCTAAGACAAAAATGTTGAAATATTTCACTGTGGCTTTGGATTTCACCTGCGAGGACACAAAGCTTCACGTTTCATTCACAGGGCCTTAGAATTCATCACAGCAGGACAAAATGCAGAACTGGGTTATCTTTTTATGTCGGTGACTAAATGGCAGGGCCAACTTTCAAAATGTTTTCACGTGCCTGCCTTGAAAGAACAGAGCAGGCTGTGCCCCAGCTGTAGCAGAGCTCTGCACCCCGTTTCTTCCCGTTCACCCCCCCGTCACAGCTCTCCGCGCTCGGAGCTTCGGAGTTCCCCGCTGCGATGCCAGGAGGGGGGTCCTGCCTCTCAGGGAACTGGAAACCTGCGCTCGGACAGGAGCGCTGAAAGGAGCAAAGTCTTTTAATTCAACTGTGGTAGGGTTTTGTGCAGAACACAGGGGACGGAAAGGATTCTTCCCTACACGTTCGTCTGTCCCTCTTGCGCTGTACACAGCGACAAGGACCTACGATGGCTCTGTGAAGTTCTGCTCTCCTGTTCAGGTGCCAGTTCAGGCCCTGACTCTTAGCTAAAGGGATTCCAAAGGCAGTGGGGGATGTTTGAGGTGGAAAATGATGCTCCTGTTCCAGGGCTTCGTTTAAAATAAGTGTCTTTCCGTATTTCAAAGTTGTGAGAGCTCTACCTTCAGGAACTGCTTACTCAGAAATGGGGGAAAGAATGAGAACAGGATCGCTCTCTTTTTCTTCTTAATGCTTGAACATTTACGAGTTGTCTCAAACAGATAAACTAGTCTCTTCCCAAGAAAAAAACCAACATTAAAAAATCCAGAGGCCCGAACAGAAGAACCAGCACAAAATCACGAGCAATGCCAGCAGTAACACGGTGTCTGCTTCTCTGGAGGGGAACATGAAAGAGGAAATACTGACCAGCTCTGCAGTTCTTAGGCCGGAATGGGAAAACTGCGAGTTTACAATGAAACTAAATGAAAAATAGGGCCAGGTAAGAGTGCCAGCCCTGCCGAGGGGCAAAGGCTGTCAGCGATGCAGTAACAGCTGGGTGTGCCAGCTGCGGAATGGGGGAGTCCCTGTGAAACTGCAGAAATTTTCCAGAAGTCCTACAGCCCCACTAGACATAAAGCAATTTTTTTTTTGACTCTTGACGTGTTTCAAATTGGGAGCAAAAACAATGGCTCCCAGAATCATTAGTTCATTTTCAACATGCTTTTCTTCTGATTTCAGTAAGTACACCTGCTCACAAAAAGGTTTGAAGCCATGTTTTTTAGAAATTGGAGATCACAGATAAATGCCTTAAAGGAATTAAAAAAACCTCCAAACATTTCCTGCCATTCCACAGAAGTCTTCAGTATCTCTTTCCTTTCTCCACCTCAAGCACATCAAAACTAGGAAAGAAAGATTAGCAGTCTCTTGCCAAACACAAGCTTTCAGCTCTGGCTCTTGGCTGAGCCGTGTTCGGTCAATGGTTCTTCTACACTGCCCAAGACCAGCCGTTCGCTGCAGAGCCACCATCAACTGCTTTTGAGGTTTGATGCCATTTATTAGCTATCAGAAACGAAATAGCCACGACAGAGACAGCCTGGTGGAAAGGATGAGCCGCAGGGACGCTTAGTGAGAATTTTCAGAGAACTTGGAGCAGATCTGTTTGCATCATTAGAAACAAGTGAAGTAGCTCACAGCTAAACAAGCGTAAGCAGAACAGGCTCAACAGCAGTTTATCAAACATGAGAAGACGTGAAAAATATATCAGAATTGGTGGGAAATGAAGCACAGAAATAAAAATAGTTTAAACAAAACCAATGCTTCGCGTGCTATTGGAAAAAAGCACACTAATGAAATGTATGTGACTCCACATGTATCAACCGCTTTTAAAAGGCACCTTAGGGAAGAATGCAAGCAGCCACTGAGTACCCGAGTTTCTGTGGAGATGTGACATGGGCGGCACACGGAACAGCAGAAACAGGTGAATCGGAAAACTCCGAAGAACACGGGCTGCAAAGCTCAGGCAGCAGCATGGAAACTGGAAACTGAGTGAGGGCCAGAAAGTTTCTAGGGCACAAGTGAACGTGCTGAATTCCAAAGGCCTCCGGAGAATTATGTAAGAGGAAGAAAAAAGATAACCACCAACAGTTATATCATGAAACAAACATCAGTCACGCCACCGCAACAATTTAAACTCCAGATAGCATATCAAAGAAATTTATAAAAAATATGGAACCAAAAGGTTCTTTCTGATGAGAACTGCATGAACTGAGTAGCGCTGCACGTAGGATCATTCTTTCCCACCTCTATTTTTTAATTAGGTGTGCACTTCACTCATACCAAAACATCACTCTGATGCTTTTTGAGGGACCTTCTTACTAGAAATGGATCAAATGATCAAGCCAGCACCTCATCGACTTTGCAGATTACCTACTTGTATTGACAGAAGAAAAAAAGCCACGGGGACATGGGAAAAAAGAGACTAATTCTGAGAAGCCACAGAACTTTCCAGCTGATAGCCCTCACAAAGCATTAAAGGCCGTATCAAGCAATCGAGTACATTAGAGAGAAGTCAGTATGAAATGCCTACAGTCAGTAAGGTGCTGCCTCACAAGGCAAAACCAAGCTGTTCTTGTACTTGCTGCCAAAGGATGATGCTGGCAAAATCGCCAAGGAAAACGGCAACATTACCACATTGTGGATTTCCTGAGACAAATTGGTGGGGATGGTCGAATGCCCTGGGGATCGAATGTACGGGATTTGAAAAGCAGGACAGGCAGCAAGACTCACTAACAGGACTCAAATACTTTAGAAATTAACGTTGAAACAGAGACTATTTTGGATGGAAAGACGGCATAACAACACATGTAGCACGGTGTGAACTCAAGCTCTTCTCTTTGATCAATGTAAGTAGGGAAAATGGAAGAACAAGGTGATTTCTAGCTCATTGCTGCGCCACGCACAATACACTTGCTGAGAGACCTGCAGCTCTCTTTCAACAGGTCAAACCAGCAGGGAAGATATCCCACATCTCAAAGATGTTATTACATCATATCAAAGCCTCCTTTTCCAAAAATATTTATCATGGATTTTCGCATGTCAGCCTAGCGTACATAACCCCCCAGGATGAGTAGAAGATGGAAATGCGAGGGATGCGGTTCATCTAAGCAATGAAGCAAAGAGTGGGGACTCACTTGCCCGTTCTGGAATTCAGTGATGTTCTGCAGTGGGAAGGAGAGGGCAGCTGCAAAGCAGGGCACCACCGAGATGGGGATTGGGACATTGCATCTAGAAATATGGCAACCAGGAGCTTTCACGTTAGCCTTACTAATACCCACAGAAAAATGTACGCACAGCTGAAGCATCTTGCCATCACCTGCATGTGGAATAAGCTCCCCCAGCATGGTGAGGAAGGAGTCTTCAGGAACTACTGTAAGTCATCAGAAGGCATTTTTACAAAGTACCCTGCACACCCCCAGAACACTGTCAAGTGACGTGCTTGGAACAGCAGAGCTAAAGCTGAGATACTGTGAGATGCAAATAGATGGTTTCTCACACAGCAGTCCTAGATCACAGAGAAAGGTACGAAAAATGCATTTTTCTTCCTAAGGGAAAGCATCATTTGAAGCAACTATGTAGGAGATTGGAGGCAGGAACTTGAAAGAACAAGCTCTGATCAGAGGGTCACGATTGGTACTAGCATCCTAAGGATGCTTGGAAGATCTGCATATGAGAAAAGGCATCATGTATAAGCGTTTTCTTGAGAAAAGTTGTTCTTGAAAATACACGAGAGCCTTTTTGACTTCTCATATGCAGATAACTAAGAGAGATGAAAGACCTGGTAAATAGCTAAGTCGTACATCGGAAAATCCAGGGCCGGACAACGAAAACATGCAACGCTCTCAGTAGAACTTAATAATAATAATAATAATGAAGATGCACACAAATTATCTCATTGGCATAAAGCATTGCCTAGGTTTTTGGAGGTGATACGTGCTGTCAGATCCTGCCGCCGCCGTTTCTGTCAGCGAAGCGGCGCAGCGTGTCCCCGGACGCGACACTACGGCGATTGTTTTGGAGCCGGCTGGTGCAGCTTGGCTGGGAACAGACACGCAGTCGCGTCTTCGTCGTGTCACAGCCAGCCAAACAGCAAAGGTAAACTACTGGGTAAACTTCTCAGTGCTGTAGCAAAGAGCACAGCAACAAAGAAATACACACAAATGCCACAGGGAATAGGAAAAAGCTGACTCAGAAGCCTGACGCTGGCAGTCTTAATATCACCACCATTGCCAGTGAAGTGAAGGACAAAATAGGAAGAGCAGGGAAAGTGTGCTTTGTCTGAAGCCTAACACAACCAAGAGGTGAACAGCGTAGCAGAACAATCCAAGCAGAAGACCATGCATGAATGATTTTCAAACTGTGCGCTTGAAAGTAAGCGTCTGACAAACAGCTACCCGCTTCTTCGGCGAGGGCAGCAATAAATCCTTACAGTCCCACAAAGGAGAAACAGTAATATTGACCATATCAAGCAAAGTGAAATAGGCAGCCTGCTGAGACCTGGTCAACAAGACACAGAAAGAAGGCTGACTTGCACTGGCTTCCCCTCCACCTGCTTGCGAGGCCTTCCCAAGGCCTTTAGGCTAGCATGGCGTGAAAGAACTGTTCTCCAACTCCTGCCACAGTAAATGCCTTGTTAACAGGTAATTAGGGGAGTACCTAAAAAAAGGAAGGAATAACTTAAAAAAGCAGAGTCGCTCACATAGATGTGTGTGTGTGTCTGGAGATGGACTTTGGAGGGTGTGATGTCAAATTATGCAGTTGCGTTATCTAATTCAAGCTTAACGTCGCAATCTGGAAAACATACACCCACCATACATAACAATACATATACAAAGCATTTATATACATGTGAAAACCATTTTTCTCGGTATGCTTTTCAGCATAATTAAAAAATGTCTTCTTTCCAGATGGACTTGACAGAGAGAGAGCACAGAGGAGACACTGAGGTCTGCACGTTGCCCTGCCTGGGGTCTTGCTCCCTCACTGAAGCAAGCACTGGACACTGCATGTTCTGGCCGCTCTTGTCTGTGTTTGGGATTTTGGCATGAAGTTCAGGTTTGCAAAACTATTTAGGTGTTGGGGACTCAGATTTGTGGTCTTGAATCTGTTCCAGTGGAGGACTACAGGAATAAGGCAGTAAATTACAAGTGGAGCTTATTGGAATTAGGTGTTTGAATTATTTAGGTGCAGTGAGACTATGAATAGTCATTCTGGTTGATTTAAAAATGCTGATTTTAATGACAGAAAGCTCTGTAAAACTGCAGATGAGTAGCTGATCACCCAAGATGAATGGCTTAGCTCAGAACTGAGGATGTGCCCAGATGATATGCCCTGTCATGGAGTGCTGTGGTCTCTGCCTACTCTGCTACAGTGATCGAATCCTTTCCATGTTTATGTTTGCTCATCAGATGGGCCTTCTTGCTCATTTTATATCTATGAGTCCATCCCTGTTCAAATAAAAGGCATATATCGGAGATGTTTGACTTGTTTTGCATGGGAGCCAGCGATAAGAATAGCAAACATAATGCAGCAGAGCAGGCAAAGACTGCTATCTGACCACGTGTCCAGAACTGCAGACCTTTAGTTTAGAAATATACTGAGAATTACAGTCATTTTAAAAATAAGCTGCTGTCCAGTGGAAAAAAAATAACAGCTAAGCTGCATGTCTGTAGGCACAGGACTGGAAATAGGAGATGGCAACACCTTTTTCAGCATTATCTCACCTCCAGCCGCAGACAGATGAGAACAGAAGTAGCGTTCTTTTTGCTGGTTCCATCCTCTTTGGCAGATGGCTATTTTTCAGTTGGAGGAAGAAAAAACCCTGCTCTTTGGCTGCCCTCCTTCATATTACCATTAGATGCATAAAAAGCCAAAGCAAAACAAAGACCAAAACCACCTCCAAAACAGAACTGCGGTTACTAGCAGCAGTTGTGATCCTGGCGTGTGGACATCTCGAGGTCTGGTGTACAGCTGCGGCCCATTCACACAGACAAAAACGTTGGTCTTTAAAACAAAGAAGAAACAGCAGTAAATAAAGCCGAGGGACAGAAAATTAGAGGGTTACTAACAGTCTTTGTTTTTTGAGAGAGCTCTTTGACAAGGACTGACTTTCCAAAAGTGCTCTGGCAGTTGTTCTTATGATGGGATACCAAATTTCTTACTCAAAAGTCTCCTGCAATTTTAGTACATTTTGGTCCACATAGGTGTAACTTTTAGTAGGAACATGAATGCCCGTGTAATATGAATATCTTTCTTTTCCATTTCTGAATGCTTTCCACTCTCCTGCAATCCCCTTCAAGCGCAAACCACCTGAACGTCGAGGTGAGTAGCTGGGGGTTTTCTGATACAGGAGGCGTTCTTGTAAAATTCCTGGCTCAGAAGTTGCTGAAGAACTACGGCGTACCACGGCATCTCTTCATCCGTACCAATGATGCTGTGTCCCACGTAAGAAAGCACAGAGCACAAAATGCAGCCTGGCCGTAAGCAAGCAGAAGTTGGTTAAACAGGTATCCCTGGAAGCGTTTCTCCGGTGGGAGTCTGAGAATGAGGTCAGCCACTTTGTGTCTACTCTTTCACTTTGCACAGCGTGGTCTGATGGAATATTTAAAAGTGATGCATCCTATTTTCCCAGGTCAATTACTCGTGGAATTAACTGTCCTTTGTCCCCCCCATCTGTAATAACACTAGTTACCGTCTGTAACTTCAGACATAAATGTGTGTGAAAATGCATTTGTCTTAAAATGCAATTGAGATGTTCCTTTCTGAACTACCAGGACAACCTGGTTGAAAGTGTGCTCAGTGCAGTATAGAAGAACTGAACAACAGGAAGCTCAGTATAATATTTAATATTGTTAAGCAAACATCAACACTGGAGTTTAGATCTCTCAGCAGTTATATGAAATGTTGGCATGAAGTACAGGACAGACAACATGAGATATCTAGAAATAAACATGGACCCTGTATTACAAACTTACATATTAACTCTAGGGGACCAGCAGCGTTCTTGCTAACGCTGCACAATGCTGCAGGGGAAAATTCCAGATAGCTTTCAGGATGCAACAGGACATATCGAGACTTTTTCTTGTGCTAAATTTCAATGCAACAGAAAATACTTTGCCCTCCCAGTCCTTAGCTGTCCTTTTCTGAAAACTGCTCTGATTCGGCCTGAGAGCATTTCGAGAGCTGTCCTAAGGCATGATTTGCCATTACCACATTTTTTCACCACTATGACTTGGGGCAAAATGTTCCAGTCTGGTTGGCTTTTACAGTCGCTTTATGGTTATCAACGAGACACCTAAACGCGTGTTTATCTCTCACTGAATGCTCTGTTAAGATTTGGAAGGAGACAGAGGTTCAAGACGCAGGTAGATCATGCGGATGTTTGTAGGGAAGTTGTATTCCGTTGCTACAGTGGCTTTCATTGGGTCAGAAGGTACTTGTCAGATTGCTGAGTTAGCTCCTTGCATTCAATTTATCTGAGATCTTGGGAAAAGTCTTGTTAAGCCCCTGGATCCACCATTCCGCCTCTCACCGTTTATATCACTGCAAAAGGTGTGCAGAAGTTTCCAGAGTCGGGATGCCGATATATCCAAATGGCAGTGATTTAAGGGACTCTCCCAGAAAATGCTAGGTAGTCGTCAGCTGTTCTGAAAGTTACGGGTTAATCAAAAAGATCCACATTTTAGTGATGGGTTCTTTTTGACAGGGGGATTTGGTCAGTAAAACCAGTTACAGACCGAAGTGTTTAACCAGCTCTTTCCTGGGATTTTGTTACGGTAAAGCAGCACAGGTCTGAAAGGTCCAGATTGTTCATCAGAATTCCCATCATCCTCCAGAAAGCTAGGATTTTGCTACAACCACCTGAAAATAATCCCTATTGCTCACATTACGACAAAACCAGGGGGCTTTTCTGCAAATTTGGCTTTCCCCTGCCATCCTTCATATAAGAGTTATCCAGATAACTTTAATTCCCAAAATGGAGCCTTGCTCCTTTAAACCACTAACAAGTCTGCTGGTTTTCACCTCCACAGATACCAGGAGCAGGCTTGGGAAAATGCAAAACTTTTTTGCAAAAGCAGCAGCTAGTACAAATGTCATTGTGTCAACCTATTCTGTAACCTCATCGAAGTTTTATGTGGTTATTCATGGAGAACAGAATGGTCTTTCTAAAAGACAAGATGCATTGCTTTGACATTTTTCTAAATGAAAACTGCCTGCAAATATTTTATGCTTAGACATGTCATTTGATTTGTTTAAGACATGTTTAAATACTCAAGTTCAGAAACAGTGAAGTCTTTTTTTAATGTATTTTGTCAAATTTCCAGAAAACTGAACATTGAATTGTTCATGCTACTCCCAATAGGAATAATACAGAGTTGTGGTAAAACTGCCCACTTGAGAAAAAAATCAGAGTAGAAGAGGGAACCTTAAGGACTAAGGAAGTTTTAGAAGACCTCGCTCTAGGCTATACCGGGCAGGTACTTGCTACTGAAAGCAGTGAGTTGGGAGGCAGAGCACGACCTCCAGCAATGCACTGAGAATAGCTGTGTGGGTTGACATCCAGCCACTGGAGAGAGAAATTCGTTAGAAGCAGACCACAGCATTTCCCTCAGTGGAACCGCATCGCTTTGCGTTCAGTAAGGATCCAACCTTGTAACTGTCATTTTTTTTGAAGCCTCCCACTGAGCGTTCTGGAAAAATCATTTCAATTTTATTCCGTGTCCTGGGGCTCTGTGCAAACTTCACCATTCTTCCTGTGTCTGATCCCCTAAGTTACCAACTAATCAATAGAAAACTTTCAAAGAGGAGAGCGGTGCTTAATTAAGAGATTGCTCTTGGGAGGATGCCAGCGCAAATGAGGAATTGCAAAAATTATGAAATGACAGCTCTTGCAAATGCTGAGACATGTCTTTGGCAGTTTTCTGGATGCTGGTGAACAGCAGTACCCACAGGTACGAGGGTAGGAACAGGGCCTGACAAATCAGGTGCTCAAACCAGCCCTTTGGCCCTTTGAGCAGCCTTCCTCTTGGGCATCACGCTAAGTGTGCGTCCCAAAGTCTGGAGTGAGATGCAGTCTTATACCGTTCCAGCTTACTGACACGGATCCGTTGCCTGCATGAATTTGCTCCACTCTGGAGCTATGAATATTGCGAGATTCAGACTCCCTGGGACCCGTTCCACACTTTCACCTTCTGTTTCTTGAAGAATTCAGAAGCCAGTTGAAATTGGAGACGCTGTTTACCTGTATCTTGGTGCTCATTGCTGTGTTTTGCCAATCTGTATTCTTTATACCAAAATCTAGGTGAGCCATCTCATCTTTGTACAGTGATTTAACATTAAAATTCCCTAACTACAAACAAGTATGCGGACTGAGTCCTGGCTGGGTGAATTATTACTGTACAATACCAACCTGCTCTGCTTTTGGACAAATACTAGCAAGAAAAAAAAAAAAAGGGCATGCCTATAGGATTAGACTTCATGACTTTTTTGTCTGGTGCCTTGAACTCCTTGTTTGTCATTTGATAAGGAAATTTACGCAAAACTTTATCTGTTTGGGTGCTGGAAGGTTCAACCTTCTCAGGACAAAAAGGCCCACAGTAACACATAATAAACAAATAATATCAAATTCATTTTTGGCAAGGACAGTCCCAGTTTTGTAATCTTCTTCAGACCAAATGGAAATCTACAGATGCCAGCTCTATGGTTAATATTTTACAGACACAGGTAGTGAAGGGTATATAAGCAGATGCTTTCCCTTCAATCTTCCTAGCATTTCTGAGTAATTTAGCCCACATCATAATCTGCAACCATGAAGTGGGTGACATTAATTTCATTCATTTTCCTCTTTACTTCTGCTGCATCCAGGAATCTGCAAAGAGTTGCTCGAGATGCAGGTAAGAAAGGACTAATTTGTTGTCTTTGCAGTCTTTGTTATATCAATTTAATGACTTTAATGCAATTTCACAAGCAATTCTTGCAAGCCTGATCCAAAGAGAACAGAAAAATGTGGTTGATTTGAAAAGAACCTAAATGAAGAAATGGTGAGGAGATGGGTAGGACACTCCAGACCACTGAAGTGGGCGAGTAAGTTTGGTGACATCCCTTTGCCACACCAGTGTAGGGTACGAGCGGATGCTGATTACTCAGAATCTGTTCCTTTCCAGCATGGGGAAAGCAGATGCACTGTGCTTTTGGAAGTGCTGCCTTTTGAATGGCAGTTCATAAGCAAGCTCCTCACCAATCAAAGGCAATGGTTTTCACACAAGTGGGTCAAAAATCTGCATTTCAGACTGGGCTATGAGAAGGCTAGCTGAAAACTCCTCATTATGTCATTTCTCCCTCTATTATAAAACTTTAGACCTTGGTCAAACAAATATTTCTGCACGCAGTCCTAGAAATTTTTTCACTGGTATTTTTGATGATGAAAATACCCAAATTTAACAAAACTGAGTTTTCCAGAGCTGGCTGGAAATGCCAGGGAACAGCAGCAAAAAATCTTTTAATTACAATTTTCTGCATTGAAACCCTTATTATCAAAGCAGGTATACTCCATTAGCTAAAGAAATTACTCTTCGTGTTTTCCGAATGCTCCTGAATGCTGTTTCTAGAACAAGTGCCCCATTCTGGCTCGTTCGTTAGTGTGGCCATATGCCTCAGTATCTGTCAGGAAAATCTTGTGGGAGTCTTCTTGCGAAGAGCAAGGTATAACGACAACCTGTATTTGTTACCATCAGGACCAAGCGAAGGGATTTATCTGCTTTCCTGCTCATGAAGGGCACAGATGATATGCACTGGGTGGAACAAGAATATGAACATGCCAAGTTAATAACTTTGTGTTCAGAAAGAGAAAATTCTCCTAATGCTTGCTCTAATCAAACTGCAGCTGCATTCCTTTATTTGTAGCGTAGACATGATCACGTTGTTGGTTACACAAAGGACATGTTTGCTAATCCTTAGTAGTCATTTTGAATATTTGCATTAAGTATGTGCTTACAGAGGTAAATATTGTATTAGAATCCTGAAAACCACAAGCCTAGGTTCCTCCAGAACAACAAGGATGCATAAGAGTTAGGTATCTGCAGACACATGGACAGGAATGGTCATCTGAGACAGCAAAGAGTTCAAGGTGACCTGCAGAAAGCTTTAGATGGAAGCTGCTAGAAAAGCAGTGCAGATTACCCAGGATGGTGTACCTGAAGGGGGGATTTTACAAGTGCCCAGCATTAGCTAGGTCTGCTTCAAAACAATGATACTACTCCCTCCCGTGTGAGAGCGGGGGGAGTGCTGAGTGCTCCTGAAAGCCTGGCCCAGGGTGCGCAGGATGCACTCTTTCAGGGGTCTGGCACAGCCAGCGCGACAGTGAGCATCGTTGTTCTCTTTGGTTTTCCTTCCAGAGCACAAGAGTGAAATTGCCCATCGCTTCAATGATTTGAAGGAAGAGACATTTAAGGCAGCGTAAGTGAATGTTCAGCTTACATTTTTCTGATTGTTTTCCACCTCTGCTGATATTGGACTAAAAAGGGAAACTGAAACACATGGTATGAGCTAGTGAACAGCCTATGTGTCTCTGAAGCACGGCATTGAGTTACCCTTCTTACTGGTAGTATACAAAACCTATAAATATTTTAAGATCTGCAAAAGACATGATGACTTTCTTGCTCTCAGGGATAAGAACTCCCTGCAAACCTCATGAGAAAGACTGTATTGCTTACGTGAAAAGATAATAAGAGTGAGTAATACAGTTTGATAACCTGAGGATGGAGAGGAGTTACGATGGATTGAGACATTACCAAAAAAAAAAAACCACCAACCTCAAAAAACAAACCTACAATAGGTTTTCTAAAACAATTAAATTATTTTCTTTTGAAACTGGTTTTGGGAATGCAGAAGGACCTGACTGGAACGTAACTACTTCTGAAAGAAGGAAAAAGCAGCAGGAAACCCAAATCAGTCTTTCTGGTTTGTTTCTAATCTATTATTCAAGATTTTTTTCTTGTGAAGTAAGGTTTAAAACATTTTTCAGAAAGGAGGTGAGAAGAGGAAGGAGATGGGATCCGGTACTATGCTCTTTGTGGTACTGCCTTTAAGCATTTATACAATGTGATTTGAACAAAAAATTTTGAAAGCACCTTCAAAAATATTGACTGTTACGTTTCTTATCTCCGTATTCCAAAATGTGCTTTGTGTTTTAGCACCATGATCACATTTGCCCAGTATCTCCAGAGATGTTCTTACGAGGGCCTGTCTAAGCTGGTGAAGGATGTTGTTGACCTGGCGCACAAGTGCGTGGCCAATGAGGACGCTCCTGACTGCTCAAAATCACTGGTAGGCAGTGGATCCTTTGGTGCTCTGTTTCTCCTCATTCTATGAAGCTAGGAGAATCATCCCCGTTGAGGATTTACACCTGATCCTTTCAGGTGTTGCTGTTGTCATCAGCCAACGCTCAGGTTTTCGTGCTGAAACAAAGAACTTGCTTTTGTCAGGTTCTGAAACTCTGCCTTTCAGAAGCGCCCAAATGGTCTGTGGAGCCATGTGTTGGAGCACAGACACCACGCTTTGGCACATTAAGTTTGGCACTGCCTGGAAACGAGCATTAGCCTTTAGTACAATACCCGAGCTGTAAAATACAGATCTAATTCTAGGTATTAAAGTGACCAGAGCTTTTCACACTAGGATGACTTGAAAAGGTATACGTGCTAATTTAAGGAGTTTTCAAAAAACTCCTTGAAGACCAGCTAACGAAAGAAGTTTGCAGATACATAAGATGCCTGGATGTCTAGCAGGTTCAGCCCGGCCCTTCAGAAAATGAGGTGCTTGTGCTCTTGCGAGCTCTAACGCTCAGACCAAGTGACACGACTACATTAGTTCTGCCGAAAGGTTTCCCAAGCTGAGCATCAAGCAGAATATCAAATCCTGCTTCAATTCATCACTTTGGTCAGATTATAAGTAAAGGGAGATCACCATCTTGCACAGAGTATTTTTTTTTTTTATAAAACAGTGCAACAGTTTTGCTACTGGACCAGATAAAATAGAACTTTATGAAATTGTGTTGAAAACAATGGATTATTCCGACTTGTGGTCTAAATCTTATCCAGCAAAAGTGTATTTACTTTTCAGTTTGGGTTTTCTTTTACAGTTAAATAGAATGTACATTACACTGTCTATAAACAATAATTCTGACCCTCAGCATCTCCCTTACAGCCCTCCATTTTCCTGGATGAAATCTGCCACATCGAAAAGCTCCGCGACTCCTATGGCGACATGGCTGACTGCTGCGGTAAAGCTGATCCTGAAAGAAATGAGTGCTTCCTGTCATTTAAAACTCACCATCCAGACTTCATTCAGCCATACCAAAGACCAGCTAACGATGTGATATGCAAGGAGTACCAGGACAACCGGATGTCACTCTTGGGACAGTAAGAAAAATGGCCATTTTGTACTGATTAAGTGTTTAGTCGTGCAGAAGAGGGACCCCCGAGCTACACAGAGTGTGTGAACGGGCTGGACATTTGAAAAAGTTGCAAGTATTCAACCTCATATCCTAGAATCACAGAATGCTTTGGGGTTGGAAGGGACCTTTAAAGCCATCTAGTCTATCCCCTCCCTGCAGTGAGCAGGGACATCTTTAACCAGACCAGGCTGCTCAGAGCCCCGGCCAACCTGGCCTGGGATGTTCCCAGGGATGGGGCATCGACCACCTCTATGGGCAAGCACGCATAAAACAGTTGCTCAGTCATTAAATATCCAAAGCTCCGATCGCGTTTTTTCATTCTATGCTAGAGCAAGTTTTTCCATTCAAAAATGGGTTTTAAGGGATCCCATTTTATAAGTCTTGAGGGACTTTTTGCCCCAAAAAACCTGAAAAAACACAGTGTTTCCAATGTTGATTTAATAATTTACTTGCTCTGACTTCCCATTACCCCCTTTGTAATTGGAAAGGATGAAGAAAGATAACAGTGAAAAGAATAAAAACTGGCAGTACAATCTTGGTGAAATGGCCATTGATTATTTTCTCACACTCAAAATCAGCATTTTCAAGTATTTAACAATGCATTTTAAAAAAGCAGATGTACATCAAACTGAGTGGCTGACAATATCAGAGTTTGCCCTTCCATCATTGCTGTCGAGTCCTGCTTTGGAAACAGCGAGATTTAGCAGAGCCTTTACCATCAGTAGGCTTTACGTTAGGAAAGTAGATTACATTTCTAAACTAGAAAACAAAGTCACAGAAGCTGTAACAGATTTAAGGCCATTTGCTGTTGTGGTTGGAACATATAACTTCTGCTTTCCTTTTCCTTACAGTTTCATCTATGCTGTTGCAAGAAGAAACCCCTTCTTGTACGCCCCAACCATCCTCAGTCTGGCTGCTGATTACGAGCATTCGCTTCAGAGCTGTTGCAAAGAGAGTGATGTTGGCACTTGCTTGGATGAAAAGGTAGATCGCATTTTTCACTGTGGATGAAAACTAAGCAACCAGTCTGCTACAGAAAGGTCTCTTCTGATGTTAGCAGCAATTCTCTTTAAAGTGAGAAGTGACTTTGACTCTAAGAGGCTAATGTTCAATTACGGTTTATCATTCCAGAATTGTGCTTTCCCATGGTGGTTTTCAGTAAACATTTCTATACAGCTTCATAGAAGCTAAGATGGTAAAAAAACCTCACATTATGGTTTTCTTAAGTGAAAAAACCCCAAAAGAATCAAACTGCAGATAATTAGGCTTCTCTTTTTGTCCCTTTGCTAATACATTATCAGGCAGCTCTGAACATTGTGCAGATGCACTGAATCCAAATACCTTGTAGCACTTGGGATTTGTCATCTGTGGTAACCCATAGTGAGAAGGCACGCTACCGAAGAGGCGCTGGGGAAGGACAGATCTCTCTTGGCAGCCTCACCTGCCATGGCCACATCCAATGTGTAGGTGCCTGGGAAGCCTCTCCTGTTCTTCCCCTATTCGTTGCCCAGGCAAATAGAGGAGAAGTAGTGAGAAATGGGTAGAATCTTCCTGTTTCTGCAAATCTGTGTATGAGGATCTTGTAGAGAAGGGTCAGGACTAATCGTGTGTTAGCCCTATGGATCAATAGCAGACAACTTTCACATGGCTTTGCTTTTTAGAGAACTGTAGCCAAGATTTCATCTTAACCTTGAGAACGCCATGAGCCAAACTTCCCCTTTGTCCCAAACGCAGTCCCAGTGACTGCTGTGTAGTCACTGCGGTGCTTTGAGAGACAACGCACGCTCCTTTGAAGCCACAAGGTTTCAGTGAAATGGAAGTATTTGGTGAACAGCAGCACGTCCGTAGAACTGCACGGCACCATAAATTACAGCGTGTAGACTTCAAAGTTAAATGCTGATGGCAAACTGGTTAGGGCTGCCTACGGAATTCTCAGTTGGCCTGGCTGTTCAGCAGAGCTCACTGGACCAGAACCTGCTGTGCTTCTGGAGTGGGATTTTCAGATTTGCTTTTTTCCCAGTCCATTAGACGGCTTTCAGTTTACTGTGTTCATCAGTTCAATGTGACAATGTGCATCCTGTTACTACAGGCAGCGGTCATAAAAGAAAGAGCCAAGAAAGTCAGTCTGAAGCAGCTGCATTCTTGCGGAATCCTCAAGAAGTTTGGCGAGAGAACTTTCGGCGCAGAGTAAGTGCCAGGCAGTTTTTTATAAAAAGTAAGCTTGTTAACCTAAAACTGAAACTACTCAAGAGGAAAACGTCGGCATATACAGCATATACAATTCAGTTCTATATGTGGAGTTTGAAAACTGCACTTGTGGTACTTCCCAGCATAGCTTTGGCTGTCCAACAGCAGAGAGATCGGTGGGTCAGCCTTCCAACACCAGGTCAACAGCGATTTCTAGGCCTATTTATTTAAATGTAGAATTTAATTCCGATCAGGTTTCTGTGTAAAGCCTGGAAACAAAGGTGAGCCTATGTGTTCCAGGCTGATAGCGAGTACTAGTAAAGAGATCAGCCATGAGAGCTACAGAGCAGTGAAAGCACCTTCAGAGCCGGCCCAGGAGATGCGGAGCTACCCGACGGAGCGTCACTCAGAACCAGAGATCCCAGTGTGTGCAATGAACATGTTTGCCAACGCTGTGCCCCGTTCTGATGCCCGCAGCTTTTAGTGGCGGGCACATTACTAATCAGCAAAGTTGCTAGGTTGAACCTTAAAGCAGCCAGAGAGTCAAATTTGGCAGAATCAAGGCTGCTGTCCAAAGTGCGTTTTTAAGACAGACTTTTGCAATTAAGAAGTGGATCGCCTGCCCAAGCACAGAGTACTGCTGTCACTCTGGGGCTAGTCTGATACACTCACCTTGGCTAGGATTGCCTTACTAGGTATAGTCAGCTTTGATTGAAAGGTTTAATTAGAAGACTATATACGCCTGTGCTAAGTAATCTAGAGTTACACACTTGTTTCTTTCTGTTTATTTTAAAGGAGCACTGAGTTACTAGTGCAGGTGTCGATGCCCTTTTTCTAGCCACCAGAAATTAGATGACAAGAATGAATGAATATTTACCTGAAAACAATGCTCATCTACAGCATCAAATTGTTAGCAACTTGCTAGGCTTCTGTTCAATACGGAGCTTTAAAAGAAGTGTATTTTTCCTCTTTTCCACCTAGTAAACTTGCTCAGCTGAGCCAGAAATATCCCAAGGCTCCACTCCCAGAAATTCTTAAAATTCTGCATGATGTTAAGGGTGTCTACAAAGAGTGCTGTGAAGGGGACATGGTCGAGTGCATGGATGACAGGGTAAGCTAAGTATTTTTCAAAAATGTTTACATATTTGACAAATGCTTAGGAAGACAACAATTGGTGCAGCTATTCGTTCACAGTCCAGGGAACTCGTACTCACTGCTGGAAGGTTCCCCAACCCCTGAAAAACTCATGGCCAGCTCAGCTGACTGTTACTGGAACGAGGTTTTGGACCGGTTCTGGATCTAGCCCTTCGTGATCATGAGGGCAAGGAGCCGTCACTTAGAGTCTAGCATGTGTGTTTGGTTGAAATCAAAACATTTATCAGGGAGATTGGTTGATGGTACTTACTCACTTCAAATTAATCACAAACAAAGCAAAAGAAAGCGGAGGCAAAAAGGCCACAATTTTTTTTGCTGTCCTTTTGTGTGTGCTGCCATTAATCCAGCTTTCCTGCAGCGCCAATGAACTCTAGAGAACAGCTTGCATGGGAGGACTAGCAAAACTGCAGAACAGTGACTTGATTTGAAGATTGCCTGTCAGGCAGGCACTTGGATACGCTCTTCAAACCAGCTGGTGTCCAGCACTGGCTTTATGAAGCTTTGGGGTTTTTCATGTTTTGTCCTCTGTCAGAGCTGGGTGCCTGACAGGACTGACAAGAGCAATCAGGCACCCTGGTGGCAGACCACTAAATGACTTTCCTTGGCTGTCCAGTTTGTCTTCTCAAAGTTTCTAAGATCAGGGAGGGAACCACATCCTCCCCCGTGCCTGTGAACGTAGCACTCAACATGCACAGGACTTGCCTGTCCCTCTGGCTATTTCTCTTCATATGGAGATAGCACTGCTTTAGGAAAGTGCTAAGTAAATAGGTGACCTGAATTAAGAGAGGAGAGTCTGAAAAAGAGAGAGGAGATTAATTAATCTATCTTTAAATTACTGTTCCATAGCTTGTCTGAGAATACCTTTTAATTTTACAGGCAGAGCTTGTGGTCTATGTGTGCTCTAAACAAGATATTCTGTCAAGTAAAATCAAAGAGTGCTGTGAGAAGCCGGTTGTGGAACGAAGCCAGTGCATTATTGAAGCAGATTTTGATGACATACCTGAAGATCTTCCTTCACTAGTTGAAAAATATGTAGAAGATAAGGAAGTATGTAAACACTTTGAGGCAAACCATGACGGATTCCTGACAGAGTAAGTAGTGCCAACAGCACACATGCTTGTATTTGAACACTCCTGCAAATGATCCTCTGTCTTTTCTGGACTATGGCCTTTTGCACCACTGGGAAAACTGTCCTCTTGGGCGTTTCAAGCACATGTGGACAAAAATGATGACCACATGGAAGTCCAGTGTAACTAATGTAGCTTCAACCCTAGCTGAACCCCTAGTTTCTCCTTCATACTTTGTGACTGTTTCCATTCAGCATTGTCCCACTTATCAAAGCTGAATTTATCAGTGCCTTTCTTTTATTCGGGGCTTTGTGCATGCCTACATACATTATCTGCTTAAGAAGTATTCTGTCACAGGGAACTGTTTTGTTCCTGTCACATTTGCTCTGTTGGCAGACAGCAGAATGACGAAAGAATTCTACAAAAACAAGCAAACAGCATTCCAGGCTCATTGTCCACCTTTCTTGATCTCGTCTGAAGAATTGTCATTGTCAGTTACTGTGTTGTGCATGAAGAAAGCAGAACGTTGTTCAGGAGCTCTAATTCTGTCAGCTTGTGTGTCTTTCAGGTTTATTTATGAATACGGACGAAGACACCCCGAGTATTCCACACAGCTGATTCTGAGAGTTACTAAGGGATATGAAGAACTCCTGCAAAAGTGCTGCAAGACAGACAACCCTGCTGAGTGCTACGCACATGCTGTAGGTGCAAAGCTGTGTTTGCGGATAACTAGAACGCTTAGTTGGTACCTATCATGAAACATTTGGGTTGAGAAGCTCCTATGGAAGAGCAGACAGAAAGCATTTTGAGAGACTAATCCCATGGGAAGTTAGTGTTCTGATGGGAGATGAAGCAGTCCAGGGCCTATGATGAGGATACAGAGATTTCTCAGGTCAGGGATTAACTTCATTAGTCTGAAATTTCATAAGGTGACCAGTCTCACTCAGCTGCCTGATGCCTCTGTCTCAGAAGTGATTCTGCTTGTCCTGAAGAAGATTATTAATAGCTGGTTAGCTGAATTTTTCTGTGGGCTCTACTGCCTATACTGAGTATGGCTGCTCATGGATTATAATGGGAACCTGCATGGCCAGCTCACATAGAGATGCCTAAACTTAGGTCTCCTAATCTTCAGCTGAATCACACACAAGTCACAGCACAAGCTGAGTCACTAACAACTTTGGCCAAGGGATAGAAAGATGTTCCCCTCATAGCTGATAATCCTATACTTGAAAAATATTCATCCAATTTAAATAAACAAACCCCCCCCATTGTCTAGAAAGTAAGTCCAATGGGTAATTAATTTAAATTAAATTTCAAAAAATCTTGCTGCCTTTTTAATCGAATTTCTATTAGAACTTAAGACTCACGTGAGAATCAAGTCCTCCCCATGCCAGCCAGGCTTTATGGAAGTGATCACCCTTGCAAACTGGGTCTCTTACAGCTAATAAGATTTAGAAGAGGTCAATAGGTGTATTTGTATGACTGTTACCAGATGTCCTGCTCTAACATTACTAATAAATTTATACTTATTTGCAGCAAGACGAATCAAAGAAACATATCAAAGAAACTCAGGATGTTGTAAAGACAAACTGTGAGCTCCTCACTGCCCATGGCGAGGGAGACTTTCTTAAAGGGTAAGTACTTTCTGATAAACATTCTGGAGTGTAACCAATGACACTGGCTGCTTTGGGCAAATTTATTTGGTCTTCACTTCTGTTTTCACTTCAGTTGTCTAGTTCTGTTGAGCACTCATCAAATGTGAGCAGTCATTTTGATATGACTTTTTCAGACTTCTGATCCGCTACACCAAGAAAATGCCTCAAGTATCAACTGACACCTTGCTTGAACTTGGAAAGAAAATGACTACCGTTGGTACGAAGTGCTGCCAGCTTCCTGAAGCGAGACGCCTGCCTTGTTCCGAGGGATACGTGAGTACACGTGTTTATTCTCTCTGTTCCTCTTGGATATTTCTTCTGCACTCAAAAATGTTGCATTCCGGTGAGACAGTGAGCTCATTATGATTTTTCATAAACCCCAAGTTAAGCACCTACCTAAGAGAATTCAAAGTCTGTTTGTTTTTAATAGATTTGAGAACCCAAATAGTTGTCTGATGGTAGCTTATGAAAATTTTAGCTAAACTTTGCTGTCCCTCAGAAAGCAAAAATAAAAGTCCATGGGGTCTGCAGCAGCTTGCATTTGGAAAAGCCAAACAGTCTCTTAAAGAAAAAAAAATACTTACTGATTGTAGCCCAATGGACAGAGTGTTTGCAGATTAAGAAATGCCTGACTCCAGGAATATATATGTATTTTACATTTTAAGACCATGCCATTTCTGAGCAGGTGTTTAGATCCAACAACGTCCACTTCCAGCTATGTTGTTGTGACACAAGCTTCACATATTTCTTGTGCTATCGTTGAAGGTGTAACTCGTGTTTGTCCTTCTTTCCTTCTCTTTTCAGCTGAGCATTGTGATTCAGGATATGTGCAGGAGACAGGAGACCACACCTATAAACGACAACGTCTCACACTGCTGCAGCGACTCCTACGCCTACAGGAGACCGTGTTTCACTGCCATGGGAGTAGATACCAAATATGTGCCTCCACCATTTGACCCCGAGATGTTCAGCTTTGATCAAAAATTGTGCACTGCTTCTCCTGCCGAGCAAGAAATAGGGAACATGAAGTAAGCTAAAAGAAATAATTTGTAGAAAACCTTCTGAAGTGTAACACGTGGGAGGAGGGTCACAGAAGGAAGCGACAAAGCCCCTGCTTTGTCATCTGACTGGGACTTCACTAGAGGCAAAGAGAAAACCAGATGAAACTGTGGGTTTGTGCTGAGCTTGTCAGTGCAGAACATCCTGCAGTTCGGAAGAGCCAAAACAGGGTATTTTCTTCAAATAAAATCAGTGTCTTTGCTGACCAGTTTCACATAGGGCCCCTGCCAGTGCAAGTCTTATCTGTATGTTGTCTTAATTAATACATATTGATTTCAATAAGCTTTTCCCCCGCCTGCAACCAGGAGAACAAAAAGCGCAGAGATGGTTGTGGTAGAGTTGGAGTCTGGAGTCACAAATAGCCACAGACTCCTCTAGACATGACAAAAAAAAAAATATAGCCGTACCTGCATAGAATGGTGTATTTTAAATTGGGAAATCGAACTACAACAAGTAGCATTAACTGTGTATTGTGGCTTTGTTTTCAGATTGCTTATCAACCTCATTAAACGCAAGCCCCAGATGACAGAAGAACAAATAAAGACAATTATTGGTGGTTTCACTGCCATGGTAGACAAGTGCTGCAAGCAAGCAGATGTTGAGACATGCTTTGGGGAAGAGGTATTTCCTATCTCCTTTAACAAAAACGAAACAAAAATGTATACAGGAAACTGGGAACTCCCTAGGAAACCAGACACTACGAAAGTGGTTCTGCAGACTGCAATGGTGGCTTCTCCATGTGCCCTTACAATAAATTTGCCTGCAGATCATAACATATACCTTGACTGTATAGATTATAGTCACAGACTGTAGTCATTGAACAATTTCACATGGAAAGGTTGTCTAGAGGCGATGAAGTCCAGTCATCTGCTCAAAGCATAGCTAAATGCTACATTAGATAAGGTTCTTCAGGGCCTTGTCTGGAAGAGTTGAATAGCTGCAAGCCACAGTTCAAAAATATGTATGCATGGAGTTTAAACTGTATCTCTAGCATACATAAACATCCTTTTGTGCTATTCTTACAGAACCCTGAAGGATTTGCAATAAAAAGTGCATCTGGATCTCTTATCAGAGACGCCTAGCAAATATAAATATATTGGTAGGGGAGTCCAATGGATGATGTCCTATGAACAGTCATTCCAAAATTTTTTTTTTCCAAACTCATCAACCACAAGAACATTCATTCATTCAACATTTATTTGCCTCTGAAATAACCACAGAAGTTGATCTGTAGCCATATTGCTGAGCAAGCACAAAGCGTTTGCAGGAAGTAGAAATGAGTTTCCAACAACCACCTCATTATCACTTGAAGCATAGAACTGTATTAGTAGTATCTTAAACCGCTCATTGATTGAATCCTTTTTTATTTATAACTAAAGTATTGAATAGGCAAATATATTAGGAAGACTTAGGAAAGAATTATTTTGTCTCTAATTCACTCGAAAAGTTGGTTATTTAGCCTTGCAAAATTGAACAATACCCAATGTACGGGAGTGCACAGATTCTAAGGTTCGGAAGCACTGTTGGAATTCTCCTTTGAACCGTAACGCAGACACGAGTTGAAGTTTATAAAAGTTCCTGCTCACACACCATATACTTTCCTCCTTGGTCTCACAACTGTTTGTATTCCTTTTTCTAGGGTGCAAACCTAATAGTCCAGAGCAGAGCTACATTAGGAATTGGCGCGTAACACACGGTAGGTAACAGCAATAATTCATATGTATCAGGTCATCCTTCTGTCTACCCCTCTCTGCCCACCCTTCCACCCACTGAACTCCTTCAACTCCAAAAAAGCCTCTAGCCTCCCTTTAAGCACCAGGCGTTTGTTTTTTCTAATGGGTGGTTCACCATCTGCCATGACCTAGCGTACAGGAAGCTGAAGTACCAGTATGCCACCATTTCACAAAATAATCCTTTCTGTTTCTCCAGTCTAGGTTGCCAGTGGGAAAAATATGAAGAAAAATACTTCTGTGTAGCTTCTCCCTCCCGCTACCTTTTTTCCTTTGGTATTGAATGAGTATTTCATCAATCTTCAGTGTTTTGTCAAACCACGTGCTTTTCCAGAAACTTTTCAGTTCTATTACTTTGAAAAAAATGAAGAATAAATAAAAGCTTTACAAATCTGCATCTGTCCTTGTCTGCTGGTGACTACCGTAAGGCAAAGCTCTGCAGTGCTCCCTACACAAAAGGGTTGCTACGAGTGGTACATATGGGCTTTACTTCAACAATTGTAATTACTGATGAAGAGAATGTTCAAAGGGACTGCTCAGCCTAAATAAGAAAAAATATATTTTTTTCTCACTGTCAGCCACAAATCAAGCATCTCTTCACTTGCAAAGAGTTGCAAACAGATCTGCTTTGAGACACTTTGTTTCTTAAACTGTTTTTAAAAAGCTATTGACTTTAGAGATGTCTCTTGAAAAGCCACCATCTAAATCAGCCCTTCATTGCAGGAAGCTCCTACGAGAGAACTTTTTCAGTTCTGTGTCACTAAAGCAGTGTGATGTTCTAGTATGTCTTTAGTTTCAGTCCATGAACACAAAACCCCGAAATTTTCTATACTAGTCACAGTTATGTGTTGGTTTAGAAGAGTTTGTGTTACCCCGAGGCGTTCACAAACATATTCAAGTTTTAAAACTTTGGTGAATTTGAGCAAGGATCATTTGTCAGTTGATCTTAAGCACCTTTTCCCTTCACGTAAGGGTGCACAAAGTTCCTTTTATAGTTCCTTTTCAATTCTATTGTTGTCTTTTCTTAAATGGGCAACGGAGAAACACTTCGCATACCTACATTGTTCCAGTTTACTGTTTAGTTCTGCAAAGCAAGAATGAACAAGTCACACAGTGCAGCAGTGGTAGAAAGGAAAGGCATTGCCTCCTTTCTCTTCTGTATCCTTTCCCTATAAAACACCTATATGGGTTTGATAATCAACTGTAGCCATTGTGTCTAGTTCCATCAACTCATTTGTAGCAGGGAGGCCATTTTAGACTCCTGTCAGTGCTTTTTTTTCCCCCTTACCATGTATTTCTGCCAGGTAGGCAAACCTGAACGCTCCCTTCTATGGGGGGAGCAGTATCACCTACCTTTCCCTCTAAAGACAGATGAGCAAATCCTTAAGTCTCTAGAAGCAGCCGGCACCCTAAGCGTTTCTGATTGTACAGGCACGCGGAGATACAGATGCGATTCAGCTGCCTCAAAGCAAGCATCTAATGCCATGAGATACCCTAGGTAACCTGCCTGGTCTCTATCTGCTGCCCCAGAAGGGTAAGGGGTCTTTCCCGGGCAAAGCACTATCCCAGCCAGCCCCCCCGGTACTGCGGCCACCCAACGGCACGTCCCACTCAGCTTCTCTGTTCAGGAGCTCAGCCTGACCGTGTGTGCTTCCATCTCCAGCACACATAGGGAGTGTTAGTCCATGGAAAGCAAGAAAATGGGAAAACTGGAAAAACTGACATTTTTCCTTCTTGCTTTCAAAAAAAAAAAAAAACACCCAAAAAAAAAGTACAAGCTTTAGTCTGAGAGGACTACTTGTCAGTGCTTCACAGCTGTTCTTCAAAATCGTTCAGTCAACCACAACCTTATTGCATGAACGACCTAAAAGTAGTCAGGAAAAGATGAAGATGGGATAGGAGCCAACAACCCGTTGCAGTGTTGGCCTGTTTAGGAAAAGACGACCATGGGGTAAAATTCCACTGGGAGACAGGGTCCTTGGCTGGAGAAAGTGTCCCAAACAGACCCTTACAGAAACCTGGTGGAGTGGAAGAACTTTTCCCTTGCAAGTGCAAGGCAAAAGGAGTCACTATGTGCCCTTGACCCAAAGGAAATCCCCATCCCTTTCGGAACAGGATATGAAATATCAGGCAGCACGACTTCAAAAGGGGACTTGGACTTAACAGCTGTCTCTGCTCTGTGGGGCCACCACAAGAGTCACACCTGAGGGGCAGGCTGCAGATGGAGTCATCTCAGGAGAACTGAGCCCACAGAAGGATAGCTCTCTCTGAAGAAAAAGCCTGGACGAGCCCATGCCAGACACTCGACTCCCAGAGTCAAGGGAGAATTTGTGCTCCAAAACGTAAAACTCCACTAGACCCCAAGTGAGCTGTACAATGCGCAGCATCTTGGGAGCAGGGCCTTGCACAAAGCAGCTGCAGGGAATCAACGGGGGCCTTCTAAAAGCCCATGCATTCTGTTTTGCTACCTGTGGGCAGATGTAGCAAGTTCCCTGCCTTACTCCAAAGTGCTGCTTAAGCAGGTCACTGCAGCCTAAGTTTGCGCTGTGTTAAGATAAGGGTGATTGTGTTGTCTTAAGATAACTTGTTTTGATGTTCAGCGATGGTGTTTCGCTTGGCTAGACCATCACGCCTACAGGTGCCAGATAAAGACAAGGTGTAAATGGCACCCCTTGTACTTTGCTGTGTCCAGCTCTGTTGCAATCAGCCCACGGTGGGATTTGGAACATAGATAAAAGCAGGAGTGTTCTGCTTAGGAAGTCAAGTGGAGGGTGGTGGGGGGCAAAGGATTTTAACTTGAGCAATTTCTTACTTCTTCGATTCTAGATGTTGTAGGTTCATCTTATGCTCTCATAATTAGCTGGCACATAGGCTTTGCTTCCAATAAAAGGCGTATTGTGTTGGTAACAAACATGCATGCAGCAGCCTCTGCAGAACATCACTCCTTTACAGCTTTCACACTGAATATGGGGCTGCATATCCCCCTCCACCCCAGGAACCACCCAGGATCATTGATTACTTCTTTCCTCCCTCTTAGGGGGTGATAACTACTTCAGCCCGGAATCTCCAGAAGGACAGGCATCACCCTGAATACAGAAAGCAGAAGAGCCTCTCCTAGAAATGATCCTCACCTAAGGCAGAACAAGGCCGTATCCAGTGAAACTATTTCATTACAGTGTGAAAGAAAGCACCCTACAGAGACAAAGCAGGCACTTGGTTCTCCTGATGAAGCCATAGTGGCACCAACACCACCCCTTGAACTAGACTGGGACTTCAGCTCCTGAACAGAGGTGCCAGTCCTCCAAGTCCAGAATAGGTATCAGTTTTGTCCCCTTTTTCTCACTATCGAAAATGTTTGCTATAAAAGAGATTGCCTCCGAGGCAAGCAATAGCTCCTGGAGTTACCAGAATGTTTCTTTACTCTGCAGAAGTGTATTTTGCTTTTGACACGGTCCTGGAATGAAGTGGAAGTGGAGGAGCAGGGCAGAGCATAAATCTGAGTACTAAAACTCACAGGTACGACTCTGTCCTCATGTCGTTGAGATGACCAAACAGCTTTTGAGATGGAAGCTGGACATCCCGCACTTCTCACCATCAGGCTTGCCAGCACTGCCAAATAACGTCCAACGATTTGCAGCAACGAAGCGAACAAGTTCGATTTCCTCCCCGTATTGCCTCCAGGCTACACACACCGGAAAAGATTTGCTGAATATACAGGTAATAAAGTTTTATATCCTACGCCCCACGCCACACCTTCAGTCTTGAGGCACAGGGTTTTTGAGCTAAATATTTTCAGGAAAGATTCAAATGTGTTCTGTGAACATGAGTTTTCTTAGGGAATCTGCAGCTACACGAATAAAATGGAAAAGCTGAAATGGTTTTGGCTTTCTATGGAAAATTCTGTGCATTCAACCACAGAGCAATGACAGGGAGACAAGGAGGAAGGGGCCAGGGCTTTCAGTGAAAACTGAACAACGCAAACCTGCAAAAATCAACCACGCTGCCTTTGTTGCTCAGCGGGCCGAGCGCAGGCAGCACCCTGCCCAACCTCCGCACCAGCGGCACTCCCTGTTTTTAACAATACAGAATGAAGCTCCCTGGGGATGAGATTTCTGGAGGGCAATCTGTGGCCACCTCAGCTTTACAGTCTTGACAGAGGAAGGGGTTAAAAGCACTAGGATTTTTTTACATATAGGCATAGAATCATAGAATGATTTGGGTTGGGAGGGACCTTAAAGCTCATCTGGTTCCAGCCCATTACCATGAGCAGGGACATCTTCCACCAGACCAGGGTGCTCAGAGCTCCATCCAACCTGGCCTTGAGCACTGCCAGGGAGGGGGCAGCCACAGCTTCTCTGGGCAACCTCTGCCAGGGCCTCACCACCCTCATGGGGAAGGATTTCTTCCTAATATCTAATCTAAATCTGCCCTCTTTTTAGTTTAGAGCCATTCCCCCTTGTCCTATCACTCCACACCCTTGTGAAAAGCCCCTCTCCATCCTTCCTGTAGCCCCTCCAGGCACTGGCAGCTGCTCTAAGGTCACCCCGGAGCCTTCTCTTCTCCAGGCTGAGATATACATACTATATATAGACTGCCTCTCGCCACTGCCAACAGGCTCTGCGCACCCGCTGAGATCTCGGGGCTGGAGAACCGCTGGTGTCCCACAGAGCGGGCAGCCCCATGCCAACCATGCGCTGGACCAAGGTCAGCTACCCACAGCAGTCTCCCCAGGACGAGACAACAACCCCGTGGCCTGGGGACCTCCTAACGCCTGTGACGATTTGGGTCTGCAACACAGAGGAACACTGGGGAGAAGCAGGGGGAATCACGCAACTCATGTTTTGTAACTGCTGCTGTGTTGTATCTTCTCCAGGCAGGAGACCCCAGGACTAAAACAAGAGATATTCAAAAATACATAATCGGACAAAGTCTAGCCAGCTTCCTTTCATGATATTGCCATCTAAAAACACAATTTTTTTTTATACAGCAGCTTATAAAGTTCCAACACACCTCTTACACAGCATAACCCAGCACCTGAAGTTCCTTACAGGGAAAGTAACTCAAAATATCACATCAGAGCAGCTCAGATTTTTTTTAAAGACAAACCTTCTCACTGCTTGGTAAGAAGCTGAGTTCTTCCAGGTGCGTGACCTTCCTATAAACATCATTCTCTTTTTACAGCAAATGCTCAGGATTTCACAAGAGCAATACTCTCCAAGCATAAAGAAAGGATGTAAATGAATCCTACACTCGTACTACTCACATTACCAGAAGACACCACTGTTGAATTATAAGAAAAAGAACTGAAGCATTAACACAATCCTGAAGAAGCCAACTCAAGCAAAACAGGGATTCACAAATTCTGCTCTCAGTAAGAAGAGAAACAAAAGAGCTGAGCTCTGGGCACACACAGTTGCACTTTGCTGGCCTAATTTGAGAATAACGGCTGAAGACTCGCAGGAACACACAGCAGCCCAAGACACAGAGATCTTCCTCTGAAATTGGTGAATATCATCAGAAAGAAATAGCCAGTAAAAACTAACTCACCTCTCCGCTGCATAACACCCAGAGCAGAAGAGCTCCACCACAGCAACTGCCTGGGCGCTTCAAGAGCGAAGGAGCATCCCCCAGCAACCATCCCCAGCTGAGGGCAATTCCCAACCCACGCCCCGGGGGAAATCAATCACCTGCCTTCAGCTCTGTCTTGACCTCCTGAGACGGCTTCTGAGGAGCTCTGGAAACAGCTGGGTCCTCAATAGCTGTAAACCTGAACAGCTCAACGTGGTTTCTGTACTTTGAAGGACAACAGGAATTATTGGTGAGGACCTAAGCTCTTCGTCGGATCTCGTTGCTGGTGTTTGCTACGCTCTTCCTTTCCAGTTAAATACTCTGCATGGAGAAGGGCAGAGGAGAAATTAAATTTAAAGGATTTCAAATTCAGCAGCCAAGTGCAGCATCCAGAATACTTAGGACAACATATCACATGTACGTAGTCTTTGAAACACGCTCTTCTGGGCCAACCTGCCATGCAGAGCCTCCAACACCAGCACCTCAGCTGTTTCTGTAGCTCCTCCTCGAGCAATGCACCCCAACCTCCTTCCTTCGTACGGCTCAGAGGAAGAGGGTTGTGTTAAGGCGTAAAGGAGAGGGTCAGCCTGCCTCTCCCGCTGCTGCCGCGGGGACACGGCAGCGGGAGCGCCCCGGACGCTCCCCAGGTTGCCCCGCGGGGATGCTGCTCCGGCAGCCTCAGCACGGCTCTGCCGGGTCCAGGCTGGAGGGAAGAACCTGCGCCCAGTGCAGAGGAGACGCACCTGCTCCCAACCCCACTTTGCAAACAGCTGGGTGAGGAAAGCTTTCTCTGATCTGCTCCTATGGACTTAATGAGGATCAGGTACATAGAAACCTCTACACTGCCCTGGTGAGGCCCCATCTGGAGTACTCTGTCCAGTTCTGGGCTCCCCAGTTCGAGAAAGATGAGGAGCTACTGGAGAGAGGCCAGCGCAGGGCTACGAGGGTGATGAGGGGACTGGAACATCTCCCCTACGAGAAGAGGTTGAGGGAGCTGGGCTTGTTCAGCCTGGAGAAGAGAAGGCTGAGAGGGGACCTTATCAATGCCTCCAAATATCTGCAGGGTGGGGGTCAGGAGGATGGGGCCAGACTCTTTTCAGTGGTGCCCAGCGACAGGACAAGGGGCAACAGGCACAAACTGAGGCAGAGGAAGCTCCAGCTGAACCCGAGGAAGAACTTCTTCCCTCTGAGGGTGACGGAGCCCTGGCCCAGGCTGCCCAGAGAGGCTGAGGAGTCTCCTTCTCTGGAGATATTCCAGACCCGCCTGGACGCGGTGCTGTGCAGCCTGCTCTGGGTGACCCTGCTTGGGCAGGGGGTTGG
>Ga0065711_1002904_pt1 | contig 30923 bp, 13 predicted proteins | sample Hoacrofraction12_FD_59098 | JGI IMG/M metagenome (GOLD analysis project Ga0065711, IMG submission 59098) | Hoatzin crop microbial communities from Cojedes, Venezuela - Epithelial fraction 12 v2 (version 2) | ecosystem: Host-associated > Birds > Digestive system > Esophagus > Crop | place... | reverse complement strand
GGAGCCGGTTGGCCCTGAAGGGCTGCAGCCCGGGGCAGGGCCCGCGCTGGAGCAGGGAGCCGGGGGAGGAGGGAGGAGCGGCCGAGAGGGGCTGGGAGGGACTGACCGCAGCCCCCAGCCCCAGCCCTGCGCCCCTTGGGGAGAGGAGGCGGCAGGGAACGGGGGAAGGCAAGAGTGGGGGAAAGGCTGGTTGGGGGAAGGTGCTGTTTTAATCTTTTTTTTGTCTTTGTTTCTCACTATAAGAATCTATTTTAATTGGAAAAAAAATAGTTTTCCCGGTTTCGAGTGTGTTTTGCCCTTGGTGGTAATTTTAAGTGATCTCCCTTTCCTATCTCAAAGCACAAAGTGGAAATGGAAATAAAAAGGGAGAAGCTCCCGCCAAACTTTCATTTTCTGGCCGATTAACAACAGGAACCTGTCACTTCCTTCTCCACTGTGTGATCAGTAGTCCAGAAACTACTTTTCAACGTGTTTTATCCTATACTCTCATGCCAAGTCTCCACCTACATCTTAAAACGTGCAGCCTGGGTAAAACAAAACGCTACCCAAACGAGTCAGCAGAGTCACCTGAAATCAGGACTGCAGAGAGGCTGTAGCTTACACAACCCGAGTGGATTTCACCTGGGACATTTGGGGTTTTTGCTTTTGAGGTGTTTTTAGTGCCTTTAGTCTGAGCTGAGGTATCTCTTACTGGGCATTTGACTCACCTCTAACAAACCTTGTAGTGCTGTCAGGATAAATCCCTGTTCACGGGTCTGTCAGGAGTTGGATAGCTGTAGCGGCAGGAGGCCGGACAAAGAAGATTGCCTCAGAAATTCGCTGAAGTCCTGTTGATAGACTCCCATTGACTACAAAACCAAATAAAAAGTCTTGGTCACTCCCAAGATCTGATGTGCTCTTTGCTCATCTCAACTTTATTGGACTTAGTGGATCTTTGTTGCTCTGAAAACCTGACAGATGGTTCACAAGGTGTTTGCATGCTGCTTTCTGTTCCTTACTGGGCCAGAAACACTCAAAAGGCCTTTCAGAGCTCCTGTTCCTATTTCCAACAGGAATTAGCAAGAAAAAAAAGTATGAGGAAGAAAAATGCACTATGTGTTTTGTACCTCTAACAGCCCATCCTTTTGGTTTGCTTCTGAGTTTAGCTGGAGGCTCCACTCATCGTTTATTTTAGCTGAACAAATTTAATCTTCCTCTGCTACAATAAATTTCTGGAGATGGCAGAAGTGTCAGCAGCCTACCCAGGGTAGAAGCCCATGTACTCAAGGAACAAAGTTAAAAGAACTCTCTGCTAATGATTTTCCAGTACTGTTCCCTTTATTGTCATTTCTGCTGCAATTGCCTGAAAGCTTGTCACCCCCAGGGCCTCAGTGAATATTCAGAGGAAACGAGTATGTTTAAAATCATGTCTCTCACAAACTGAAAATTAAGGCAACCTGTTGGTACAAATGGCTGGAGAGCATTAGCACATTGATCCCAAAGGCAAGGATGGTGCCAGCTCTTTTCCGAAGTTGTAAGACTGTTTTCCAAGAGTTTAATATGCCCAGGTTACATGAGCAAGAGAAATCAGAGCCAGAGTTTATGTTCTCCCAGCCTCACACTAACAGCTAGAAATCCTGGTTTAGAATAGCAGTATTTTTGCTACTGCTGCTGATTGCTGAACTCTGCTGGAAAAGAGCCTACTGCTGCTTGAACTCCCAGTCCAGCAGCACCAGTGGGATCACAGCCACTGGTGTGGGATCCTCCTCCCTGTGATTCACCCCAGAGAAGTGCATGGACAGAGTCTAGTGCAGAGTTTGATTCATTGTTAATGGGCCCGATGCAGGCTCCTCCAGTCTTGCACCAACTGCTGGATGGAGATTTTGACTGAGATATTTAAAACTTCCAGTCTTTGCAGCTTGAAGAGACAGGGAAGATCTTACAGCAAGCAGGAACAGCAGAGTGAGGACAATCTCTGGACACCTTTTCAGTTCTATGTTTCTGGTTATTATCTTCCTCTAGTCTATTGATGACTGCATTGTTGTTTCCTATAATTCTCCACAAAATCCATATGGCAATCACTGACAACGTAAGGGCAATTGCAAAGGGAATCTAATAATAAATCATAATAAAGATAAAAAAATCTTAGCCTGTTGTTCCAGGTTTTCACTTCTAAAAGCTTTCCTGAATCTCTTCTCTCTTGTCTTGCCTTCCATCCAAGACGGAGTTTTCCTGCTGCAGGCTGAAAGTAGAAAGACCTGCAAGCAAACACACAGGCATTGTCTCCAGGGACATTTCTGCATGTGGTCGGGGACAGCCAAGACATTTGGCTGTTTCATAGTGTTCCCATCTGTTTCAAGTCGTGACTGGGATCCAGTTATCTCTGTGTTGTCCTTTTCACACTTCCAATGGGCCATCATGTGTGACTCTAGAGGTCTATGAATCAATCAAGAATTTGCCCTTTTTTCCTCATCACAGGAAGTGTTATTTTGCTATGCTGTTAGGCCTGTAAAACTCTATGGGGGTGGAAGGTGCTATTTATTAAATATGCACTATTCCTAAATTAGATAATAGTGCCACTAGTCTGCAACTTTTGCTCATGACTCTGATTTGAAAAGGATCTCACTATTCCACTTGCTCTGTGTTTGTTGTGCCCGCCCACTGTTTATTTTACATTGAGCCTAAAAAATCTTTGGAGTGGAGACCATCTTTGTCTTCTGCTTTTCCACACTGTGGTGGAAAGGGATGGAGCTTGTTTTTGCAGTACAGAAAAGTCATCACCTTCTGGGTTCCTGAGTTGGAAAAACATTTAAAGTAAAGGCAGAAAAGTGGAATATGAAATCAGAGGGGTTTTCCCTTGAACCACCTGCTGAACAGATACATGGATATGAATCCTTAAAGCAATGTTTATTCCTTGTGAACTTTATTTACATAAGAAAGGATTCCCCTTACTATTTAGTTGATAGATTTTTCCCTTGATACTCAATATTTGATAATGTTTTTACGGATCAATTAGATGTCGTCTCCACTGATTGTGTCATCCCCAGCTCAAACACATTACTGCATCAGATTTTGCCTGATGTCAGTCTGAAGACAAAGCAACTGAATTGACTTCAAGGAGTGATGCTATGCATACAGCATCTAAATGGGAGCAGAGCTTGGTTCCCCTCCATGATACCCACCTTAATATGGCCAGAGTTCTCTGACAAAAATCCCTCTTTTGCCTTAATCTTGTTTTTTCAGTGGGGTTCTTCTGATATTGCACTGGCCCTCTATATGTTGTTTTCGGTGTGCACAGCACTACTTTTTCATTGCTCACTTTATACACTAGCAAGCGTTGGATAATGTCGAGTCATACCTATTTTACTAACAAAAGGCAACATTTAGAGAGCATCCTCTTCTGATGGTTTGGGTAAGTACAAGAGTTTTCCTGATGCTCCTGCATTTATACAGTTTTGTATTATGGAAAACACTTAACTATCATCACATTTCGGACTGAATAGATCTAAAATCACAGTAGAGCAAAAAGATGCAGAGATTCAGAACAGAGAGTGGAGCATGATATTCCCTAAATATCTCTTCCGGCTAACACTGGCCAGCCATTTCTAAACCAAAGCCACCATTATTCTTCAGTATAAAGAAGTCGAAGGATGGAGCCTAAATTTTTCGAGTATTTCTGTCATGTCAGAGTCCACTCTGTTCCTTGGTGCTTTGATACTGTAGTTTATTGCCTTCAGAGTACAGTTTAGACACACTATAACATGACAGAAGTACAGCCAGTCACCAAAATCAATGTGTTCTTCACTGTCCTTGCCTCCTTCATGCTGACACAAGCACTGCTGAAGTGATTCAGTAAATCAAGACTGGGACAGATCCCAGTTGAAAATGCATCTTTTGTGGGAATTTGCTATGTTAAATTACTTGTTCCAGGTCACTGCGCCACTCTTTGAGAAGCAGTGCCAGTGTAAGGGGGTGGTGGGAAAGTTTAACCAGCGCAACGAGCCAGGGCAGCATGCATTTATATTGAGTGTAAAAGACAGTAACCGGAATTAAAATGCTGCACCCAATTCTTGTATGAATTTCTCAAGACTCAACTTCCACTAAATTTTTTATATCTTTTTTTTTTCTTCTTCTTCTTAAAGAACCTTGGATAAACTGAAGATCAAACTTCTTCACTTGCACATGGAAGTTGAGTTTCCCAGAGTTCAGATTCCAGCACGTTTCCAAGAAGTGAACATGCTTCTTGAAGCATGAGACACAGAGCATGAAATTCCATGTAAAGCTGCACACTGGATCCTGGAAACACCATTTCAGCAATGACCTTGCTAATCCTGGAGGTGGAAAAGTTTTTTAGTCCCTTACCCTAATCAAAAATCTCCTGCCCACGCATGCAACAACAATTTGCCACTGCAGCCACAGGACAAAGTTGGGTCCTCTAAGTGCTTTTTGATTTCATTGTCTTACATTTTTAAAGCAACGCTTCATCATTTGTTCCTGGACACATGATTTAATGCATTTAGTTGCATTAGTAAAGGAAGAGAGCAATAGCAAGTCATTCTGATACATGTAGTGACCTTCCCACAGTTCCAAACAGTTGCAGACTGTTCATCCTAGTGGAGTTGTCACTGTATTTCCAAGGCAGGAGTCTCAACCAGCTGGGCTCAAACACCCATTTGAGGAACCTTCTTGCATCATGGCTTAGCAAAGGGCAACAGCTTGTCAGGTGAGTCAGGCCAAAATCAATTACTCCGCTATTCTCTCATGCCATCCCTCTTCTACTGTAAACTGAAAATCTTCATACCATTTTCTTTGGAGATCATATAAATACTGTTCGGAACACTGCCTGGCTTGGAACTTGGAACAGAAACAGAAACTTGGAACAGAAACTTGGAACAAAACAGATTGGGATTGCAGTTTATATTCACAATTAAGTAGGTGCAGTGAGTCAGAGATGCAGTTGAGTTTACGAGTTAAATTACTGTTTCTCCTTACTGCCCAGACATCACAAGGAGGACATATTTCTCACATTTTTTTATTCCTAGCTTAGTATCTAATTTTAATTCCTCGCTTTGTATTGAACTATTACAACAGTTCCTTATTTGACTTGAATTACCTGGCCTGCATAATTTGTGCCCTCATTCCCCAGTTACTCTCACCATAGAAAATTGACAGATGAAGCTGGTGGCAATTCACAGGGTAACCAATTTTTTCAAGTACTGCTACTGCTCCTGTGACAAACCTGGGAGTAGTTTCAATCCTGGTAATGTCTGTTTTCTCTTCAGCAAGAAATACTCAAGAATGAATTCCAGAAGAGTCTTTGGATTCTGGCTTTTACTAAGAGAACAATCAAGGAACATGTCATCAAAAAAATGTTTCACATTTTCTGGTATTGTTGAAATGCAGAAAAAGACTCAAATTATTTTCAAGACCTCGTCTGCTCTAGTTTTGGCTGTCTTTATCATGTACATAGAGGAAAGAATGAAAGGCAAAGGTAGGTTTACCTTGTTTCTGTAATGAAGGTGCTTCATTCTTCTTCACCAACCCCAGCATCTTTAAAGGCTGAGTTCTGCTTTTCCTAGACACTTTTTTTTTTTCCAAGGGCATCCATGTATTTTTGCCAACTCTTGTAATTTTTTGGCAATTCTCACCATTGGTTTTTTAAGTCCCAGCTTTTAAGAACATTCGATAAGCAGAGAAGACCACTTGACTAAAAAATAAATCAAGCAACCTAACAGGTGAACTACCAGAACACCGTGAACATCCTAACTTTTGCTGTAAAATCCTTTTACAAGGCAAATCTGATTACATGTTAACATTATTAATATTTGCACTTGTCATAGTTTACCCTAGCAGCCAGCAGCTAAGCACTAGGCAGCCACTCACTCACCCCTCCCCTTCCCCCCTAGTGGGATGGGGAGGAGAAATGCACAAAAGGGGAAACTGATGGGTTGAGATAAAGACAGTTTAAGAAGACAACAAAGGAAATATTAATACTACTAATAATACTAACTAATACTAATGATAATGATGATAATGAATATTAAAAACAAACTATACACAATAAGATTTTTCCAACCATTCAACGACCAATTCACAGCCACTTGCCAAGCAGTGATCTCAGAAACTAAAAATGGCAAATTCTGCAAAATTCCCCCAAAATTTGAACTCCCAGACAAGATAGGATTCGAACTCAAGAAAACAAGAAGCAGATCCTTGCCCCCTGGCCAACCCCATTCATAAACTGAGCATGACGTCTATGGTATGGAAGATTTCCATTGGCCAGCTTGAGCTAGATGTCTGGCTGTGCTCCCTCTCAGCTCCTGCACACCTGCTCATTATCTGGGTATGAGGAAGTGCAGAAAAGTCTTTGATATCATAGCAACAACTGAAAACATCAGTTTTATCAGCATTCTTCTCCAAAACACCAGCTACTGGAAGGGAAATGGACTCTATCCCAGCCAAAACCAGGACAGCACTGTGCTAGCATCTTTGTCAGCTTGTCATATTAGCTGTTTAAAAACACACAAAATACTTTTTAGTCCCTAAAAAGATTTCTGGAAATTAAGTTGAGACTGTGCATGCTTGGTTTATTTTGTATCATACATAAAAAATAATATTCAGTCTTCAAAAGATGACGATGATCTTAAAAGGTGACCAAAGGTGAAGAGGTAAAAAGTGCAAGACAGAGCTGTTTGAGACAAGCCAATACAACTATGAGGATTAGCTGTTTCTCCCTTTACCAAGAAACTGAGAAAGAGCAAACAGAAATAGATCTGAAGAAATCAAGGAGAAGCAGTCATGTATTAAATGCTGCCTTATGAAGAGTTCAGTGAATATCTTGACACTAGCTGTATGACAATGAAGAAGAATCAGTTCAAAGTGAAAAGTTACTTTTATTGTACATTTTTGCACTACATGACTTGGTTAGTAGTTCTGCAAGTGAACAACTGAAAAGATAGACTATACAATATAAGAAAACAGAGGTTGAAGGACATCACAGATCATCTGGTCCTTGTCGTGTCTGAATGAAGGATTAACTCTTCTGAAATCATCCTTGGCAGGTGTTTGTCTAATTTATTATTTAAAAATTCAGTGACAGAGATTCTCATCTCTGTAAACAGCATTCTTCAGTGTTTATTGTCCTTAAAAATGTTTCTCCTTTTCTGACTTAAATGTCTCTTTCTAAATCTGAAGGTAGTTACTTTTGGTTCTGCTAACAATAAGTATTGAAGAACATTTTAGTCTTGTCTTTCTGAAACAAACTTGCCAAAGCTGAAAGTGGGAGGGCTATATTCTCAGGAGCAAATGATGTTACTTCTTTTCATCTTGCCCCAGACATTTTCTAGGTTCCTGTTTTTCTCTTGGTCTCCCCACTCAGTCCACATCCAGATTTTTCCTGGGTGGTCCACATGTGTCTTGAAAAATTGTACTCCATGCTGGGCTCAGGAGTGTAGCTGGGGCCTTTCTGGTGTTGAGCAGGTGAGGAAGGTACTTGCCCTATGACCCACTTGTTTGAGCATCTCAGAGATGACAGAAGTGTTCAACAATGTTAACTTATTTTCACTTTGCGGTCTACTCATGCCTGGAGACACTCTTCTGAAGACTTCTATCTAAGCAGTCGGTCTAAAACATTTTACTCTGCAGCAGTTGTGCCTAAATCTCCTGTGCATTATATGAAGCGTGATATTCAGTCTTCATCCACCTGGATAATATCTCCCAAGGCCATCCTTCGAGTCGACTGCCTCCGCACAAAAGAGGCTTCATCCATTTCCCCTTGCTTTGCTCCTCGTTCCTTCTGCTTTTTGGCCACATTTTCAATGAGCTTGCTTGCATCACTGAGGGTTTTTTGTGTTCGTTGACCTGCAGATTTCTGCTTACCTTCTCCCACACTTGGATCTGTAACCTTTAAGGGTTTGGCTTTTCCATGGTCTTCCTGCTCCTCTTTCATGTGTCTTACTCTGAATCGGCGTCGAGAAACGTTCTGACAAGGATCAGTGATGCTGTCAGGGCTGTTAGACTCTTCGTGCATGTCAGATACCTGGAGAGTGGGGATTAATGGCTTGCGGAGCATCTTGGGAGCCTCTTCGACACCTGGCTGTTTTGTCAACTTGGAGGTTGTCTCTGGAGGCAAAATAATTTGAATTTCTCCCAGGGGTTTGCTGCTTTTAGGGGGTAGGGGGTCATCTTTATTCTCCAGAGCAACCTTCTCATTTAGCTTTATCTTTTGAAGGTTTTCCAGCTCCCCTTGAGCCAGATTCTTAACCCTTTTCACGTGTGGTTCGTTGCTGATGGAGTTGATAACTGACAGCTTCTGAGCAGCCATTTGGGCTTCTCTCTGGATGCTCATAATCTTTTGGAGCTGGGCTTCTTTTACTTCCACAGGGATATCCAGAGGGGCTAACTTTACTGGCCTCTTCAGGGCGACATTCTCTGTGCTACAAAACTCATTTGCACGATGTAGGCTGGGAGACAAAGCCCCCTCTTTTTTCACCTTTTCTGGCCATGATTTTTTCTCTCCTTGGGATAGCCTCTTCTCTGAAATCCTTGGAGAAGGAGGATGGAAACCAAAGTTTCTATGTTCACTTCCTGACTTCCCTCGTGGCACAATGAGAGTGGGGTTTTTCTCAGGCTGCAGGTTCACAATGCTGCCTTCACTGACAGAGCAGTTATACTTGGGCTTTTCTTCAGCCATTGGGGCACCCTTAAAGAAAGCAAACAGGTGTGGGGATCACTATCATATATTGAATTAATCAACACTGTTAGGTTTTCATGTGATGTTTGGGAGTTTGACAGGAGTACAAGTTTGGTGTGCCTTGAAGCATACTCATAACCATAAATCCTGAGTGCTGTGCTCCATATTTTGTCTTACCCCAGGCTATTCTAAACTGAAGGTAAAATTTAGTCTCTATATCTGGAGACTAAATAAGCCTGGCAACTGAGGAATCATTGCTTGTCTCCTCCCTGACTGTCACTGGTGCATCTCAAACAGCATTACCATTCTTTCTCCCACTCTCTCCCAAATAGCAAGTGTGCTTTCTAAGCAGTGGGCAGCACCAGACTGTACACTGCAGTCACTAATTTAAAGGTTAGGACCACCTCAACACATGGAAAATACCAGAGAATTTATGTTGGCTTGGGGAAGCTCCTAACTGAGGCTCAGGTGTGGGTCCTTCCCTTTTCCTCTCACATGCTGAGTGATGGACATTTCTGATGAGGGTGATCACCCAGCTCATTCCTGTGGGTATATTGACATGTGCGTTGTAGGGCAGACAAGTATCTTCATTTCCACCAAAATTCTGCCTAATTTCACAAGATGCTTTTCCATAAAGGATGGACATCTAAACCAATGATGATTTTGCTTTTTTTTCGGTAGAAAATGCATTTAAATGAGCCTAGATGATGTTCAGAATACTGTGAACATAGCTTACTTTCAAAAGCAATACCTCTGAGGTGCTAAAGAAAGGAACTGCTAAATGGCAGACATGGCAAACCTGCAGTTAATTTCTTGCCCTTGTTCAGAGAAAGTTTGTGTCATGTATGGGAAAAGTTCCTCATTTTCATCAGCAATACAAGCATCTCCTTGTAAAGAGGGCTTTCCTGTTCAGCTTTCTAGTGCTGTGTAGGCAGTGGTGGGCTCATGGATGGCATCAGGGGATGGATTCTCTCCCTGCTTTTGCCCAAATGAGTAAGTCCTCTTCCCTAAGGTCCCGTTTCCATTCCCACTCTCTGATTCTTGTAAGGACTATAAGTTTTATGGGACAGTCAAGAGCAATATTCTTGACTACGTCTTGGACTTACAGACCTTATTATCATAAAGATATTTTCTTAAATGGTACTATTAACTTGTTTTTCCTCTGATGAACAGAGAACATGAGCTATTTTACTTTATAGCTACTCTCATATCATCTAATCAAATCTGCATCGGTAATTCTTGTTCACTGGTATTGGTGAGAATTCCTTTTTAAGTGCCAGCAGCACACAGCAGGTAACATGAAAAGAAATGATGGGTACTTGTGGTGGGTGACTCCCTGTTAAGGGGCACTGAGGCACCCATCTGCCGACCTGACAGGGAGGCACGCAAGGTGTGCTGCCTTCCAGGAGCTAAGGTCTGAGATTTGGCCAAGAGCATGCCTCAACTTATAAAGAGCACAGGCTACTATCCACTGTTACTCTTTCACATAGGCACAAATAACACTGCAAGTTGGAACCTTGGCAGAATTAAGGAAGATTTCAAAGCCCTGGGAGTGAAAGCAAAAAGCTTTGTTGCCCAAGTTATCTTTTCCTCCATTTTACCAGTTGGAGGAAGGGGATCATCTAGAAACAGACGCATTATGAGCATCAAATCCTGGCTTCATGGCTGGTGCCGCCGTGAGGTTTTTGATTTTTATGACAATGGGATTTTCTTCAATGATTATAACCTGTTAGAGAGGGATGGGACCCACATGTCTAGAAAAGCAAAGGGGATCTTTGTCAACAGGGTGGCCAGCCTGGTGTGGAGGGCTTTAAACTGAAGGACTCGGGGGATGGGGGGCAAAGTCGTAATGCTCAACCCATCCCATCTGGCTGGGTATTATGTGTGGCCAGCCAGAGCAGTGACAAATGTTCCTCAGCTATGTCCCAAGCTGAGAAGCAAAAGGCCAACAACCTTAAGGGTGGGCATGGGCACGGCAGATCCTTTTGCACCCCTCCAGGGAAACCAGCATGCTCCAGTTCCTCTCTGAAATGTCTGTACACAAATGCACGCAGCATGGGCAATAAGCAGGAAGAATTAGAGGTCTGTGCGTGGTTGCAGGGCCATGATCTCGCTGCAATCACAGAAACATGGTGAGACAGCTCGCATGACTGGAATGCTGTCATAGATGGCTACACACTCTTTAGGAAAGACAGGCCAACAAAGAGAGGTGGTGGAGTTGCTCCGGTATGTGAGGGAGAAACTATTGAGCGCTGCCTGGGGGTGGATGAAGAACAAGTCAAGAGCATATGGGTTAGAATGAAGGGAAAGGCTCATATGGGCAACACTGTTGTGGGTGTGTACTACAGGCTACCTGACCAGGAAGAGGAAGCTGATGAGGCCATCTACAGGCAGCTGAAAGTAGCCTTATAGACACAGGACCCGGTTCTTGTGGGGTCTTCAACCACCCTGGCAACTGCTGGGAAGACCACACAGCCGGGCACACAGTCCAGGAGTTTCCTACAGAGCATCAATGATAACTTTCTGATGCAAGTGATGGAGGAACCAACAAGGACAGGCGCTCTGCAAGACCTTGTACTAACGAACAAGGAGGCACTGGTGGAGGACGTGAAGGATGGAGGTATCCTTGGCTGCAGTGACCATGAAACCGTGGAGTTCAGGATCCTGCGCGGAGGAAGCAGGGCGATAATTAGGATCAAAACCTTGGACCTCAGAAGAGCTAACTTTGGCTTCTGCAAGGATCTACTCGGAGGAATCCCGTGGGTCAGGGCTCTAGAAGGCCGGGGGGGTCCAAGAGAGCTGGTCACTGTTTAAGCATCACTTCCTCCACGCTCAGGAGCGGTGCATCCCCCTGAGAAAGAAATCTAGCAAAGGAGGGAGGAGACCCACGTGAATGAGCAAGGAACTTCTAGCAGAACTCAGATAGAAGAGGAAGGTCTACGGAATGTGGAAAGAGGGACAGGCTACTTGGGAGGAGTACAGGAATGTTGCAGGGATGCAACAAGGAAGGCTAAGGCCCACCTGCAATTAAATCTGGCAAGGGATGTCAAAGACAGCAAGAAGTGCTTCTTCAAGTACATCAGCAGCAAACAGAAGACTAGGGAAAATGTGGGGCCGCTGCTGAACGAGGTAGGTGTCCTGATGATGGAGGATGCAGAGAAGGCACAGTTATTGAATGCCTTCTTTGCTTCGGTCTTCACTGCTAAGGCCAACCCTCAGGAATCCCAGTCCCTGGAGATAAGAGAGGAAGCCTGGCCAAAGGATGACCTTCCTTTGGTCAAGGAGGATTGTGTGAGAGATCATTTAAGCAATCTAGACACCTACAAATCCATGGGCCCCAATGGAATGCATCCACGAGTGCTGAGGGAGCTAGCGGATATCGTTGCTGAGCCACTCTCCATCATTTTGAAAGGTCCTGGTGGACATGAGAGGTGCCCAAAGACTTGAGAAAAACCAGTGTCACTCCAATCTTCAAAAAGGGCAAGAAGTAGGACCCAGGGAACTACAGGCTGGTCAGCCTCATCTCCGTTCCTGGAAAGATGATGGAGCAGCTCATTCTAGAAGCCATCATCAAGTAAGTGGAGAAAAAGAAGGCTATCATCAGGTGTAGTTAACATGGATTCACCAAGGGCAAATCATGTTTGACCAATCTGACACTTTTCTACGATAGCATGACTGGCTGGGCAGATGAGGAGAGAGCAGTGGATGTTGTCTACCTTGACTTCAGCAAGGCTTTTGACACTGTCTCGCATAACATCCTTGTAGGCAGGTGCAGGGTCCTGCACTTGGGGAGGAACAACCCCATGCATCAGTACAGGCTTGGGGCGGACCTGCTGGAGAGCAGCTCTGTGGAGAGGGACCTGGGTGTGCTGGGGGATGACAGGTTAACCATGAGCCAGCAGTGTGCCCTGATTGCCAAGAAAGCCAATGGGATCCTGGGATGCATTCAGAAGAGTGTGTCCAACAGGTTGGGAGAGGTTCTCCTCCCCCTCTACTCTGCCCTAGTGAGGCCCCATCTGGAGTACTCTGTCCAGTTCTGGGGTCCCAGCTTCAAGAAAGATGAAGAGCTACTGGAGAGAGTCCAGCGGAGGGCTACAAGGATGGTGAGGGGACTGGAGCATCTCTCCTACAAGGAAAGGCTGAGGGAGCTGGACTTGTTTGGCCTGAAGAAGAGAAGGTTGAGAGGGGACCATAGAAATACCTATAAATATCTGAAGGGTGGGTGTCAGGAGGATGGGGCCAGACACTTTTCAGTGGTGTCCTGCGACAGGACAAGTGGCAATGGGCACAAACTGAAGTTTAGGAAGTTCTGTCTGAACATGAGGAAGAACTTCTTCCCTCTGAGGGTGACAGATCACTGGAACAGGCTACCCAGGGAGGTTGTGGATTCTCCTTCTCTGGAGATATTCAAGACCCACCTGGACGAGGTCCTGTGCAGCCTGCTGTGGGTGACCCTGCTTCGGCTGGGTGATTGGACTAGATGACCCACAGAGGTCCCTTCCAACCCCTACTATTCTGTGATTCTGTGATACCTGATCTTAGTATCACTGTAAATAAAAATGCCCTTTCTGTGTCTTGCTGTGTTCCAGGAAAACAGTTAAGACTGCCCACAGCTTGTAAATGCAAAGTGAAACAAAATAAACATAAATAAACCCTTGTCCTCAAATGCGGGCACATAAAGAAATGAGACAGAATGAATGATCTAATGCAAAGTGAGGCATGGGAATGGAAAGGAAGAAAAGGTGAACAAAGTAGTACCTACAAATTACCATTTTTCAAAAGATTTTTGTTGAAAAACCTATTACCTGCCTTTAAAAAATGAGTACCCAACAAAACCCAGACAACTTTCCAAGCCTATAGAAACACCTACCTAGACAATGCCTCTTTCTAGTTATGGCCTTTCACACTAGTTTCAGACAAGAGTGATTGGATCATTCTCTGATGCATTCATCTGAGGAAAATTCAGTCAAGTTAAGAAGGCTTGGAGAAATTTTACACACCACCTAAATCCAATTGGAGCATTAATGTTAATACACTTAAACCCCATCCAAGTCTAATGTGCAAGATAAGCTGCATCCTCTGTTACCCTGCACACATTACTCAGTACCTTCTCAAAATGTCCATCTGCTATGTATATACTCCTGCTTAAAATTTAATTAAGTAATTGGCCCAGTCTTGTGTAGGTAATTGCTCTGTGCCCAAAATTCCCTTTGCAGTCAATGAGAGACCCATACAAAGAATGACTGCTTCAAGCTCTCAGGTTCAAAGTATTACGATAGTGGTATTATCAAAGGGACCACCAGTCTTTATTTAGAAACCACAGCCTTCATGTAATTTAAATACTTCCTTCCCGGTCACAGCTTGCTGATCCTTCTGATATAAACTGCACAGTAATGGAAAAGGAGAGACAGGAAGGGTCACGGTACATTATTACTGTTTTACTAAATTTATTGCATGCACTGTAGCACAGTAACAACTTAACATGGAGTGGCTTCAGATCCAGGAAACTTGGTGTGCCCCACAAACAGGAATCCAATCACCCTTATCTTAGTGCCCCCACTGGATGGTCCTCAGAGAGAGGCGTTCGTGCTAGGTTTACTTCAATTTGGTTTTAGGGGTCTGCTCATTGCTGGGCAACAAACACTTGATTTATAGGCAGAAAGTAAGATTTGCAATCGAGTCTTAAGGAAATCTGATGCCATTTTGAAAACTTGTTCACCAGCTTGATGACTCGATCAAGAGAAGGGAATGAGCTGAGGTTCTTTTCCAGTCTTGGTCCTCAGCCTCTGTCAATCTACAACTGATGAAACCAGACAGATTTAAAGCAGCCTCAGGAGCCCTGAGGTTTTCTCTTGGTATGTACATAGCAGAAATGGGGAACCAAAATGGGCCAAGTATATCACACATAGAATACACTTAGATATCCTGAGAACCAGCTGGACTTTAACCAGAAAGTCAATCCATCAGCAGGACAAAGCAGCAGTTAGTTGTGCTGTCACAAACCTCTGCAGGGCTTGAGATCCAAACCACTGTTTTGTGCAATTCACTTCCCTGTGTGGTTCCAAAATACTCCCCCTTTTCAGTCCTACGGTGAACATAACCACTAGAAGGCAATAATGGGATTATAGTATACATAATGATAGACACATCATGGTTGAAGGGAATGTTTTAAAAATCTCTGCTTGCTTTAAAATTCCCTGTTTTTTTAGTCGCACTTGTGAGGTTTCGTCTCCTTGCTCAAGGAAACCAGATTTATAGTACATAACATAAAAAACAAAACAAAACAAATCCCAAACTAAACAAAAAAAAAACCCTCTAAATCTCTAAATCCCAAACTCCTCCTACATAAGGAAAAGCTTTAATCTCATTGCTACAGGATAATCTGTAGTGATAAGCAGATGTTACACAACTCAGATGCTTTTCCATCATCACATGTATCAACTGATTGCTGCAGTTCAAAGGGGAAGACAGAAATACTTAAGAAAGGAAGTTCACAGATCAAATCCTCCAGCTTATCTGGTTGAAAGCTTGCCCTCAGAGTGGAGCTTTTTGAGTTCAGTTCTAAAATAAACACCAAGCCTTCAGTGTGACTTAATTTTCCATGTGATGCCTGAAGCTCTGCCACTGAAAAGCCCTCTGGCACATGGACATCATGACGCATGCTGTCATTCAACAGGGGAGAGAAATGATTCAGTTTAAACATCTAGGAATGAATGGCTTTGCTTCCACTGCAGATTCTGCATATACAGTAAATAGCTCAGGTCACTGTGAACGGACGATGCAACAAACAGAGCCGGCACCTGAGTAACTCCCAGAAAAACCTTAAGTAGCCAGCCTCGCAGTACTCTGTATGCTTTTGTCAGCTGGCATAAAAATCACACCTACAACCTCAGGGACTTGCACTAGTGCATCGTCACCTGCTGTACTGCAAAAATATAACAAATTATGTTTGTGAGCCAGTGGATCCTAGGAGGTCAGATTGTCCATCGGGCTGGTGAAGCTAAAACATAACAGTGCCTGTAATTAGCAGTACTGTAGACAGTGCTAACATCACACCTAGCTGTATTTGATCCCAGAACAACTAGGTACCACGGTGGAGTGAGTGGGGGGACTTCACACAAGTCGCTGCTGAGTCTCCTTAGTGCAGGATACAGAGATCATGTGTCATTCTGCCACAATTCCCTTTCCAGTGTACTACTTGGTATCTTAAAACAACGATAGGAAGATTTTCAAAGCAGAACAAAGGAGAGACAGTTGAGAGGTCTGAACACCAGCTCAGTATGAGCGAACCCACTTCAAAACCCTTTTCTATCACAAGCTGCTCCTGTGATGGCAGGGAAGATGTTTTGTCCCTCTGTGACTGTGTTTTCTACCTGTAAACTTGTAGTGATTCCCTCTCCTAACCCACAGGAGCATTTTGGATTTAATTACATTGGAGAGTATAAGTTACTCAGCAATAGGTGAAATGGAGTTATGTTAGTGCCCAAAATAGGTTCAATTCCAGATAATTTTCAGAAAACAAGTGCTTTACAGGTGGTACCTGTTGAATAATTAGAGCATGAAAAAAATCTGTAATCACTTAAAAATTCTGTCAAATAACCCTAAGCATGTATGCAACATTTTTCTCAGTGCTGCTCTGCCAATTTCTTTACATTTTGTAGGATTTTACATATCATTAGTACAAGTTTTTCTTCATAGAAGACTTGTTTTTACATCAGGGGTTTTATTTAGTAAGTGAGAAGGTTTTAAATGCGACTTAGTATATGCAGTCATTAACTGAAACGAATGTTTTGTGACAACATCTTTAAAATTTGTTTATAAAGTTTGAGGGATTTTAAGAGGAATTACACCATTTCATACAATTTGGCACACTCTCATTCCTGATGTTATTGCGTTCATAGCTCCTCCCTGAATACATGAGGAGACAAGTCTGAGTTCTACGAAACCTGTAGCAGACCCACCCCTGCAGGCACACCCGATTTGCAAATCCTGGAGCCTCCAGACTTCCTGCGTGATTGCCATGCTTTACTGAACAACCTAGATCTTGCAAAGCTGCTTGCAGGGATTTGCAATATTGCAGAAAAGAAGGGGAGGTTCAGAACTCCAGTCCTGGACTTATTATTGGCACCCTGTAATGACAAGTAAGTCATTTAAGCTAACTTTTCGAACTTCCACATCTAAATGGGGACATTGTTCCTTGTTTAGACCAAGACAAAGATTTGTAAAAAATGAGCTACTAATATTAGACTTCTAAATCAAGATTTTAGATATAAATAAATGACCTGTTTTTCAGCTGTAGCTCTGGCTTTGCACTTCTTAAATTCAGCCAACTTATTTAAGGATCTAAATCACAATTCAAGATTCTAGCTTCAGCTTCAAAAATCTGAGCCTCAACTGTCAGAGTAAGGAGATTGATTTCCCAGAGCCCTGAGCACATGCAGATCCTGGCCATTTCAGCACAACTGTATGAGAACTGAAGGTATGCGTCTCCAGTTGGACCCATGCGCTCCAGACCTCCCTGGGTGTGGACTGGGGTGTGTGTGTTTGTGACATTATAGCACTAGCTGAAATCTTCTCACTGCTGCGAGTGAAGTGAAGCAGAAATGAAAAATGCAATGTCCCCAGCTAACCATCAGCTCCTGCTTGCATTACAAGCTCACAAAGACAGCAGCATGACCAGAACTTGCAGAGACAAAGAGGCTGAGCTCTCTGCTTGACAGTTTTAGTTAATTTAGAACTTGGCATGGTAAAATCCAGAGCGACGGCACTATCTGCTACAGTGGAAACTCATGTCTAGGAGTTAATTTGGTACCCTCCACTATCCCACTGATAACAGAGGCCAGCACCTTGGCGGCAGTGAGAGCAACTCTGCAATCACTCAAGCTGCCTGTTCTCTAGATGCCACTCATCCATTGCACTTAGAAATACCCAGGGAGACAAGGACCTTTTCTCAGCTCTCCTCTGCAATATTTCAGTCAGAATGGAAGAATGAGCATCCCTGTCTTCTGAAAAGGAGGTATCAGCAGTGCCATTATCTTTTCTTAAAACATATAGGCTAGGAAATTAATTTCTTAGAAGAGAGACCCTCAAGTCCCCACATCCCATCTCTCCACAGCATTGTGGAGTCATTACTCTTGTCAGAACTATTCCTTTTTGTTTTGGTGAGCTAATTAGGCCAGAAGTGAAAAACTGGCATGACTACACAGGCTGGCAGTAAGGGCACCTTTGGAGTTGCCTGTTGACAACTTAATATAAAGAGGCTCCAATACTAAAATTTTCCTGAATGTCCAACTACAAGGCTGAAAGCTCTTCCCTCACTTTCTTGCCCCTTGCTACAATGCATTTTCATCTCCGCAGCTCCAGCAAAAGGGATTGAGATTGTTTCTAGTGCAGGCTTGCCTCACATTTCAGTTAGGGTATGCTGCCAATGGATTGCTTCAGGTGTAGTCTCATTAGATCGAAGGTTTTCCTGTAGTAGAAAGGCTTTGGGAAGATATTTGCGTGCTATTTGGAAGCTGTGCACAATGGACAGGAGTCAGCTCTGCTCTTTTCAGCCATTAGAGTCCAATCTGAGCTGGGTGTCTAGGGCACCCTCAATAGGAATGGAGAATGACCACTTCGCACTCTCTGTAAACAGGTACTTCAGACAGCACTGCAGATAGTGGAGTGGCTTGTCTTTCAGGAGAACCCATCCATTTTTAATGACTTGGTGGCTCCAGTGGCCAAAGGCAAAGGAGGGAAATTCAGACTAGGGAGGCAGCAGTGGACTGGAGCCTGCAAAGGAGACTCCATCTCTTTAACGGCTGGGACAGGCCCTGAATATTTGTTCTACCCTTTGTGATAATTTTCTTACTCACATTCTATGGCTGTTACTCACTTCATACTGTCACTCCATGAATATTTTTCAAATGTTCCTATTAAGCTGTAGGCAGCATATAGTGTTATACCTGTATTGATGTTAAGGCAGAATTACCTGCTAGTCCTGTTAATCCACTGATACTTTGACAGCAGGGGTATTACAAATAGAGCTACTTTGTAAAAAATGGTTAAACATGACCTGAAAGTCCACAGCTTTCCAGTTCCCTGAAAACTCACTATTTCGTTGCTGAATGCTGTGATGTTATGGCCAGAAGAGTCAACGAGAGCCTATCCTCTGATCCACTAATGACATGGATGTTGAAAGATTTTGATGTCACTGCTTTTATCCTCAAGCCTATTATCTGACTCTTCTTCCTTTCGCTCTTCAAGCAGAGGCTGCTTTATAGAGCAGTACAGTGGGCAGGCAGGGAATGTAAGAGCTATTACTACTTTTTCTGTGGACTTGCTCCACAGCCACAGACAAGTCACTGAACATCTATATGCTTTGCAATCAATGGGTGCCCTTTAGACATTTTGCAAGAATTGTGAGTCTGTTAAATCTGCTGCGCTGCTCAAGAAAATCACTATAACCTCTGCCAAGCTAAATTTACCTCTAGCTTCAGCAGGACACTCTTTGGCTTATTCCGTTCTGCCCAATGGTCCTGAAGTTGTGCTGTGTTATTCAGCTCCTGTGCTCTGCTCTGGGAAGGGCTACATTTCAACGACGTGTGGATCCGTGCACCATTTGGAGACTGCTCTAGGACCTTCCAGATGGTAGGCAGAATACATTAATCTATGTCATGAAAATTTAATTCATGCGAAAGGTAATAAATTGTTTATGTATAAAATAGACAGGACTAATACATTAGCATTCAGGGCTGAATCGCACCAGGATACAGGCACACACAGCTCACAGTGAACTCAGCTTTTTGGCTGTTTTAACAAGAATCAATTGAACAGAATTATTAAGTGCAGATACTCTGTATTTGGACAGAGTATGCCAACACACTAGCTACTGCACTGTTAAAGCAACCCACCCCTCTGCATAGTAAATTTAACTCACTCGTAAGAAACCAGGCATGATTTAAGAGAGAAAAAACATAATAACAGAGAGAGACCATGTAACAGCATGGGCTTGCTGCTACATTTGCATTGACGTCAGAGCAAACAAGATTAAATGAAGGCAACAACAGCTACAGAAATGTGACCTTAAACACAGCCTCAGAGTTGCATATACTGCCAAAATCTCAGCTGTAACTCCACCTGGTTTGCTGACGTAGCCCCAGTGATAATGTCTTCAAGAAGCATCCCAAGATCCCTGTAGCATATGGCCCAGTGAGGGCTTTGCTCACTTTTGAGCAAAGGGCATACTGAGAGAGGTATCAGGATGGGGCAGAAAGGATCCCACTGGCAGAGTCATCCGCAAGGAATCACTGAGGCTGGTAGAATTTACAGTTGCATCTTAGCTTCTGTAAGCTTTGCTGGGCCTGCTTTGGCCTCTGCATAGTAGAGAAGTAGGGAAAAGATGAAAAAAGACTTGATCTCATTTTCCGAGTCACTCACTCTCCTTGTCTTTGCCCAGTTTAATCTTGACAATTTTGAGATCCAGTCTTGGAAAGCCCAAGCCACATAGAGAGCCACCACTGTGAACAACAGTTAGTGGCACCTTCAAAAAGCTAAAAACAATTGCAGCTGAAAATCTGTTACCATAGGAGCAAAGACCATTCAAGTCTACCCATTCAAATAATCCATGATTACATGGTGATCATGCCAAAATCTCTATCACTGTTCACTGAATAAAAAATGGAAAAAATATCCACAACCAAGAAAAAAAAATTCTCTGACTAGAGAACATCCCTTAACAAAACTAAGCAGATAGATGCCAGTCTTCCCAGACGCTGTGACTTACACTGAACAAATATGTTTCCTTTGACTTAAAGGAAGGAATTAATTCCTGTGCATCATTTAAACCTCTCAAAAACAGGCTGAATTGGGGTATAAATGATTTAATGACTTCACTGGGTCTCACTGCTTTCACCATTATTTCACTTTACATTAAATATAAAACAGACTCCACTTTGGATCTGCAGAGTGAAGCACCTTGCTAAAGGTTCATCTAAAGATTCAAGTGGAATCAACCAGAACAGCAGTGTCAGACTAATTCCCCTATTTGGAGAAGATAATCCAAACACAAAGATACCTCTTCCTTCATGTCTCCGTATAGGGGAGCTGTACTGGAATGGTTAAAGCATACTGGGAGAGTTTTGGCAGACAAGTTACAGTGTAATTCCTTCTCCAATCAATTTGTCCCAGCTGAAGAAAACTGGAGATAGTTTATCCACAGACTATTGAGAATTAAATTCTTATCCCATTTCCTCCTTGCAGCATCTCTGTCTAGCTACAGTCAGCTGGGCAATTTTGTATTTCCTGCAGCTTAGTCCATAATATAACCAGGTAGAATCTTTGTGGGAGGAAGAAAAATGTGTAATAATAAAACTTAGTTAAATAACTGCATTACACTCAGGGCTCCTGTTGCACTCACAGTACGAGACCAAGCAGTGTGTTATGAGGAGCTAAAAACCCTTTCAAAATGTTGTCCCTGTGGCATACAGAGTTCATGAGAGCTTATTGCATTTCTGGTCTTGTTTCAGGCTCAACATTCAGCCAATATTTTTGGGAAGGACAGATTAGAGGGCCTTTTGGATCAGGTTTCAGGACCTTGTATCACTTTCTGATCCCAGCATGGACAAGTATTTTTTTTGGTTTTGTTTCTGATTTTTTTTTTACCGATGAAGATTTATGGGTGCAAATACCTCTGAAGAGATATTTGACTTTCGTGGTGCTGGGTTTGTAAAAAAAGCAACACAACTCTAATCAAACTGCACCAAGCAATTTTCCCCCATCCTTAGGAGCTGAGGGAGCTAAGCTGTATTATGCTACCTAGCTTATTACCAGAAGGTCATTGAAGACTTGATGGATCCTTCACTACATTTCTTCTGTGCTTTCTTTGGCAAGTAGGACACAAATGCTGCTATTGCATTAATTGCAGTGGGTCATGTTTTGAAATCTTAGAATAATTATCTCATGCAGAACTTGCTGTTGCTGGCCACATGGATCACTGGTGGTGTCCTGGAGACACTTAATGTACCATTGAATGTCTGTACAGCAGCAATTTTCATTTCTTCTGAACCATGACGTGTGAGATCTTAACACTTTCAGAGTGACTTGTGCTTTTGAGTATGTTCTACTCTATCAGTCAAGAGCTGCTTTTTTGATTCAGCGCTTAGCAGATGACTTTACTTAATCTGGAAATGTAAATAGTCCTTTTGCTTCACTCAGACTCTGTGCTCATCTCTTGGACAAAAGACAACTAATTTCAAAACAGACAAAAGCTCATGGCAGTTACAGCACTGGCTCCACCCTTTGTCCCCTGACTTACAAGGAATCATGTACAGTTACTGGAATAAAGAGCACCTATTCTACCAAGCCTGGGAACACCAAATTTTTTATGTAGTAGTGTCATTCCAGTGATTCTGCCAATCAAGATTACACTTTTACTTGCAGATGCACCCATTTGTCCAATTTTACATGTGGGAGGGGGATCCATTAATTTCATTGTGGATTTTCTGAATTCAGTCCTGCTGGCTCCCTAGGAATTTTGATGACTTTACTCATCTCCCTCTATTTTAGTATTTTTCTCTTACTTATTACAATTGCTTTGCACTCAGGAGTTAGGAAGAAAAAGAAAATAGCTTTTCTCCTGAGAAGTAAGTACTTTTCACTATGAAAAATAAAGCCTAGAAAAATAACAACTTTCCAACACAATGCCCAAAGTAAGGCAGCCTCCTGCTCTTCCAGGTAAGCTGCACTCCCTTGAATTCACAAGGACCTCTTATGCTACATGAGCAGCTGGCCATGGAGGCAACTCCAGCTCTCCTGTGGAGCATGGTCTAAAGCTAAAGCTAAGATGTCACAGCCTTCTCCAGCATGGGCCGTGTCACCAGTGAAGTTAATTATATTATTAATGAGTTTTGAAGATCCACCTAACAAGTGATTATCGTTCTGCCCTCAGGACTGTAACATTGAACTCTGAAATTCAGCTCTCAGTGGGAGTCTTTCCATTCACTTTGGTGGGTGTTAGAATTAAACCAACAAGTAGATCTTCAGTATCATCAGAAGTTGGATGTGTATGGTGCACCACAGAGGTACGCCCTGGGAAATCCCTCCAGATCCTAGAAGGCCTTGATCCTGCACCTTTTGCAATTGGTGATCATACTGCCCTTGATTTCAGCAGATGCAGAATCAAGATGCGGGCTTTTCCAAGTTCAAGAGGACAATTTTACAAATTGCAAGTAGTCTTCACACAATTTTATACCTGGCTAAAGAATAACAAAGCCTCCCACCCATATCCCTCTCTGGCATTATGCATGTTCCTTAACTGAGGGTCCAGTGTAAACAGCTATACGTGTGACCACTACATACATGCAAACAGTCCCATCAAGCTTACTTACCAGTGGAGAGGGTGAATATGAAACCTATCTCTTTTCTAAACTCCATGCAAGACCTCAAATTCAAGTGTTACTAGAGTCTTGCCTCCTCCTGATCTTCTGGAAAAACATCAAGTTTTCCTTGTTAAGTAGAAATGTGCACTCAGTTTCAGTAGGATAAGCATCTTGGCTCTGTTAGAAGTATCTCTGTCTATAGCAACAGTTTTAAGTTCAGCATAAAGAAATCACCAATAACAGCACTGTCTCCCAAAGACAGCAGACTACCTAGATGCTTGCTCTTGGCACCTCTTAGCATCTTAGCTTGCTCTTAGCTCTTGGACCTTCTGTCCATCTCCTCAGAAATGTGGCTCCCCTTTCTCTGTCTCACCACAGCTTCTGCTCCTGGTCCCTGCAATTCACTCGTGAAGGAGGCAATTTCTCCCTGTAAGACTTGGAACAATTTTTTTCCTAATTTTTTTTTTTTTTCTGATGAGAGGTGCAGTGGGCTACCTTAGCCATCAGATTGGTGTGTCTTCACACACACAAACTTATTCTGAGTGTCCATGTTACTTATTCCAATTCAGCAGCTTACTGTCTTGTCAGAGTGCTTTGAAAAGGCAAATCATATCAAAGAAAAATAGGAAGGGAAGTTAAAGACATTGGTACAAAGCACTTTCTTTACAGGTCTGTGGACACCAGGGGAGCTCTCTAATAAGGTACATTTTCTTTTCTTTCTCATAGTCTTGAATAATAACTAAATATCAGCTCGTCCAGATGTCTTTAGATGCTACTAACATACTGAATAAGTAACCCAGAACGGTAGCTAAAATGGCACATAGAGGTGAACAGGCATTGCAAGGCATTGGCTGTGGAGGAGCCGTGGCTGCTTGTTCCCCATGTCTAGGAATATTTTTAGGGAAAGGGTTCCACACTCAATGGAGTCATGTGCTGGCTGTCCTTCCTGCAAAGTCTGTGTCTAGTGGGAAAAAACAGAGGCATGGAGAAACCTGGAGTGAGTCAGGAAGGCACAACATACCTATAAAAAGTAGACCTCACTGAAACAAGATTTTTTTCCTGATGTTGTCATCTGATCGAGTAGCAGGAAGGAGACTCCTACTTCTATTCTCTGTCACCTCCGTGGCCTGGCACTGTATTCCTGGTCAAGTTCCTCACCTGAAAAGCTGTACGTCATAGTGAGAGGGAGAATTTTTTTCCATGGCTGTTGTCATTAATTAGCTTCATATTCAGCCTCCTTGAAGGGTCTACTTCAGGTCTGAACTATTACTCATTTTCCATCCTGCCCAACCCACTGTACTGTCTACGCATATCATTTGGCAGCTCGACCACATATTTGTTGCTGCTTGGATGACATTGTTGGTACCATGTGTGTCTTATTACCCTCAGTAAAACCCCCACTCAGAGTTGTTTTTAAGGGTTGAAGTAAGGGTGAAGGGATTAAAGGGAATCAGAGAAGTTCATTAGCATGATTCAAGATGATCCTTAGCCATTTCAGAGCAATGAACAACACTGTGTGTACTGGAGATGTATATGAACGATATACTAAACACACAGGGGCTTTAGTTCCTCTTGCTGTATCAGACTGAAACTGGGCTTAAGCCACACATACTTACTTGTTCGGAATAATGACAAATCAAGCCCTCTTGGTGCCCTGCAGGCCATTTGGTCCGGTGCCTCATGGCAGTTTACCGAAATAAAATGGAGGGAATCAGCAGAGATCTCAGCCTTTAATCTCCAGGTGTTTAGACTCAGGAGCAAAAGCAAACCTAACCACTCTTGGTGTGGTTCCCAAATTGAAAAGGGAACAACACACAGATTCACTCTCAGCTTTGTACCTCAGGCCTCTCACAGCTTTTTTGTGTGCTTTTCCAGATTTATAGTGCCAATGTGCTGGGAAAGCAGCATGACTAGCACCACTGAAACTAGAATAGAAATGCCAGCTCTTTCCCCATTTCCCCAATAGGCATTTGAAGTGCTTTCCTCACTTGGAAAACTACCCATCAAGACCTCAAGCTTACAAATTCCCTGTGTCTAATACCCTTGTTGTGGGATTTTCCCCCTTAGCTGTCTTTTCATGTTGTAGAAATAAGACTAGCATTCTCATCTGCTTACCATTAATTTCCTCATTCAATTGTTGGATCTTGGAGATCTCCTTAAGGAAATTCGGCAAATCAGGCTTAATATTCTCCTGAAACCTTTCCCCAGTAGTGAAAAGCTGATGGTGGTTGTTATTAGTAGCTTGGCTTTAGGAGTACTTATGTGACTGGATAAGCTACTTTATTTTAGTAGTAGCAATTTTCTAATCTATCAGAAGACACTGGGGGTTTCAGTAGAGAAGAGAAGACAAATACATCATGAAAAGCTATAAACATGCCTTACTTATAGAAAAATCTTAAGAAATGTAGTAAGACAGGGTACAGAAAAGTTGTACTTCTATAATTTTTGAAAAATACATAGAGTTTAGTAGAGGTCTCCTGGGTTTTTGCACACGTCCTAGAGGACTGAATAGGAAGACTAGACATTGTTCGGGATGCAATGAAGTAGGGGGGAGATATTTCCCTTTCATTCACAGCTACAGGCCTCTTCCTCTAAACCTTACACCAAGTGGTGCTTCAGATAAAGATGCCAAAGACTGAACAACAGCGTTGTGGGAGATGGTCCCTGCAGGTGAAGAAATTTGTAAAGCCTAGACATTCAGTTTCCAACTGTGTGAAATTGTCACATTGCTAATAATAACTGGAAGAATTGAGATTGCAAGCTTATCTGGCATCTTTTGCCAGCAATAGTTTCAATTTTTGCATGCTCCAAAGATCACTTGTTCCTGTTCACAACCCCTGTTAAATATCCTGAAATATATTTTCTCTGGAAAATTGTTCTGGTTTAGCCATTCTTTTAAATAGATGCTTCTATGAGGAGGAATTTTCAGCCAGTTTTTGCTGTACAGTTCATTGTTTCTAATCTCTCCATTGCCATTACTGTGGCAAACAAGTGCCTGTGCAATGCCCCAACTAGAAAATGTCTTTTTTCATTTGATTAGCTACCAAGTTCAGACATATTAATAACCTCATTCCACCCATGGTCTGCACTGATCCTTTTTATCAGCACTGGCTCCTGCTCTGCTCTCAGCTTTCTCAGAGTAACAGTTTCAAAGGTAAAAATTTCCAGCCTCCTCTATAAGCAAGGCTCCTGTACAATCAATAAGAAGACCATCGCTTCCACACTTACCAGCCGGCCTGGCAGTTCTTGCTTTGCTCTTTGTTTTATCATTCCTGAGATGCGTCTCCTTCTGCTGATGAGATCTGTTTACTCTGCAGTAGTCAAGCTGCTGTGGCTGTGTATACAGGGACCAGGTGCTTTGCTTGCTTAGGAGGACTGAAAGGCTTAGAAATTCTGCAGAGAGATAAGAAGTGGGAGATTAAGGTCAGCACTGCAGCATCACTTAGGGACTGAACAGATTCTGTATGCCAAAAAAAGCAAATGTGAATGTGTTGTATTCTTGTGGCTTCTTTAAAGAGAGGAGTACTCTTACTTTAAGTACCCATTTTTATAGAATACCACTCCTCCACCTATCTTTTGCCTGTCGTGCACCTTTTTCATCCTTTCATTCTTTTTCCTTCTCTTCTGTGGCCTGCTTGTCCTTCACCTTGTGTTTGCTCTCTTTTCACTGGAGAATGTGGCCCCAAAATTCTCAAATCATGCCGGCCCTGCAATTAAGGTGTTGATTCCTAAAATAATACCCCCGCGTTTGTGTTTCGGCATATAAGTAGAAATGGTCTGATTTTCAGCAGAATCAGTGAGGGGGTTCCTGGGTACATTGGATTTCTGAAAGCCTGGTCATTTATGTTATACCCAAATCCCAGTGAATAATGGGGTGCGTCAGTCCAAGGAAGGCTGGTAGCCTACAGCGACGTATGTGGAACAAGAGGTGTTCCAAGCCGTGTCAAGTCCTTGGTGTTACTCACTCAGATACACTATGTACATTCAATGCACAGAGTAGAAGAATCTTCATAAGGTCATGCTGAAAGTGCAACAAGTTTTAGTCCAGTCTTATCAGAGTTTTTAACAGTCCTGATCCTGGTCCACTGACAGTTCCCAAAAGGGAACAAGGCAAAGTGACTGAGGAATGATAGCCTAGCCCACCAGATCTGGGAGATGATGACAATGCAGGTATGGGCTAAATTAGTTGAGTTAGCAGAGATGTAGGAGGGAGAGTGGACTCTGGGACCAATCATCAAACAGCAGCAGGGTTGAGTACTCTGGAGCTGAGGAGTGACAGGCAGGGAGAGGAGAACAGGTTTATACCATGTCTCTTCTGTGACACTGAAACTGCTCTGTCCAGCTAAGGTTAGCAACCTTCTGGTACTTGGCTTCCTCCAATCGCATCCTAAGAGCTGCTTGTCCTTACAAGAAGCCCTAGTGCAAGCACCAGTTGAAGCCATGATGTGAGAATCCCTGTTGTTAGCTGATAACACCACTGTAGCAAGATGAGCATCTGAGTTGAGGCTTGTTCCTTCTGACAAGTTCTTAAACCAGTAACAATTTGCCTTATTGTTTGGCTGTGTTTATTTAGTGGTGCTTACCTACCCTGCAGTGTCACTTATGCCCAGCTCTTCTGCAATGTTCTGTTCCTGTGTCCTGCCATCTCCAGGTTTTGCTTTCCCATAATATAGTCCCATGCTGAGGTCATCAGAATTACATGGATCTTCTGACAGTACACAGATACTCTGGTCTATGCTCCCTCACACCCATGAGTCTTTTTAAAAGAAACGCCTGAATTCCAGTCTTTTTCATTTTTTCCACTGATTCTTCTTTGGAGAAGATGCAGATGTTTCCCATTTGGCCAATGCCTCCCTATATCCACTGACAGATGCTTGGCAACGTCAGAGGTTATTTGCACCCTCTCATCGGATGTACTGATGAATGACATGTTTGCAGCAGCGTTGACTCTGATGTTTTTCTAAGCTATTTTGTTGTGGCAAGCAAACCTATTCACAATTTCTGTCAGCCAGTGGCTGTGCTGTAGCCATAGAGTGGTTCGTGAGCCTATTTATTTTTCATTTCTGTCTTAAACAGCTACAGGAGCTGGGTCTATGTCAGGACCAACAGGAATAGATCAGTTCAGTTCCAGGCATCCAGCAAAGAAACATGAGAACTTTAGAAACACACTGAAATTTAATCGGGCTAAATCTACACAAATAAATTAAATACACTTGCATACATTTTTTCATACTGAAGCCAGCATGCATGGTGCACCCCATCTCTGTGATAATAAAGTGTACTAGCCTGCAAAAGAGGGAGACTGAATTCAAACTGCCTCCTTTGCATGGTCTCTGGCAGTTCCTAGGTGCCAAATTGTACCCAGGAATCATTTAGGAGGATACGTTGTCATGGACCAAAAGCATGTCAGGGAGCCTTCCAGCACTTCAGCAGCACAGACAGCCCAGTGCCAGTGCCCCCAAATATTCCCTGATATTGTTGGATTGACTAGAGCAAGCTGTATCCTCAGCGGGTCTGGGGATAGAAGTTATTCTGTCAGCAGAGATGAAGGTTACGGCAGTGCTGACTTTGGAAAGATAAAGATTAGAGCTGTGCGCTATTCGAAGTGCGATCTGCCCAGCCTGGACTGCTGATGACGATAGGAGAGAATTCAGTTATACAACCAAGGCGAGGCTGGATGGGGCTTTGAGCAACCTGGTCTCGTGGAAGGTATCCCTGCCCATGGCCGGGGGGGCTGGAACTAGGTGATCTACAAGGTCCCTTCCAGCCCAAACCATTCTATGATTCTATTGTTCTGTGATTACTGGTGTCACTGGGGAGACCAGAGCTCGCTCTCTTCTGGCTTGAAGAGTCCATGATCTTAATCTGCAGAGATTTTATTGTTTTTGTAGGGGAATGTTTTGCTAGGAGATAAATGAATATCTCATGCTTTTCCACTGTGCTGTTTATTCTAGAAGGTGAGTCATCTGCCCTGTAAAAAAACAGTGGGTTTATCATCATTCCTGCTACCATATCCAGATTTCCTGTCTATCACTCAGTAGCAAGATTGCTGTGCCATAGCGATGGAAACCAGGGGAGCCGCAAGTACCTCTTGAGTAGCAGCAGATGAGCATTGACTTTCAGCAATAAAACGCGATAAACCACATCCATCCAGATAATGTGGAACAGTGGGGACAGGAGTATTAATATTCCTCAAATTATGCCTGAACTGGAACTTGCTTTACTGCATGTTCCTTCTGTCTGCATATCAGTATGGGAAAAACCAGACTAACGATACTGTTGTTCTTGGATATTGCGTAGGGTAAAACGGGAATGAAAACTTCCCAGAAGTACTGGTTCCTAAGGCCGGCTTCAGTCATTTCACACGCCCCAGTATGAAGAGCAAAAACAGTTCCAGGACCTGAATGTGCAGCTCCTGGTTCGTGCAGGATCACTGCATGCAAGTCCAGACCTTCCTGTGGTCAAGCTGGCCACTAGGACTACCCAAAATCTCCTGGCCTCCATTGTGCTGGGCACAGTTTAAATACCATTGAACAACAGCCCCTCAAATATTTACAGCCCATATAGATAATGCAGAGACTGGGGGAGGACATGGAGGCAGCAGAGGGGAAGTGATCTATTCCAGTCACAACAGGAGGCTAGTTGCAGTCATTTGGGCAGCCCAGCTGATGCTGCCTCCAGGCTGTTACGGACTGCGTGTTTCTAACCTTTTGGGTTCTGCTTCTTTCTTGTCACCAAAGTATTTTGCTTTGATTTTTTTTTAGCCTGATTGGCCTGTCTGACTCATGTCAACTTTGCGAAACACAGTCCTGGGCCAGCCCTAACTCTAAAGAGGAGTCGATGCTCCTGAGGGCTCCCAGGGCTTTGCCCTCCCAGAAGGACCAGAATGACTCCCCACACTATAAGGCTGGTCTTAACTTTCCTAAGCAGGCTAAATCCTTCCAGACAGTGATGGTTAATGGCTGGAAAGATTCAGCAGTCCCAGTGTCACTTTAAAAAAAGCAATAAAACCAGGAAATATGACTTTTCCAGATTAAAAAATAAATACTGCATTTGGCTGTTAACATGTTGATTTGAGTTAAGCGCAGCACTATGGGAACTGATTGTTTAAAAGACAAAGTTAGCTCTCCGCTAGAGGACTTTCTATTTACTGTGCCAGGATCCTTTTGAAAGCTAGCACGGTCCATAGGACAAGTCCTTTCACCTCTGTGAAAATGGACTATTGATTCATTTTTTCATTTAAAATTCTGTCCTTTTTTATCCCTGATGTGTTTTGCTGTTGTTTGTCTGAAATCCACTGAGTTGCACTGAAGAGAACAGACAAGAGATATGTGCTTACAGTTTGGCAGGGAATTGCTGGGGCTGGGAGTTTTCAACACCAAAAGGAAAAATGGAAATACCTAAGTAGTTGTTTTAATCAATTTTTCTTTCCAGTGACAACAACTCATGGGGTAAAGTAAGTAAGTCAACATTACATATAAGCATTTAAAATCCTCCTAAATCAGAGCTTGGAGTAGATGTTTTGGATTAAGAGTCAAACAAAATTCGATACAAGTTGGTATATCACCAAGAACTTTTGGGAACCCAGCTTGTGTGTATTAACATGAATCTTTTTTTAAAATGTAGACTTAAAAAGACCTGACATGTATCATGAAGATGGCAGTCAACATCTCTGATTGATGTTTGGGATTTGTCTTTACAGTCTGGGACCTCTGGTATCATCTCCAGCCTGTATTCTTCCACACCACATTTTACTTTGAACTCACAGACTGTTCAATCTAACTATAACTCTTTTTATCACTATAAACTAAAGCTGATCTAAAACAGACATAGGCCATAGTTACCTGACTGCTAGACAATTGCTATTCTTAAAAAAAAAAAAAAAAAAAAAA
>Ga0065711_1002903_pt1 | contig 30925 bp, 23 predicted proteins | sample Hoacrofraction12_FD_59098 | JGI IMG/M metagenome (GOLD analysis project Ga0065711, IMG submission 59098) | Hoatzin crop microbial communities from Cojedes, Venezuela - Epithelial fraction 12 v2 (version 2) | ecosystem: Host-associated > Birds > Digestive system > Esophagus > Crop | place... | reverse complement strand
TTATTCATTATTCGGTTTAGGGTGGGTTTTTGTTGGGGAGGGGGGGGGAGGAGGGCACGTCCTTTGTCGCAGTTGTCGGCATTTTTTGACGAATCGCTCGGCAGGCGCTGCCGGCAGCGCTGCTGCACCGGCGTCCCCGGCGATGCGTCCCGGCCGATAAGCTCGTTAAAATTGCTCGCATTGTTTGATAAAGGGTCGCGGCGCAGGCTGGGGACGCGCCCGGCTGGATGTGGTCCCCGCCGCCGAGCCGAAGGGTGGCGGTTCGGCCGGGGTCGCTGCCCGGGTGCGGACAGACAGTTACTTTAAATGCTGCCTGGGTGACAGTGAGCGACGCCTCTGCGGAGAACACGCCCCGCGAAGCTGGTTTTCCAGCAGCAGGAAATGATGCTGCTCTCAAATATCTGCCCGAAGTGGCGAGTTGTAGGCTCGGTTAGATGAAAACAAACGCGGATGACTCGGCGTGTTTGTCTGAAGAGGATCGCGGTATATTTTTTCTTTTGCTGAGGAATAACAGAGCGGCTACCGGCATAGCTGACCATGAATAACCTTAACGAGGAATAACAGAGCGGCTACCGGCGTAGCTGACCATGAATAACCCGAACAGGGAATCTCATTGTTGATCACACGCTGGCGGGCGATCGTGAAATGCGTCGGAGATCCGAGTCTGCGGTTTGTCTGAATGCCACAAGATTTAGTCTGCCCCTCTCTCCGAGTCTATTGATACTGTGCATAGCGAAGCTCCCCTGCGCGCATTTAGCACAAAGTAGCAAAATTGCTTTTGTAAAGACCTATTTCTGCTTGCAGAAAGATTGGAGCTCTCGCTTGCTACACCTGAATTTCAGCTGATCAGTGCAAGGTGCTGTTTCAGAGGAAAGCTGTATTGCCATCATACGCCTAAACAGAAATATGGAACAGCTTTGAAATGAGTTGTTATGCATCTATCTTTAGTTATTCTGACATATGCCACAGGTCCTACTGATTGCTATCTCACCGCTTCCCTTCAGAAGGGGTCCTTGGGAGACCTTTGTTGAATGGTGTTCTCCATTCTCCTTTTGCAATATGCTTGTATGCAATGCTCAGCATCGTCATCAAGTCAATTTTCTTGTCCTTCTGCCTGTCGTATCATACACTGAACTACGTTTAGAGGAGACATTTTGCGAGGCTGCTGTGTTAAGCACATGATGACAGAAATAATTGTATTGCTTGCCCAGTTTTCCAGAAACTGTGAAGTTATTCAGCATCTGAAATAACCTTACATCCAGAGGAGCACTCCTTAGTCATGTAGAGCTTTGTATCCAGTTGTATCCGTGTCTAGAGCAATAGAAAGGAAGGCAGAACTACTAATGCCAATGTTGCATGTTATTTTTGGGCAGTAAATAAATGATCCCAATACATTTTTTTCCTCAGAAATAAACCTTTAATGCACAAATACAAATCTCCACTGGGGAATCCCGTTTAGGAGGTTCTCCTCCTTGTGGAAACCTGCCCTGATCTACAGAGTCATGGCACCTGGTTCTGTTGGTTCCCCCTTTGTCCACTGGGGAGAATGAGTTCTTTTAATCTGCAGCGCTAAGTACTTTGTGAAGTAAATGTCAGCCATAACAGACCGAAACGTTAAAGAAAATGTGAAAAACGGTGAAACTTGTCCTTGATACTGGAATATAATGTGCTTTTAACTTCCATAAAAATATTAAATAGCTAGGCTAGTTTGGCCCTTGCAAAGTTTGGGCTGAAGTAGACGATCACTAAATATAACAGATAAATACCATCAGCGTGGTGCCTCGTGCCACACCGGACTGCTGGTGCCGTGCTGACTTTGGAGCAGGCTTATGGAGCAGCCTGTGCAACTTCACCATGAGCCATCAAGTTGCTATGCCTCTGATTGTCGGGCTGGTTTGTTCCATCTGCATCTAGAAATATGGAACAAATATGTCATTAAACACAGCCTGAAGCATGACATCAGATCAGCAGTTGTGCAGACCTAGAAGTACATACTTTGCTCGCAGTATGCTTCTGCATACTGCAGCTTTCCTCTTAAGTTAAACTGTGCCTACCATGTATACAGAGGTTCAGCATTTGCCTTTCACTGCTCTCTCCTGTAATCTCACAAACATTTTCTCATTTTTGTTTTTAACATAGTGATTCATAAAAATTAATATTTGTTGATCAGAATAAATTTGTGTTTACCATTTAGATGTTCTTGTTTAGATGTTCTCAGACATAAAAAAAAAAAGCTTTACTGTTTCAAATACCAGTTCCTACCAAAGATTTGACATCCAGCTCGTGAAGCAGATTTAAAAAGAGGTACAGTTTATACCATTCTGCAGACTAGAAAGCTGATGGGAAAGGAGTTGGCCTGAGTTATCCACTGAGTTGAGGACGCAGCAGGGAATTGAACCTATACCACGAGTCCCAACCATGTGCTCTGTATGCAAAGCCACAAATAGTTTTCCCAAGTCTTCCAAAGGACATATTATATTTTGCAGACTGGGACATACAGGCCCGAGGTGTTAAGTTTCTCATCCAGCCTCACTTAGTGGGTAAATGGAAACCAGGCACTTTGGCATAAAATTCAGTCACAGGGAGATGTTACCTTTCAGAGTAAATAACTGTAATCAATATGTATTTCTCCAGTGAAATGCTGTTCCAGGCACTTCAGATCAGGAGACTGACTTTAAAATTTCATTGGGACTGAGGTGTCATTTTGTTGGCCCAAAATAGATTTGGGCTCGTTTCTGAGAACGGCATTGCATTTAGTTACAGTTTTCTTGTGTGTTCAAAGAAGATGAAAAAATTCAATGAGAGACCAAATCAACAGCTGTGTGGAGAATTTTTTTTAAGCAGAGCATGTCTGCAGTGCCTTTTTGCCAGACTCCAGGCATCTTTGTGTGGTTGATCAGCTCGTCGTGTTTTTAAAAGCTAGCTTTACAAAGAGTTTGAATATTCCCAGGTTTGAATGGCATAGCTAGCCTCAACCACTCTGGTTTAAAAGGGACAAGCTGTTGTACACTCCTTTGCAGAATACCACGCCTAACTTTTGGTTTATCTGTGTGCAGCTAGAAAAATGATTTTCTGGTCCTTGGTACACTGGCTATATTTAGTTTTATACACAGAACTTTCACAAAGGGGGGGCGGGGGGGCTAATTTCCTGATTATTTTTCTTCAAGTCACTAAGCTAAAAGAAACTAAAACAAACAAACTCTTTCCTATCTATAAGTACGTACCTTTCTAACGGTATCTGTTTTAAATATTTGGTTTTCCTAAGCATCACCTTCCTGTTAGAAAGCATTGTTTAAGCCGGTGATGTGCGATGGTGCTGTGGATAATAATGAAAGCTGGACGGAAGCGGCGATTTCCTCACCCGCTGCTGAAGTGGGCCGTGGGGTGTTACAGGGTGTGTCTGGCCGTCTCGGTTTACTGCAGCGGGAGCTGGTAACTTCCACGCTGAAAGTCGAGATTTACGTTATAGCAAATGTCTGGTTTGGCCTGTGCCTTCCCGGCTGCCGGCGAGCTGCCGGAGGCAGGCTGGCCCCGCGCGGCAGAAAGCGTCCATCCTTCCCTCCGCAGAGAGCATCCACGTCCCTGCCACCGTCTCCAGCAGCTCTGTGCCTCCCGCACGTGTGCAGCTTCGCTCGGGGTACAGAGCGGGACTCGCTGCTTCGTTCTCTCTGGGCAGAAGGCATTTCTTGCTCTAAAATTAGGTTCCGTTGAATATGGTGAGCGGGACTTTCCACTGAAGTAAAGAAGACCACTTGTGTTGATAAAATTAATGCGTTAAGGCCCAAACTTGCCAAGGACCGGGAGGACGATACAAAGTAAAAGCAGTGAGTCGTCTTCTGGCTTCATAGTACAAATGGGCATGACCGTCTTCATCCTCTGAGCCGGTAAATGCTAGTCATGGCAAATGCTACTAAATATATTAGTAACTGAAACATTATTTCCAGAGGCGCTTGCTCTTGGCCTAGCTGCTCCTACTGCAGATGTTGAGAATTTTCCCCTAGATTTCACTGGAAGCAGGAAAAAGGCAATAATAAACACTTGTTTAAAACAAAACAAAACAAAACACGTAAATCACACCCCATAAATTTGACTTGAGCTTTTCTAAAAGTGGTATTTGTGATAAGCCCCTTGTCTGTCAAGCATCTGGATTGCAACTAGGTAGTTACCAGCTATCCAAGAGAAAACCACGCTGATGATTTAGCAGCTGTCAGCTGCTAGCCGGTGTAAGAGGTACCATGCAGGAATCTTTCTTTGGTTCCTGGGAGCTTAGGTACTCTCTATTTTCTCTTCTTTCACTTTCATAAAGCTGGCTTCCTGCTGCTGCTCTTCTTTAATCTTGTTTGCTGATTAGGGAGTATTCTGAATAAGGAGAGCTGTTTTGGTGAGTATCTTCTGCTGGGCAGGTCCAGCACTCAAAAAGTACAGGGTGAAGCTGTTTGAAGGTACCTGGAATCACATGTAAGTGTCTCGGAGGATTATAAGGATGGCTCTGCTCAACACTGTGTCAGTAGTTTGAAGCCTAGGTAGTCTGTGCCTACATTACTGGCCTACCTCTCTTGACTTGGATTTAGCTCTTCCTTGACAGAAATATCTTCACAATGTTTTGGGAGTTGAGGGTATTTGTTAAAATCAGGGGCTAAGAGAGAGGTAGCCTGGTGGGGGAACAACAGTGCTCCACAGACAACCCGGTTTGTGTAAGGAAATGAAAGTAACTTTCAAGCAGCACCGTCTTCTCAGCTTGCACCCAAGCGCTCTCACCAAGAAGGTCTGAGTACGCCTAATTTGCACCCAGCCTCCATGGGTTTCGGAAACATCCTGTGGGTGGGAGGCTGCCTTCTGCTTTTTGTTTCGTGGTGTGGTTTTTTTTAAGCTACCTTGCTGAGCTGCATAGCAACAGCAGTGTGTTTCTGGCATACTAACAAAGGAGGAGCGAGTTTAGGATATGAGAGAACCGAACCTGATGCTGTCGCTTTTAGCAATAGACATTTTGGCTTCTGCCTAGTTTCTTCATTTTAGCCTCCCTGACACTGAAAATGGCACTGAAAATACTACATTGTGAAAGATAGATGATTTGGAAGTGGGGCTGTGGACCAAGAGAGCCTGATTTAAAGCAATTTCCTGGAGTTTTTCATTTGCTGCAGGAATGGCTAGTCTGAGGGAGATGCAGCTACCTCATGACAGGCAGGCTGGACCACAGGAGTGTTCTCCCAGATGGCATACCTGGAGTAACCTTTTGAGATACAAAACCTGGTTTGGGAGGCAGTAAGAAAAAGCAAGTGTAGTAGATCTCCATTTCAAGCCCTGGCATTCCAACGAATGACTTTTTAAAAATATCTTCAGAGGTTTTGGTTTTGGGGCTTGCGGGGGGAGGCTAGTTTAATTTGACAGCCTTTTCTCCTTTCTCGTGCCCAAAGCTAATTATAGCAAAGGCTTGGTAAGGAAGAAGATAAATGGTGTGCCAGCTTTTCATTTTGGAGATGCAACTCTCAGCCTTTGTTTAATAATTGAAAACGAGTGGTCTCGCCTCATCTGTTCTCAATCACGCAAACCACTGAGCGGGATGGCACGAAGGCCGTAGCGCGGAGTAAGTGTGGTGGCGGCGGCAGCAGCGAGATTCGCGCTGCACTGGGACGGCGTTCGGATACTTGCGTCCTCCTCGCTCGCTGAATCCTGACCTCCAGCTAGTGGCACTGATTGCTCACTTCCAGTGTTGGTGCTAGGGAATGTAAATGGAAAACATCCGTGTCTCTTCTGTGGATGGTGTTAGCTGAGCACTGCATAGTTCTTTGGGTCTCGCTCAGATCTCTGCTGCCTGACTCACCGATAAAGCATCTTCTCCGTATTGTTTCATTATAATTAGGCAGGAGGGGAAGGGAAGTATCAGCTATAAAAGTTTACTGAACATGCATTTAGCTGTTGGGTTTTTGAAAGTGGTGGCTTTATTAATAACGCAGTTCTGTTGTCTTCATGCTATTGCATATTTAATTCAAAATGAAAATCTGGCCTGTAATATTTCAGCAAAGTTCATCTAGTTTTCTGGTGGTATACCAAGTTATTAAATATTTGATAGAGAAGGCTCTGTATGCTGAAAGCACGCCCATTAAATGGCTCAGCTTAACCACTTTGAAATTATTTCTTGTTTCCCATAGAGCCTCATGCTCAGTGAAGGGTGCTTTTGTGTTAAAACTGGTTTTTTGCTGTGCTATCAAAGAGGAAATGTAAACATTCACCAGTGAGCAGAGATTAAGGATGTAGCTTCCATAGGAAATCCTACAACTGTGCCACATCATTCTGCCTGGAGAGGAATATGTCATGCGGGTCGTGGTCTTCATCTTCTGGCCTTGCATACGGCCGCCTTGCATCGCTTATGTGTGTCGACTCGGGGAGGGAGAGGGTTTGAAATATGGGTGAGGTGATGGAAGATGGAGCCTGCGAATCTGGGTCCTGCACAGGTGGAGGGGCAAGGACAGAAACCTCGGTGTGAGCTCTTGTGAATTTAAACAGAAACTTCAAGTGATCTGGAACAATATTTAAACAAGCTGTGCAACCTGAAAAATTCTGTTTGGAGTTTGTTTGGGATTTCTTCTGTGTAAAATAGGCCCTTCTCCTGTGTGGCAGTTGACAGAATAAAAGAATAGCTTATTTTTCTCAAATGGTATAGTGTAAAGCAATGCTGCGTGTTCCTGTTTTTCCATATGGTTGTGTGTATTGTTTCAGAGCTTTAATTTTTGGTATTCTGTTTCTTGGCAATTTGGGACCCTGAGAGCTAGTTAGTGAGATCTGTGGACTTCAGTCCTGTCTTTTAGGAGTAACTCAAGGGAATATTTCCCCCTACAGTAGGGTACCTTAGTACCAATTTCCTACCCAAGCAGCTGTAATTATTCAGAGATGCACATGAATGCAAATTCTTGCCTGTCACTCTGGAATGCAGTGTTGATGCTCAGAATGGCTTGCTGGCAATATGTATTAAACAATTTGTGGGGAATGAAAATTCATTTTGGGCAAATTTCATGTGGTGGTTATGCTTCAGTTCTTAAGGTTAATCTCTGTGGAGCTAGTCCAGTAATAGCATGAATAGGAAGCACTGAAATATTTGAAGTAGAATATGCATTTGCTTTACTTATGGATTCAGTGCTATACAAATCACGGCTTATTAAAATAACTATAGAATCTGTGAGCGATTGTTTGTATGGAAGTGGAGTACATAACCCAGTGATACGAAAGTCCCGCAGGAGCTTTCATATACAGAGAGACCATGGTGTGTAGGAGTGCTGAGAACGTGGAGGCAGTGAAATGATAATTGGTTGAATAGAAGGGATAAATTTTCCTAAAAGGACAGTACTCACATGTAAATAGCTGTTCTGTTGAAAACCATGTTATGCAGAATGGCGTTGATTATATTTTGCTGAATTATTGTTTGGGGTCCATATCACTCCTTGCCCATATTAATGCTTTGAAGTTATGCAAGATGTAGATTCTGAGTCAGGATCGATCTGAAAATACTGTTTTCAGTAAAAACATTCATGTTGTGCCAGTTGTCAGACTTAAGGAGGCATGAGGGCTATTTTCTTTTTTGTTTTCCTTTTATATATATATCTGCCTGCAGAAGTTTGGCTCTCCAATGTATGTTTTTAATCAGTGGTCCCCAAGTGTGAAGTGAGTTTCGCAGCAATGAGGATTCTGTAGAACTGCCTTGTCTCTTAAGCAGCTCTATTTTTAATATGGTGAGATGTTTTTTTCCACTACCACCTTAAGCACCCCTGCCCCAGTTGTTCCTGAAGTGTCGCACAACGTGGACCTGGTGGTGCTGGTGAACAAGGCAAGCATGAGTCAGCAGCATACTCTTGCAGGGAAGAAGGCCAAGCCCATGCTGGGCTGTGTTAGCAGGCGTGTAGCCAGCAGCTCCAGGGAAGTGATTATTCCCCTCTGATGCTTCTGAGACCACATCTCACACAGTGTCTGAATTTGGCCTCTCCGATCCGAGGAAGACAGTAATGTAGTGAAGCAAGCAGGGCGGTGGGCCACCGGGATGGTTGGGGGCTGGAGCGTGCAAGCTGGGCTTGGTCAGCGTGGAGCAGAGAGAGCTCAGGAGAGGGGGAGATCGCATTGCAGCCTTTAGCTGTCTAAGGGAGGGGGGTTTAGAGAGGATGGATCCAGGTTCTTCTCTGACGTGCACAGGGAGAGGATGCGCAGCAGCTGCAGCAGTAGAAATGGCATTAGATATTGGGAGAAAAATTTTCACAGTGGCGATGGCCAAACACTGGAAGAGGTTACCCAGAACGGCTGTGGAGTATGTCCTTGGAAAGACCCGAAACTTAGCTAGATAGGACCATTGGCAGCCTTCTCTTGCTGGCTCTGCTCTGAATGGGAGACTGGAGCAGATATCTCGGGAGTTCCCTGCCTACCCGAGTCACCTGATGATCCTATTCTGTAACCCTAAGAGGCATAAACAGCTCTTCAGTTCAAAACGCAGCACACAAGTCACGAAATCAGGCTCTTTCAGAGTGGAAGGAATATCATACGGCAACAAATTTAGTACTGCCACCTATCATCGAAGATTTCAAATGGAAAAGAAAAATGTGTGTATGGAGTCTCAGTTTGACTGTTTTCTAGCTTAATTCTTGCAAAAGCTGTACTTCTGCTGCTGCAGTGTATTAATTACTTAATATTGCATTCTCTAAATCACTGGGAGCAACTTCTGCAATTGAGTACCCAGGGATGACCAGAAATTCGTAGACACAGTGGAGCAAAGGGATAGTTTTGCTATGTCATAACGTTAATTATGTACATTGCAATTAAAGAGTATATCTTGAGGTTACAAACTGATTAATTACTCCCTCTGATTTTAAGGAATTGTGTATTTTTACATGCAGAAAATATGAGCATTGTTGATAAGTTTAGTCTGCAGAAAATGTTTAACTGTGAGCACAGCTCTTAAACTGTGTCAGATATGTGCTTAGTTTGACGTGCTTTTACAGGGAGTGGTGCAGAACTGTCGTGTCGCACGACCTACAGCAACACTGAGAGGGCTGAAGAAACTAAATATTCACATTGCAACACAGGTTATTACCTTCTTAACTGCACTTGCATGTAGTCGAAGGTAACTCAAGCAATAAACTTTGTTTTTTTGGCTTGTTTATTTTGGGAGTTGAACTTGGTAATGTCACCGTTTGCCAGCTGGAAGCAATACACTTCAGGAATTGACCTCTAGATCTTCCACCAATGGAGGCCAAATCCTATTAAACAGTACATCTACACTTCTCCTACCTTAAGGTACAAGGCTTTGCTGGGGCTCATAGATAAAGACTGTTGTAACTGCCAGTAATTCTGTTCTTACACAGTTGCATCAAAGCAGTAAACACCATCTAAGGAACATTATTAGGGAGAACAAAGCTCTGGGGATTTCCCCCTTTAGATAGGCAGGAGGTGTTAAAAGCTAAAATCTAAAAGAAAACGCCGACTTCACTGACCTTCCAAGACCAATACAGTTGAAAAAATCAGTTTCGGGGAAGCTTTAGCTGATGCTGGTAGTTTCAGCAATTGCACTGGTAGTGCAACAATGGTAAAATAAGTTTGTGGTTACTGGCACACTGCAAGAATAATACATTACATAAATCACAGATGGTTGGGCTAGCATGTTTCTAAAGGGCAATTTACTCCATGAAGGATTAGTGAATTCTAGTTTTAGTTGCTCCAAAATTAATTTAGCAGTTAAGCAATTGCACTTTGAAGTTCAGCCCTCTTCTAGATGGTCCTTGGTAGGATTAATTCTTAAGTGCAAGTCATTTATCGGTAATATCGTGAGCACCAGCATAATTTCAGAGTGTTTTGGTGTCTATTATAGTATTAACTCGTGAGAATGAGGGAAGAGGTCAAGTTACTTTGGTATGCAAACCCAAAATTAATATGTTGTGGCTGGTAGTATTAACACTTGAAATCTGTATAACGTTGTTAATGATTTGTAGGGAGTTTGTACAAGCCAAAGACAGGGGTATTTGGGCCTATTTCAACATCGGAGATGTCAAAACTCCAAGATTATTTTTCATTATTAATATTATTGTTAGTCTAGCTTTCACCAGCAGTGGAGGGAGAAGCGGGAGAGAGGTTGAACGCAGAGCCTAGTAAAAAGTGATGTAGTGTGTTGGCCCAGTGGTCTGCAGAGGCAGTGCTGGCAGGGGATTTACACATGGTTCAGGTCGCAGATATCTGCTGGAGCTCGCTCCTAGAAACCTGCCTGCTGAGTGCCCTGCATGCCCAGCAGAAAGCCTGGGCCTTCTCCTTTCAACCCCCAATGGCAGCAGAGCCGTGGTAGCAGTGGCAACCTTGGACAACCATGCTAGATCTTAATATTTGACGTTACAAAAATACACAGCCATGTTTTAGACAGTGATGCACCAGTGAAAGCAGCCAGCGTGGCTACCTGTTGCTTCGTCTGTTGTCACATGCTTGTTTACAACTGCAGGGTAGAGGTGGCTTAAAATAAATGTTATCGTATACCCCTGCCCGGTGCCGTCACCTCCCTGTCATGACCACTCGCGCAAGGCTGGCTGCCCGCCTGGCAGCTCGGCGGCTCGGTCGTGCCGGCTGTGCTCCGGCACCTTTGCCCACGGGTCCTGGGACGGTCGCACTGGTTGCGCGGGTGGTCGCTGCGCTGCTGCTTCTCCTTTCCTGGGTGTCACTCCAGGTGCCCTCAAAGTGCCTGCTTTAGAAGGCCACTTTCAAAGCGCCTGTTCCCTGCTGTAACAGGGTGTTGGGCTCGATGATCCTTGGTGGGTCTCTTCCAACTCGGGATATTCTGTGATTCTAACATATGCGTATATTAAGGTTAGAATAAATGTTGCAATGCATAAATGAGTGTGTATCTACATTTGTTTTTAATGTAAAAGAGAGAAAAGTTGATGCATGACAAAGTCCTCGTTCTCCGTATCATATTACGTCATTTGCGAGCAGAAAAGGTGTATTGTAGTCCCTCTTTAGCTAGCGCAAGACCTTTCCCATGAGAGTGTTCTCAGGGTTAACTTTGCATGCCTTGGACAGCCTGGCTTAATTAAGTGTACAGAAGCCTTCTGTTAGGCTCTCTTTTTAGGGAAAAGCATTGCATTTCTCCGTGTTTAATCCTCCCGTTTTCCCTTCTTCCCAGACTCGTCCTCCTCCGAAGCCCGTGGATGCTCAGTGCCTGTCTCCTGCTGAGTCACTGGCTCTGGGCAGGGGTGTGAGGCGCTTGGACGCTGCTTAGGCCCCCCGTCAGGGGGGCTGTATAGTATTACAAAATCTCATTTGCCATTACATTATGCTTGGAGTAAACTGGCGTGTTACTTTAGCCTTTTACCTCCCAATCTATGCGGTGGGGGGAGGGGTGGGAGGGGAGCTGCAAAACCTTGGATAGGTCAAAACTAAATTCATTTGGTGACTTCATCTGACTCCAGCTAGTTGGATCTCATCCCTGCTGAAACTCCCAAGCCTGCCCACAGCGTTTTCTGGACTTAAAAGGCGGAAATGGCAGGAGTCCGGAGCAGCGGGCTGCCTGCCCTGCCAGAGCAGCCGCCGGGCTGCTGTGCTGCTGCGTTGTGCCTCTGCGTAGTGCCTCTGGAGCCCAGAAATCTGGGTGCCTGGTGGCACTGGTTTTTCTTAATCAGGGCTTCTGATTATTTTTATTCCTTCCTAATCAGGGGTGCATGTTTCCCTGGTGTCGATGCAGGCCCCTGCTCAGGTGCATGGGTATATCTGCATCGGTTTGCCAGGGACTTCACGTGCTGCACTCAGGTGGGGCAGTGGCTTTGGAGATGAGCTCTCCTCAGCTGCTGTCTTCATTTTCCAGTAAATCTGCTTTTGCTAAAACACTTGGGGATCTACTGTCTAAAAATACAACTACTCATTCATCATCTAGTGGGAGCGAAAAGATAGGTTCCCCTGTTATTTGCAGAACGCAGGCCAGGAACTGAGGCTTGCTAACATGGGTTGCCTCTCAAGGCATGTTTTCTCCGCCGTGATGAGTGTACTCAGCACTGCTGCTACCTTGCTTTCTGGCATGTTTTTAACCTCTGAGAAATCCTTTAGCGATGTCAGCGCATATGCTTAGTAATTTGTTATTTTCCATAAGAAAAAAAGAATGAATAAAAGGAGAATTAACACTCCCATGTTTGTTTTGGTGAATTGAGATTTTGTTTCACAGAAGATTAAATGTTGTTTTATTCATCAGCTTTTTCAAGGTTTTCTAGTTACAAAATGGTCATAGATCCTCTTCTGTGTTCTAAAATGTAGGTGTTTCTAATTGACTTGGATTTGCTGTATAACATTTTCTGAGAATTATTTTTCTCTGAATCAACCTTTTTTTGTTTTCCATAATATCCTTGTCTGTTTTGAAAGGTAGACTAGTTGCCAATGTCTATTGTGAAAATTTTACAGGTTGAATGTCTTCAGGGCATCAGAGCAGCAATTCAAGCTTAAGATCTTGGAGTTGAAAGCCTTTGCGGGGGGAGGGTAATAACTGTAAGTGAAAGCAGTTTATTTTTTTATCATTGCAGCCTCGCCACACTTACGTTCCTCTCATTCAGCCCACTTCAAAGGTTTTTTGTGGTTCTTCATTAATAAAATGCATTCTTAATTTGTAGTAACATTCATTTTATACTGAAATTTGTGCATCCTTTCCCCATGTTAATGAGTGCCTGTCCAGTGCCAAGCACTACTGTTGCTTTGTTTGAGTACTCTGAGTTTCAGTTTGAGGGTGCTGTGCACCGCCGTGGTCCGTTCCTAATCAGTCAGAGTGAGTATGCCTGGATGGCAATGGTGGTGGCTAAAGACTCTGAATTGCTTCTAATTTGTGTAAGCTGTTCATGTCTGCCTTTCTTGAACCTCTGTCCTTTGTCAAGAATGGAATTTTTTTTTTGTTAAGAATTGTTTACTTATAGAAATTGATAAGGAACCTTTCAGAGCGTGCAAATACTTTCAGCCAGAATTAAGATGTCATGTAGGTAAGTGTTAATATCGCATTGTACTTTTGGGGGCAAAGGTGAATCCTGAAAAAAAGAAGTGTTAGTATTGCTGTACAGACATGATGTTATGTATTACATTGCCATACAGTTTCAGTGGCAGCAGAAGTGAGGAGGTAGTTGGAGAAATAAAAAAAGTCTTACTCATGCTATGCGAATATGACCAGCAGCTCAAAAAAATCAACTTCGAGTCAGTGCATGTGACTGGTCTTCCTCAGGTGACCTGAAATTTTCCAAGCACTAAATAATTTTCTTGGATTTTGTAACTGTTCTTTTCATTTTTGTGATCTACCCCAATTTCATAACTGGTTAGTGAATAAACTTACAACTATTTTGTAAAAACTATCCAGTAGACAGTGTAATGCATTGGTAGTTACTGGGCCATCTCAGAGGTTTTGGCTCCAATTGTGTATATTGTTTGAATACTTTTGATCGTGTTTTTCAGATTTGGGGGAACGGAATGTCTGGAAAAGAATCAGTATTTTTCTGCCTCTCAGATAATATGTTTTTGCGTTTTTTTACTTTTTCTAAATCCATATGTACCACAAAACAGAATTACCACCAGTCTTTCTAAGAGTTACTCAGATTTGTGTCTAAACCAGTCCTTGAGACCCATCAATAAACATTTATGTATGTCAGAACATCCCAGTGTTGGCAGGCAGCCCCTCATTTAGAAGAACAAAACTTAAAAATGCCCTAATCCAATCAAAGCAAATCTCTATTACTCTAACCTCACTTGCACTGAAACAGGGAACTGCAATGAGAACAATAGAAAATATGCTGTTTGATGTGTTAAATGGTAATCCTGCAACATTCAAGCAATCAAAATGTACATGGATTGCCTCAGTCTTGTCTAGACTCTGTCACATGCTTCACAAATCGTTTTGGGTCTTCAAGTCAAATCCACGTTGTAAAGGTAAAATGGCATTCAGAAGTGAATGAGATACATGGATAATAAAAGATTTTTGCCATTTCAGGGCTATTCGTAACATGAGAACAGTGCATAGGAGATTTCACATTCAGCATTTTAAAAGGTGTGAATTTCTCCCAATATTACAACCAGAGGATTCTTTTCTCCTTTTCTTCTTTTTTCCATGGCGTTACTTCGTTGTGAATTATCTTTAACTGTGTGAGTTTCTGACTAGATAGAGCCTTTATATTGCTTGCTACAGATACCACTTCAGTTGCAGCGCTCTGATGCGAGAGCTGTGGCTGTGACCATTGAATTTGCTGCAGGAGTACAGCATAAGTGAAAAGGGAGAGTAAGAACAGTGTTGTCAGCATTGCATAGGAGCTTTTTGTGTTATTTTTCTGTCCTCGGAACTCCTTTCAGTAAAGACAGTCTTAAGCATATCTAGTCTCTAATGGCTACGGCCAAGACTGTATGCAGTAAAGAAGCAGGCAAGGTCCAGCTGCAAATCAGCTGCCATTTCAGGATGATGTGAAAGGATGAATTTTCCTTCTACAAGGGTGAGGCTGCTGAGGCTGACAGGTTTCTTCCTTCAGGGATTTTTGTTTTGCAGTAGCTTTCATCCAGAAAGCCTTTCCAACAGGAGGTACAGCAGTCTCGCTTGGCTACATCTTAGCCTTTCTGCTGTATCTTCTGCTTCAGTAATTTTTGGTGGGAGATCTTTTGTTTTACTGGCAGTATCTGTCCTGATCCTATCGGGTGCCAGCTTCCAGAAAGCTCCTTTTTGTATTGTCACGCAGGCTTTCTATTGCTTTTAAAAACCTAACATCATACTGTGCCTGATTGTACAAACCAGGACGGCCTTGAAGGTTCAGAGGTGGTGGCACGTGTGATGAGATTTTACACTGCAGATAGATTCATTGCTGTAATCCTTCCAGTCTTGCTGTCATTACTGGTTTGGCATAATACAGCTTCTGCTGTCAACAACCGTTAGTTTCTTCCTGAAAAAATAAATATGCCTCTTGCAAAACTGTCCTTAAACACAGCTGGATAACACCTTGTAACAGCTGCAGTTATCTGTAGCAAGAGCAGTGGAAAATGCCTAATAGCTGAACATTCAGTGCTGCATGTAATGCCTTAGAAGATTAATACTCCTTTGGGTGTAATGTTTACCATCAGACATGCTGAGCCAGTATATTTCTGATTGGAGAAACTGCTTAAGCATATACAGGACTTTCAGCACTTAACTAATCCTCTGCCCTCAGGTCTGTGGTGCTTAGCTCTGCATGTGTGAAGCGTTTTTCTGAAATGGCCTGGACTAGTATGTGCAGACTCTCCCATGGCTTGTTTGTATTTATTGGGGGTTTGAATTTCAGTTCCTTATAAGCAAAACAAGAGAGAGTCCTTTGCGGTTAGGCAGTACTGTACTGTAACAGTCAGAGGTTTTAATCTCCACCTGCGTGCTCTGTCATGGGGGATGTGATGTGCTATCTTCAATCTGCTTTTAGCTGCTGTAGAATTGCCAGGCATCTCTGTGGAAGGTGGAAGCTTAAAGATCTCAGTGAGGTAGATGGTGATTTTCAGGCTTGTATGAGCCTCATTGCAGCCTTATGCTTCAGAGCATTTAACTTAAAGGAAGGCCTAACAAGTTGAAAATGTAAATAATTTTATTGGGAAGAAGCAGTATTAGGACATACAATCAAGTTGTTAGATACTTGGCTGCTCACAGAGTACTGTCTCCACCTGTGCCGCTGTTCTCTTGCGTCACTTTACAGATGTTTATTAATACCGGTCTTGAATATGGATCACATTTTTCAAAGCAGTTTAGCACTTAGGGAACTGAGTCCTGGAGCAAACCTGAGCCTCGCTGGGGATGACGAGTGCAAGGGTTCTTGTCTGTCGCTGAGCATGGTGACTCCACTACCAATGCCTGGTTATTTTTTTTTTTAATTCTTCTCTTTTGTTTTTTCAAGGTCTGTCTGTGTGGCAAACAGGGTATGTGTGTATCTGAGCACCAAGTTAGAACACGCTTAGTGTAAAGGAAACCTTTCCCAGCTGAGTTTATTTGGGGGGTGGGGAACAGGAGATGCAAAGACATGGTAAACTCTTTCGAGAGAAGAGGCCGTGTGAAGATTCAGACATGTTAACAAGTCACTGTGAAGAAATGGCAATGGCATGTTATTGAATTTTTTAACAGAAATTCTGATTAATTTTGCATCAGTTTGTTTAAAATTGTATTGATACACCCTCATGCATACCTGTGTGTACAAATGAGAAGCTATTGTCTGTAATTAATAGCCTGAACTTTGGTTTGACCTATGGACCATAATAATTCATTTGCAGACACAGCATAAGTTCTATTACAGACATCCTTCAGAGTATCGTTGTAAAACTCAAGGTTATTAATTTACTCACTGTTTCCTGAAGTAGAGTTCTCCATCCTATGCACTGTAGCAAAGGAGGTTGTTTGCTCTCCTGCTGCTTGCAGAGTGGTAGGTATTTCTCTTTGCAGTTGCTTTTGGAAAAGGATGATGAGGGAATTTCTGCTGTCTTCCTGTATGTGAATTTTCTTGATCTTTTTAACAGAGTACAGTTGCTCCTTTCACTGCTGGTAGCTGGTGGTTGTTCTGAGCTCTGCCTGGCCTCGAGAGACCGCTTAAAATTTGGATGAAGTAGCGGCAGTTACAAATCAGAGTAGCTTTATTTCAAGTGTTAGCATCTAAATATCTGTGGCTCCTTTAGAAGTGAGTGGACTGTTCCATACTGAACTGTTGATTTAATATCAAACTCACTATACTGAATCTTAAGTGAATATTAAATTCACTGTTAAGCTGTTACTTGCACTGATCTTGCAAACAACATTTAACATGTCAGTTTAATAGCGACAGTGATAGTATCTTTCTGTTAGTTTCTTAACTATATAAAAAGGCTAAAAATAATAAACTAAAAAATGTGCGAACAGTGACATCTTAATCTTCAGATGCCATTAGTAGCAAAGGTGCTCTTTGCCTGCTCAGTCCCTTCCACCATCCTAATGACAAAGCTACGCTTTCCTGATTAGCGATTGCAGTGCGGTTTTGAGAGTAAAAGGGCACTCCCTATTTCTAAAACTTTGTTGCTACCGCTCGGTTCAATCCAAGCACTTAGTGTGTGCCAAGGAAACGACCTTTGCTAACCGTTACAGTGAATACAGTGCTATGTTCATACAGTTAGCTGTGCTGTCTGGGAGCCTGCAGGAAGAACAGAACAGGCTGAGGTCAGGCTGATTTTTTGCCTACTTTGGAGGTGCCCGCACAGAAGAGGGTAGAGGAGCAGCCTGCTTCGGAACGAATAGCTAGCAGTAGCCTAACTATTGGAGCATGCGCTTTTTGAGCCTATTTTCCCTTACTGGCCTGTCTTTTCTTCTTCTTTTTTAATCTTTTTCCTTCTCATCAGGCAAATTTGGGGATTTTGTGTTTTGTATCTTAATGTCAGTAGATGGGGACAATTTGAACAATATTTTGTGTCTGTGAAATTTGTTTCATAGAAAGCGACCTATATTATGAACTTTGACACCTTGTGTTTTATAAATACATTCCTTGCTTTACGTACTTACACACTTGCATGTCACTGTGTCAAGTTTCATTCTTGTGGGTTTTTTACACTTTTTATCTGGCTTGCTTCAGCACACCTGAAAAATAGATGGAATTAACCTGCAGTCTTTGTGTTCTCTGCACAATTGTCCGTCAAGCTTCAAACAGTTACATCTTTGCAAATTGTCAATGGAAATAGCCCATGCAGGCCTTGGATCCCACAGAAGATGATCTCACTGAGCGAGAAGGTTGAGGTTCAAGGCTCAGGCGGCAGGACTGGCACCAAAGCTGGCCAGTGAAGCGTTAGCTACACATTGTCACTAGAGACAAAGGCGTGTAGTCCCCACCACACCCTTTCTTTCCAAGAATAATAGCACAACTTTGACTATTTAATCATTTTGGAAATATCTCATACTTGGGTTGTTGCTAATGGTGTTCCTGAAGTCCACTAGTCTTGGGAACGTTATTTACTCTTCATGAATGATCTTGACTCTGCTCTTTGAAACTATTGATGAGATAAACTTGAATGTGCTCGTCTTTTCTCTTGTCAATGTCTTGCAGCAGAAAGATGTGACTAGTGTAGAACAGGAAATAAAATCAAGCAGTATGTGTTTCCAGTCTATGCACTTGGGGACTGATGATAAAGGCTACTACGAATTAGACCTACTTGGAGGAAAGGACCTTAGCTAACTAGAAGGGTCTATTTAAGATGATGTGGCTATGAAAATTTTCAGCACAGAGTGCCATTTTCCAAGGTTTTGGTGAAATGTTATCTGAACACAGTCTGAAACTGGCTGTGTTCAAGGAAGTCTGCTGGCATGACCAGTAAGTGAAGGTCTGACCTTTTTATAAGAGACTCAGAGGATTGATTTGTTCAATCTAGCCTACCTGGGCACTGGGACAGACTCTTGAATGCTGTCCATAACGCATTATGGAATCAGCTCTGGGGAAGAAAAAACCATTAGAGCTGGGGGATAATGTTGGCAGAAGAACAAATTAGTTTAGCTGAGAGGAAGTGTTCCTAATGATTTAGAGGAATTGGGCTCTGCAGCAGCTTTCCTACTAGACAGTTGGGAGTGAAAGTCTCAGTTACTTTCAGGACAGAGATTGGTAAATTGATAAAATATTATCTGGTATTCACTGTGTGACTGCTAGAAACTGAATTCATGATCAAAAAGGCACCCGTACCAGTAAGAAACCAGTATTGGAGGAAGTAGAACAGCTGCATCTTCTAGAAGTTATCTGAAAATTAAATACTGGTTTAGGCAGTCTGAACATCTTGCAGTAGCAGAAAGCTGACAGATAGATATCAGATAACTGTATATGTGTAGCACTATGTGGTGAAATTCCAGGTCTCTGATCCTGTCTATGTATCTTTAGGCTATGTCTGATTCTTTTTTTCCTGCCTTATTAGCATTAAGCAGAATGCTGTAGGTTTGTGTGTTCTTTTAAGTTCACAGTGACAGCCAGAGAAAGATGTTCATAGATTCCAAGAGAACTTCGAGGAGATCGTGTGTCATCAAAGAAGAAAAATTAACCCTCCTTTCTCAATAAATAAGAGAAAGTTGTGTAGTGATGCAGCTTTTTCTTCTTTTTTTAAACAAGAATTGTAAATTCATAGTATCCAGAAAACAATTATCAAAATGTCAAAAATATTTTTTGTCCTTTTTTTCCTAGTTGGGGAATGGCGGTCAACGTGTACTCTACCTCTATAACCCAAGAGACTATGAGCAGACATGACATCATCGCATGGGTTAATGATATATTAGCTTTAAACTACACAAAAGTCGAACAACTCTGTTCAGGTAAGAAAGTGCAGTATGTTCTACAAGTGTTTATTTTAAAATCACTTTAAAAGTCTGATTTGTTGAAAATAGATAACTTTGTGACATAAAACAGGTACTCTGAGAAAAGAGACTAATGTAGGTGCAAAGGAAGCTTTTGTTGCATTCATGTTAATCATGCAAAGATAAGGTGCCATAAGAAGGCATAACAAATGCAGAGGTGAATGGGATGAATGCAACAGAAGGTACACAGAGCTAATAAAAAGGTTGACTAAGCAAGAAAAGAATACAGCGATAAGCTTTTGTGTTGTAAAACTACCAGGGCGGTATCTTTTCAAATGGAGAGTGGACACAGCTGAAAAACAGACAAATAGAGAACTGACACTACCAATGAACACGTTTCCTTCCTGGTAAGGATCCTCAAATCCATGCTGATGTTTGCAGGAAAAGAGCACAAGTGTGACTGTGAAGAAAAACATGGACTTGAGGAAATGAGCCTTTAGCTGCTGTAAGGACTTTAGAAGTTAGTCAAGAAAATATGCCAGTTTCTCTTTAAATGTAACTGGACTCTTGCTGTAAGTAAATTTGGTAATCAGCCCTGGAAAAAGGGGTAATGGTTTGAATGCTTTCAACATTTTGGTTAATCAGAGTGGTGACTGCAAGATATGTGTTAAACAACAGGGTCTGTAACTAGATGATGACTAGAAATGACACAGACAAAGGCCGATGTTTCATTGAGAATACAGATGCCCCTGGGGAGCAATTCTGATTTCCTACTGTGATTTTTAAATTTGAAGATGTTTGTGTTGGAGGAGATCTAACTTAGATCGCTATTTCCAGACAACTGACATGCTGGGAATATCTTACTTATGAAGACAATGCTCTAAGTACATAGAACTGAAACCACATTACCACATTTCAGCTATTTACTGGTCCCCTGAAATGCATAAATGGGGTCTTATATTAATATATTTGAATTTACCTACCATTCTGAGTAAATTTTTTTTCTCAGAGATCTTCCCTGAAAGGTACAGAAAATCCTTTGAGGGTGATAGCCTCAGAGCCTGCTCTTAAAACTTTGAAAAATAAATCTCATCTGCAGAAGTAGGCTTGCATGCTTGCTGGCTTGCACAATGACTATAAAATTGAGGTTGAAAAAGCACAGGTTAAAGTGCATGTCAGTAACTGATACAAACTATATAACTAAAGATACAGGACATGGGAAATAACCTTTTTAACAGTTATTAAACGTGAAATTGAAATGTTATATTTAGCTGTTGTTATATTTACATGTCTGGAAGCTAGCCTAAGTATTTTCTTTTGGTGAATTATGCATAAAGAAAATATTCATGTAGGGATGTGTGTGCACGTGTGTGTAAATGTGTGTGTAGCTATTTATAGACAGGTATATATAGATACACACACGTGCACATACTTATAAGGAGGTGGAAAGATATGAGAAAATGGACATTTTCATACCAAAATACCCAACATTTGCCATTGTTTGAAACAGGAAGCATACTAGACAAGTTATTGACTTGTTCCTGCATAGCTATTTATATGCTTGTAAATAGTTGAAAGGAAGCTTTTGAAGTGATTTCTCCATCAAGTTAAATATGTGTGGGCTTGCAAAAAAAAAAAAACAAAAAAAAAACAAAAAAAACCCCTCTGAAAACCCCTGCAAAACTCTTTCCCAAAATAGGGGAGAGGTGATCTGAGAAAATTTTGATTATGCAGAATACAGTGGGTAAAAGATATTTAAGAAAATCAAATTGAGAGACTTCAGCTGGGTGGGGCAGGCAGGAGAAAAGCACGGAAATTGTCACAAACCCACAGTCCCATTTCATTACACAGCTTCTTGTACAACTTATTCTGTGACCTCCAGTGAGGATTTTGGGACGCACCACAAGGGAAAAACTGAAAAAGGGTCGTCTCATTAGAGCTCTTACTCCGTCCCGTATAAAATTAAATCTTTTCTTCCTCTGGAACTTCCTGGATTGTATTGATTGCTGTTGTTACCTGATGCTTTTATGTTCATATCTTAATAGGTCAAAGTTGTAAACTTGAATTTTCCCATTTATTTTCATAGTCAAGCTTGATACTTACACATTCTTATTTTTGTGTTAATGTTCATTACAATCCCAGAAGGAGCTTTAATAGTTCCTTATCTGAAGCATTCTAGCGTGGTCCTTCCTGTGGTCCAGAGGACCTTACTCTGAACTGATGAATCTAAACTCTGCTAGATTACTGCAGACACTAGAGCACAGTAGTCTTCTGGACTATTCCTTTCCATTTGAGGCTGCAAAGTCCGTTTCTCACATGCAGGACGTGCATGCGTAGGGATTGAAGATAGATGCGCAAGAAGCTTTGGGAACCTTTCTGTATTTAATATAGTTTACGATGTAAACTCCAAGTAATTTATCTGATGTACATGTAATTTATTTAGTGTACTTCTAGTGTAGTTTACAGGATGAAAGCTAGGGGAACAGTAGCACTAATGACCAGCCAACTAACAGGCAGAGCGGCAGCAAGCATGGTATGGACCACAGTTTGAGAACGGCGGATCTAACTCATTCATTCTGGCCTTCCTTTGGCTGATGTTCCTTGAAGCATTGGCAGCTTTCATGCAGCTTAATGTTAGTTTCTATAAAGTATGAGCATTTCTTCAGGACTTCAAAGAGAAGGAATATGTGAGAAACTCTTTACAACTATGAAGCATTTCACAGCATTAACAGGGAGCTGCAGAGCCACTGTAACTGATTTTTTATAACCGACTGTAAAATCCTATGGATATTTTCTTATTTTTTAGAAAAAAAGCATTAAGATTTGTCATGCTGTTATGTGACTATTCTTATTCAATTTTGTTAATAAGGAGCAACTGAAAGGCCAGAAAAAGTTAAATGCAAGGCCAAAAAAGACAGGGGAGGAAAGTGTGCATGGGGATGCTAAGTCTGAATGAAAAGCTTGGAGGAGTTACTTTAGGAGGCATGAGCTACCTGGATGTGGCATATGCTCGTGTTCAGCACTTGGCTGTGAGGCCTCATGGGTGCCCACGTTTTGCAGCCAACCTAGCAATAATTTTGGATATTCTGAGCTTAAGCAAGAAGGAATAATACGACATTGTGCCTTTACTTAAAGGCTTTATTCAGAGAATACCTAAAGCTTAACGTGACAGTTCGTAATAAAGCCAGAAAAAGCAATCAGATCTTCCTTTTCTCATTGCCATGGAGAAGTAGCTTTGATAATACATGTGCTGTAGCAATACCAGCCTGTGCCCCAATTGCCAGTTACAGAAATAGAGCTGCTAGGATGAGGAGCAGCAAAGGAAAAGGCTGGTTTAGTCATAAAGTATTTGTATTCTTTGGGAGTCTTAGATGTGTTTTTGTCTCTGCTAAGTAGGCCGAGCAAAGTGCAGTGTCCCCTGAGCTTTCTGAATGCCTGCTGTAGTAGTGATGTGCCAAAAAGGCCAGGTTATAGATGGATGCAGCCCCGGAGAGTCTAAATTTAGTCTGCAGCTCCTCTGGTAATTGAGTTTTGACAACTCGAGAGAAAATCTCTCTGAGCATCTCAAAGCAATACGATTCTCTTCACTTTAGGTGAGTGTAATTTTGTCAGTTTTTGGTCTCTGGGTTTGACTTCCTGCAAGGTTGTTAACCTGAATACGAACTTTATAATTCATGGGTTATATTGGAGGCATAGTGCATTGCCTTTAGATGGGCATTAGACGTGAGACCATTTAATTTGATACATGAATGAAAAATAATAGAGAACAACTGAGTGAATTTAATGTAGTAGGATCCCGTGTGCAACACCCATAGGCTTCGGGAATAGAAGTTTCAAATGAATTATGACACTAGCAGTCATGCTATTTTTGTAATGGATACACATTGGCTTCTTAAAAAGAATTCTGACTAAACAGCTGATAACTGAATTTTCTTTACTAAGGCTGTTTTTCATCTGTGGGGAATACCTAGTAAACGTATTACAGAGCTTTTCATGAGTGTTTGGCTGCTACGTGAGAGTATATTCAAAATAAGAGTCAGGCAGGAGACTATAGAGGGTTTGCATATGAATTGAAAAGAAACAACACAAAGTGTACGAGCAATATAAATTATGAGCAAGAAACCTAGAAATGGTAAATGTATATAGAAAGGAAAATGCAGTCTGAAGCGAGGTATAATTTCTGGCTTAGCTACACTTGTGTGATCCTTTGAGGTTAAGGAGATACAGAATCTCTCCCCACCCACCCCGCACTTGAAAATTCTTTTTAGAATTATAAACTTGCAAATTGTCTGGCCTCCAGTGCATACAGACCTTCTGTCTTTCAGGATTTGTATGCAAGGATCAAGGATTAAAAGCGGGGTGGGGCCTTTTTTTTCCTTGCTTTTAATAAATGGCTGTATTATAGAGAGAGCATGTGGTTTGGCATTTTCAAATTTTAGACTGATGATTTTTCTGCAGATGCCCTGTGTGTTGCCACAGGGAGATTTGCGTGTGGTGACTGCTGTAGCTAGTACCATATCTCAGCTGGCCTTCCTTCTGTGAAATTGTATAGTTGCTTTATGCACAGATTTTGTCAGTACTCCACCACCCTGATCTTGGAGGAAGGCAGGCAGTGTGACGACAGGGCAGATGTCGTTCTTTGTTTGACTTTGTGTTGCCTCTCGGGCTCGGGATGGAGCTCTGGGCAGAGCCTCCGCCACAGCCTCTGCGGGCTGTTGTCGCTTGCGACGGGTGCTGTGCCGGGAGGAGGGTGGTGGTCCCTGGCTTGTGGTGGGTGTCCGAGCTGTCCTGCTGCCAGGGACCACGCGTGAGGCTCTGCGCCATGGGTCTGGGCAGCAGTCCTGGGCCTGGCAATGCCGGTCTGCAAGGCGGCCATTGTGCCCCTGGCATTGCCTGGCCTCGGGCCCCTGGGTAGCAGCAGGGGCTGAGGTGACTGGAGAAGGATACGGGCCAGGCAGAGAGATGGGGAGAAGGGATTTTTCTTCTGCATGTCATTTGTCTACATACATGTGTAAACAGGGTGTTTTCTGTGGCTTAGCTGCATATGATTTGTTTTTTCATGTCTCAAAATGTATATTTTGCTCAGTGCTTGTATTAACCCATAACTTCCTACATGTGTATTACTAAAATCTGCATTGTAGGACCCAGTTGGAGCATTTGGTGCCAGCGTGATTTCTGTACAACCCAGTGTGCTAGTGCCTGGAAAGCTGAAGCGTGTTTCAACATCAGTGGGTTTGGGTTTTTTCCAGTTTGCAGCCTTGCAAAGGCTGGGTCTCTAGAGCAACTTGGAAACATGATTAAAATGTGGCTTGGTCCCATTTGCACTCTGTAACCAAGCCATGTTTCAAGGAGCTGACATCTTGTCCTGAGGTCATGCAACACAGAGGATGCTTAGTGTCAATGACTCTCTAACACCTTCCATATGATGTTTAGGATTAGAGGGATGCAATGGATGTTAATGATTGCATTTAAGATCAGTTGCAAAACTTTCTGAGGAAGCTTGCAAAGCAGTATCATGAGATTTTCAGCCAATAATTTTTTTTTAATGTCATTCATTAAGAATTCAGGAGGAATAGAACTTAAGGTTTTCAGTTTTTTCAATTATTATTTAATTACTCAAGCAACTGACTACAAGTGAGTGCTATGACCTCCCCCCTTTTTAAAGAGCTTGTTAGATTTTGCATGCTACTTTTTTTAGGCATGATGAGTTACACAGCTATTTTAAGTTAAATGGGAACTGTGTTTTCTGAAATTGCTCTGATCTTCCCATTTAAAAATTAATGAATTCCAAAATAAATTATTACTAAAAATTAAGTATTAAACTCTGGTGTGTATAATTTATGAGCAGATTAGCAATTTACATATTTACAAAAAAGAGAATATAAATTAACTAGGAGGAAATCTCCCTCCCACATGCATTATTTAAAATGATCAGTGGATATTCCAGATTATGTCACGTAAATGCCCCGCCTGCGTGGAGTGGGACTTTTGGAAGCAGATGTCAATTAGGCGCATGTATCTCAGTGACCGTCAGTAAGGTTGTAGGAGGTACATAGCTCTGCAGGCTGATTTCTGCGGTGACAGTGTTGCTTTCCAAAGCTCCCATCTGTACGCAGGCTCTCACTCTGCCCTCGTCCAGGCAGCTGTGCTCGTGCAACTGTGTGCTGGAGTGCAGGGCTGCACTCTGATCTACATCGACATTATTTTTTAATAAGTGTCCTCCCAAGACTGTTGCTGGGAAGGGTGAAGCTCAGGCCGGAATGGCTTCATTGACGCACAGCCCCATGAACGCTTGCTTCTCTACAACTAAGCATGCAGTAAATAGATGTGGGCTTGAACATTCACCAGGAAAAGGGCTGAAACCTCTTAAGTCAGGTGTTTTTTTTTTAACTGGAGAAATAGAATTGTCTTGACCTATATACTAGGTCATATAGGTGCTGCTGAAGATGCAGATAGGAATTTGAAGACTGTGGGCACCAGTGGAATGCTCAAAGTGAATTGTGCTGTTTCTTAAACATGTGGCTATATGTAACACAAGTTTATGCTTACAGACATAACCAGTTTTTTAAAAAAACCTTGAGTGGTATAACATCCATAGAATCATAGAATGGTAAGGGTTGGAAGGGACCTTAAAGGTCATCTAGTTCTAACCCCCCTGCCATGAGCAGGGACATCTTCCACTAGACCAGCTTGCTCAGAGCTCCATCCAACCTGGCCTTGAACACTGCCAGGGAGGGGGCAGCCACAGCTTCTCTGGGCAACATGTTCCAGTGCCTCACCACCCTCGTGGTGAAGAATTGATTCCTGATATCGAATCTAAATCTTCCCTCTTTTAGTTTACAGCTGTTCCCCCTTGTCCTAGCACTACATCCCCTTGTGAAAAGTCCCTCTCCATCCTTCCTGCAGGCCCCCTTCAGGTACTGGAAGGCTGCTGTAAGGTCACCCCGGAGCCTTCTCTTCTGCAGGCTGAACAGCCCCAACTCTCCCAGCCTGTCCTCACAGGAGAGGTACTCCAGCCCTCTGATCATCTGCATGGCCCTCCTCTGGACCCGCTCCAATGCATCCATGTCCTTCTGATGTTGGGGGCTCCAGAGCTGGACGCAGGACTCCAGGTGGAGTCTGACCAGAGCGGAGTAAAGGGGCAGAATCACCTCCCTCGACCTGCTGGCCACGCTTCTCTTGATGCAGCCCAGGATACGGTTGGCTTTCTGGGCTGCATATTTGAAATCTAAACAAAAATCTGTAGTAGGATGTCTAAGTCAAAAACCTATCTTAACACCTATCTTCCCACGGAAGCAATTCTAGGAAGCCTGAGGTAAAAGGCAAGCCCCAAGTGCTGCTGTACTGTAAACAATGATTGCTGGCCTTTGTGGTTTTTTTCCCCATTCTTATAAAAACTATTAGGTCATGCATGCTCCTTGCAAGTTTTACTGCCTTTTTTTGTTGTTGTTGTTGTTGTCCCAGCAACAGAAATATTGGGTGTGTGCAGTTTCCCATCAGTGTTAGCAACCATTGCTCTGCTGAAGTGCTGATGACTAATACGCATACAAATCATCCTGTATTTTCCAAATGCATGGTCAGGTTGTTGCAGCTTTGGAAGGAGTGAATATTTGGAGGAATTTGTATCTAATGTGACTGGGTATATGTTTCTAGATTGTCTGAAAAATATTTCCTTAAAGCAAACAAGCAAATAAAAAATTCCAATTACAGAAAAAGGTACGGTCAGCCTTTTTCCCAAATGGAATTTTTAAAAAATGACTGCGTGAAAAGCAAACTGAGGCCTGGTTAAAAGGTTTAAACTTGAATTAGATGCTATTTTAGAACAAAATTCTTACTAAGCATTTATAGCACATTTCTAGCGTAGCGCTTAGCTGTGGTTTGGACATCAGAATTAAAATAAAGCAGCCCCCCACACAGATAGGCCCTGTCTTTTCATGGGCCCTTTATGTTCCTGTGTTGGCTGGTGCTGGCTTTCTGGGACCTAGCTCCCACATACTGCAGGGATGAACTGGGAGGGACAGTCTTCTGACATTTGATGTGAAGGATTGACCTGACTCCTCCTATAGGGGACAAATCTTCACTTGTGCATACCTGAGGTTGTATTATTTATACTAAATACTCTATTAGTATACTCTATTAGTATACTAAGTACTAAATACAGTATACTTAAAGAAGTTAGTTTGCAAATAATATTTAAATTTTCCTTTATAAATATACAAACATAGATGCCAAAAATACCAAGGATCCAAATCTTGCTCTCCAGCTGAAATCTAGGAGGCTTACCAAACAGTAAAAAGTTGCAGGAAAACAGGATTCTCTGTTTTCGTTGTTATCTCCTTCAATTTCCTTGTGCTTTAAATAGTCAGAAGCAGAAGTACCTCTGATTATCATGAAAATGTTTGTTTTTTGGATTCATCAGCCTCCAGATGGAAGAGGAGAAAGAAGAAAAACTGAAAACCTGTAATGATGCAGAGTGCATGTGGCTTCAGAGCAAACTGCAAGTCAGTATGGACAGTCTGGGAAGGAAATGTAGAAGCAAGGAAAGTACAGGGCAAAAGCCAGAATTACTTCAGCACTGTTTACTGCAAGGTGGACTAGTGAAAGATTATCTACAACTCTGAAAACGCTGTAAAACTATTGTGAGATTTATAGACTGGGTAGAAGCTTCCAGCGTTACCACCACATGTGGCAAAACTCTTCAACTGTAATAGCTTTAAATAACCACCTTTTTAATTCTCAGTTTGTTCTTCTGTGTCTTAATTCTGCCCCAGCACCCCTTGCCCTCCCCTGCCTGCTGCCTGCCCGCCCAGCCTGTGGACGCAGTCCCCTCGCCTGCGTTTGCTGCCTGCTCTGCCCTGAGCCGTGGTGGGAAGCCCAGCAAACGCCTGCAAACTCTGCGATGCCGCTGGGCACTTTCCACTCACTGATCGGGCCAAAAGTAGCGGCTGCTGGGGGTGTAATCCAGCACAGACATGTCTGCGGGTTGGTTTTGGAGTCTGGCCTGTGAATATCTTCTGTAGCTAATGGCTGCATCAATATTCTAGATCAAAACACAAAAGGACTTTTAGCCAGCCCAGATTCTATATTGCTGCTTAGCTAATACAGGGTAAGAGGTTTTTAACATTGATCCCTCTTCTGCAGTGCTACCAGCTGCAGTTTTCATCTTTCATTTGAGTAGATTTCAAATTATTTCTCTTTGTCTGTGTGCATGTGCATATTTTCATGCATACAAAAGCTTCTTGGTCATAGAGACAGATTTATGGAGAGCCATTCTGGACAGGTAGTGAGTTTTCAACTTCTGTGTATAGATTTGTTAGGTTTTGGGGGAGGTTGTGGTGGGTGGCTGTTGGTATTCAGGAGCAGTTTTTTTCAGAAAATGTAAGGAAATTTAAAAATCTTTAATAAAATATAATGGCATAAAAATCCTTTTGTTCATGTAAATTATGCAAGCGGTATGTCACAAGCCAGGACGTCGTTTTCTCTACTGCCATGTTCTCTATGTTCTGTTAAAAATACTCCTTTCCCATGCACCTGCATTGAAGTGTCAGTTGTATAATAAATCAAATATGTCTAAAGTGCTGCCCAGTACGCAGAGGACGACATGTCTATATGCTGTGGCTGTGAGGTAAAGGCATCGCGATCTTGCATCAGTTAAGCAGAGCTGCTCTTTCTGCTGCCTTCAGCAAATCTCAGTGATGGGCAGCGCACAAAGTGGTGTCCCCATTCTGCTGCACTGATGTTTAGCATTTGAATGCAATGTGACAGCTACAAGCTTTAGGGGGTAAAATTTTAAATTATAAATAAATACCTATATAATATTAAATAGGTACATAATGTCGATGTCCAAAATCGGGTACTCCCAGTTGATTGTAATGATATTTTTACTTTCTCCTGTTGCTGTCTCTGCCTTTTGGGAGTCAAGAAGAATTTTCTCTCTTTGTAGCTTACAATGTTTAGCTCGGTCCATGTCTGTATGTTGCCTCTGTACTTCAGGAAGGAGTATTTTAATGAATTGTGTTTGCTGATGTAATAAAATCCTCCTGTTGGGGAAACAGCCCGGCAGCCAGCTTCGTGCTGTCACGTGGCTGTAGTCCAGTGTTTTCTGCCCTCGAGTGTCGTGCAGACCCAGGACCACCTTCTGGCTGGCAAAAGCACAGAAACAACTGCCAGCGTGATGGGGAGGAAACACAAGGAAATACCGTCACTAGAGTCTTAAACCTGGTCAGATGCTATCCAAAGGCATGCAGAAGGAATTTGCGTTACCAGCAGAAGGAGAAAATCTCATGTGAACACTCTGCGTTTCTAGTTTTCTAAAAGGATCTAGATGAAAGGTTGCGCAGTGCATTTTCAAGGCCTCCGGGCAATTACTTAGATATCAGAGTAAAGCTTATAATTGGGGCATAGGGAGGATGAAAGGACAGTGTTAGGAACAAATTCAATTTATAACATGAGATGATTGCATAATAATCCTTTTGCATGAAATTAAATAGCAATAAGTGTAGTCATGCCATGCATTATCTGTATATCCATGCTTTTAATTGTAATATTACTTTTCTGTTGCCACGTAGTTACCAGTTCTCTTGCTAACAAAGAATTCTGAATAACTAATTGTGTTTACATAGCTTTCTATAAGAAGATGCAAATTTGTCATCTGATGTTTGTAGCTTGCCAGAAGCCTCCTTTTCCTGTAGGGAATATTTTACTTTGATTCCTAATCGTATCAAAACCATTGCAAACAGCTAAGCACAAGGTGTCTTTGGAAAATCAGATTTTTTTTATAACAGTTTGCCCCCACAAAGCTAGGCAACATGAAGAGAACGTTTTAAAATATGGCAGTGGTTTCCAGCACTAAAGCTTGATCTTGGTAAGTCCCTTAGCAAAACTCAGATCAGTAGTTTGGTAAACATCTTTGGACTCCGCTTTAAAAATCTGCTTCTCTTTTTTGTAAGTTATGAGCTTTGTAAACCTTCATACGATGGTTGAGTGGATGCAGAGAATGAGAACTATCTCATGCATAAAGTTGGTCCTGTCAAAACACATGCATACCCACAGAGAAAATATCTAATTTATTGTTGCCCCTCCTGTAAAACTGAGCAAGCCAGGTGTCTGCTTTGTTAATTTGGTTTCTGTGTGAGCACTCAGCAGAATTATTTTTTTATAAAAATTATTGTTGTTGATACTGAGCTGAACTGTTAGGTGAGATCTGGACACTCGTTTGTCAAAACTGGTCTGCACTAAATGCACAGAAGTCCTTTCTGTGGAAGTGAAATTGAACTTGTCAGGAGTAATCGGGCAATCACTTCCCTGCCCTGTATGCTCAAGCGCAGGGGCTGCACGCTCGACAGCCCCCTGCTCCAGAAATGGACCTCACTGCGTCTTTGCTGAGTGTAACGCATTTTGTAGAAAACTCCCTTCTGAAGAAGAACTGAAATTGGTTTTCCTCCAATTTCCTCAAACATATTCAGCCTTTATTTCCAAACACTTGAGCATGTTATCAGTAAAGACTTATTTTACAAATGACAGTGACACGATGATGGAGGAGGAGGAAGCTCCCTGCACACAAGAAAAAGCTATCCCCGTTAGCTGTACTCAGTACACTGTTCAGAAATTTTCCCATATACTTGCAGCTCTGTGCTGGATTAGTTACACACACACCCCCCCCCCCCC
>Ga0065711_1030968_pt1 | contig 30926 bp, 8 predicted proteins | sample Hoacrofraction12_FD_59098 | JGI IMG/M metagenome (GOLD analysis project Ga0065711, IMG submission 59098) | Hoatzin crop microbial communities from Cojedes, Venezuela - Epithelial fraction 12 v2 (version 2) | ecosystem: Host-associated > Birds > Digestive system > Esophagus > Crop | place... | reverse complement strand
AGAGAAGGATGCGAGGGGACCTTATAAATGCTTACAAATATCTGAAGGGTGGATGTCAGGAGGATGGGGCCAAGCTCTTTTCAGTGGTGCCCAGTGACAGGACAAGGGGCAATGGGCACAAACTGAAGCAGAGGAAGTTCCGTCTGAACCTGAGGAAGAACTTCTTCCCTCTGAGGGTGACGGAGCCCTGGAACAGGCTGCCCAGGGAGCTTGTGGAGTCTACTTCTCTGGAGATATTCAAGACCCGCCTGGACAAGGTCCTGTGCAGCCTGCTGTAGTTGACCCTACTTCGGCAGGAGGGTTGGACTAGATGACCCACAGAGGTCCCTCCCAATCCCTACCATTCTGTGATTCTGTGACTCTGTGATTCTGTAATACACTAGCAATTATGTATATTTTAAAATGCTAGCTAAAAATAACAAAATAACCAGTGGTTCAGTTAAAGCTACAGTGAGCTTTGGTTAATTCATTCCAGTATTTTTTGTTAGGTAGACTTAAGTGTTTATCCTTTCTTCTCTAGCGAAGAAGAAAACCTAATTGAAATGTTTTCTCTCTGTGCAATCCTTATTCTTGTCCTGCCTTGGTTAGGTCTCTTCTTCTTATTAATAGCACCCAAGTGAAAATATGGGAGTTCTGTGGCTTGCCTTCTTAATAATGAATAAAGGTGATGCATTGTATGAAACTGTCTCAATAATTTAAAAGGTAATATCAAACAAGACTAACTGTAGTGGTCTGCAGAGAATATATTGCATTAAAACATTATTTATAAGCTGCATAGATGTTAAAATGCTAAATTTAAGCACTGAGTTTCCAGTCTACTAAAAATGTTAAACTTTTAACACAACCATGGCTGTTTTCCTATGTGTTTTAAGTTGCAAAGTATTTTCTATTCAAGTCTTCTTTTTTTATATATTTAGAGATATGCCCTTTTACCTTCTATTATACTAATAAAAAGACAGAAGTAAGGGATAAAGGAGTTCACTATAATCACTGCTTCTGTTTTTGAACGTAAGTGCTAATGCTATATGTCCCAGGTGGAAAGCAACGTGGTACCATCTGTCCCCCTGCGTGCATCTGGAAAGGACAGAAGTACAGCCACCAATGTATTTCTAAGAGATCTTTCTCTCTGATTCTTCATCACAATGGAAGACAACTTGTTTTCATCTGAGCTAAAAGACAACTTCCAGCAAAGGCTGGTCTTCACTGTTTCTGCTACACCTGCATTCGTTGGTCCCCATGCGACACAAAGAAAATGAGATTTTCTACACTCGTGGTGAGGAACTGTTCCTGGGATGACATGGGAATAGCATTTAGCTAGTCAAAGCAATGCTAAAGAACACTTCTTGCCCTCTTGTTTCATTTTTTTGCCTCTGCCATACCCCCTACATTTCCATTGGAATTTCATTGCTTTACCAGCCTGTCTAGTAACTGATTTGAAGTTCCACTGAACAAGTGACTCTTGCTTCATTTGTTCATAAGCATCTATTAGACAGTGCTGATTGCTATAGGGATGATCACATGACAGAGAAAATTTTCTGCTTGCTAAGTACCACATGTGGGTTAGAGAACTAAGCACCCTTAAATGGTTTCTTTAGGTTTTATACCCTCTGTTGAGCTGAGCCACCTATTCCCTCCCACAGTGCTGGCCTGGCTAATTCAGAGAGGCATTCACACTCTTTTAATGTCAGTATCTTTGTTGCACTTGCATCACTCACACACTCTGTTAGTCCTTGAGCTTCAGTGTCACATCACCCCCCCATCTCCTCTGAGCCTTCTTGCATTTTAGGGGTTTATTCATCAGTCACAGAAGATCAATTTTATGAAATATATTGTTAAAAAAACTCCTAAGTTGCATAAGCATCAAGGAAAAGAACTGACGTACTGACATCCCTCCTTTCCCTGAACATGCATACAAACATATATATGTATGTATATAAATGTACAAACTCAGAAGATATTCAAGTGGCTACTCATACTTTTACTGTGATGTATTTTTAATTCTTCGAGTACTGAACCTGCACGTGATGTCAAATGTCATAGATCCATTTAAGCCACAGAAGCTAGACCTAAAGGACTGCAAATGAAGCAGCTTAGTGAAAGATGGTTATACAGATAAGATACTTCAAGTCCATGAAAGAAATAGGCCATTCCAGCTCCACTGTTTGATGAGTATTGGTCTGTAAGTGATCTGATAAGTGATTGCTGTGTATACATGTAAAAGGCAAGTCCCCTGTAGTTCGATGGCTCTTTGTTAACTGCAGTTTTGTTCCAGAATTTTCTCCAGCAATAAAGCCATACTCAGTACTTCAATGGCAGTGAAACCATTGTTCTATTCAGTACAAACATTTGCATTAACAGAAGCCAGAATTTGCAGGTTCTAGTCTCAGAAAACATTTTCCGTGGGAATAAATTACAATACGGGTACCCTACAACGTTCAGAGTTATCTATTTCACCCTGTTGTTTGCACGACCTCTCGTCTAAAACTCCAAGCTGCTAGTGCAGGTCCACACGGGTCACAGTTACAGCTGCTAAAGACAAGCTATATTATCAACTTCTGGCAGCATTCCATGTTCAGATCCTTCTTTCAGATGTTTTCAAACACTCTCTGCAGTAATTACCATTAGAAAAAGTCAGGATTTGTCAGCAGCCCTTATTGTCGATTCCCTCTAGTAATCTTTCTTTCCAAAGGAAAGATGGAGGCATGATTTCCAGATCTCTTATGGGTCAGATCATCTGTGATGCTAAACTGGTTTTAATCAGATTCCATTGAATTATAGTGCTCAGGATCCAGCTCATTGTTCTCCCTTTTATATTTATTTTTCTGAACCAGATACTATCACACCACAAATTTAACAGCAGAGCTGTAACAACAGTAATGAAGTAGTGCTAGAGGATAGTGATTTTGTTTTCCTGGCACACAATATGAATTTTCTTAGAAGAGTAACTTTTTCAGGCAAGTATTTGACATCTGATTATTTAAATAGATTTATTATTATTAAATGGTGCTTCAGTAATATTCTAAGGCAAAATACTGAGGGAGAGAGAGAAAGAGATCCAGAGAGATAAAGTGGGAAACCAGGTTACTTTTACAAAGGTTCCTTCCATATTTATATTCATTGTTTATCCTTCTTTAACTCATGAAGAGAAAGGTGAGATATCCAGACTGATAGATTATAGCTTTAAGATATTCCTTTCAAAGAACAAGTTGCAGGCTCTCCACAGAGTGAAAGAAATCTGAAATGAGTTAATGTGGCAGAAACGCATCCTTGAGGCTATGGTTGTCACAATACATGCACAGATTCACTAATATCATCCCATTAGATCTTTTTCCTTGATAAGTTGTTATACAGCCAACCTCAAATTTAGCCAGTTCTTATGCCATTATACCATTATGTGGTTACAGAGCCAGTTAAGGATAATTTCTTTGGCTCAAGACTTGACAATTCCTCTCGAGACCAACATGTTAATAAAATTCTAAATGTATTTATAAGAACATATTTATAAGAACAAAATCTGACTTTTAGACCCTGAGAAATACAGTTTCTTCCTAAGTAATTACAAAACTTAGTCTCTTTACGCAGCAACGCAGTCTGACAAGATTTTATCGATTTTTTTTTTAATTTTAACTTTTATTAATGAAAAATTTTAACTGACATTGAAGTGTCAGCTCACAGGAATAACTGTTTAAGTTTTAGATGTTAATTTCACTCATATTTGAAACTCTATGAAGCTTATTACCTGTGTGCCTGAAAAATACCTAGCAGAGTTATTAAGCAATATCATAATTGATTGGTCTGTATGAAATTCAGATTGTATGTTTAAAGAAAAAATAGATGAAGACAGAAATGCAGAGCCAGGAAACAAAATTTTATCTTTTTTTGTGCATACCTAATTATTAAAGCTATAATAATAACTACATATTTGTTAGCAATTTTCCCCACTGGTACTTCTCAGAAGTTTCTGATGGCTTTTTCGTGGTTCTTTGTGATACTGATACAGAAACTATGAGGAGAAATAATATTCCATGATGACGTGAAATCACTTGGGTTTTCCTGGTGCTTAGAACTCCATCTAGGCAGCACTTGAAAGAGCTCTGGGACAGACAACCCCCTGCAATTCTACAGATTTTTGAAGACATATGGTAACCCACTTCTTTTCTTTCTCTTCCCAGACTTTCTCAAGTTTTGGCGGGATGCTCAGGAATGAGCATCATTCAAAGTTCATGGCACTTCCAACCTACAATTCAAATATTTTTTTGTTTATTGAATTTTAGCGGTCAGCATTACTGAGAGAAGCTTCAGAGCTCCTTTGAGTTGTCTTTGGATGCCTCCATTAGGATGACTGAATTGGCCAAGCTCAGCAGCCCTGCTGTTCAGAACTGCAGATATGGCATTATTTTCCAGATTCACTCCTGAAAGAGAGTTAGCATTCCTGAAGTCAAATAACACAAAGAGATCTTAATATAGCTAAACACACTAGCTTTTAAGGAAATGAAGGGATCACACCTGCTACAGGGAATAATTACAAATCTCGCTTACTCAAACTACTGCTTCTCTCCTCACTATTTTATATACCATCATTATTTTGTGGATCTTAAAAAGGGAAGCTACAAGTTTTGCAAGTGCACCATGAAAAGTGTATCATAAAATGCTATGTTTTTATGTAAGGCTACTGACTATTAAGTAGTGTTATCTTCCAAGGTACATTTAACTCATTTTGTGTCTTGAACTCATAGATTTGTTCATAAAACTGGTATTTTCCTAAGTTTCCAGTGGCTGCTTTCAACGAAGAAAGAAAATACAAGTTAAGTAACTTAGTACATTTTTGAGATGAATTTCTAATATAAATAATGTGTTTATACATTAAAAGGACAAGTAGTAGTTTACCATAATGGGTGGGTAGCATAAATGCCTAGCAAACCTAACATGGTTTATGCAAATTTTATTGGCTACAAAATTAAATAAAAATAATTTTACATTTATTAGACAAGTAACATGCTTGCGTTTGCACTGAGTTGTGAAATAATGATCTGTTACATTGTGTATTATCATCAGCTACCAAACACTGTCACCCTCCTCCAAACCTTATTACCATATTTCTAAGCACTCTCATTTATCTGCTAAAGAATAATTGCTCAGTTTTTTGTTTCATTTTCTTGCTAACAGTCTACCTTTAATCTACATGCCTTTGGAAATACAAGGCTTCTGCATTCTGCATACATCTCTGTAAGCATCTGTCTCCTTTACGTACATGCACGTTAAAAAGTGTCAGGTGGTTCTTAGGTGTGTCAAATTTGCAAGTGCCCAACTGCTGACATACTTCTGGAAGGTGATTACAAGGTTGTGCTTTCTTTAAAATTATTCTCCAGCTCAAGGAGGTCACTTCGCCTGAGGTCTGACTCCTCGTCTCCTTGTGGACACCAGATAACTTCCCTACTTTTCTAGCATTATTGCGTTATTAATAGTAAAATACTCAGCTTTATTTTTTTTTAATACAAATAAAATGTCTCAATTATAATTTTTCAGTTAGCTGAGTTGGATTTCTTTCTGGGAATTTCCTTGTCAAAATAAGAAATGCGATGCATAGTATAGTCTGCTGTTCATATTTACCCTGGAAATCTGAAGGAACTCTCCCGTCCATCAGTATGAAGCAGAATTATATTTATACTCTTACAAGTTGAAGAGATCCTATGAATACAGACAGATCTGTTCCTACCCTTGTTCCTCCCTTCCAAGCACCCTGTTCATAATGAATTATTAGTATGTCTCACTTTCTGGGTAAATGTTATTGCCGGCACTCGGTTCAGCTCAGTATTAAACACAGCTCTCTCAGATGCCTCATACTCTTTGTGTCCTCAGGGGTGAACTTCCACAAAGATCCGTCCCTCTCCTCTCCCTCTACTTTATTCCAGCTACATATTCTTCTAGATCTTGCAGGAGCTAAATTTATCTCAGACTTGTATCTTTCTATCCAATTTAGCTAAAATTGTCTAACAGCTTTAAAAATTATTGGAAGAAAGACTGACAGGGAAATACATACACACACACACAGAGTAAAAGGGATTATTTAGGAAGTCAGGTGACAAGTTAACTTATCTCAGCACCTATATTTGATTATAAAACATGCAGAGTGAAATTAAATGCTAAAATGTAGAATAATGCTTGAGTTACTATTGAAATTATATATGCTACCTTGATATTCTAAAATCTGATTCCTAACAGAAGTCAGTGATTCATCCTACATTTTTTGTAAGAAAATGAGAAGTTTGCATCATGTGACATTTCTGAACTGGCAGACCAACTTGTACTGAAGATCCATTTGGTGCCATTAAGGAATCAACTGTCTTGAAGTTGTTAGCTTCTGAAATTACCTTCTGTCAGTGCATACTTACTATTTATAATGTTTGGAAAGGAAGTAAAGTTTTGTTGCAACTGAGAGGAAATGTTGAGCTGCAGCTTGTTCATTTTTTGCCTTTTGGTTGCCGTGTACTTTGCTTTAGAACTCCCAGACAGCTTTGACCTTCCTTTTTGTTATGTTTGTTCCACTTTGCATATATTGTGACCATTAGCAGGAAGGGTGACACAGGGAAAGGTTGTGGCTTGTCTTTTAGGACCCTTCTCCAGGTACACATGCAACAAGAAGTTAAGTAGAGAGCAAAAATATTTATACATTTTTTTTAAGCAATGAAGAAATTACTTTCTGCTTCCAGGAGGAAGAATACACTAACAACCATAGGCTGTATGCTAGTCCTCTAAAAATAGGTTGACATAACTGTTACAAGAACAGTGTCTTTGCTCTAACATATCTACTGCTTAAAAATTCAAGGTGGGCCATATTTCACAAAGAGTGACTGACATCTTACTCTTAAGAATCCTAAAAGTCCACAGACCTTTATAGACAGAAAGGCCAGCAGTCATCCCATCTAATGGTAGCCATCTGCTCTTCCGGTGGCTTGTCTAAGAGCCTGGGGCCGCCTGTGATAAAAGGAAAAGACTACCTAAAGAAGTTAAAACAGCCAAAAAATGTTGAGCAGCAAGATGTAATGGGATGAGTTCTCTCTCTCTATCCACATGGTGATAGACAAAACATAAATGCCTGATGTAGACTGGCTTCATAGTCTTTTTACATTTAGCTAGCATTAAGTGACTTTAATCCAAGTCTGCAGCATTTTTCCACATCAAGGTGGTAGAAGTAAGTGCTAGTATTTTCTGGAAATTACAAGTCTACATTTTTTGACTCCAGATTCATGTAGCAGATGTGCTAAGCTTCTACAGTTATATAGCAACCGCAACACAGATATCATCAGAGCTATATTCAGAGACCATGAGCATGGATCATAACCAAGTACAACGAGTTTGTCTCAGAGGTAGAATTAACCTACTTTGCCATGAGAAATTGTTTCATATTTTCTTTTCTTAATATTTAAAGAGTGGCAAAATTTCTGACTCTATTACAGAGAGGATGAAAAGTTTCCAAAACAGCACATGAGATTGGATCCCAATCTGCTGCCCTTGTTGGCATATCTTCCCCATTTAACTGCACCTTTTCAGATATGTGATCATAGTTCAGCTGTGAAATTCTTGTTCTTAGTGATATAGTTACAAGAGTGGGTATGGTGAACTCATAACAGCTGGAGATGTGTGAGACAGAACAGCAGCGATGCAAGATCTACATTGGGATCAGTGGGATCAGTACCAGGCCAGTCATCTGGAAACACGATCTCATGTTTCATAAATATGTCTCGAAATCAGTCTTGCCATTGCCCCTTCATCTAACTAAACTATTCAGGGAGTTCATTATTGGGAATATTTGCCTATGGCTGTTTGCTGAGTACATGTGGCAAAATCTGCTCTTTAATTACTTTGCCACAAACACTTGTTCCAAAGAAAGGCCCACTGGTAGCTGTAAAAATATGTCATTACAGTTCAGTCCTCCATGCGTTCAGATGAAAACTGTGTAAATGCCAGCAAGAGAGTCAAGCAAATTGAAACAAAGCTCCATATCAAATTAATTCAGCTCTTGATTGTTTTTGAAGAAGAGGTTAAATGGCAAACTCCAAGACCTCACTATAGAAACCTGTAATAGACCCATGTGTTAGGAAGTAAATCACTATTACACATTTTAAAGTCTTAAATGTTAATTTTCTGAGTAAATAGTGTTATTAGAGCATCTTTTAATTTTCCCCTGCTTTTTGTATGAAACACAACAGTTGGAACAGTGGTGGAGATTTTCTCCCCCAACATGATCAAATTCTAACGGGGTTACCGTGCTTACAACTACCGACCCCACAAGAGTGTCATGGTAGCTCAGTTCCAGTGGCTGATATAGGAAGTTTTACTGGGCAGCAATTACTCTGGGTAAATGCTATGGACTTGTACTTAATATGGTGGATGAGTGTTTTTATAAGTAGAAAAAGGAAAACTCTGATTCCAGCCACAGTTACGCAGAAGCTGCTTGTGGTCTAGCTGGACAATCTCTAGACTCAAAGTATTAAAGAAGGCCTCGTATCTGTAAATTTTCTTATAAAAGCAGAAAAGTGAAAGTGAGGAGGAGCTTCTCAGGCTGTCAGCCCACAAATCAGTGTTAGATGAAGTAGAAATCCTGCTTATTCTGCGTATGTCTGATAATTTTAAATCTTGTTTTGGAATTTTACTCTCTAATTCTCTTACTCTATCTATAACTATCTTTTAAAAGAATTTATTTTCGTTATCCAATCCTGATGATTTTCTCTCACTTGCTTAGGAAGTGAAGTCACCATTACCTGTTCTAATAATTAAGTCTGGGTATCTGTTTGCATTCCCTCTGCTGGGCAGTGCCCTGGTTATCGCTGCACAAGAAGAAGGCTCAATACTACATTAGGCAAAAAATGATTTATGAACATATGTAAAAGCTAGTGACGTCGCCAAGAAAAAAAGTAGCAAATGTCAACCAAGCTTTGAAATGTTCTTTGCTCTGTTAGCTAAGGTTCTGGTAGAGTAGCTTAATGTACTACATCATGTACTACTTCCTTGTAACCAATGATTGCTAATTCCAGAGGCTCAGTCTACTGAAGATTAACCAAATGAACACTAAGCATGTTTACCAACACTGCTGAATGCTGTTGTATTACTGAATAAACACGATCAAGGGAAGGGTTGGAAGGGAGATGGGAATTTGGCTGCTGGTGATAATTTCCAGTTGTGAAGCAATTATTTACACAGCAAATTTTAGTATGAGAATAAGGGGTTGAGTAGCAAGTGCTGGATTTGCATAATAGTAATACAAATCACTTTAAATTTCCTCCCGGCATTTTCATGCACTTTTAAAATGAATCCTAATTATAAATGTTATACAAGTCCCACATAATGTGAATTTACTTGCATGCACATTTATGTTATCCTCATTTTTAAGTGTGTTGATGATTAACATTAGTAGCCAAGTTATTATGTTAACTGCATGAGTATACTACACCACACCATCTTTTAGAAATTAAATGTTGGACACACGAAATGTGCAGAGAACTCTAAAAATTCACCCCTAATCAAGGGTGCAAAAAAAAGAAGACTACAGTAAAATCAGCTGTGAGAGGGTCTTTTTAATTTTTTTTCCTTAGAGCACAGGTGATATAAGTCTTTCCTCAGAGCAACAGGACCTAGAAAACGTAAACAACTGTATTTTGCTCTGTTTCAGGTCCATCTTTAAAACCCACTTCAATGTGATTCATATTATTCAAAGTCAGTATGGCATGCCTTAACTCTGATGGCTAAACAACATCTCTTTTTCTTACATACAGATTCAGGAAGGACAAAAAACCAAAACAATCAGTTTCATATTCGCCTGAGTACGGAAATTCAGCAAACTAAATGAAAACAAGAGAACACAAACTTTATAAATTACCAAGTAGCTTCTCAGCTACACAGAAGCTAATCTAACATGTTCTAAGCTTTTCTGTGCTCCCTATGAACTGTTCCACAGGCTACGAAATGCCCACAGACTAATGGTGCCCACCTCCTGCCACTCACAACTCAGCTACATCTGGGCCTGTGCTCATACATAGAACATGGAACAGAAATAGATTCATTCTCCTCACGTTATGAAAAGATCCAACTTTTCTGATACTGGTAATAATTAGTAATGTTATTTTGAGTTTATTGTACTGATTGGTTTGACTTCCATTCCTTCTACACCCACATTTATGGTAAAATTTTGAAATTGCCAAAAGGTTTCTCAGTCTGCTCTTTATTCCACAATCACCTGTGTGACCTGTAAAAAGATTTATACAAGATGAGCACTCAACAGCCAGAGTCTACCTTAGACTATAAATGCCTTTTATGTTTTCCATTTTAACAATATAGGGTAAAAGTCAGTATAGAACTCTATTCTTACATATAACATAACTTAACTACATCCTATCTTCTAAATCTCAGTTTTTTTAACTGAGAAACAGACTACTAGAATGAATTAATGTAAATTTGGCTTCAGGTCTACAGTTGCTCTGAGGTTTAAAAAGATACAGTCCTTCAAAATAAAATTGTTCATCACTTTTTTAAAGCTCAAATTTTAACTGAACATTATCCTGAGAGAGTAGTAAAATTTTATTTTCAAAACTGAAAACACTGAGATAGACAGGATCATGTTCAGTAGTTTAAAACATGAAGCATACTAATTATTTCCCCCTCTACAAAAATGCTACAGCTGTCAAAAGATAAAAGTTAATTAAAATGAAGACATCAATGCTTGCAGCTAAAACTGTACATATTCCAAGGATTAAATATAATATTTAAAATACCTAAATTTAAACAACTTTTTTTAAAAAGCAAAAAAACCACCCCATTTATTTTTGGTACTGTAAATAGAAGGAAGGCTTTTCAAAGTAGACAGTTAAAGAAAATGCACAGAAATACACTTTCTTACATGAATTTGTAGGCTACAACATTCCATTTTTCAGGCATTGTATGACAAATTTGAATGACATTAAATCTCTTCAAGCAGGGATATGGTTGTCCTCAGTAAGACCATTCTCCAAACTGAGTCACTGTTGCCATCTGGAAGTCAGTCAATTGAATTAAGATGTTTATATCTCATGTGAAGACTAAAAATAGTGTGGTAAAATTGGTAAAAGTAATCTGAGGTCTGTGAATGTGAGAACATGGATTCCGTCCATATGAAATCAGTGAAAACAGTGGATTCTACCATGCAGAATTTACTGAACTGCTGTACAAAATATATAATTTGGTATTAACAGGATTTGTCTTTAATTAAAATGTCTGATTGTTTGTTCTTCTTTTGTGTTTTACAAGAATACCTTCTGTATATCCCGACCTAAACTCCTGAAATCTCTTAATTAATGTTAATAGACTTTCAGTCCATCCAGTACAGCCTTCGCTATGAGAAGATTTCCTCAAGGAGAAATCATCCCTTCAAAAATTTCCTTTTTCTGAGGTCAGGGAAAAAGAAAAAAACCACAACTGTATCTATATGCATGCAGATAACACAGAAAAAAGTTGCGGAGAGTCTACCAGCATCTGTCAAACAAGAAGAAAAGTTTCCTACAGTTTATAGCATTGAAATTTCCTTGATAAATCCAATGATTCAGTGTCTTAGTCAGGCAACAGCCTCAGAAAAAATACATTAGCACATGGTTAGTATTGCACTCACATAGCCAGCTGCCTAATCCAATTACCCTAATTTAAAAGAAGAAGAATTTATGTTTTCTAGTGAATACCATGTAGAAATTGTGCCTACATTGTGTCTTCTAATAATTTACACAAAAGGTTTGGACAATCGAGTGGAATAAATCCTATGAGACTACAAAACAGGGTTTTATATTCTCACAGATTTTTAAAAAACATTTTCTTAAGAAGTAGTGTGGTTTTATAAATGGTTGATCTTCAGGTCAAACTTTGAGACTTGTTTCTTTAAAGACAAAGCTAGCAACAATTCCTGAGGCTCTAGATTGACAAAACTTTCAAAGCTCTTCCAAGCTACGGAGGGAGGATGAAGTCACTGCTGCTCTCCAGGACCCCGATTGTTGCAGAGATCTCAGGCTCTGGGACCCTGGACCGTTTAGGGTCCCTCACCATAGGTGGGCTCCAGCACCGCCATCACTCTGAGTGCCTGTGACCCTCTTTGTGTGAGTGGGACCTGGAAGCCTTTCTGACACAGCCCTGCAGAAGCAGCAGTATTCCAGACAGATGTAATTTTCTTTTGTTTTTTTCTTAAATTAACGTTTTTGTATGGCTAACTAAATTTATTAACTCAGCTATTTCATTGTTCAGTAAATAAGAGTTCATTAAAAACACATTATTGGATGTTTAACAACAACATAATAAAGAGTATTAAAAGGTTAAGTTAATGATCAGATTTGTGCTAATATGATGGTATGAGAAAGCTCGTTAATATTATTTATTTCAGATTGTCTCAGTAAAAGTTATTATTATTCATTGAACATTACTAATATGTTTTAATGATCTCATCTTTTATTTATGCAGTGAACAATGAAAACTGATGATGCACAAGCACTTGTTCAAGATTTTACAGCGTTTTATAGATTATATTTGCACACAAGGGCAATTAACACATCAGCACATGAGAGATTTTATTGATAACACAAAGACTATCTCAGGAAATTACCCTTGACCAATGCAAAACTTTGGAGCAGATAAAGACATAATCTGGAGTCTACTGAAATCGTACCTGGAGGTGCTGCTGACACTGAGGTTTGGAGCCGAGCACTTATGGTAAGTGTTGTCACAAAAAGGTAGAGACCAAACCCTGATATGCGGAGGTATAATGCAGAGTTTCTCTAAGCAGAAGCAGTGCCATGAATTGACAACTTGCTTAAGTGGGCTACTTTAAACAACTTTAAATATCTAATTTTGGGAATGAATCAGTTTCCCATGAAGTTCCCATTTTTCAGTTTTGGGAGAATTGGAATTTTCCCTCAATTTGGTAGGCAATTTAATGGTTTTCGCTCCGTGTAACATCCAAACAGTTCTGACTGAATTCTCCAGCCTCTTTGTACTACTACTTTAACTAACTTCATCAACATTATATATTCATTACGGGTTATATGGAGTCAAGAGCCTACTGATTCATTAGTCTCAGCAGAAGACAGAAGTAAATGGTTTAGTCATCCAAAGCCCAAATGCTGCCTTGTGTAGTTCGGTCTCTCATGGTTAGAGAAATATTGGAAAATTGGAGTATTTTACATGTTAATGATTGTTTCCTACAAAGCTATTTGTACGTGTGCTAAAGAGGGAGATGGAAGCAAGCATACTGGTGAATACGGATTACGCTTACTGGAAAGACTGTTCCATCTTCTGATTAGCTACCAAAGTAACTACACGCTCCGTTACTGCACGCAGAGAGGTGACATAGTACAGTGTGTTCCATAAGTCATGGTTAATTTCCATCAACTCCAAAACTACTTTATAAGTTACAGGGGTGAGTTAAGTTTCCGGCTGTCACAAAGTCTTACATAATTTCCTACAAGACACCTGCATAGTCGCTCATAAGAAATGTGTTGTAACAAGCAATAACCTCAGCAAAAAATAATATTGGAAAGATTGTAACAATAGGCCAAACTGTAATGCAAATTAAATGCAGTACAGAGAAGTCTTTCAATAAAAAGAGCAGAATGAGGAAGATTCGCTACAACTGAGCTCTGAAAGTTGCTACTTTAAGAAAAGCTTGGGATTAAGCACAAGAGCATAATCCAGAAATCTGATTTCAAACTCCAACAGAGTTTTTATTGTCACAGAGGAAAGAGAAGTTTGCTTGTTTTAGAAAGAAATAAGACTTTTTTGTCCATAAATACCTATATTTTCAGGTCGGTGTTTCATTGCCTCACAGAAGACTTCTGGATGCAGGCACAGAGGATTCTGCCTCTCAGGGCTTGCTTTACACGTACTAGTTTATTCATAGGGAGTGAATCAACGCTTAAAGTATTTGACTTCTGCATTGAAGGACACTTACAGGTTTTGTTTTGGTTTTAAATAACCTTTATATGGTTTCAAAATGACCATGAACTTGACACTTGTGTTTGTCAAACTTGTGGGATAAAGTCATGTCAACAACACTGAGCAGCCTGCCGCAGTGGCTATGACAACAGAGTAGTGCTGTGCAGTTTTCAAGAAGCAGTCTTTTGCATAAGGAAGCACACAGTTGACAATACCAGAACTGGCTGCCTGAAGAATGCCACTTAAAGAAATATTGGCATGACAGAGGCAAGGCTGCAGTCATGCCACATTAGTATTGTTCCACAAGGCAGGGACAATGGACTGTAGTATACATATTTTGTCAGGACTCTTCAGAGAGCACACTGCATTCACCATAAAAACATCCAGAGAAACTAGTATGGAGGTTGGCCAAATCCATAGAGAATAGTTCCACTTTTAACTGTAATGAAACTTAATTGATCTTTTAAAACTCCTTACAGAAAAGTGATGGCCAGCAGGAAGAAATTAGTTATTTCACTATAGTCCCTTGGAATGTGGATTTATAAATGGGGGCTGTGGAAGAATCAGACATGTGAATTTCCAGGGCTTAAAATGCAGGAGGGACAGAGAAATTAATGGTTTGCACTCTGTTTCTTTCGAATAAGTATACAGACTGAGTGGTAAATCCACTTTAAATGAAACTGTCTCTATAACAAAACAGAAAAAGGCATTATCCTTGCCCTGAAGTTTCCGAGACCTCCAATTTCTTTATTCCCAGGGCACTGTAAAGAGGTGTGAAGTTTAGGTAGCTGCAGAAATTTACAGCAATCTAGCCCAATCCCTTGGCAGCACCCAGGACTCTTGTATTAAGCTAGCATCTGCAGAAAAGCTTTTCCAGCACACGAATAACTCATTCCCTTCATTTTCTGAACTCAGCAACTGCTTCCATGGGGTATGCTTCTATTATCTGATGATGCTACAATAAGACTATGTCCTTGACAATGTTTGCTTTAGTCTTTATTAGTCTTGCATAAAGACAGGTTATATTTATTTCTCTGACTGAAATTGGCACATCCTGTTTATATAAAACAGAGACAGGACCAACCTGGGTCAACTCACTTCACTCACTATCTGAAAAAGACAGTTGGACTTCAGTTCATTGTAGGGACAGAATTTTTCCCTTTACAAATATTGCTTACGGTACCCTTCAAATTGCCTTTACTTTTATACCTCACTTTTGTCTATTTGGAAAACCACTTAATTCAGATTCCCACATTACTGTTAATTAGCATTGAATTAATTATCACTTAGGTATATATTTGAAGTTATGGGGTACGTATATAAATTTCTGAACCAGGTCCAACATGGCTATTTTGTGCCAAACAATATATAAATATATATATGTAAACTATATAAAACTATAAAGATTGAATGAAGGAGCTAATTTTAAAGACTTCAATAAAAAATTATTTTAAATGTACCATTAAGTAAACTTCAGCAAAATTATATCATGCAGGTTAACTTTGTTGGTGTCTGTTCAGGAAACTCCCACTAACTAAAAAGGATGCCTCTGCTTCCCTTTCTCCCCCTCCTTTTATGGTACTTTCAACACAGGCAGAGGAGGAGTCATTAAGTGAGTGTTAATAAATTTCTCCTTTATTAAAATATTTTCAAACCAGAAACTGTGTTCCCTGTTTATTGTTGCAGTAATTGTGTTTACTCACTTGTTTACTCAGCAATAGCTAAGGTGCTTATTAGAATTGCTTCAATAGACAGCAGAATGTGAGCAGCAGCAAAGAAGACAGTGGAGAGCTTACCAAGTTAGTTTTCTAATTACACCCAAACTATTAAACAGGAACAGCTGGTTTCTGCCATGTATTTTGATTTACAGATGCAAACACCATGTGGCTCAGGACTTCTGCCCTCAATAGTGAGCACTCTTCCTCTGGTTCGTGTCCTTTCTTTACTGCGCATGCAGCAGCTGCAATACCCAGGCATTCACACAGCTTAATTACTACTACCTCAGTCTTCTACTGTCATTCTGGAGGTTAGATGTGAACCAAAGAGGTGATTACTCAATGGAAGGAAAAGACTGCGGAATAAATAGAGAAATTTTTTGGCGATTTTTCAGACTCTAGGAAAAAAATAAAAATATAACTGTCAGTCTTTTTTTAGGTATTTTATATATTTTAGAGAGTTATTGCTGATAGCGTATTGAGTGTATTTTCTCTATAAAATTAGCCCTGAAAGCAAGCATCAAGTTGCCCAGCTGGGTGCTAAATGAATGTTGCTTTAGGTGTGTGCCTGCAGATTCATCTATACAAAACACGCAGTATCTGTCGTGGGGTTTTTTTAATGCTGCATTAGTACTGAGATCTGTGAGGTAGGCCACAGTGTGAATAAAAACCATAGCATTTGTCCTACAAGTCCTTCCCTAAAAACAAACAATGAACTTCATGTAGATGAGACTCAGATGGGAAAAGATTACATGATCAGGCTCAATTTTCACAGCATTTTAGTCTGAAGAATTATATTTTCAAATGAGGAAATACCAGTTAGTTCAGCATCCAAAAGCACACTGCAATTGAAGTCCAACACTCATCTGCGTGTCCTTAAAATTAATACAGTATATGCAAGGTATTTTTTTGCATTAAAGAGCATTTTAAAAACTATTCGGTATAAAGGTCTCATAAAAATAGACCAAATACAGCCAATTATATGGTTAACTGTTTCTCTGGATCAGTTCTGGGTTGACAATTTTGTCAGACTAATTTAATCTACAAATCTACAACTGTAATTCTCTAGAAGCCTCTACATAAAATTCCTTGTAGAGTTAACACCGGCATTTTCCAAATAAGAAACCTCATTTAGGGAGGACCTTTACTATCCAGTAGAGCATTAGGAACAGAGAGCAACAGTATCTTTGAAAAGCTGCTCCATATTTCCAATGATTGTTTTATATTTATAGTACACATAGATGATGAAGACATGTATTATTGATGAAGGGTAGGCAAATATTTTCTGTATAATTCTGAGCACAGTATTTCAGCAGCCTTTGAATTTTGCCATCCTCCCCATGCGTGCTGGTGTGGAATCCAATGTGTGATGGTGATAAAGGCTTGAACAATATCTCAAAAATTCCTACATGCTTGAGGGTGCTTAATGTGCTGTGTATTACTTGGAAAGTATTAAATAGAAATCCTTCTGACCTATATGTTACTATGGAAGATCACATTTTCTGCAAGCAGATTGACAAGAATGCAGAATGTGTGTTCTTCACACTAACCTTTTATGGAGTCTTTCTAAAAATATAATTAGCTAAAAGGACAAGTTAGAAATAGTGTTAATATTAATTGTAGCAGAAGGAATTTCGAGGGGAAGTAGAAAGGCTAATTTCAATTTCTTTTAATAAATCTATTTAAAAATAGAGCTGTACCAGCTGCAAGTTATTCCCAGCCAACTTGTATTCACTGAAATTGAAAAAATACTGTCAAGCTCCTGGGTAGCCAACTACTTGCTCACAAATCCAGAAGCAGCAGTACAGGCCTTCTGAACTTGTGACGAATTGCACACAAACCCTTCTCCTAGAACATGATGGCTGTGTTAAACTGTGTCAAATCTTAAAGAGATTTATTCTGAGAATTTATAGCACTTGTCACTGCAGGTGATATTGCCAAAGCTGTGCAGAATATCGGCAATTTGCCTGCTCTGTAGTCATATCTGTGCACAGAAAATATGGCTGCTACCCAAAACAGGTCTAGCTGTTATAAATAATTCTAGCTGCTATAAATAAAGTGCTGATTTCCTTTAAAAACCTGGAACCTGATCTGGCAAGGTACTGAACCCTTCAAATTCTTCAGATTTGTGGAGTGTTTGAAGATGCTTGTTTCATTAGCTAGCTGCTTTTACTAGATTAATTGATGTATTACTGTTTTGGGGGAAAATCCTCTCTTGCTTTCTAAATTTCCACACATACACATATCAGAGGTAGCCGCCTTATCCGAGGGAAGTCTTTCCAGCTGGAGTATTTATACTGTTTCATTTTTTAGAGTGATTCACGGCATCCATTCAGACTCAGTTTCCTTCTTCTGAAGTTTATCTAACTCTAAGATATTCAGGAGTTAGTTTTGACATTTCTCCCACTAAATCATAGACTGCTGCACAGCTTTGAAGAGACAAATGCCATTTTAGCAGATCAGGTGCCATCTCCAGTAGCTGACTACTAGCCCACTAACTTGACTCAATGTCGTTCAACTTCCCCCACATGGTGACTCAGTTCGTGCATTGCAGTGTGAAGCACCTCTAGTCACTGAACCTTGTATTTTACATCTGCTCGTAAATTGATTAAAAAATACCTCAAATAGACTCATTCAATGGATTAATGCATGCAGGTCATTACTGGCTGTTAACCGAGATTTGAACTGATGGAAACTCATTGCTTTGGGATTATATTAGCTTGTGCTAAGGGATCCTCACAACTTCTAATGGAAAATGCAACAGCACCACCATCTCCTCATCTCCAAAGTGTACTTTGAACCTCTTTATAGTTTTTTGAAGGCTTTGTAGCCAAAATACTGTTTCTAGTCTAAACCTAGTTCCTTAAATTCTAGCATTTGGCATTTCCAGAGATTGTTGCTTATTACTTTACCAATTTCAGGCTTTAATCATAGGTAAACCACATTCATTGTAGTCTGGTTACGCTGCAAAGAGATACAAGTCTTTTCTTCAGGAAGATAAGATGTTAATGTCAGTTTCTGTGTACAACAAAATGTAAATTTCCCATTTTCTCTGTTTATATACATGATTCAACGAAGTAGGGAGTCTTCACAGCAATACCAGTGATTTTATTATTACTAAGAGCTCTCATTTGAGTATTGCTCACAGTATTTCAAAGGTTATGCACTGTTTTCTGTACAGCTCATAGAATTGTTTGTTACCTGATATTGCTGCCTTAAAATCCAGCTGTAATTTATTATCAACTTTTTAATATTTCTTATCTAGGGTTACTAAAAGTACGCTTCCTAAATAGAGAGACAGCTAAAGAGGTGGGCAAAATGAAGGCTGGTATCGTAGTACTATGTGTGTCAGCCTCAGTTGGTATAATAGGTACCGCTTTTATGTAATAGCTTTTCTTATGCATACTTGCAGTTCAGTACTGGTTGAAACTGAATTAACTTATTTAAAAATTATCTCATTACATCCACAATAGCGGGGGGGAGGGGGAGTCAGAATATATGTAAAGACACACACACTCTTTGCTATATTTTTCCTTTATATGTTTAGGTTTCTTATATTTTAATTTTTTTAGTAATTCAAAAGGAGAGTAGAATAACTAAGAATTAAATTTTGAAGTAATCCAAAATCCCTATCCAGTTAAATTATTCTGACTTCAAAATGGCACATGGGAATTTCAAGCTGACACTAATTACTATGGACACACAGCTTTCTTCTAACTTTACAATCATATCCTTATTACAGCATCAGAAGATGAGCAAAGAAAGAAGCCTTTTCTTCCTGCAAAAGCCAGAACATCATAAATGTTCTGATAATAAGGTTGTTCTTTCCTAACATAGAAAATGTAAACACAGTGATTGCTTAATTCTTGTCAAAGAAAAAGCAATGACAAGTGCTTAGAGCTAACCTAGTATTTACACAATTTCGTTTAAAGGGCAGATTTTTTTTTTAATAATTCCATTAAACTAACATTCACTTGGAGGTGGAATACATTGAGCAATTGTAGAAAAGGGTTTAGCCACTAGGCTAAAACTGTAAAAAGTACTCACATCTAGTACCACATGCTACGGTATTCAGCAAGGCTGTATGTGGATCCTGAATCATTAAATGACCATGTAGAAAATAATTTTTGTAACTGGAAAGAACAATAATTGCTTATTTCTTTTATTTGTTTATATACAAAAAATATATTAAAATATACATTTTTCATATATATAAAAATAAGAATTCATTCCTTTCCTCAGTAGATATGAAAAAAACTATAATCAACAATCTGGACCTACTGCTTGTGTCTTCTCTACTGACAGCAACAACCTAATCGTTCTGCGTGTAGGGAAACAAATCAGCCTCACTGACTGCACTACTATGAGGCTATCGGCAAAAGAGTCATGGAAGTGTGGGAGAGAGAATGGATTGAAGGTAAAAAGAGTTCTCCTTATGTTTTCTTGGCTATCTCCCCAGTGAATAGCACCACCACTTTAGAGTCTGCTAGGTCTTCCCTTCGAAGCTGCACAGTACAGGCGTTCTTGCAGTAATAACATGTTCTATGATACATAACCTTTCATTAGCCTTACTTAGATATTTTTGTCCTTATTATCCTTAAAGAACGGCTCTTCAAATGGCCAGAATGTATTAGTTAGTTGGAATTTATTATCACAATTATTTTACGTTAATGTAGCCTGGATGATTCTTCTTTCCACTTTTTATTCTTGAAATGCCTACTTTGCGGCTAATGGGGGAAATTAAGCTGACTATGAGTGTCTTCTGGGCCATAAACTAATTTCTCATAAGACAAATAACATTTCACAACAGAATGAATTTAAGATTTCATTAGAACATTAGCTCTTTTTACCTGTTAGAAAAGTCTTTTTGGAAGGTTAGCCAAAAGTAAAACACAGTTGTGCAATCATGTCCGTAAAAAAACGTATGTTGCTTAAGAACGGGTTTCACCTCTCCTCACTCTGGCTTCTAAAATTCAGGCATCTGGCAAAACTAGTCAATGCTTTTTACTTCTGTGGAAAGAAAATAAGTACTCCCAGAATGTGATTCCTCCCGTGTTACAGAAGACGTTTAAAATAGTTGGAAGTAATAGTCCACAAAGAGCAACATCTCCCTCCACCATCTAGAAAAAGTCCTAATTACTAGAGTAGGCACTACACTTTTAAATCATTAAAGTAGGCAAAAAGATTCTCATCTACTTTGTCAATAGGACTAAATTAAAACCACCGCATAACCTTACAAAAAAATGAGTTTTATATATGCCAATAGTGTACATAGACAATTTGACAATCAAAGAAGTCAGCTTTGAATCCATTTTAGTTTAGTTATGCGAAAGGCACAGTGTAATTTCTGTTGCCTAACTTGGCAAATATTTGAGTGTTTTCAGTCCTGTCTGTGAAAACTTTAGAGTATTCTGATATAGTATCTACAAAAAAGAGAAAGAAAATATTTCATGGAATCCTGCAACTACTGTGATGGCTCTTTCTCTGATGCCTTTGCCCTAAACTTCAGTCTGCAATGGACTGAACCAATCCACAATATTATTTAAAGAGCAATTTTCTGCACAGCTCAAGAAGAGACTAAATCATAAATAAAACACCTAATAAACTGAGATGAAAACAAAGCAGCAGCTGGTATGCACGTCATTAAAAATTGCTCATAGAAAGTCTGCATTCCATTAAAAAAAGCCAGATGTCATACAGAACCTTGCTCCAGAAAATCTGAGAGTTACAGAGATTGGTAATTGAAACTGCGCATTTAAAAAAATAATAAAAAAAATCTATACTGCCACTAAGACAATATTAAAAAAATATGCATATAAGCTTACAAAGAAATTTATGACACAACTTCAGTGCTGAGAAATATGGGAATTGTCATATTGCATGCTGGCCAGCAGTCTGTGCAGCCCATTATGCTTTCTCTAACAGAAGAGTCACTACATGATTCAGAAAATTCTGTAGAACACCAGAGTAATTTCTGGGCCAGTCTCATCACTAATTTGACTCATGAGTTCTGTCTATCTATCATAAGCTCTTTTCACTTTCTAAACACTTAACTACTGATTTTCTCCTCTGTATACACATTGACTCCTCTCTTAAAACTGTCTAAATCTTGCTCTTGGTATTTCGTGTGACAAAGAATGTTCATTGTTATAGAAAACTCAGTGTATTGGCTTCAACTTGTTTTCTTTCCATTTTCAGTATTTCTTTTTTGATGCACTACATAGAAAAGTGAACATAAGTTCCTAGACTAGCTTATCTGTACTAGTAAGTATCTTACATCTCTTCAGACTGCCTTCTTATACATCTCTAATCTGTACAGTTCTAATTTTTTCCAACTTCCTTTCTTTTTTCTGTCTTCCTTTACTTCTGTTAATTTGTTAATCTTTTGACTTGTATCTTTTATTCGTATCTGATCACAGATTCAGGATGATACATAACACACAAAAGAAGAAAGTGCAGGGTGGGACTAAAGCAGATTCATACTCTGCGTTATTAATAATTCTGTATTCTTTTTAATTTTATTACAGTTTCCTCTTTTTTCCTGTCCCTAAAACATTGTTGCCCTTTGAGAGGTACTGCGCATTAAAAATGTTTCACAAAAAGAGAGTATTAGTGGCGATGACTACACTGATCAGGATTCACTAGTTTGAAGAGAAGATGTGCAAGGCAAAATCTGATTATGACATGATAAATGCAATTATAGAATAACGCCAATCAAATGTGATTAGCTGTAGACATATCAGGAAGCAAACTTAAGGCAGGCACAATAAAACAGTGATATGTAACTCTGTGTGAAACTTGCTATAACAGTACATCATTGAGACAAGTGGTTTAGCACAGGTCAAAGAAAAGATGAGACACTTTGCAGCTAGCATTTCCTAGTAAAACACAGAACTATTAAATGCTTTACTTTTGGGGTTAGGTCATAAAGTGAATTTTTGCCTCAGGTCAGGAAGTGTTATTTGTCTCAAATAATAACCCTGTACAGTTCAAGACTTTATAAAGGCTTTACATTTTTTCTGAGGCATTTACCACTGCTGGACATCAGAACACTGGACTCCACTGACAGTTGCTCTAATATAATTGTGTCTATAGCATGATTTGTACATCAGATCTGCTATTACATAATTCTCTGTTACAGGGAGATAATCCATTATAGCCATCCGTACACAGTTCCTGAACGTGCTTTGCATCTTACTGCCTAATCTTATCAATATTTATTTTCTTGTAATATGCACAGTATGTATATTGTAATCAGTAGTACCTTGAGGTTTTTTTTTTCCTTCATTCCTTTAGTCATAACTTCTATTTAATTTTCAAAAGTCTTAAATTCTTCAAAGCTGCTCTGTTTTTCTCTAGAAACTACAAATGTCCAACCCCGGTATAGGTGCATTTTTTTAACAGTTCCTTTAAGTATCTTAGCAGGTTACATCTCTTGTAGCTCGTTAGATTATAAAATGGTGTGATCTAAGGAGACATCTTCACAATGGATGCCACCAGGTAATTGCTAAAAGTTTAGAAAATGTACAAAGCTTTTTAAGAATTACTATCCCTTACTTGTACTGTTCCTTAAGCAAGTAACTACACCAATCAGTTCCTGTTCTTTTAAAAATAACCTTTGTTCTTATTGCTTTGCCCCAAAAGCAGGGAGAAAATATACAGAGAAATTTGGAAATAGCAGTGGAACATTGTACTTGTTTGCCTGTTGCAAACAAGGCCCCTGAGATAAGGTATGCAAACTTGAAAACACAAGGAAAAATAGTCAAAGTTTCCAAATTGTTTTTCTGTAATTAATCTTGCTAAAATTTGTATTACTCTACCACTAGATCTCTTAAGACTTTCAACTACATTAAAAGATAATTTTATTCCAGCATATCTGTAAGGACTTGCAGTGTCTAAGGTATTCTTGAACAGAAACGTTCTCACAGTTACTGTTAAAAAATGCATTTGTATGGACACTGCTTCTGCACAGTCATATGTTTCCTGTTTAAACAGCAGAGAAGCCACCAAATACCATACAGAAATGGAATACCATATTGGCAAGCCAAGTACTACCCCAATACAGAGATAATATCTTCTTCATATAATTCTTTGCACGTTATTCCAATGGATGTCAAAATATTTACAGAGGTGGAATTCAAACGCATCTATTAGTACTAACATTCAGCTTCCTCTTCAAGTGTGATACAAAAGGTTTGGAGATGAAGTAGGGAGAGTTCATTTCAAAAAAAAGGAAGAGCTAGTAACATGCTAAAAGTAAACAGTTCCTGAAAATTCCTAAATTAGTGCCAGAGGAATTCTTTAGAAAGTGAGATTCTGCTATCTGAGTACTGAATTTGAATATGCTTTTGTTTGTTGTTATTTCTGAAAATGACATATTAACACAAATATCCATGAACACTGAAAGCATATGGAAAAATTTATATACCTACTGTGTCACCCTAAAAGCATGATTTCAATGAAGCCAAAACCTATGACGATACCAAGGTGCAGCAGCTGGAAGAGCAGCAAGGGAGGACAAAATATCTTCTCTGCCGCTGTGTCCCCTCATCCCTCTTTTCCAACGCTACACTTCACTACACTACACTACATTCCGCTGAGAGACTCTGGAGATAGTGGATGAATTTTATCCTACAACTTTCGGAAATTTTTAGGTAGCAGGCACTCTTTGGTGAGGTGACTCACAGGAAGCACACAATGGGCTGAACATCACTCCCAGCAGTCTCTTGTAGGCTCAGCCTCCCCATCCCAAGTCCCTAAGAGGCCTCAGGTGGTGTCTGGTTTAGTGTCTAATATGCACAAGAAATCAGACTCTAAGGATAATAACAAATATTCGAAAATAGAGTACTAATAAAAGGAGCAAAATGGATCTGTGTGTTTCTCATGGTAAAGCTGCTAGATAGCTTACTCTAAAAAATGCAACAGGCGTTGATCAGATTTTTCTTGGGAGTGCTATATTTCAAAACAAAGCTTAAACAGATAGTATTGTACAGGATATTATATATAGTTTTGTGTATTTCTGCGAGCTTTTCTCAGACTCCCTCATGCACGCAGTATTCTATGCAATTTTTGCAACTCAAGTAAATTGCACCATGTGATTCAAGCTTTTGAAAGAAGTTCATTTAGGTGTTTATTCTGAAGCAAGATCACGTAGCTAGATTATTTGTATACTTCTTTGCAGTCTACATCGTATGATATTGTTTTCATAACTGCATCTTCAGAAACTATCCAAATAACTGCTCAGAGTATAAATCGATCTTTAGTACATTCACACTGGGGCAACTGCATTGTATTGGGGTGTGTGTGTTCTGAATGTTATTTCTTTCATATTTGGGAATGCTTTTATAAACAATTCTTTGCTTTTTCTGTGTTTTACCCCAACAGAGAGTTGCTGGGTGTCACCAACCAGCTAGCCACTTAAGGCAAACTTTTGGTCTCTCACTAGTTGATTCTTAATAGGTGGGCATGGAAATCCCTTCTATGTGAGAAAATAGCTACTCTGACTTATTGCAGCAGTTCAAAATAGAAATAGAGTGACATATTATATCACCAGTCCCGTGGTGACTATTATCAATGGCTACCACACACGCCAAATTAACTCCAGAGACAATACGAATAAGCACAGATACAGCTACATGAGATTTGATGAGGTCTTACATTTTGTTATTGAGGACACTATGTTCTTCTGTAGTCATTTGTTTCCTAGTGTTGTTCCCTGGTGATGTTAGGTCAGAAACTTCTTTGTTTTGTTCATGCTAGCTGAATACATAATTTTTCACCTTCTGTAAATTCCTAGGTCTTTAGCATAATTCATTCCTTTTGTCCAGTTACAGGTTTCACTGCCTTTGCCTCAGACAGACAACCTTCATACCACCTTCCATCCTACTTGCTGTGGTCTTCAAATTGCCTCCGTGTAGTTTATGCTGAACTGACACTGAGCTAGAAAGCATCAACCGCATTTGATCTTTGTTACAGTACCCATTTTTTTCTCAGTTTCTCAGCTGCTAAAATGTATTACTGGGTTGTTCTTTGGGCCCGTACCATTATCTGAATAATGGTGCTTTCCGTTAAGTATGTAAAGCTTATCTGTAACTTACTATGATAACATCACGGAAGTTCACTTCCAGAGAGAAAATCAAAGCTTTGATAGATGGAATATTGTACCAGATATTCAAGGCAAGAATAGGACCAGTGAAAACAGCTCCCTTGGCCTCTTTCCATGGCCTTTTGCCACAGATAGATATAGATGCCCATCATGCATTTCCTGAAGTTCTATATTTGTATTTTAACTCTAGATGCAAATCTGAATATATTCATCCTACCCCTTCACATGCAACTCTAAAGCTGACAATCCCTGTGTTTCATCCCTCACTTCCTTCTCAATGTCTCAGCTGAGAAGAGACAAAGTTGTAATTTGTTTTGATCAATCGATATTTTATTTATTCCTTTTCTAAATATTAATAGATATAACTATTTTTAAAGTTTACATTTTTAAGAAAGAGAGCAAAAACATAGCATTCATTAGACAATAGATGTTATCTTCCCTTTTCACTGCCTACAGATAGACAGCAAAACATTAACACTGATAGATGTGTAATAAGGAATGAATCATCCTAGCTCACTTTCAATCATTTATCTTCTTATCTAAATTTGTGTTTTAACTGTCAGAGCCTCTGTATTGTCAGCATCTCTCATTATCTCAGCTGTCCATAGGGGCAGAATGATGTACTTCAGTCCTGTTCCTAATGGGATTTGTTCCAGGTTTCATTCATTTCACTATTAATTGGACACGATTCTACACATCTTTTCCTATGACCTAGTAGGCCAGACTGAAAGAAAGGATCCAAAAGCTCATATGAATATTTTCTTTGGTTTTTTTTACCCTCACATCTACTGCATGCTAATCAATGGCGTGACCCAAAGCGTGAAAGAATCAAGCAAAGAGATAGACTTAGCCCAGAAATACCACTGATCTTTTATCTGTCTCCCTCTCTGCAGAAAGTAGTCAATTAGATGGTTAGAATATTTTTCCTCCTTCTGATCTTTTAACTGGATTATCAATGTCCTCCTTTGATTTTCTCAATGGCTTATTTTAAGAGGAAGGGATAATATGAGTTCTAATGCTGCTGTATCCTTTGAAACAGAATTTTAAAAGCTGTGATGTAAAAGGAGGGAAAGAAGGAATCAATTGACTGAAGAAGCAGCCAGAGGAGTGGGTTGGTCTCAAGACAAGCAGCATAGAGAAAATCAAATAGTTCTACACAATCTTAGTTCACCTGATGAGACAAGAAGTTAGAAGATGCTGATTTGGACAGAAAGGGGCTGGAAATTAGTTGAAGATCAGAAGAATAAAAACTGAAAAGCAGACAGGAGAAAAAAGATGAGAATGGAAAAAAATATAAACGTCATGAAACCAGTAAAAAATAAAGTGAACCACTTTTCAGTGTGTATATCTATTGTGTATTGTATTGTGTATCTGCACTTAGTTCATTGACAAAGGCTGCATCCAGTCCTTAAAAATTGGCTAGCTCAGCTATATTAAGCGTGCATCACTTCAGACAGAAATTTATTTGGACAAGATTTTCCTCTGTTCTAAATGAGGTGGCACCACCCTGACATCATTACAAAACCCATTGTGTGTAGACATAAAATGTTATAGAAGTCATTCTGTCTGTCCCACTTTGTGTTTTCATTAAAAAGTAGATAACCCAGTTCTGCAATATTGTAAATACGAGATCAAAATTGTGGCAACTAAAGCAAATACTCCAAATGCAAGCTCAAGAAATCATGAACTTCTAAATTTTAAAAAAGGGTATACTTATATAAAATCCTGCTACAGAACATAAACGAGGCTTAAAGATGTGCAGGTTTTCAGCTCTCATATTCATGCTGTCAGACATAGATGGCAATTAAATAACAGTTTGGATGATTCCTGCAAAATTACCCTCTATTACATCTCCTTATGAAAAGAATGTTCCTGTTGAGTACATTGAAGTAAGTTATTGTGAAAACATCCATTTTCGATTTAATAATCTAACTTCTATTTGGAAAGAAGTTTTAGGTCAGAAAGGAGATAAATAACTATGCTTCAGAGAATAACAAAACACAAGCTATTTCACCTTTAAGTCACCTAATTAGCCACAGGACAGATGTACAGGTAGTCTACATTAGTGTCACACTAGACAAAGAAATTAAGTTTTAAAGGTGACTGACTATTTATCTGTAAAAAATATATTGCAATGCAAAATTTTGCCATATATTTTCCATATTGATCTTTTTCACACTACATTTATGCTAAAATGTCAAATTGCTTGAGTTATGCCAAGTTCTAGAACTCAGTTCTGAAATACATTTCATAATCCTGGTTTTGACACTTAGCAAACTAGCAATTTTTTTTTTAAGTGTAAAACTTCTGAACATGTCAAACTGCCTGCTTTGTGAACAATGTAAATTTAAAATGAAATTTACTTGGGTTCTAATTTGTTTCATGAGGACTGGAGTTTTCAGCATCTTTTAAGACTGTGTTCTAAGTGCTCTAATATCAAGAAAAATATTTTTCCAAAATTTAGGATGACTAGTACCATGAATTTGCATAAGACTTAGGAGAAAAAGATTACCTACACATGGATGAAAACTAGTAAACCCTGGCTAATACCTGTTGCCTTCTGGCTCTGTAACAGTTTAGAACAACAGATACTTGAGTCAGAATATTTTGACTATAGAAGATTTTTGTTACATATCTTTGTACAGTACTGAATTTTATTTTATTTTCAATATACTCTTTTTGCGAGCTTACAGAGTACATTGCACAGATCACTGAAATGACATGGATTACATGACAAGGACCTACAGAGACCCAAATAAAAACAAGATTTAAATGAACGAGCACAGTCTTTAAAGGACATAGACGAGATTCTAAAAACATATCTCAGAGACAGATTTTAATATTTTGAAGTGAACTATATGTCTGCTAAAGATTTTAATAGTAGTCTGATGCTAATATACAGGGAATTTGATACACTATTTGCTAATTATTGGGCTACTTTACGATTTTAGAAATGCATCTCCAAGTGACTTTGGAGCTGCGATTCCAGTGAAAGGAAGTGAGACTAAGGTTCTAAGCATGCAAACTAGAAATTCATTATGCTCTTCTGAATATTTTCATTCTTGTGCTTTCTTTCATATTACATGAAATTAGAAAATAAGTCTGGATTCACCTCTGTATGAAAGCATCTCTTTAATTTTAGACATCTAACCCTCTCCTTTCACATTAATTAACTGGTGCTCCTAAAGCTAAGCATATGTTCAGTCTAGATTAGGGCCCTCATGACATTCCCAAAAAAGCAATCTTTTAAATTCAAAGATCATCTTTTATATAGTGGCACCCTAGGAACTTTACAATTATATTTAATGATTAGTAGTCATCTAGTCTCCTCAACCACCTACACATTGGTTTCAAAATACTTCCAAAATGCTTCTTACATTTTTGTTGTTTTGTGGTTGAGCATGGTCATCTGTACAGGTTCTGTACATATGGTGACGCTTCATCTACAGCAAGAAATGCAAAACTATTTCTGGATTTGAGCTACATTGTCACAAGTTTTTCCACAGTGTTACAACAGCAAGAAATGTTAAAAGTACTTGATTCTCTACCACATAATTGATAAAGTGTTCCCTAGAAGAATTCTTCCAGTAATTTGCAGTCTCATGGCAATATTCGATAGTGGTGGATTCACTTTTTGTTAATATGAGTAACCAAAAAAACCAGCCTAAAAACCAGCCTCTATTTACATCCAGGAAATGGTAGGTATCCACTGGATCTGAAATGTAGACAGCTAGAATGACGCAAGATTATTATTTTCCTTTTCTTCATCATCATAACAGATTGTTAGATATTGCCACCAGCGATTTCCTTACACTCAAGTTCTGCTTTGATGTTGAACAAATAAGGTATTGTATTTTAGCCTTGAAAATATTGTAGTCATCCTAATAATTATTCCAAAAGCTGCCAACTATCACTTCTTCATAAGTTTAGACTATCCCCTGGTTCAGTCAAAAGGGGAGCCATTTCAAATCTCATGAAAATAGGTCTGTTAGGAGCAGGACACTTTATTCCGTACATGTTTGACTGTTGACTATGAGGGAATTACACAGGAGATCATATCACAACACTAAATGTGCTTCTGAAACATGAATACAGAATACTGGGAAGCAGCTCAGTCCAGACACTATATATCAATTACTGACATGATGCCCCCAGTGAACTACATTACTTTCCGTTAATTACAAAGTATTAGCTCTAATCTGCTATGGTGTGAGAATATTGTTTTACATTGCTAATGGGCCCTAAAGGAGTGGTTCATTCTTCCTTCCTCCACTGTTTAGAGTTTCCTAGCCAAAACACTGTGACTCTACAGAATCTCACCTCACCCAGCTCTACTTTATGGCTGAAAAGAATCCCAGTTAAACCACAGATGGTGTTTCTGTAAGGAGAGCTCCAGCAGAAGCTTTGCAGAGAAAATAAACCACACAGCAATAAATCACATAACCATGTTATTTATCCTCAGCATGCTATCAGTTTCTACTCAGACGACTGATTCATGTTGAATCCATAACTCCTTTGCTTTGCTGAAAGGATTGATAATGCATTTTTAATTTCAGTTGACAGTCTTTTTTTTCCTAACAACTCATCTTTTTTAAAAAAAAAAATAATTTTTTCGTTGTTGGGTTTTGCTTTTGTTTCAAAAAAACTGACCAGGGAGGACCTTCCAACGGAAGGGACAGACGATGGAGTTTCAAAAAAAACCCACTAAAAATAGTCCATCTCGTAAGCCCCCAGACAGTTTTTACAATTGGTAGTGTGAATCTTCTCTTTAGCTGATGAGTATCAAGAAATAACATAAAATTAAGAGAGCAGACATAATCACTCCTTTGTAAATTTTTTCACCCACAGGTATCAAGAGAGGTCCAGTGATAAATACACTTCTTGTTTAATTCATTCCTGCTCAAAACCTGTTATAATATAGAGTTCCAGAGAAACTGAGGAGAGAAAAATACCTCAGTCAGTCTAGCAGAGGTCATGGATGAATACATGCCAATGATTTAACACATAATGCAAATAGTAAATACAGGAGCACAGCTAAGAGAACCTGAATCACAGAATCACAGAATGGTAGGGGTTGGAAGGGACCTCTGTGGGTCATCTAGTCCAACCCCCCTGCCAAAGCAGGGTCACCTACAGCAGGCTGCAGAGGATCTTGTCCAGGCGGG
>Ga0065711_1030967_pt1 | contig 30929 bp, 41 predicted proteins | sample Hoacrofraction12_FD_59098 | JGI IMG/M metagenome (GOLD analysis project Ga0065711, IMG submission 59098) | Hoatzin crop microbial communities from Cojedes, Venezuela - Epithelial fraction 12 v2 (version 2) | ecosystem: Host-associated > Birds > Digestive system > Esophagus > Crop | place... | reverse complement strand
TTTGTTCTGTGTATTCCCCTTATCTGTATTGTTGTTGTTCCTGTTCCCTTTGTTTGCTGTTCTGTTAAACTGCCCTTATCCTGACCCGCCGGTTTCTGCCTTTTTCTTTCCATTCTCCTCCGCACCCCATCGGGGGGAGGGGCGGCTGCGTGGCACTTCTGTTGCCGGCGGCAGCCAAAACCAAAACAGGGTATCATCCTCACAGTCCCAGGGAGAAGCTATCCCTGGAGCTGAGGCCTGAACGGCAGCATCCTTCCTCCAGATGTCTGCCACAGTGAGACCTCTGATGTGCCCAGGACAGTTGACACAGACATGCTGAGGATCCTCCACTCTAGTGGGGGCCCCTCACTACAAGAAGGACATTGAGTTCCAGGAGTGTGTCCAGAAAAGAGAGAAGTTGGTCAAGGGTCTAGACAAGAAGTGTTATGAGGAGCTGCTGAGGGAACTGAGGTGGTTTAGTCTGGAGAAGAGGAGGCTGAGGGGAGATCTTATCGCTCTCTACAACTACCTGAAAGGTCTCTTCTCCCAAGTAACTAGTGAGAGGACAAAAGGAAATGGCCTCAAGCTGCAGCAGGGGACACTTATATTGGATATTAGGAAAGATTTCTTTACTGAAAGAGTGGTCAGGCAGTGGAACAGGCTGCCCAGGGCAGTGCTGGAGTCACCATCCCTGAAGCTGTTCATAGAACGTATACATATTGCACTTCGGGACATGGTTTAGCAGGCATGGTGGTGTTGGGTTGATGGTTTCACTTGATGGTGTGCGGTCTTTTCCAACCTTCATGATTCTATGATTCTATTCTACAGCTGTAACCGGTTCACAGGATTCCTATGCACAAATTCACCCAACACACAATGTTTAAAAAGCACAACAATATTTATTGCTCTATTACAGCCTCACATAGGCAGTTAGCAGCATATTGTTCCCCTCTTATGAAAGTCACACCAACCCGACTACGTCTGAGACACCGCTGAGCAGGAGGGTGACCATGAGCAGGGTCATCGTGGAGAAGGGAGGTAGGCGCAGTACCTGCACGGCATCCCCTGTGGTTCGTAGAGTGTGCTCTGTGTCCTCTCTCTCTCTTTCCGCTTTGAGCTGCCCCTTTTTATCCCCTCAGCCAATTCCATGGAAAAGTACTGACTAGACACTGCACGGATGGCCAGCGCATGCAGCAAGGCCTGCCATGTAAGTGTTCTGCTGGCCAAGAGTGGTTTTCGGATTGCAAAAACATTTTGCTCAATCACAGTCCTCCCAGTTCCCTTCTTCAAGGTTGCGTTCTCACAGCTGTGTTCAGCTTGTAATTTTCCATAGCGGCCCAACACGGACCATCATCTAAAATCGCTCACACAATAGCGTATGGGCACCACTGTTGTTTAGTGACATGCCGTCCTGAGCAGAATTTCTTGGCACCCTTTGCCCCCCTGCTGGCATGACTGATGAAAAACCTATGTGCTCCTCTCTGGGCATCAGTAGGCAGGTATGTAGACCCAGTGGATGCCTCTAGGGTACCACATGATCATCCCTCAGCCTCAGTTCCTTCCTCCTGCAAGGGCACAAGTTGGGATGGAAATTCCAGCAGTGGCTCCACTGGGGTCTAGTATGGAAGGTCACCTACTATCACACTGTGTCTTCACAACAGCCCCAACTCAACCACTGCATGTCACTTTAAGTTTCCAAATTTACATTGGTCTGCATGTCCTGGCATTACACACGCTGCTGTGCTTTCCAGCCCCTCAACACCAGTCCTAGGGCCCACAGCACAAGTGTCTTAGTTGTCCCCAGTTTCCTTACCCAAAACTGCTCACTCACCAGACTGCACTGGCCAGATCAGCTGCAGCACATAAATCACAGCCATCAGTCCTTTTGAAGTGGAAGAAAGACCTTCTCAGGAGCTCCAAGAAGATGCTGGGCTCGCCTCTTACAGCCTCTTGCTGCTAGAGAGCCTTGCTCACCCATCAGGAATACAGTGATCACTGTGACTCAAGACATCCCCCTCTGTCTCCAATTTCAGCCTATCTCCAGTACACCAGTCAGACCAAGGAACGGCACATAATGGACTGTAGTCCCACAGCAATGTACATGTTCTAGGCACCTGCAGGAAATGCTGCCTCATGGCCCACTCAACAGGGATGCTCCTCCAGAGAAGTTTGCCTTTTGTCATGACTGAGTGCAAGTGAGAGGAGAGGGAGAAGGAGAGATTGCCTGTGAAAGCAAGGCTTCTGTCTTGCCAGCTCTGAGCACCACCTTGAAAATGCTTGGCCATAGGGACAGTGCCTGCAGGACTATCACTGCTACAGAAGAGTCCTTCTAGGTTGTTCTTGAGCTTTGGGGCCAAGTGTGCAAAGCAAAATAGATGAGCAGTCCACCCACTTAACACCACTATACCACTCCAGATGTTCACAGTGACAGTGGTCTGGTTTTGATTCCCCCAAACCATCTCTTCCAGACAGGGGCTCAGTGGGAAAGAAATCTATGGCAATCAGCAACTCTACTGCCTGTGCTGTCCCACCATGAGGACACCATCCCTGCCTGTGGTCAAAGCATCAACCTTTCAGTTAACAGCTGAACATGCTCACCCCCCCTGCCACAGAGAGCCAGGCCAGGGCCGTCCCCAGGCACTGCTTTGCCATCAGGACAGGCCTCAGGGCTGGAGGAATGGGAAGGTCCCTGCGCCCAACCCACACCCCCAGCCCCAGGCAGATGGAAGCTTGCCCTTCACCCCATCTCCAGGGGATACTGGTGGGCAGATCACCCTCAGAGGTATTGAAGGGGAAGTGCTTTTCAGTGCAGCGCTGTGCCAGGATCAGGCCCCAGCGGAGAAGCAGTCCTGACTTCCCCCATCTCAAGACGGTTCAAATGTTGTTTTCTGCAGAGGGTCCCTGAGCAGCCAGGGGACAACAGGGTTGGGCTTGTCATAGCCTTGTCATGGGAGGAGACTGTCTTTCCCACTGGCAGGTATCAAGAGGATGTAGCTCAGAGGCAGATCACCTGCTTTGCATGTGGGAGGTCCCGGGTTCAGTCCCCAGCATCTCCAAGTGGGCTTTTCCTCTTACTCCCCAGTTTCGGGTGGGTACAGGCTTGAGCTGGAGCCTTGGTCCTCTGCAGGCACTGTGGCCTGCCTTGTCAACCCAGGGCCTGCCTGTGGGGTCAGCAGGGCTGTACCTCAGAAGAGAGGCAGGCAGCTGTTCTGGACCTGAGCTCAAGTCACTGCCCTGCACCACACACCCACCTCACCCCACTGCCCAGGGACAATGCTTGGCAGCAGAGTGCCTGTGGGGAGATCTCAGGGAGGGGACAGACATCAGCAGCACACCAGCAATCCTTTCTGGCTGCCCTGAGAGCTGTGGTGTGAGGGTGCTGGTGCCCTTTGGGACCAGAGCCACACTGCCCTGGTGGCTTTCCAGATGCAAGGGTCTGAGATTGTCCTGGCTCTGCATGGAGATCTCATACCACATGGGAAACATCCCTCTGTGCCAGCAGGTAAGTGTGTCTGAGCTGGATGAGCCTGGACAGGCCTGTTGGGACTCTCAGCTGGTGGAATGACATTTCTCACCCTGGCCCTGTCTCCAGGTCCTTATCCCTCTGCCTTCACCACAGGCTTGAGCAGAGCCTTGGCTCAGGGAACCCAGAGATGCTGAGGTGAGGCACCGTCCTACAGAGATGGGACTGGTGAGGCCAGCACCCACCTCTTGTTCCTAGGGGGTCTGGTGTCTCCCTCATTCCATGCCAGTGGGAACAAGGAGACACAGGCCTGTCCACAGCCATGCACATGTGCCAAAGGCCAGGAGATGGTGCCTCAGCAACTTCCCTGACAAAACCACCTGAAACCAAACTGGGATGTGAGACCACAGCCTTTCACTGTGGGGTGCTCAGCACCCAGGAATTGTCACCCAAACTTAGAGATATAAGGTATGAAAATGAAGCAAAGCAGAAGGGAAGTGGGGGTGGGCACACAGGACAGTGCATTCCGATATAGGCATTGACCTGTAGACTCAAGCCGCCCCTGCGAGGGACCGAAGAGGAGCCAAGTTTCTGCTCCATGCTACTTCCCTGCCTCCTCTGGGATGGAATAAGTGGCTTCATGGCCAGGGGCTGCCAGCACAAAACCTTCAAGGACCAGGGAAAAGGGGTTGGTGAGCCTGGGCTCATTCCAGATCCCACTCCAGGATCACCCCATGGGTGGAAGAGGTTCCAGCAGGGAATGGGGCAACACTACCCTGCGCGAGGCTATTGGTTACAGCTGCCGGTTCCCCTCTACTGCCCGAGGGCCACATCCTGCTGTTTGCAGTTCTACTGAGCTGCAGCTCCTCCACACAGCAAGCCCTGCTTTGGACACCCAATGCAACTTCCAACCGGCAGCAAAGGAGTCCATCGGGGAAGATGTGGAGACCCACCAGTGGGAGCAGGGAGGGCGGTTTGGCCTTCGGGTTCCTACCCGAGTGTCCAACCTTTTTCCACAACTGGATCGTGCCTGAGAGGTTTCTCTGCCCATGGGAGCTGAGGCAGGTGAAAGACCCTGCCTAGGGAGAGGGGCGCTGACTCAGCTCCCAGCAGTGTCTGCTTTAGTGGAGGGGCACAAAATGCCCTCTGCTATGGCAATGTGCTCATGTGAGCAACCTCCGAGACAGGCCCTTCTCCAGGCCAGGGCCTGGATGATGGCTTTGGGCTGCAGCCCTTATCTCACAAGAATGCTTTCTCCCTCCCCCTGGCTTCTCCCTACTATGCCACCAACAACGCTGAGAGAAAGGTCCCCCCATCCCCTCTTCTCCCATCCCTCTGGCACCTGCACTCAGGTACTGCCCCGATACAAACTCACACTGATGCCTTGGCGAGGCAGCAGGAGGGCAGGGCTGGAGGCTGAAGCGCAGCAGGAGGGCATCCCAGGGCTACCAAGGGGCCTTACAGCCACTGCCCAGGAAGGATGCCACTCTGGGGATGCACCAGCAGTGCTTGAAGGTCTATGAGGTCCCAAGGAAGCTGGAACAGCCCATGGAGACTGGGGTCCTGGCAGAGCCATTGAAGGGGCAGACCCAGCCCCATGTGTCCCAGCAATGGGTTCTTCACCCTGAGCAGTAGGCAGCAGATCTGCCTCCTAACCAGTGTGGGAGGTGATCCACTGGCCATGCTCCTCTCTGGGGCTGGCTGGGGTGTTAAGGGCACCATAGCCATCTTAAGGCTCACCTCTGTGAGGCCACAGGCAAGGGCTCACACAAACATGGCAGCTCTGTCATGGCTTCTGTGCTATGGCATCAGCATGGCCCAGCCAGCTCACCAAGAGCAGCTGGTGAACCCAGGGATGAGGACACAGGCGCCTCCACTGTGGTGCATCACGAGACCTTGCAGAAAACCATTTTTTTGCTGGAAACTGTGTAGGGCAGGATGGAAATTCTCTATCATCAGGAATATTCCCCAGGGACCGTGGGGTCTCACGGCCCCACAGCCTTACCCCGAACCTTCAGTCCCTGAAATATGCCCCTTTCCCGCTGCCATGTCTTTGTGTTCTGCTCCCTCCGCTCAGTCTCAGGGAGACACCTCAACACCTCCAAAGGCAAGCACCAGCTCTGGCTCAAACCCCATAAGCCTTTTAGTAAGAACAAATATGGAGATGCAGCACAAAAACAGCAGAATAGAAACAGAGGAAATGCTCAGGTGTTTTTGCTGACGATGGGAAAAGGGACATGGTTTCCTGGAGCTCACATCTCTCCCAGCTGCACAGACCTCTCCTCCCTCCCAGCCCCACAGCAGGGCAGGACTCTTGTGGTCCAGGGCTCAGGGTGCACCGAGATCTGTTGTCACAGCCTTTGTGTCCTCAGGGGCATGTGCCAGACACAGCTCTAGAGCATCGACATGGCCCGTGGTCTCCAGTGACAGGGACCAGGTATCTCCGTCAGCTCCAGCAGCCCCAGCACTTCTCGGGGAGTGCAGGTTTGCCCCTGCAAGCAGCAAGGCAGCCACTGCACATTCACCCTATGGGGAGACCCTCCTCACCTGTACGTCACCTTCCTTCTTCCTCCTCACCGGTTCTGAGATGTTCAGCTCCCTCTACTAACCCTGGTTCACCAAGGGAACACTCCCAGGGCAGCAGATCCATGCCTAGCCAGTCTCACAGCAATGGCTGTTTTGCAGAAACTCCCCTGATCATTTTGGAGCTTACCAAGACGTCATATGGCATGGAAGTTCTTTGTTGTCCATTCAGGTCAGCTGTCCTGATGTGTCACTATTCAGGTCCCTTCCTGATTTGTCCCCTCCAATCCTCTTGCCCACTCCCAGCCTCCTCATTGTGGGGTCAGAATGAGAAATAGAGAAGGCCTTGACATTATGCCACCACTGATCAGCAACAGCTACAACATCAGCGTGCTCTCCACACTGTTTCAGCATCCTGCACAAAGTATAGAAGCAGAGGGGCTGCTGTCAATAAAATGAACTCCATCCCAGCCAGACTCAAGACAATCTCCACCTCTTATCCCATACTGGTTATATCCTGCTTAGGTCCTGCAATGTTCAATGCATTTCCGTCAACCACCACCACCCCCTTCCCTCTCATTTCACGTGACATACACTCAGCGTACTGGGTTTGGTTGGTGTGGCCCAGGTGGACCAGGACAAGTCCCAGCCCCCTCCTGACTTCTCCCCTCACTCAGCTGGATGGAGATTTTTGAAACATTTGATCAGGCCACAAACCTAAGGAAAAGGCAAGAGATATAGCTCCAGCCTACATCGCTCAATGATGTTACAGGTAGCTCTGAGATCCTCCATAATCATGGAGAAAGTGGGCACACCACCACCACCACCCGACTTCTTGGTGTGAAACTTCAAAATGCACTGGGAAGTTCAGAAGCACATTGGCTGTTTTTTCTCATTCATGTGGTTCTTTTGGAAAATCCCTTTCGAGTCACTTCCTCTTTGACCCCACACACATGTTCTTCTGAAACTGGCATTTTGTCCTGATTTGCCATTTTCATGACCAGCATGGGCTGTGTCTTGCTGCACGGTTCAAATCCCAGGGCCTGCCCCAGGCAGCCTGCAAAGCCATGCTGCAGGGCTGGACTGGGGTGTGGGGGCTTCTCAGTAAAGATCACAAGACTGTGTGCTGCTTTGTGCATGCCAGGATTTGTTATGGGGGCTCCTTGGAGAACTTCTAGGGCCATAGCCCTTGGGCAAGTTACAGCTTGTCCGTGCTCCACCACCTTTCTGGCACCCCTCCACCCTCTTGAAGTCCCTCCTCACTCCAGAGCTGTCATGGCTTGTTCTGCAGGCTGGAAGAGTGGTGGACCCTGACCTGGTCTTTTCCTTTGGTTTCCATTCCTATTTAAATGAAAACTGTTTACTCCATGAGCTTTTATTAAAGATTTTCTGCATTTTATACTTCTGTTTATATGGCTAGAGATACTTTCTATCTCTTTATACATGCTATATACATGTATACACATGTACAATTATATAGTGTAGTGTGTATATATAAAAAATGGTGTCTACATATAAATAGAATATACATTTATACATATTGATACATTTATTAATAAAAATATATAGATTGAGTATGAAAAAAAGTATTTTCCATCTAATCATTCACTTGTCCAGATCACAGGGCTGACTGAGAACACGTAGTTACAATCGTGTCAAGAAACAGCCATTCGTCAAAACACAATATACTGAGACACAGACTTGAGAAAACAAAAATGGAATCAATGACAAGAAAGGACCTTTGCCAGTCACACTGAGTGAGGGACCATCAAGAAACTGCAGGTGCCACTTCCAAGAGGATCTGCTGGACTTATCAGCTGAGAAGACTGTGAATCACTGGGACCCCAGTCTGACATGGGTGTGAGAATGAACAGATATGTGCAAAACCAAGAGGCACATTGTTATAGTTTGGCTGCAGCCGGCAACAAAAGTGCCACGCGGCCGTTCCTCCCCCCGCCGGGGTGCGGAGGAGAATGGAAAGAAACAGGCAGAAACTGGTGGGTCAGTGTAAGGGCAGTTTAACAGAACAGCAAACAAAGGGAACAGGAACAACAACAATACAGATGAGGAGAAAAGCACAACACAAACCGCACGACCCACAGAGCCGCTCTCACCCACCACCGCTGCCACGCACTCCCGAGCCGCGAATGAGTTCCCCCCACCCAGCTCCCCCCCACCGGAACCCAGCATGACGGCACATGGTATGGAATACCCTGCTCTGTTTGTCCAGGTGGGGTCAGCCCGCCCGGCTGTGCCCCTTCCTGGATTCCAGTGAAAATTAACCCTGTCCTGGCCGAACCCAGGACACACATGCAGGGGAAAGGGGAAGAGGAAGGAATATAGAAGGAGTTAGTCTGAAAAGGGTACAAAAGCAGCCAGTTGCATGTCAAATGTGGTCAGCCAGTGTGCTTGTCTGGCTGAGACCTGCTCCTAATCGTCACAGTCTGTCCTGTCTTCTTATATCTTCTCACAAAGCCTTGTTTAACTCACTCTTTGTGTAATCTCACTGTCTGCCCCATGTGTGTGCGTGTGCTGCAAGGACTGAGTGTCAGCTGCTGGTGAGACCTGTGTGTGTGTGAGTGGGATATGGTACCAGGTGCTGGAGTCAGACCAAGGGTGTGGGTGCCCCTGGACATTGGTGTCAGCTGTGGGAGTGAGAAGGGTCCAAGTGCAGCTACTGGAGCAAATGCTGGGGGTTCGCAGTGCAGCTACTGGAAAGCAGTCTCTATGGAACTCCTTCAGTGAGTGGTGTCAGAGCACAGCTCCTGGAGCCAGTGCAATCCCAGTGCAGCCACTGGACCATATACAATGAGTCCCAGTGCAGGTAGTGGAGATGTTGGTGTTCCATAGCAAGAAGGAAGAAACAGTTGTCCCGGAGTGAGTGGGATCTCTGTACAGCTGCTAGAGCCTCAGGGGGCCCCAGTGGAGGTGCTGGAGTGAATGGGGTCCCAGTGCAGCTACTAGAGTTAGTGGGGTCACAGTACAGCTACTCAAGTGAATGAGATGGCTGTGCAGCTACAGCAGCGAGTGGGGTCTCAGTGCAGCGACGGGAGTGTGTGTGTTCTCATTGCAGGTGGTGAATCCAGTGGGGTTCCCAGCACAGGTAATGGGGCATGTGGAGTCCTATTAAAGCTACTGGAGTGAATGGGGTCCCAGTGCAGCCACTAGAGCTAGTGAGTTTCCAGTACCACTACTGGAGCCAGCAAGTTCTCATTGCAGCTATTGGAACCAATGGGGTCCCAGTGCAGCTACCAGAATGCGGTCTCTGTGCAGCTCCTTCAGTGAGTGTTGTTCCCAGTGCAGCTCCTGGAGCTAGTGCAATCCCAGAGCAGCTGCTGGAGTAACTGCAGGGGTCCCAGTGCAAGCACTGGAGCCAGTAGGGTAGTAGGGTCCCGGTACAGTCTCTGCCATCACTGTCATCCCAGTGCAACTACTGGAGCAAGTGTGATCTCAGTGCAGCTTCAGGACTGACTGGGGTCTCCGTGCAGCTACTAGAGCCCCTGGGGGTCCCAATGAAATGACAGGAGCCAGTAGAAGACCCTCTATTGCTACTGGAACCAGTAGGACACCCCATGTAACTACTGGAGCCAGTGGGATGCCAGTGCAGCTACTAGAGGGAGCGGAGTCCTAGTGCAGCTACTGGAATCACTGGGGACCCAGTGCAGCTAACTGAGTGAGTGTGGGTCCCAGTGCAGCTACAGGACTGAGTGGGGTCCCAATGATGTTACCCAAGCAAGTAGGGAGCAATAGTACAACTACTGGAGCATGTGGAGTCCCAGTGCAGCTACTGGAGTGAGTGTCAGTCCCAGTGCAGCTGTCAGAGCCAGTGCAGGGCCAGTGCAGCTACAGAATAAGTGGGGTTTCCCTGTTTGTCAGCACTGGCATGTTTGCCTACCTGAAGCCCCCGTCCTTCTCCTCCCCATCCCTGGATCTGGTGGTGGCAGTTGTGTACTCAGTGGAGCCTCCACCAGTGAAGCACCTCATTTACAGCATGAAGAACCAGGAGCTCAAGGATTCCATATGGGAACTGGCCCAATGGGTGTTGTGTCACCAAAAATAACCTGTCTTCCCTTCTTTACAGATTTCATATTGTTTATATTACAAGAGGAGTCTACTGTTTTCCATTGTCATAAACTTCCTTATATATAATTATTACTTATAGATAATTTTCTGGTTGATACTGCTTGCCTTGAGGTTTGATTCCGTTGTGTCTGACCCTTGCACAGCGCTGTGTCTGATGTGGCATGTCCAATAGCAGTTCTTCAATAAAAGAGGATATCCTGGGTGCAGTGCCTGCAGGCTGGGCTCTTCCTTCAAATTCTGAGCCATGAAATAACCAAAGAATTGGTCTTTTGAAGAGTCTGTTCTCCTTGTGTTATCCCTGTATTTGGGTTAAGCTCATACTACCACAGGGCAGGCTGTTTGTTTTGGAGTGCATTAGGAGAGTAACAGACAAGAACTTGTGTTGTGAGTGGGGAGAGGGAAAATAAAATTCATAAGGACAGCAAAAGGTGTAGTCAGGGCTGTTTGGGGGTTCCTGTGAAGTAGACCTGCACCTGGTGTCAATTATTTCTGTGCTTAAGGAGAACTTGTGTGCTTTCCCTAAATTATAAAGACGAAGGGGAATGAAGGACAGCATCGTTTGGGCTGGAATTGACCTCAGGAGGTGTCTTGGCCGACCTCCTGCTCAAAGCAGGGTCAGACCAAATTACTCAGTGCTTTATCCAAACCAGACTTGCTCACATTCTGAGACAGAGCCTGTGCACCCTCTCTGGGAAAAAGCTTAAAGTTTTGACAGCCTTCATGGCTGACATGTTTCTCCCTGATTTTACCCTGAACACTTCTAGTTTCAGACCATTGCCTCTCATCCTTTTGTCTTGTAAATCTGACATAAGCCTGACTCCGTCTTCCTGGGAACAGTGAAATGCTGCTGCGTGTCCCTGCGCAGTGCTTGCTTTCTCCAGGCTGGTCAAGCCCTGTGCCCTCATCCTCTCCTCAAAGGAAAAGTTCTCCAGCTCCCAGCCTCCTTGTGGGAACTTTCACTCAACATGCTCCAGCCTGCCAACATCTTTCCTCTATTGGGCTCTGAATTCAGGCTGCAGTAACGTGCATTATTCTCTCCCCCAGTCTTCTGGCCATGGCCCTGGCCGTACAGCCCAGGATGCTGCTGGCCTCCCTTGCTGGCAGGGCTCAGTGCCCACTGAGACCATTCCCAGAGGGCTGTTCCCAGCCAGGCAGACCCCAGCCTGGGCCATTGCTGGGGTTAGTCCCCTGCAGGGGCAGAAACTGCCACTGGCCCTTGCTCTGTTTCCTGAGGTTCCTGCCAATAGGTGCTCTTCTCTTCTTTGAATCCTTTCCCTGAGCACACCGGACTGCAGACCTATTCAGTAAAGAGCGAGCAAAAGAAGGCACTTAGTCCCTCAGTCTATCCTGTGTCTGCTGTTACTACATCACCTTCCCCATTCCACAGCGTTCCGGCATTTTGCTTGTTCAGGCTTGACCCAACTCCGTATGAACACTCCCTTTATCTTAAACATACCTTGACAACAAAAGCAATACAGAGAAATTCCTTCTTTGCAGTCAGTCCTTGCTGACACCTCCTGGCAGCTGCTTTCAGAGCTCTGTCCCTTTGCTGACCCAGCCCTGCTGCCCCACACATGGTCCTGCTGCTCCACTGTGCAGGCAAAATGTGGGAATGGGTAGGTCCACGGCTGGGGAAAGTTCCCCCCTGAGCCCTTAGCTTACTGTACCACCATGACTCACCTACTTCGGCAGCCTTGCCCAGTACCCGAGCACTGCCCCATCTGCTTCCAGTGTGAGGCTTTAGAGACCTCCCTGCTCTGGGGTCTGCTGGGGTCTGGGCCAGGAGAGAGCCTGGGCAGGGCTGGCAGCTCCCCTGTTACAGGCACTGAGCCCAGCAGCAACATGGAGTTGGTCTCACAGCAAGACTTACCCACAAACATGGGGTGAGCAGGCAGTGCTACAAATGGCCAGTGACAGAGGTGGGGCGGTGGCAAAAGCCCTGGGCCACCATCCCAGCCTGTCCATATCACCGAGGGCACAGAGTGATCTCCTCTCTCCCGCAGCTGCATGTGTTGGTTTCTGACCACAAGCCCTGGCCCAGAACCTCAAACCCCCTCATGTGAGACCTCAACCTCATGGTCACACAGTACAAGCTCTAAACTGGTATTTTTCTCTCCCAGAAACTTTCCAGCCCAGCCCAGATCCCTCCCCAGGTATCCCCAACTCACCTGCTCTCTCCCCAGCACAGCCAGCCCAGAAGCCCAGCCTGGGATGGACCCACGGCAGTGCCCATGGCAGAGTGCTGTAGATTCTGGGCTCTCACCCCACAGCCCCAGCCCCTCTGAAGGGCACAGCAGCTCCTGGGGGGCAGAGGAAGGGGTCAGTTCTTCATTAGCCCCAGGACTGGGGCTTCACATGGCATGTCAATATGGAGGTCAGTGTCTCCCAGTGTCCCCTGTTCCTGTCTGCAAGAAATTCTTTCCCACTGCTGGCAGACCCTCTGTGCCTGTCCCTCTCCCCACTACAAGACTCCTGGTCTGGGGGCTCCCCAGGCTGCTTCTGCTGCCCCAGTGACAGAGTAGCCTGACCCAAGCTGGTGCATGCAGAATGAGGTTTCTCTGTGTTATTTATTCTGCCCTGGAATCACACAGGTGCTCCTTTGATCGTTTCTGCAGATGTCCCTAACCCCAGAGGGGCTTTCCCCAAGGGAGTGTGTCCATACTGGCCTGGCCAATCACTCCTGACCACTCTCATGCTCCCTGCAGGGCTCTGAGTTGGCAGTGCTGCTCTGCAGGGGACACCGGCTTTGGAGCCTGAAAGCCACGGGGACACAGTCCAAGGCAGAGCAAGGCAGATCCCTGTGCATCATCCACCATCTCTAAGGGAAGTGGGCACCTACACATGAAGGCTCAGCCCAGGCCCATTCCCTAACACATCCCCCCACACCCACCTGCTCTGAGCTGGTGGAGAACACAAGCACAGCAGCACAGCCTCGTAGGGGCAATTTCTTCAGCCTTTTCCTGACCTTAACTTTACAAAAATAGCCCAGCCTTCAGACATTGGGATGACAAAATCCACAGGAGGCAAGATTGTGCAAAAGACACAAGTACAAAAGCCTCTGGGTCAGACAGGCTGGGTTTATGCTTTTGGAGAAGTGGAATGGCTGCAGACATTCCTGGCCCAAAAGGGTTATCACAGATAAAATGCCCAAGGCACAGGAGATCACAGAATCACAGCATGTTAGGGGTTGGAAGGGACCTCTGTGGGTCATCTAGTCCAACCCCCCTGCCAAAGCAGGGACTCCTACAGCAGGCTGTAGAGGACTGCGTCCAGGCGGGTCTTGAATATCTCCAGAGACAGAGACTCCAGAACTTCCTTGGGCAACCTGTTGCAGTGCTCCATCACCCTCAGAGGGAAGAAGTTCTTCCTCATCTTCAGATGGAACTTCCTATGCTTCAATTTGTGCCTGAATCAGTAAATCAGCTGACCCTGGAAGGTGGAAGAATCCCTGCCCCAGTACACAGCCACCTGGTTCACAGGGACTCATTTCTGAAGGACAGCCCTGGGCACCCCGGGCTGAACACGCACTTTGTCATCCCTGCTGCTGTCCCCAGGAGAAGGTAGCAGTCATGCTCTGTCCCTCTGACCATGCAACGGGGAGTCGCTGCTCTGGAACACGTCCTTCTCTTCTACACAACAGGAACCATCAGAGTCATCCTGGAAGATCCTACAGGTTGTGGGATGTTTGATTTTCAGGAGAACTCTCCAGAATACTCATCTGCATTGTCCTGCATCCAGAGACTCACCACATAGAGGATGGTGAAGATTTCTCCTCCAGTGCACTTGTCTGCAAGCTTTGATGGATTGTACAGGGGACACCCACACCTGCCTGAGCATCAGGTGTGAGGCAGTGGGGAGAGGTCCTTTGGTCACCTCAGACTACACCAAATGTCTAGGGCATCTGAACATCTTTTAGACTGACATTTAGACTGACAGGGGCTTCCTCAGGGCTATCTTGTGCTCCCGAGATTGGCACAAGGTGCTGCAGACTCACCTCAGGCAGCAAACTCCTCTCTTGCAATGCCAGTATGGCTCAGGACTGTGTCCCAATGGTCTCGAAGACTGCAGGGTTTGTTGTCTTTGTGAGCATCTCATTTCATCGTTACATTGCCACTGCTCATCCTTTCCAGGATGTCTTTGCTTTCAGGCAAAGCCGAGTTCTTGTTCAAGGCTCAGGGAGGAGATCATCTGATGCCAGCTTCTCTATTACAAATGGCTGTGGAGTGCTGTCTCCAAGAAAAAAGCAATTTTTTGTCCCAGAATAAGCTCTAGCCGAGGGAGCTGCAGCTCACAGCTGCCATGTTTCAATGCAGTGACCTGTGCATAGGAGCTTTGATAAACAGCCACGCAAATATAAATCATTCATATTGGCTATCTTGGTCCAACCCTTGAAATCAGACAGGATGCGTCTCATGCCTGGCAAAGTTCACACATAAACTGAAGGGACTCCCCTCTAGCTGTCCAGCTTTGCCCATGGCATGCTGAGAACCTTCTGGGCACTGCAGCGATACGGCTGTGCGCTGGGTTGCTGTGTGTGGCCTGGGGTCTGGCTCTGGGAATGCCATGGCATTACATAACAATACAACCTGTCTCCAAAAAAGCAATAAGAAAAAAAGAAAAGCAGAGAATAAATCAGGAAAATATGAGGAAAGTCAGGTGTAGCCATGGCTGGATGCCAAAGAAACTATTACGTAAAGAATGTAACAAGTGGTTTCCATCAAGAATCCATATTGGCACAAACACCTTTTAATTTCTTCATCAATGACACAGGCATTGGATTCCACGTACCCTCAGCAAGCCTGCAGAGGACACGAAGCTGAGTGGTACAGCTGCTACACTAGTGGGAAGGAATGACCTCCAGAGGGACCTTGAGGACTGGGCCCAGGCAAACCTTATGAAATTCAGCAAGGCCAAGGGCAAGGTCTTGCACCTGGGTCAGGGTAATCTCCAACATCAGTACAGACTGGGGGATGGAGGGATTGAGAGCAGCCCTCCGCAGAAGGACTTGGGGATAGTGGCGGATGAAGAAATGGATGTCAATTGGCAATGTACGCTTGCAGCCCAGAAAGTCACTTGAATTGTCGACTGCACCAAAACCAGTGTGGTCAGCAGGGTGAGGGAGGGGATTCCCCCCTTCTCCTTTGCTTTCATTAGACTCCACCCAGGGTTCTGCATCCAGCTCTGGGATCTCCAGCACAAGAAACACATGGACCTGTTCGAGCAGGTCCAGAGAAGGGACATGAAAAAGATCAGTGAGCTGGAAGACCTCTGCTATGAAGAGAGGCTGAGAGAGCTGGGTTTATTCAGCCTGGAGAAGAGAAAGCTCCAGGGACAATGTCTTGCCAACTTTCAATAATACAAAAGGGGTTACAAGAAAGACAGAGAAAGACTCGTTGTCAAGACCTCTAATGACAGGACAAGGGTGGTGAGACATTGGAACAGGTTATCCAAAGAAGTTGTGGGTGCTCCACCAAGTGTCAGGCAGGACAGGGATTTGAGCAATCTAATCTAGTGGAAGATCTCCCTGCTCATGGCAGGGAGGTTGCTCTAGATGACCTTTAAAGGTAATTTCCAACCCACACCATTCGATGATTCTAAGATTCCATGTTCTGGGGCCACACTGGTGGATGTTGTTGATGAATCCCTTTGGCCAGCAGAAATGACAGCAGACGCCCACATTTAGGCCAACTGAACCTGTCCATATATCTTTAGTTTTTGAGCAGCCTGTGCAGAGATTCATCTGACTATATGGTTCTAATTAACCTTCGGAAGTGCTGAGTTGCTTTCTATCTTTTCGGTCAGCTGGGTTTACTAGATCTCCTTTGACTATAATGATGGTGGTCTCCTGAACATTCCCACACTGCCTAATCAAATCCAGGGGAGTTACCTGATTTGTGGGCCAAATACAGGCCCCTAATGCAACAGGAGATGCCATGGCTCAAAAGACCTTACATGTGGCTGGCAGCACAAGAAAGCCATCTGTGTTCAGACCAAATGTGTTAGAGATGCCAGTGGCCACCACAGACAGATTTGGTGCCTTTGTGCTCGCCACTGATTGCCACCACTGCAGTGTGGCAAGGTCTGTCCCTTCTCTACCTTATAGATGTAGGGCGGTCCAGGAACACAAGGCACATCACGCTGGCATCTGCATTCATGTGTCTACACTCTCAAGCTGCTGTATTTTTTCGCTCCCTCAATATTGGCTCTCCCCCTTGAAAATACAGTCAAGGAACAGACCATAAGTTTTCACAGTGTGCCTCTCAGAAGCACCTTGTCATTCCTGGAGATCAGCTTCAACTCCACCAAAGGCCCTCAAGGGCAGCAGAGAAAACACTGACAGAAAAACAGCTTTTTTTCCAGAAATGCATTTTCCATCCCTGTTTCTCTCTGTTCTTGAGGAAAGCAGGATTTTCTCCCTCTGCTCATCTCTCATTTCATCTTCATGTTTCCATCTGTTAAACCCAGTGGCACGTCTCTGCTCTGAAGTTAAGGCTTTACGCACTTGGGGACTTGGGCACTTGGCACCAGGTTTCCCTCAGAGAAATCAGAGCTGGGCATGGAGGCACACCTGTGGTTTTAGAAGCCAAAAGTGCACCGATGACCTCAGCCAGGGGCACAGCCAGGATGAGCTGCAGCCTGTGCTTTTTGACATTGATGAAGTAACTGCCATGGCACAGTGGGAGAAGTCACGTAGCTTGGGGTACTGCAGTGGCTTCTGTGTTGGCTTTATCTGAGAAGGTTCAGGTAGCAGGGGTGCTGCAGGGTTGGGTTTTGTGAGGTGACACCAGAAAGTGCCCCATATCTGACCGAGCCAATTCCAGCTGTCTCCAAGATGGACATACCGCTGGCCAAAGCTAATCCAATCAATGATGTGGGTAGCGCCTCTGTGAAAACATTTTTACAAAAGCATAAAAAATACTGTGTGGAATGTTTGTAAGCGGTGGAAGTGTTGGAAGCAGTGGTGATCTCCCACAACTACCATATCATTAATGTTAGTGAGATTTGGTGGAATGAGTCCCATGATCAGAGTGCTGGGATCATAGCATCATAGAATCATTGAATCATAGAATGCTTAGGGTTGGAAGGAACCTTTAGAGGTCCTCTGGCCCAATTCCCCTGCAGTGAGCAGGGGCATATTGAATTAGATCAGGCTGCTAAGAGCACCATTCAACCTGAACTTGAATGTTTCAAGGGATGGGGTGTCCACTACCTCATTGGACAATCCATTCCAGTGTTTCACCACCCTCAGTGTAAAAAATTTCTTCCTTCTATCCAGTCTAAATCTACCCTGCTTTAGTTTAAAGCCATTACTTTTTGTCCTGTCACAACAGGCCTTGCTGAAAACATTGATTTCGTGTTTCCTATGGGCTCCCTTTAAGTACTGAAAGGTTGCAAGAAGATCTCTTTTTTGCTGCCTTCCTCTGAACCCACTCCAACAGCTCCATGTCTTTCTTGTGCTGGGGGCTTCAGAGCTGGATGCAGTACTCCGCGTGGGGTCTCACCAGAACAGAGCAGAGGGGGCAGAATCACCTCCCTCGACTTGCTGCCCACACTTGTTTTGATGCAACCCAGGATACGGGCTGTGAGCACACACTGGTGGCTCATGCCCAGCCTTTCATCCACCACTATCCCCAAGTCCTTCTTGGCAGGGCTACTTTCAATCCCTTCATCCCCCAGCCCATACTGATACCAGTGGTTGCCTCGACCCAGATGCAGGGCCTTGCACCTGGCCTTGTTCAGTCTCATGAGGTTCACACAGGCCTACCTCTCCGGCTTGTCCCGGTGTCTTTGGATGGCATCCTGTCCTTCTGGAGTGTCAACTGCACCACTCAGCTTGATGCCATCTGCAAACTTGCTGAGGGTGCACGCAATCTTGCTGTCTATGTCACTGATGAAAATTTTAAACAGCACCGGTCCCAGTACGGATCCCTGAGGGACGCCACTTGTCAGCGCCATCCATTTGGGCATTGAGTCATTGACCACTACACTCTGGCTATGACCATCCAACAAATCCCTCATCCACTGAACAGTCCACTCATCAAATCCTTATCTCCCCCATTTCAGAGAGAAGGATGTTGTGGGGGACTATGTTGAAGGCTTTACAGAAGTCCAGATAGATCACATCCATAGCTTTTCCCTTGTCCACTGATCTAGTCATGCCGTCATAGAAAGCCACTAAGTTGGTCAGACAGGACTTGCCCTTGGTGAAGCCATGCTGGCTGTCTCTAATCACCTCCCTGTCCTCCGTAGCTCCATAGCTGCTAGTAGGATGTGTTCCATGACTTTCCCAGGCACAGAGGTGAGGCTGACAGGTCACTAGTTCCCAGGGTCCTCCTTTCTACCCTTTTCAACATGGGCACATGTTTCCTTTCTTCCAGTCACCAGGGACTTCATCTGAGTGCCATGACATGTCAAATATCATGGAGAATGGCTTGGCTGATTGCCTGAGGACTCTGGGATGCATCTCACCAGCTCCCATAGATTTATGTACATTCAGGTTCCTCAGGTGGTCAAGAATTGGATCTTCCGTGACAGTGGGAGGGGCTTTACTCATCCGGTCCCCATCTTGTCATTGATCATCTTGGGGGGGCGCACCAATAGAGGTTGCCAGTGAAGGCTGAGGCAAAAAAGTTGTTGAGTACCTCAGCCTTCTCCTCATCTGTTGATACTAGGTGACCAGTCTTGTTCGTCGGGAGGGGTATGCTTTCTTTAACCTTTCTTTTCTGGATGACATACCTGTAGAAGGCTTTCTTGTTATTCTACACATCTCTCGCCAAATTCAGTTCTACCCGTGCCTTGGCCCTCCTGACTCCCTCCTTACACAACCGGTCAGCGTCCCTATACTCTTCCCAGGATACCTGTCCCTGCTTCCACTGCCTGTGCAGCTCCCTCTTGCTCTTTAGTTTGACCAGCATGTCTCGACTCAGCCATGCCGGTCTCTTCCCTTCCTTGTCTGATTAAGGCCTGGAGGGCTACAAGCTGTTCAGAAGTGACAGCAGGGCAGGCAAGGTGGAATTATCATGCTCTACATAAGGGAGAGCTTTGATTGTACAGCCCTTATAGTTAGCAAAGATGTGGCTGAGAGCCTCAGGGTGAAGATTTGGCGGATGGAAAACAAGGAAAATGTTGCAGTGGGTGTCTACTATCGATCGCCCAGCAGGGATGTAGGCACTGATGAGTTATTCTATAAGCAATTAAGGGAAATTTCTGTATTGATAGCCAGCAAGGAGACTTTTCTACTTCCCAGACTTCAAATGGGAATGTCATTCTGCTGTGACAAGCAGGTCTTGGAAATTCTTGATGTTTGTCAGAAACAACTTCCTCTCACAGGTACTCAGTAAGCCAACTAGGCAAGATGCCCTCCCAGACTTGCTATTTGTGAAGACAGAAACAGGTGAATGTTCACAAGTCCATGGACCCTGATGGGGTTCATCCCTGTGTACTGAAGGAACTAGTGGATGTTATGGCAAGACCTCTCTCCATCATGTACCAAAGGTCTTGGGAGCTTGGGAAGGTCCCATCTGACTGGAAGTGAGCCAACATTATTCCAGTTTATAAGACAGGCAAGCAGAAAGACCCAGAGAACTACAGACCTGTTATTCCAACTTCAGATCCTAGAAATACTATGGAGAAGTTCATTTTGCGTACTATTGAAAGCATTTAAAGAACAATGAGGCAGTCAACAGGAGTTCACAAGGGGAATGTCCTGTCTAACTAATTTGATATCCTTCTATGACAAGATCACCCGCCTAGTGGATGAAGGGAAGGTGGTAGATGCAGTTTTTCTGGATTTTAGTAGAGCCTGTGATACTGTCCTTCCCAGTATCCTCCTAGACAAGTGGTCCAGCTGTGGGATGGGCAGGTTCAGGGTACACTGGGTTTAGAACTGGCTTAAGGGCAGAGCTCAAAGGGTTGTAGCGAATGGGGCTACACCTTTCTGGCAACCACAGACCAGTGGTGTTTCTCAGCGTTCAGTTTGAGGGCCAGTGCTGTTCCATTTTGTGATCAATGATCTGCAGGAGTTGAACCATTAGCACCATTAGCAAGTTTGTAGATGATGCCAGTCTGGGAGGTGCTGTTGACTCTCTCGAGGCACAAGAGGCCTTAAAGAGGGATTTAGACAGGTTGAAGCATTGGGCAATCATGAACAGGATGAAATTTAAAAAATCAGCATGCCACATTCTGCAATTGGTATGGAGTAATGCTTGGCACTAGTATCATCTGGGAGAGGAGTGGCTGCAGGTGCAGCCCTGCAGAAAGGGATCTGGGGGTGTTGGCTGGAAGCAGGCTGAAGAGGAGCCAGCAGTGTGCCCTGACAGCCATGAGGGCCACCCACATCTTGGGGTGCACCAAAGACAGCATAGCCAGCTGGTCAAAAGAAGTAATTTTCCCACTGGGTACTGTGTGCAGATCTGGGCCCTGCAATTTAAAAAGGTTTTGAACGTCCTTGAATGTGTCCAGAAGAAGGCAGTAAAGCTTGGCAGAGGGCTGGGAGGAATGTCCTCTGAGGAGCGCCTAAGCACAATGGGTTTGTCTAGCTTGGAGATAAGAAGGCCGAGTAGTGACCTCCTTGCTCTCTCCACCTCACTAAGTAGAGGTCGTGGAGAGTAAGGTGCTGATCTCTTCTCCTGGGAACCAGCAATGGGACACTGGAATGGATCAAAGCTGCATCACGGGAGGTTCAGGTTGGACATTAGGAAGCATTTCTTTACCTAGAGGGGGGTCAAACACTGGCACAGGTTTCTTAGAGAGGTGGTTGATGCCCCATGCCTGTCAGTCTTTAAGAGGCATTTGGAAAATGTCCTTAATAACGTGCTTGAAGTTTGTCAGTCCTCAATTGGTCTGGCAGTTGGACTAGATGACCACTGCAGGTTCCTTCCAACTGATCTATTCTATTCTATTCTATTCTATTCTATTCTATTCTATTCTATTCTATTCTATTCTATTCTATTCTATTCTATTCTATTCTATTCTATTCTGTGCAACAGAAGATGAGAGGAGTAAGAATATGTGTGAGAAATGACTATGCCAACACCAAAGTTATCGAAGAAGGAGGGGGAAGGTGCTGCAGGTGCCAGGGCAGAAATTCCCCTGCAGCCCGTGGTGAAGTCCATGGTGATGCAGACTGTCCCCCCTGCACATTATGGAGGTCCAATGTGGGAAACCGTACAACTTGAGACAGAACAGCACTGTGTCGTGACTCTGAAGGATCAGCGCATCCTGTGCCTCCCTTCTCCGTTCTCATGAGATAAGCTGTTTTCACACATCCAGCTGAAAAAGATCCTGGAAAACAGCAACTGTGAACTGGCATTCGCAAAGCCACGAATCCAAAGCTGACTGGCTCTAGCAACAATTGTATTAGTATATAAGGTATTCACTTGAGCAATAAAATGTTTCTGATCGAGCACAAGATTGGGGTCCGTGAAGTCATTCACCACATTCAAGTGTCAGGACTGCAGAATGACATGCTTTGATCAACTAAGCTTAATGCCTTTCCTCAGCATGACTAAAGAAGATCCCTCTCTGTCCCTGTCTGGGTGTCCTGTCTAATGGTGGGACAGGAAGCAGGTATTGTCATACTTGTATCTGTCTCTGAGAGGAGAGATGACACTTCTGGAAAGAAGTGTCTCTGCAGAGCTGAGAGGGGGAACATCATTGATTACCTCAGTCTCTATCAGAGTAGGCTCCCTGGGAGCCTCAGGGACACCTCAAGGGCTCCCTTGGGCTGGTCCTCTGCTCCTGAGCTGGGCCAGGCTCCTGAGACAGAGGGATCTCCTGGCAACCCAGCAGTGCTGCAGAGAGGTAGATCTGCCCAGAAGCAGCTTCTCTGCAAAGCACAGCAGCTTTAGGGGGCACTGCCTGCAGGCATCACGAGCAGATGAGAGCGCAAGATGTTTTACAATTTTCTGAAGGGGAAGGACAACTTAGAGCTCATTGTGGGACAAACTTGCACAGCTCTTTACATGGTAAGTCTCTGGCTGAGGGCAATGCAGACAGAGTTCCTAGAAGGATCTACTTAAGCTGCCACATCCTACAGCTTTTGGGATCTGTCAGGAGGACTCCTATATTATCTCCAGTGTGGAGGAGAACCTGCCCCAGGTCAGTGATCCACTGCCACACCATCAGAGCAAGAGTCCATCATGTGTCTCTTCTCTCAGGGGCAGCTGTAGGGGTGTAGAGCTGGGTGTACACTCAAGGAGTGCACTGGGCTGTCCTTCAGACCGGAGTCCCTGTACCCCAGGAGGCTTTGTGCTGGGGCAAGGACTCTGCCGCTTGTCAGGATCAGCACTCAGCCTGCCCAGGGAGATCCCCAAGGTGCTGTAGGGAGAAGCTTTGGGTGGAAGGAGTGATCCATTGCATGGAAGGGTTCCTCCTCCTATGAAGAGGGTGCTGCATGGGTCAGGGCTGCTCACAGCTCAAGCTCACAACCTAGACATCTCTGGAGGGGAATCTTGCAAGGTAAAAAAAAAAAAAAGGAGGCTCTACCTGCAATGGAAGGAGCCTATGCTTTCAGTTTTCTGTTTTTGGTTGGCTGGGTGATGAGTGAGAGATGGGACGAGCTCTCACTGGTTTGGAGAAGGCCCTGAGAATGCAGATCTGTTTCACTGAGATGGAGTCTGGGAGCATCAGATCAATCCCCTATGACTTACAGATCACCAGCATCACCTTTCCAGGCTCATGAGGTATTCTCTGCTGTTTCTGTCTGAACTCTGAAGCACATATATGCCCCCATGTCCATGGGAATGAGGTGTGCCAACTTCCCTCTAAGCTGTGGGGCTCTGGGCCATGGGATCAGTGAGGGTCGGAATCAGCCGACTCTCCTCTCATGAGATGCGATCGTTAGGGCACTTGACTAGCTCCTTGGGCTGTCTTTCTGAGCTGCGTGCTGTCCTCCAGACTGCAAAACTCTCCCGCAGCATGTGTGGGTTGCCTGATGGAGAAGTGCAGAGATACCAGGGGCAGGTAAATGCTGCTGGGCTGGCAACACGGGGAAATGATCTCTGTGTCCTTGGCAAGCAGTGGGGTGCTGAGACCCTGTTCAAGTACTTGGCGGCTGGGTGAGACACTTTGCAGTGGATCCGTCTGCTCTCAGCGGGGTCTGATTTCTTCTCAGGGTAACACAGGAGAGGAATCCCCCTCCATCTCAAGAAGGAGCAAGCACAAGGCAGCTGGGAACAAGGCATGTGGACAGACCAGCTCATCTCCCACTGTACAAAGCCACAGCGAACCCTTTTGCCTCTCAGGACTCACAGTTGCTCAGCCTGAGTGCAGCAGAGATGCTCAGGATTTCTGACTGCAGAGAAGACTCCCCAGGGAAGAAAGGAGAAGGTCGGAAAGGGACGTCCAAAACAAACAACAAACAAAAGCCTAAATAAACCCCTTTCTACAACCAACTTCCTTTAGTATTGAGGATGTGGTTGCTGACAAACCCTTCAGTGTTTAAGGGGATATCGTATAAGAACTTCTGATTCTCAGTTCTGGCTTCTGCACCCCACCTGCTCCCAGGTAGAACCTGAATTAAAGCACGACCAGCTCCTCAGGAGCATCCAGGCAGAGGACCTTCTCCTCACAGTACACTCAGCCAGCACAAACCAGAACTCCAGCCGCAGAGCTGCATGAAGTTCCTGCCAAGCAGGAGAAAGGGTGAGTGTGTGGCAAGGGGGTGAATGTGTGAGAAAAGTGTTCGGTTTTATGCAGAGAAGTCTGTGCTCACTAGTCATTGTCTTTTCCTTGTGCTTACAGACCACCAGGTGCATAGGGAGAAAATGTCCAACAGCAGCTCCAGCATCCAGTTCCTCCTCCTGGCATTTGCAGACACTTGGGGGCTGCAGCTCTTGCACTTCTAGCTCTTCCTGGGCATCTACCTGGCTGCTCTACTGGGCAATGTCCTCATCATCACTGCCATAGCCTGCGACCACCACCTCCATACTCCCATGTACTTCTTCCTCTTTCACCTCTCCTTCCTTGACCTGGGCTCTGTCTCCACCACTCTCCCCAAAGCCATGGCCAACTTGCTGTGGGACACCAGGGCCATCTCCTATAGGGGATGTGCTGTACAAGTCTTTCTGCTTGTCTTCCTGATTGGAGCAGAATATTCCCTTCTCACCATCATGGCCTACGACCGCTATGTTGCCATCTGCAAACCCCTGCACTATGGGACCCTGATGAGTAGCAAAGCTTGTGTCCACATGGCAGCAGCTGCCTGGGCCAGTAGTTTTCTCAGTGCTGTGCTGCACACTGTTGATACCTTTTCAATACCACTCTGCCATGGTAATGCTATAGACCAGTTCTTCTGTGAAATTCCCCTGCTGCTCAAACTCTCCTGTGCAGAATCCGACCTCAGGGAAATCGGGCTAATTGTGGTTACCGCATTTTTAATCTTTGCTTGTTTTGTTTTCATCGTGCTGTCCTATGTGCAGATCTTCAGGGTTGTGGTGAGGATGCCCTCGGAGCAGGGGTGGCACAAAGCATTTTCCACGTGCCTCCCCCACATGGCCGTGGTCTTCTTGTTTATCAATACTCTAATGCTGGGCTACCTGAAGCCCCCCTCCATCTCCTCCCCAGCTCTGGATCTGGTGGTTACTATTCTGTACTCAGTAGTGTCTCCAGCAGTGAACCCCCTGATCTACAGCCTGAGGAACAAGGAGCTCAAAGGCACATTGAAGAAACTCATCTTACTTGTGGTGGTTCAGAAGCAGTGACCTCCAATTTATCTCAGACAAGTGGTGTGCTTTGGCTGTTCTGTCATTTGTAATCATGCTAGAATAATAGAATGGTTTGGATTGGACAGTTATCCCACTCCAAACCCCCTCCACCTTAGGCAGGGACTCCTTCCACTCGACCAGGTTGCTCAGAGCCCCATCCAACCTGGCTTTAAACATTTCCATAGATGGGACATCCAGAGCTTCTCTGGGCAGTCTGTTCCAGTGCCTCATCCCCATCATCACAAAGAAATTATGTCTTACAAATATTTCTTCATATCTACTTATTTTTTATATCTATTCTTATGTGTAGATGTGGTGCTTAGGGGCACAGTTTAATGGCGGACTTGGTAGTGCATGGTTAACGGTTGGACCCAGTGATCTTAAGAATCTCTTCTGTGATTATACAAGTGCAGATCTCCAAACTACACACCCTGCATGATTATTCCTGAGGATGATCTCAGCTCTCCACTCCCAACCAGGGACACAGAGGGCTCGCTGCGCCTGTCTGCATGCAACTACCCAGCAGCATTTCCATGGCCTTAGCATGAGGTATCTTCTCCATGGGGTCCTGGATGACACAGAGATGCCATAGCAGACCTGTGCTCTTCTGGAGGGCAGCCTGCAGGCCAAGAGGACCCTGCAGGGATAGAGTCAAATGTCCAAAAGTGTGGGTGTGCTCGAGGGACATTTGTATCACCTGGAGCCGGGAATTAGGAGGGCTTTTGGACATTTCACTCCCATAGACACAACTGCATGGCAAGACACACAGGGTTAGCCTCTGAACTGCATCTGAATCCCACCCACCATCCCAGCAAGTCCAGTGATAAAGCAATGGGAGCACAGAGAGGAGGGGAAAGAGAGAAGTGCCACAGTGCTGCTGCCGATGGAGACAGCACAGGACCAGACAGTCGGATATCTGGTAGTATCTTCTCTTGAGGGGTCAGGCTGCTGAGATGGGGACTAAGTCCCCATGGCCTTCAGAGCAGGGGTTGTGCTGGGTGGGAGAGGAGACCAAAGGGTTGCTCTGAGGTAGGCTTCTGCACTGCAGGGGATGGCAAGGAGGTGCTTGAATCCCTCTTCCCACTGCTTTTCTGCTAGCAGCTCCCTCTCCCTCCCTGCTAATGTCTCTGGTGCATGGAGCTGTCCCTGCCAGGAACTGCATCTCTGTTCCCACTTCTCCTTCTTGCCTGTGCTCACAGAACCCATCCCAGCCTCTCTGTGCTCAGCTCTGCCCTGCGGACACCTCCTGAAGCACAGCACTTCCCAGGGGCTGCTCTGTCTGTCTGCAGAGGCTAAGCAGTAGCTCACACAAGTCCTAAGGAGAACTGCAGTTTCACTGCCTGCTCCAGAATGGAAGGATAAACTCCCGTCTCCCACTGGCCACTCAGCTAACCAAGAGAAGAAATCTCAAAGCACAGACTGTGTCCCTTTCAGGTAAATTCTCCCTTGCTGTCCGTCTTCAAAAGTCCCCTCAGAAATGTCCTGGTGGTGATCTGGAGCTGTGTGCAGCCCTGAACCGTACAGCACCCTTTTGACATCAGAAGGACCTTGCCCCATGCTGGGGATCACACAGGACATGGGAAAGGCCATGGTATTGAATACCTTCTTCACACCGTCCTCTACTAGCAAGACAGGCCTTCAGGAATCCCAGGTCCCAGAGACCAGTGGGGAAAGTCAGGAGACAGGCAGCCCTACCCCTGCCTGGGGAAGAGGATCAGATTAGGGGAGACTTAAGTCAACTGGACATGCATAAGTTCCCGGGCCCTGATGAGATGCAGCCACGAGTGCTGGAGGAGCTGGCAGATGTCATTGTGAGGCCACTCTCAACAGTCTTTTACCAGTCGTCAAAACTGGGGGATGTGCCCAAAGACTGTGGACTAGATGACCCACAGAGGTCCCTTCCAACCCCAAACATTCTGTGATTCTGTGATTCTGTGATTCTGTGATTCTGTGACTGGAGGAAGTCAAATGTCATTCCTGTCTTCAAGAAGGGGAAGAAGGAGGACCCAGGGAACTACAAGACAGTCAGCCTCACCTCTCTCTCTGGGAAGGTGATAAAGCAGTGCATCCTGGAAATTGTTTTCAGGTACACTGTTCTGATTTTGGATGGGATGAAGTTAATTTTCTTCACCAAAGCTCACAAGGTGTTGTGTTTGGGATTTGTGACCGCAACAGTGTTGACAACCCACCAATGTTGTAGTTATCTCTGAGCTGTGTTTGCACAGCATCAAGGCCTTTTCTGTTTCTCTTCCTCCCAATGAAGTTGTACTTGCAAAGATTTGCACTGTGTATTAGTGTTCATGTCCAGGTTTTGGTAGCGGGGGGCTGAAGATGCACCATCTGTGAGAAGAGACCAGGGGCTGCCTTTATGTCAGAGAAAGCTGGTTCCAGCCGGCTCCAAACAGACCCACCGCTGGCCAGAACTGATCCCGTCAATGAGGATGGTGGAACGTCTGTGGAAGTGTACTTATGAAAGGATACAACTGCCAAAGTGGGAGAGGAGTGGGGGGAAAAGGTAATGTGAGAAATCACCTTGCAAACACCAAGGTTGGTGAAGAAAGAGGGAGAGGAGGTGCTTCAGGTTACAGAGCAGATGATAGTCTTCTGCAGCCCATGGATAATACCACAGCAGAGCAGGCTTTTCCCTGTAGCCCATGGAGAAAACCGTGGAGGACCATGAGTAGGTTTGTCTCAAAGGACTGTAGCCCATAAGAGGGACTCTATGGGAAAAGTGTTAAAGGGAAGGAGGAGAAGAGAGGAACTGTTACGGACTGACCACAACCCCCATTCCCCATCCCCCTGCATGGCTCAGATGTAGAAGTGTTGGGAACAAAGGAGTGAAGTTGAGCTGGGGAAAAAGGGGTAGGGAGAGGCCTTCCATGGGGAAGGAGATAAGGTCTTCCACCAGTCCCATGCTTCTTCCACCCTAAGCCTTTGCAGTAATTGCACATACTAGGCCTGCCCACTTACCTTCAGCACTGTCATGTTTGTACAAGGTCCCCACATCTCTTGGCACAGCTTTTCCCTGGGAACCTCTCTGAGGACCACTCCTTGTGTGTGTCAGCTTGTGGCCTGGCACGCATGTCGCTGGGACAAGGGCTGCTGCAGCAAGGCATGGCTCAAGTAGCTCAGCTGGGAGAGCGTTAGACTGAAGATCTAAAGGTCTCTGGTTCAACCCCGGACTTCAGCAGTGATTTTCTATTTACAAGTTTGCAGAGTCTGTCTGCCTTCTTGCAGCCTGCCCCAGCCCTGCTTGCTTCTTCGCCTCTTGCCAGAACACTGTCCCTGCCTTGTAGCTGCAGATCTGCAACTTAGAAGGAGCCTTCCTCCAGCACCACAAGTCCCCAGCATCCCCAGCACTCTTCATTCAGCGCTCCTATGGCATGATCTCCAGCTGTCTCTCCTTTCCTGCTACACAGAGATCAAGATCTTTCCTCCTTCACCTGGTCCTCTGTTCCCAAGCCAGCGGCCACTGTTCTCCCAGGTCAAGGGAGAAGAACTCCCTGGAGCTGAGGCCTGAACAGCAACATCCTCCCTCCAGATCTCTGTCACAGTGAGACTTCTGATATGCCCGGGACACTTTACAGGATCAGTCACTGCACTGCATGGATGCCAGTGCTATTTAGTCTCAGGCTGTCCTGGGCAGAGTCCCTTGGCCCCGTTTAATCCCCATGTTGCAATGATTGATGAAACACCTATGTGCTTCTCTCAGGGCATCAGCTCCAGGGAGATGGAAGTTTGCCCTTCATCCCACCTCCAGGGATGCTGGAGAGAAGGAGTGCAGGTGGAGGCCCTGTGCATGGATTAGGGTGTGTGAGGCTTCCGTCCCCTTGTCACCCCACCAAACAACCTGGAGTGCCATCAGAGCCTGGGGGCACCTCATGCCAGGGATGACATTCCCCTCAAACTGTTGCTCTGCTTCTGCTGTGGAGTTGGGGACAGATGTGACACAGAGGGCTGTAGCTGTAGGTACATTAGGACTTCGGTGAATTAGGCTTAGGAGAGGGGTTCAAGACAAGGGACAGGATTAGGGAGTTGAGTCAGGGTTCAGGTTTCAGGCATCTGGTGAGGGTTTCAGCTTTGGCATTAGTGTTCAGGTTAGGGCAAAGGATGAGAGCTCCAGGTTAGATATCAGGATTCGGGTACAGACATAGGCTTAGGGTGAGGTGGGCAGCGCCAGATCTGAGGGGCGATGGTGTGTAGGCACTCCGAATGCTTCTGCCCTCATGGTGATCAAAGGGATACCTCAGCTGTTGATCACCAAAAGCATAACCGTTTCAACGGGCTGGGGACAACCAGTGTGCCCTGTAGCTTGACAGGGCACATGTTAGGGACTTCTTGACACAGGATGTCTCTGCCTTTGCTGTTTGTCATCCTGAAAGTGCTGCCTCTGATCTTCTGGTCTAATCAGCCCCCAGGGAGGCATACTTCAATTTCCAGAACAATTTCATCACCCACCACCCTCAGCAGGCCCTACTAAACCTCCAAGACTCTTTTTCCTGCCATGGCCGTCCACAGTTGGTGACTTTCCCCTGGGAGCCTGTCAGTGTGCAAACAACCATAGTGAGATCATCCTTGCATCTCAATTGCTGCATGGTTGCAAGGGGCTTTTAGGAGACACTGTCTTCTAGAAGGAGTTTGGCTAATGTGATGATGTTAACAAGCACATGATGTAATCAGAGTTCTTTTCTTTCTCAGTGAAAACTCACTAATTCTTTCAACATGGATAAATGATTTTTCATTTGAGTGTAATGTGTTCACCCTCAACAGCTCAACTCCATTTGCTGGAGTCGGGCATGGGTTCAGGAAGCACAGACAGCCAGGTAGATGTGAACCCAGGAAGCTGGGCAGGGAGATCACTAGAGACAAGAGTTGGTGACAAGACTCTGGGCTGGCAACTTGGCCAAGAAAAAAGACAAGTTGATGCCGGAGTTCTACCAATACAAACTGGCAATATTTTTCACATTTAAAGACATATTAGTACTTTTGCACTAGCTGAAATGATTCAATATTTCTAACAAAGCAACTGTGTTTTTCCCCAAATCATGCCAAGATGGGAAATTTCAGGATGTGTATTAAAAAGAGAAAAAGAAATATGGATCCTCCCGTGTACTTGTTCTGTCAGTACTCTGTTACACTCTGCACTTAAACTCACTAATCTTTCAGGTATTTCCACTTGTCCTGAGCAAATGGGCTGTGTCTAAAGATACCTTTTCAGCAGACTACCTGGCCATATGCCCTTTGCTTTGCTCTTGGGATTTACTCTTCCCCTTACAATTTTCTAACTCTGACGCAGTTGAGGAATGTGTTTTCTATTATATTCAATTTTTCAAAATGAGGAAGGATCGTTTTTGTATTTGCAGCCATTTCTCAGGGTAAATCAGGTGGGAATTGGTGCAAAGGAGCTGTAACATCCAGCTGCAGACTCAGTGCAGAAGTCTCATGTAGGGAAAGAGTGTCCCAAGTGGCCCCTGAGAGAACTGGTCTGGCTGGGAAGGTGTGGAGGAAGGTTGTCCATACAGTGTGGGTACTTAGGGACATGCCTGTTGCTATCTTTCCACACCTCCTTAGGAGATCCTCTGCTTCAGTATCAATTGGAGATAACTGCTACAACTTCTGTAAACTGAAGAACTAATAAGCCCTTAATAATCAAAACCCCTTTTCTTACTGTTGCTTATTGAAATCTTCCACTTTAAACAGACTCCTGAAACCTCTCCAATTAGCTGCAAAAGGCTTGAAGCCCTGAAGACAATTAAGGGACCACGCATGGCTTTTTGCATTTTAATGATCCCCATGGTGTATTTGATGCTACATTCATGAACCACAGATACTGAGAGGAACGAGTCTGTCAAGGAATTCAAGTCAGAAGCAAATGCCAAAGTATCTTAGAGTGTTGATTGGTCCCACAGAAAGCCATTACTGGCAAAGCCTCCCCATGGATTTGTTAGAGTACAGAATTGGAGGCTGGGATTACAGGCAGGCAAAGGCAGTGTGCAGGTGGATCTGATGCTGAATAAAGCCTTTATTTTATCAAGCAAAACAGCCAGCCCCACAGAAGGGGGAAATCCTGTCCCTTGTACTGGTTCAGGGCTCTTCCTGGGGCAGTGTCATGTGGGGTGTGCAGTGCAGAGTGTAGTACAATGGTACAACACCTCCCAGCCTCCCTGGGGGGGGGG
>Ga0065711_1030966_pt1 | contig 30936 bp, 20 predicted proteins | sample Hoacrofraction12_FD_59098 | JGI IMG/M metagenome (GOLD analysis project Ga0065711, IMG submission 59098) | Hoatzin crop microbial communities from Cojedes, Venezuela - Epithelial fraction 12 v2 (version 2) | ecosystem: Host-associated > Birds > Digestive system > Esophagus > Crop | place... | reverse complement strand
AGGAGGAGCCCCCCGGGGCCTCGCTGGCGCCGCTGCTGCCGCTGGGCGGGAACGGCAGCGCGGGCGGCGGCGCCGGGGAGCTGCGGGAGGGGACCCACGCCGCCACCCTGGCGGCCTGTGCCTCCCTGCTGGCCCTGGTCTTCTGCCTGGGCTCCTACGGCAACCTCATCGTCCTCCTGTCCTTCTTCGACCCGGCCCTCAGGAAATTCAGGACCAACTTCGACTTCATGATCCTCAACCTCTCCTTCTGCGACCTGTTCATCTGCGGGGTGGCCGCCCCCATGTTTGCCTTCGTCCTCTTCTTTGACTCGGCCCGAGGTGTCCCCAGTGCCTTCTGCTTCGCCTTCCACCTCACCAGCTCGGGCTTCATCATCATGTCGCTCAAGACGGTGGCGGTCATCGCCCTGCACCGGCTGCGCATGGTGCTGGGGAAGCAGCCGCACCGCGCCGCCTCCTTCCCCTGCACCCTCCTCCTCACCCTGCTGCTGTGGGCCACCAGCTTCACCCTGGCCACCCTGGCCACCCTGAAAACCCGCGGCTCTCGCCTCTGCCTGCCCATGTCCAGCTTCGCCAGCGGCGAGGGGAAGATCATCCTCTACCTTTACGTCACCGACTTCATTTGCTGCGTGGCTGTGGTGTCCGTCTCCTACGTCATGATCGCCCAGGCCCTGCGGAGGAACGCCCAGGTGAGGAAATGCCCGCCCATGGTGGCCGTGGACACCTCCAGACCGCAGCCCTTCGCGGGGCCCCCGGCCACCGGGGCCAGGGAGGGCGTGCAGAGCGCCGTGCCCGCCTTGTACAGGAACCAGAGCTACAGCAAGCCGCAGCACGTCCAGACGCACGGCTACGCCACGCACCTTGGCCAGCCGCCGGCCACCACTGCCAGCCGGCTCCAGCTGGTGTCGGCGGTCAACCTGTCCACGGCCAAGGACTCCAGGGCAGTGGTGACGTGCGTTGTCATCGTGCTCTCCGTCTTGGTTTGCTGCCTGCCCCTGGGCATCTCTTTGGTGCAGGACATGCTGTCCAGCAGCGGTGGCTTTGTTCTCTACCAGTTTGAATTGTGTGGGTTTACCCTCATTTTTTTCAAATCTGGATTAAATCCTTTTATATATTCCCGCAACAGTGCAGGACTTCGGAGACGAGTCCTCTGGTGCCTGCAGTACGTAGCCCTTGTCTTTTTCTGCTGCAAGCAGAAGACGAGGCTTCAGGCCATGGGCAAAGGCAGCCTGGAAGTCAACAGGAACAAGTCATCCCATCACGAGACCAATTCAGCGTACATGTTGTCTCCAAAACCTCAGAAAAAGTTTGTGGACCAAGCCTGTGGCCCTAGTCACTCCAAGGAAAGCGTGCTGAGTCCCAAGGCTTCTGTCGGGCATCAGCACTATGCACAGAGCAGCTCAACCCCCATGAACACCCGAATCGAGCCCTATTACAGTATCTACAACAGCAGCCCTTCCCAGGAAGCAAGCACCCCGAATAGCTTGCAGCCAGTGAACTCGACTTTCGGGTTTGCCAAATCCTACATTGCCATGCATTATCACACCACTAACGACTTGGTGCGAGACCACGACAGTGCTTCGACTAAGCAGATACCAGTGCCCTCGGTGTAACCTTAGGAAAGGGTTCTGATCTGGCTGATCCAGTGCGTCCCCTTCTTTGCTTCTGTTAATCGTTATTCTGAACTCAGTACAGTACTGCTGTCAATTAAGAAAAATGCCACTAATGTTAATATCCAGCTATTTGCATTTGAAGTGAATACTAGGATATTACTTCTGTGACGCTTTCTTGAATTTCTGCAGCAAGTCAAAAAGGGGGTGGGTATTTTCAGTCTGTATTTGGAATTGTTACATGAAGGAGGTTTTGTTACTAAATTTTACTGCTGGACAAGTCAAAAAAAGTAAGTGCTATAACCGCGTGATTCGTTACGTCACGAGGCAGAATATCTCAAAGAACAATCTGAGGCTGCGCCAGAAGTATTACTTGTTAAATTGCGTACTTGCCATATTTTCAAGAAGGAAGAATTGGGAGGATGTTTGGTGTTGTGATGCTTAGGTTTAAACTCTTCCCATTGCAGCAGGTTGAAAGAGTCGGTGGTATTTTGTTGTAACAAGCGTCAGTAATAACAAAAGTTCTTTCTATTTGTGAGGTGAAATCCTGGTTCCATTGAGGTAAATGGCAAAATTTCCATGAACTTCAGCTGAAGTTCAGGATTTCAGTTTCGGCTGCCTAAAGCAGGACAGGGCATTTTGCAACCAGCGTCGTATTGCCGCTGGGGAAGGTCTTTTGAGAAGTGTTGTGGCACTGCAATAAACCTCTGAAGTATATATGTATTAATTTCCACTGAACATTGATTTTAAGGATTGGTGGCATTATGTATCCCAAAATGACATATTTGGAGAGGTATTTTACGTCTGATGGAAGGAAATAACTGTGCAATACCTAATTACAGATTTTACTTGAGGATGGAGATGAATATTGCAATGTTATGGTATTGATACACTATTAGTAGTGCAGTTACCTCTGGAGTTTTCTAATTTGTATACTGTTATGCATAGAGTAGTGTTGCTGCTTGCTGTTTTTGTCTATGACTTTGTATAATAGCAGGAATGGGGGGGATTCAGCTGTGATATTCCTCAGAGGTAGAACTGACAGCTATTAACATTTTTTAAAAACAGAATGACCACATAACAAGATGACTACAAGCTTTTGAGGTTTTCCTAAGAAGTCTAACGCCCGTTTGATTTAAAAGTCAATAATCTATCTACTTACAAACTTTATCCGTTGGTCTACACAGTGAGCAAATAACAGAAGTTATATATGTTTTTATGAATCTGACTGTTCGCGTTGTGTCACATGTTCTGGGAATTCCTTATGAAACGATGATCTGGAGGCATTTAAATTCCTGACAATTACGACTTTGGCCAGATCTTTTTGAAACAAGCAATCACCTTTCAACTTCTGTGGACTTCAGCAGAGCCTTAGTATCTCTGAAACAATCATGCCACAGACTTTTGGTGCCTCATTGTAGGAAAATGTCACATCTTTAGCAAAATTACAGTGGTGGAAAGTCGATTTGTTATTTTAGAAACAAAAAACATTCACATCGTTGCCGTGTGTGAGTTGTTGGTTTCGGCTGTTTGTTAACTAAACTATTTTCAATATTTTCCTGGAAGACTATTACATTATGAACACTGTTCTTTGTTTACACTCTGAATTTTAATTAATTTTGAATAATTCAAGACAGCTTTCTTGCAATAAAATGGATGTGAAAAACTTTCTAATACAAATGTAAAATTGAAATTATTTCTGTAAGTCTTTTCTCTCTGCCGAGATATTTTTGTCTATAAATGAATAATATGGTTCTTTCTAAAGTAATTATGAAAGATGACTAAAATATCTGTCTTGTTTGTTTTTTCTGTCTTTGCATTTCTCTTCAGTACAAAGCATACTAATTTGGAGGAAAAAAATATGTGGGATCCTGTAATTTTGTCTCAATCTATGTTCTTAGCAGCAATTACAGTTTCGGATTGTAAGGAGTGTAGGGCAGGAACCCAAAACTGGCTGCCAGATGGATTCCTGTAGGTACTTTAAGGGACTTGAAGATACCCATTAGGGCTGGTTTTAACACCAAGCAGTTTTGGGGTTTGCTGCATGTGTGCATGACTCCTGCTGTGCTTTTGTTTTGGATCACATGAACTTCATCACATGGCAGAAGATTAAATCCCTCGCACCTTATTAATTAAAGTAATTTGCAGTGAGTATTCATGTGGGAGTAAAGGAAGAAGGGTACAGCTTTAAGATAGAAGGAGGTTTTATTGCCTTTACGTGATGTGTTATTAAGACAAAAGGACTGAAGTGCCTTTACAGCACTTTGTAATACTGCTCTTCTGTTAACTCCTGGTGCCAGTTGTATTCGTAATACAACCACTGTGTTAATATGCGTATAGTGACAGATAGGAAAGTGCAACACCTTTTAATCTGCAGTAGGAACAAAATCTGATTTAAGTGGTCAGTTGTATTAAATAACTGTGTTTTGGGGGAGGTTTGTGAGTGTAGAAAATAGAGCCTGGATTTTGAAAATGTGTAAGTACAATTTCCTTGAAGTGAATCATAAACTGAAGTACTCAATTGTCATATGATAAAATGAATGTGTTGGACTCTTCTGGAGTATAACTTTTCTCTTTTCCTTTAGCCTACCTGTTGTATCAGAACCCTCTTCTGCTGAGCACAGAACCAATAAAGTGTGACTGCGAGGTTAAAAAAGCAGCAGTCTAATGCAGAGGGGAAGCAACAGGGTGCTGGATGAAGGAGATGGAAAATGCATGTGAAGAGAGGAGATGGGTGAGACAGTAAGCAATAGAAGGATGTGAATACTGAACAGTTAGAAAAAGCAGGTCTGTAGTTAGTGCAGTCTGTAAAACAAGAACAAGAAAGCATTTCATGAATATGAAAGGTGGCAAATACAAGACTCAGAAACTGCTGTACTTTCCTTACTGCCTGTATGTACGCTGTGGACCTCATCGCTGCAGAACTGTTTAGAAAAAAACAGGAGGTTTAACAGGTGCTTCACGTGAGTAGGATGAATATCAGGGGCCTGACAGTTAGTGTCAACACATTTTGGAATATACGTAAAATTTTATACTCCAGAAATTAAAGCAATCTTTGATTTGTGGGGTTAGGATGAACCCATCTTGGTGGAACATGTTACCTAACGTATGTTTTCAGTGTGCTTTTCAGCTTCTTTTGAAATTGCTGGTGTTGGCCGCTGTCACGGTATTTGGCCTGAGGACTATTTATGCGGAGCGGCCTCAAAGAAAGCATAAAGCAGCTTATTAGAAAAACAGCTGATTAATTATTTGGGGCTGATCTCACTAACAAGTGACTTCTAGTTGTTTACATGAACAAAAATATTTGAAAGATTTTATAATTCGCAGTCTTTTTAAGTCATACATCTTGCTTTATGGTGATACGAGTTGACTTTTTCAGCTGTTAGCCTGCAGTAATGTATTTTTTGTCCTTTATCTGTAAACCTAAAAGCTGGTAATGCCAAATAACTTTGAACAATATCTACACAACCTCAAAAAGTTGCTAAATATTGTTCAGCAGTTAGATCTTTTTAGACTACAGATTAGAGAGATTTCTGTAAGGCGGCATACATTTTTTTTTCTAAAGTCGCAGAGCCGGTCTCCCTGAGCGGTAAGGCTGCAGCAAGCTGAGGAGGGCAAGATGCAAAAATTGGACAGGCAGTAGTTAAAAAGGTTCAGTGCCTAATAACTTTGTGGTATTTTATGGTATGTATGGTTTAGGTATATAATTTGTCACTTGTTAGGAAAGCTGTGAAAATTATCCCCCATATAGTCTTCCGTACCCCTCCACCTGCAGCACAGGGAATAAAAAGTAAAGGGACTTCTGAACCGCAGGGCTGTGCTTACCTGCACCATTATCTCTTCACCTTCCACGAGGTAGCGAAGCAGGGCTGCAGAGAGCAACGTGACATGTTCACGATGAAAACTGAGAGAAGGCAGGTGGTGTAATATCTTAAAATAGTAGAATAGTCTTGCAGGGGTTAAGGTGGAGTCCTATGGGTGTTTTCTAGGTTTGTCTTCTGTCCGCTTTGAATGGGGTTTTTGATTTTTTTTTTAAGTATTTAAGAGGAGTGTATTTGCACTGATGCCACGGGTGAATGGAGGATTACATTGGTCCTGCCACTGAGCACTGGTAAGCAATTCTGCTCATGCTGCACACAGCAGTAAAGAAGGTCCCGGCACTCGATTCCACAAGTCATCTGGCTGCCAGGCTGCCAGTGATTTAAAGACCAGGAAAATAATTCTGTTTTCACAACAGTCAGTGTACATGACTCCTCATGCTTGCTGAGGAGCAGTGGGTTTGCAGAGGTTGCAGAGAGATCTCTCTGTGAATGGAGATGGTAGAGGAGGGTAAGTCCTACGCTGCTTCTCCTCATTTGCACTGGTGGAAAACTGGAGGGTCAGCACCATGGGACAAAGTGGGAAGAGGCAATTTCAAAGCGCTCCTGGGGTTTGCGAGCACTGGTTCTGTCCTCTGGTGCAATTAATGCGGGTTTCTTTGATTTGAATAGCTCTTTGGTTATTGTCAACTTCAAACACTGTTCTTCATGGATATACCAAGTACAGTATCCTTAAGTTTAATCAGTACTGGCAAATTGACTTTAAAATGTCGTTTATTATGTCGTTGTCAATTCCTATTTCAAAGGGGTTTATGTTTAGTATTACAAAAATACTTTCATTCATTACAAAAGCTGTCCCTGAACCTTGGTTCCGAGAGTCAAACATGTGACATGCTGCAGTGTGGGGGTTTTTTCTTGTTTACGAGAAAGCAGCACAGGAAGGGTGAAAACCATGTACTGCTCTGGCTGGATCATTTCCTTTTCAAAATACATTGCAGAAGAGTTGTACTTGCTCTTCATGTTTATTTCACGTTTCCCCTTTTGCCATCAAATAGATTGATATTTCCTGATTGATATATCAATAGATTGATATATCCTGGTCTTCTGCTGGCGAGTCGTTTGGATTTGCTCATTTTATGAGCAAGTCCAGATTGTGCTATGCTAAATGATTTGTTCTCACCTAGTATTTATTTTCCGTCACAGTCTGATTTTCCTTGAATGTGGAAGTTAGATCAGCTGATCTTTTTGTTTCAAATACAATAAATAAAATTCTTAAGTGGCACTAGGTGATTACAGGGGCTATGCAGAGGTAGTACTGGATTCATTTGAAATGGGTAAGGCTGATTGTGTCAAATGTAACTTCCCTAAATCTAAATAATGTTATGGAGAATTTTCTTGCTTGTTTTTCAGAGGTTTATAATAACAATATTTTAATAAATGGTACACCAATTATTTAACAGTAGAGACTGACATGCTCAGCTGGCTCGTTTTTTATTGTCTGCTTGTATATGTTAGTCTGGAATTATAAAAGACTTTAAAGTCTGATCTCTTCCACCAGTTACTTAAACAAAATGATGTAGCAGTTTGGACTTGCAGTTGCATCTCAGGTGGCTGCATTAAGTAAATCTTTAATCTTTTCTCGCTAAACCACAGAAAGAAACTGCTACCTGTGTACTGTCATGGTCTGCGTTTTTCCTATGTGTACGCAGTGTGTGTTCCCCTCTTAAGCTGTACTAGAACTGAGAATCTGAACTGCAGCCTTACCTTTGAATGACGTCGCTTTCCACTGCAATAATCTCAAAAAGACAGTTGGGACATGCAGCGTGACTCAAGCTGCTCTTCCTTTCAGGTGACATCCTCAGCATTTTAAGAAATGCTGGAAATAGCTGAAGAAAATCAAGCACCCAGAGGAAAAGGCTGTTTATCAGTGCTCAGGTCTCAGCCCTTTGGATAAGGGTTTCTCTTATCAGACAGAATAACACGCGTGCTACAAACCCATCAGTAGCCTCTCCTGGGGACTGGTCTGAGACAAACCCCCCTTGCAACACGGCAGCCTTTGCAGGAGGTAAACACAGAAACGCTTTTATTTGACCACAGAGTTTTCAGGCACAACGTTTACGCATTCTGGTATTTCATTCCATCTCATACATATCCTGAGCCGATCCATTTTCTGCTCTCACAAGTGGTTCATTAGTTGTTTTTAAGACAGCGGCTAGCTGATGCCAGAACATTTTCTGTTTGTGTTCCTCAGGGCTCCACTTTAAGTAGGTTTTTCTTTTCAGCAGTTTCCTGAGTTTGCTGAACTTCTGCGGCACACTGTTGGGCGGGAGGTCTTCCAGCACGATCATGATGAGGGAATCCTGATTTTCGTTCAGGACTCGATGTTCGGCAAAATACAGTTCATACTGACACCAGCAGCTGTTTACGAAACTGGGAGAGAGAACAAAAAGGACCTTATGACTGTTCTCTATGCAGTAAAAAATGTTACCAAGTACAGGATGTCCCGGTTTGAAATCCCTCTCGTGGTAACATATCTTGAATCCATCAGTTTCCAGTTTTTCCAGCAGATTCTCTTTCGTCCATTTTGCATCTTGTTCACTGTATGAAATGAAGGCATCAAAGGGCTTGTTTTCTGGCCTCTTCTCATACTGCTTCCTCTTCGCCATGCACCAGTACCAACCCATTCTCATATACCACAGCCCATCAAACCGCCAGCATAAGCCTGTTAACACCAAAACAACCAGGATGGCCACGCAAGCTGTGATAGCCATCTGGATGCCCAGGGAGCAGTGCAGAAGCGTGAGGTTGCTGCTCTCCACCAGCGAGCCCCTTCTGTCTGGTGGAAAGCTGCACCTGAGATTTCCTTTGCCATTTATCTGCAGATGTGGGTTGCGGATGTACACATTCACGAACCAGTACAAGTCACAGTTACAAAAAAAATGTTTACCTTGAACGGTCAAAACACTCAAGCTTGTTAACTGGCCGAAAGTGTCCTCCACTATGGTAGTAATGGCGTTGTCGCTAATGTCTAACTCAATCAAAGAAGCTGGGAGAGCGCCACGCTGTAGAAAGGAGATCTTATTCCCTGATAAATTAAAATACTTCAGCATTGGAAGGGATTTCCCAAAGTGATCAGGGAGTTCTGAAATTAGGTTGTGGCTACTGTCCAGATTAGCAAGCGCAGAAAGGTGGCTGGCGGGTTCCAGTCTGGTGATGAGGTTTCCGGAAACATTAAGATATTCGAGTTTCTCCAGGGCATCAGTTAATGACAACATGTTCAACTTATTTTTACTAATATCACATTTTGTTAAAGTCAACGGAAAATACTCAGGATGCATATCCATAATTTTATTATTTTGAATATTAAATACTGTTAAGTTGGAGACGGATTTAAAACTAGGGGGTATTATTTTAATATCACTGTTGCTTATGTCGAGATGCTGCAGGGAGGTGGGTAAGTCAGGAAGCACAGAAATCCGGTTGCTGCTGAGATCCAAAAACAATAATTCTTCCATTGTGCCAGCAAACCACTCTGGCAGTTCCACGATGGAGCAGTTGGACATTTTCAGGTGTCTTACTTTCTGCGGAAGGCTTTGGATGGGTGTACCAGCCTCGTTTCTGACAAAGGAGATGGCATTAATATGCACAGTTCCAGGGGGAAATTTTGAAACTCCATTACCGATTTCTGGACGTACAGTATATATGAAGTGATTTCCTTGAACGTACATGTTTTCTAAGTTAATCATTTTTTTAGCAAAATTTTGGGGTATTTGACTTAAGTTGGTGAAGGACAAATCAATTACCTTGATGGTTGAAGGGAGACACAGTGTATCCAAGCTGTTTATCGGATTGTTGCTGATATTTAAAAACAAAAGCTTGCTGAATGGGAAGTTACAGATTGCCTCAACATCTAGAATGTTAATTGTTAATTTGTTGTAACTGGCATCAATGGACTGCACATTTTTCATTGGCAGAACCAGGACAAACAGCGACAGAAGATCCATTTCCAGGTCACTGTGACTAATGTCAAGCTCCAGAATACCCTCCAGCTGAGCTTGGCAGAGATCTGGATCCAGTTTTAACGTCAGCTCTTCCTCGGAGAGTTTGCTGTTTGACAGATCGAGTGTCCCGTTTATTGGTGCTCCGCAGAAATTAGACCTTGATGTGGCTTCTGGAGAGACCGTTACATTTTTCTCTGCTCTTCGAAGAAGATGCTCTGTACTTCGCCTGAGCCTCGGATTAACATTTTGCAGGACGGATGGACCTCCCGAATGCGGCAGCTCCTCGGCGGATGCAGGAGGCTCCAGAGCACCCTCTGAGGATTTGTCAAAATACTTATAAAGCTGCAAAGACCCTGAGGCTTTGCTGGTGGGTAAGAGCTTCAGGTAGGGTGGAAGACCCGATGCAAGAAGTTCCTTATGGTTGAATGATAAATTCACAGAAACAAGGCTGAGCAGACTCTCAAACGCACCGGGTTCGATGTTCTTAATCCGATTGTGGGAAAGGTCTAAAACTTCCAGCGCATCAAAACCTTCCAAGTCTCTCTTGCTTATTTTTTCAATTATGTTATGTGAGAAATTGAGAGCTCTTGCCGTTTTTGGAGCTTGTGCTTCTGATACAGAAGAGAGGTTTAAATAGGAGTAGTTATAAAATGGGAAGGCATAGGCTGCAGGTGTTCTCAGAGTTAGGAATCCATTTGCTCTACTGAAGAAGAAAGAAATGAAGTAGAAATGAAGGCTTCCAATAAGGATCCTCATCCTGGAAAAAAGAAATGTAAAATCCATCATTATAATATGTTCTGTGTTAATGAGTGTCCTTAAAAAAAAAAAATCCTAGTTTACTTGCAAGGCCAGAAATTGTTTCAATAGTTGTATCTATGAATCCCTTTCTATCTACATAAAAAAACATCTTGCTTCATTATTATTTTCAAGAAGCAATGCTAAAAGATGGTGTCGGAGAGCAATTTGAAGGAGAGTGCTATTCGTTTCAGATCATTGCAGATAAAGTCTGAGTGATTTATTTTTTTCCCCCCCTTCCCCCCCACCCCAGACAGGTAGTGAGCAGCCTTTGCAATAGCATCTTCCCATTGTGTGATCTGAAATGCACTTTCGTAACCGCTGCTTGCGACTCGGGTTTTACATCTCTCATCCTGCTGCACAACAGCCCAGTAAGTCTGACCTGTCTTGAAACCTGTTTGACCACTGAAGCTGCGTATTCAGGAGTAACCTGGCAGGGAGCTCCATGTAACTGTGTGATCACCTGTCGTCTTCTGATTCCATTCCCTCGGTGATTTCCTCTCTGCCACGAATTTACCAGTGACAGCTTATTTAGCCTTACCTGTCAGAGTAAGGAAAAGGGTAAGTTTGCTTTGAAGAGGGTGTCAGAGGTTTGTCTGAGGCAGCCTGCACCAGGAGAGGTCACTGCCCGTGCGGCGTTCATCTTTGGAGACTTCCCATTGCCTGGTAGTGTCACTGTCCAGCTCCTCTCCTGCCCGGCTCTCTCTGTCACTAGTTTTCCAACACCTCAGGCCCATGTCTTGTATTTATTACCCAAAAACCCAGGTGCAGACCTTCAGGTGAGCAGCCTGGGGTTACCGCAGTGCCCTTTGCCACTCACCAGACTTGGACCATCAAGTTTAACTGACGAGAAAGGACCCCAAAGACTCCCCAGCTGTCGCCTGGACCCTCCACTGCCGGCAGGACCCCACCAGAGCACCCCGCATCCCTCGCTCACGAGCAGGAGCAACCTGCAGCCGGGAGCCGATGCACCGCAGGGGTAAGCTAAGCCCCCGGGGCTTGAAAAGCATTGCAGATTTAAGGCTGGAAGACAGCCGACAGCTCCCTCTTGCTTCCAGCAACCCTCCCCAGCCCTCTGACCCCGCTTTTACCCGCTCTCCTCGGCGCTGCTCCCTCGCCAGTACCTGCTGTCGCTGCCGCCTTTGCCTTTTGTAGGGCCGGGAGCGGAGCGGGGCGGGCAGGGACGCCCCCGGGACTGCCCAGCCCCAGCGGCTTCTGCGGCCCCGCTGCCCTTTGCGAGGCTGGGCGAGGGGGCTGGCGCCGGAGGTGCTTCCCCGCGGTGAGATCTGCGAAGTTTTCCTCATCGTGCTGCTGCCAGCCAGCTGCTCAGCCCGTTGCTGAGGGGAGAACTGAAGGTGGAAGCTGCTTGTTCTAACTCTTAGGTGCTGTGGACGGTGTCGTCCCAAGGCGCCTGCTGGCTTCGCTGCTACCTGAGCGTCGCAGGGAAGGTCTGGAAGCACCAAGCGTGACCACAGGGTTGTAAAACTGATTTACTCCTGTAATGTGACACGCTGTGGGGTGTGTTTGCTAAGATGGGGAGGTTTTTGTATTGGGCTCGCTTATGTGTGAATGCGAGGTCTTGCGTGCCAGAAGTTCTCCTGCGAAGTGAGCAATTGCACCTTTTGTGCACTTGAACTAGGGGAAAAAAATAACAGGAGATTTTCTCAGTCTTTGTAGTGCTGCCTTGAAAGATGCACTCTTTGTTTGCAGCTGGTTCGATTTGGGGTGCCAACAGAAGGGGAGGCAACGGATTGCACAAGGGGTAGAGCTCTGTCATCTGCTCCACTTTTTCTGCTATTGACTTTTTTTTCCACTCTTTTGCAACTGCCGGTGACTGGAAACTCTCGCCACAGCCCAGAGGCTCCCCTGTCCAGGCCTGGGGGGCTGGAAAACCCCGAAGTTGTTTGTTCTAGTCTGACTGGGCACTTTCCTGCCTCAGCAGGTTCTGAGAATTGCCCTGAAGTCAGCCATTCTTCAGACAGATCCTAACTTGCTTTAGTGGAAGAGACAGGAAATTAAGAGCATTTTGGACATGCCAGGAAAGATTCTTGCTCCTGCTTTCAACTTGAGAGGCCCCGCTGTAGAGAGCCATTTGTCCCCTAGGAGTGTTTGGGAAGATGGAGCAGCTGTATTCCAGCACAGGGCCCATCAAACCACGTCTCTTCGGCTGGCCGTGAGAGTAAATCACGGTTGGAAGTAGCAAAGTTAAAAATAATATTTTTCGGTAGAAGCATGGTTATTCTATCGACATGCTGTGCTGGCATTATTCTAACATTTATTTCATCCAGCATGCATTCTGTGTATTCACTTATTCTCTTTTTTTTTTTGAAGGCAGCCTCTTATTTTGGGGACTGTGGAGGAAGAGCAGCACGTGAGAAAGGTCTGTGCGAGTGAGCAGGGAAAGTACACACAACGTGGCTGCGAGCAGAATCGAGACACGGTTGTGGTTCCTCAGAAGGACTCAGTAAAGAGATTTCATTCCTGAAACAGGTTGTCTTCCGCTTGTTCACTGTCTCTCTGCAGGGGATATTTTTTTGCGCTGAAAATGTAATTTAAGGGAGGAGAGGTGAACCTGTGCAAGACCTTCTTAAATCCAGAGAGCGTGAGCACCAGCCTTCCGGAGACCGGACCGCAAAGGAGCTTTTTTTACCGAGGTGGACTGAGATTTGGGTGCTGGAAGAAAACTGTAAGTCACATCTGTATAGCTATACAAAGAAGATAATTATGACCAGGAAATGCACCTGTCTGTTAAGGGAGAGGGCATAATACCCTGCATTTCTTTACCCCTTGAGAAAATCTTTCTGAGACTGATGGTTTTATTCACTTCAGCTAAGTGAAACTTCCCAGGGACTGTCTCGCCTTGCACATTGAGCCACCGACTCCTCTCAGCCGTGTCTATCAGCTGTGCAGTGTCTTACAGAATTATTCTCTCTGTTTTTTGATCTGGTCTTGTAGGTAATTAAGAATTTGTGAGTTTAAATGACAATTGAAAATGAGCTCTAGAATTAATCCCTATTGTCAGATGTCTAACGGCTGCAGCATTTGAGCAGTATCTTTGAGTGGAAATGCAAATAAAGACATAGCAATAATGACATGACTCTATCTCCTATAGAAGATTCCTCTTTCATTTTCTGATACTCAGTCGGCAGGTCTTGGCAAGAAGTGAGCACTGCCATTCTTACGCTGGTCTGGGTTGTGTAGGAGGCTCCCAGAAGTGAGTTGTAAGCGTTCCTGTGCGGGTAAGTTGGAGGGGTTGTTCAGTGCTTGTTACAGGTGTTTGTTCTTTCTGTGCAGATAAATCTTGTGCTTTGGGACCTAATCCAGCTCATTCTTTGAACTCTGCTCCTAGAAGTAAATATCTTATCTACTTTCCTTTGATGTAACTCCCTTTGACTAATGGCAGATCATATCAGTACCATCGCTGCAAATTTGCTGTCTGACATTCAAATTATTTTCCACGTTGCTGATTCTTTCATGAGCATGGAAACAACTATAGGTGTCAGGCTGAGAAGCAAACCTGCTTGGTATTGCAGGCAGAAATCTAAGCAGACGAGCACAGAAACCTGTGGCCCTCCAGTTCTGCTTTGTGCAGAAGAGGCTTGGTTTTCCCGGGTTTTGGTACTGACAGATTCCTGCACCTCAGGGCTTGTCTGGGAGAGGGTCGAAGCAGCAAGCTGCACAAGGTGCAAATATGCAAGTTGTACATTTCTTTTAGATTCAAGTGTATTAGAACATAAACTTATGGTGGAATTAATTATTGCTAGCAGTATCCACTCACGGTCTGTCACGCCCTGTGGGGTTTTTATGTGCATCTTCCCTGCTGGCCTCACCCCCGCCTCGGTGGGTCTCCCCCAGATCAGCTGTTGGCTGGGGAGAGAGTGGCAGAGAAAAGCATGTTCTTTGTCCTTCTGGTCTTGTGTGCCTGCGGGTAGTTGGGACACAGGGTAGGAACATCTGTGAGCGTGTTGCTTCCTGTCCAAAGGGAAGTAGAGGCTGAGGAATACGGAGAACCGGGCACAGACTTCATGAGTTTGGCAAGAGCGTTATTTGCTCTTAAACCAGCAAAAGTTGGCATTAGCGGTGCACTGAGGTGCTGTGGCTGCTTAGTCAAAGGAGTTGCACTTCCCCACGCGCTGGGGACTTCCCTCCTGTGCAGGGAAGTGGAATCATTTACATTCTGAAAAATAACTATTCCTAATCTTTTCCTCTGATCTAATTATGACAACTGAGGGGTTTAGCGCGTTGTGGTCTCTCTTCCCTTTCACATGACCCAGCCCAATGGATGCGGAGGAAGTCCGACACCGTCCCAGCCCCTGCCACATGTCTGCGTTCTGCAGTGAGGCACCGTGGCACAGACGTTCGCATCAAACCTGGGGCCTGAGCGCTCAGCACAGCACTCAGACTGTGTCTATGCTGCCTTTCCTAAGAGCAGCCAAGTAGACATGGGGCAACGTAAAACTAAAATAAAACTATCATCGCAAGCGACTGCACAAATCTAATTAACTTCGACCTATGGCCAGAGCCTTAATGAAGAGGATTCATCCTGCCCGTTGCAAAGACAGCTTAGAGAAGCTAAGGCTAAACGTGTCTATTTTTTCTCACTGCGTGCCGACTGGGGCTGCATCTTCCCTGCTGTGGACCTGAGCGAGGGACACTGGTGGCAGTCCTGAGCTGGGATGAGGGCAGCTAAGGGGTGGCGGTGCAGCTGGAGGAGCTGCTGCTGAAATGCTCGTCTGAGGCTGGGTAGGCAGCGAGGTGGGGAGCCCTCCTGAAGGCTTTGCAGAGCACGCTGCAAGTTGCTCCTGTGTGGACAAACGCTGGTCAGAACGGGGCGCAGATTCATGCCATCTGTTGCGAGATGCTTCATGGGAAGATCGGTCCGGCTGACTGTTCAGGTGAGTAGAAGAACTTCAGGGAAACTAAGTTAGAGAGCTGAAGTTCAGAGAATGCTGCTTTTAATGCTTCTCTTTTCTAAAAGCTACTGGCTAAATATATGATTAAAACTTAAGTAACGGAGGGGAGGGGGAGGAATCTGGGCAGAAGACTCTTCCAGGCAAAAAAAAAAAATTCTGTGTAGAAGGCTCTTTTCCCTTTTCCCATTTCCCCTGTCACATTGACAAGCCATCAGAAATAAGGATATGATCAGGAACAATGAATTTAAATGCTCGATCATCATGCTGCTGCTGTTTTCATTTTCTACTATATGAGACAACAAAATTGGTTCTATTGCAACAGTCTAGCAGTTTAACTTGGTATTTTGGGTAGCATTCAACTAGTCATATGCCAAATGGGTGGTGGATTTCCGTCTGACATGAGTTACGAAATTCCTCTACCTTGCACAATAGCCTCAGAAAAGAGGAAATGTAGTGGGCTTACATACACGATGAGCATGCTGAACCTACTCAAGGTTCTGAGGGAAGGAAATCGGTGAGGGTAGGGTGGCTGTTGGCTGCAAACCAGCGATTTGCAAACTTTTTTTTCTTGCCTATTCAAAAACTACGATTTTAGAATTATAATGGAAATCTATTTCAGATATTGCTGTTAAGTAATATTTCAATTATCTTCTAGGAATGTATACTGTCAGCAGATTAAAACTTCACGTTGCCTGCACCAAAACTCGTATCTGCAAGGTAAGGCATGCTACCAGAAAATGGCCCCCCCACCCTGGTATTGTCCAGGCAGGGGGATGTACCAAGCCTCTGTCGCTGCAAAGGACACAACTGGGGCACACGTCCAACACGCACGGCTGAATACAGGCAAGCAATACAATACTGGAGGTGTAGCTAATATTGACAACTCCGCCACAGAAAATGATTGTAGATCGCTAGTATCATACCTTAGAAGCAAAACAGCAAATCTGACTGATGTCAGCAAGAATGTTCAGCAAAATAAATGCAGGAAGATGAACCCTACAGTGTCAATATTAAAAAAAAAAAAAGCCATGGGAAGCAGCCTGCGCTGGGGGAAGAAATACCAGCTAAAGAGGGGGGAGGTGAGATGAGGACTGTGCTATTAGTACAGTTCCAAGCTGTCAAACACATTTGTGTGGGGACAACGTAAATTATGGCAGTAGACAATTATTGGTGTTATAGTGGCTGCTGAAGGCTCCCGAGCAAGAAGTGCTGGTTTCACTTTTTCATTCTGTTGGCAGCTGAACTCCTCACTTGAAGCTGGACCTTGTTTATCTTGCCTTTTTAAAGTTGATCATTTATACCTTATGATGACGATGGCTGTAGAATGTGTCATACACAAGTCGGACAGGAAGTGCAAGACAAGATTTTAATCATTAAAAGTTTATCTATAACCTCTTATATACACATAGTTATACACAAAGTGGTTCATGAGTCCCTCAACTTATAGAATTCTGCTGGTGAGGTTCATTGGCTGAAAACCCCTCTCTGCCTGTCATCTCACAGAGGGGACGTTAACGTGGACAAGGCCGCGGGGCTGCTGGCAGGTATGGCTTGCTTCACGGGCTTCAGCTGGGCACCGAAAGGAGCCCATACTCATCTGCCGTGTCCAGAATTTTACAGATGACTGGAGACTCCACCTTGAACACAAGAGAACCAAACATTAAAGGCTACGAAATCACTGATAAACTCTTACAAGAGATGGCAGCAGAGACAGTGAGACTAATGACAACAGATCGCAAGAGGCACAGTACCGGAACATCACTTTGTAAAACGCAGTAAGTGCTTTTTACTTTCAGTTATGACCGCTACAGCACAGGAACAACGTAACCAGTGTAATTCATAACGACCCTCCTTTCTCCCAGCAAACACAACTGAACAAAAAGCGGCAGCGGGTTGGCAGCTGCGTATTTGGGCTAAAGGACACCGCAGGAATCCTTTGTGAAGAGTCACTGGAAGGAAGGGGCTGTTTTGAAGGTGCACCTGGAGACACCCTCTCCTAGGCGGCCCTTGCTCTGAGGGAATTCAAGCACGTCTTTACATACCCCGAGGATGTATTGGCAAGAATGAGGCTCTAACATGTATATGGTCACAGCATGAGGGGAATCGGATTCTTTACATCTGAAAACAGAAGAGAAATTTTGTAGTGTTCAGCACGTAGAAAGCACAAAACTAGAACATGTATTTCCCTAGTATCTGCAGCATTTTTACTAAGCTAACAGTCATTGCTTTCTGAGCTGTATGGAGACAACAGAGGCTTTCCCCTCTGACACAGGAAGCAGACACACAAACCACTGGTTTACTAAAAAAAGTTAACTTACTTCAATTTCACAGTCACCTGCCTTGGCTTGTCTGTTAAGTCACAAACATCTCCATTTCCATAGAAATGAGACACCATCCTGCCACAAAAGATTGGAATGAAAACGTTTGGAAATATTAAATGCAATTCTTAAGGACACAGCTGACTTGTGTGATGCAGTATCTCATCACTCTTCAAATATTTAACTCCAATATACAAAACAAAGAAGCAACAGGCTGTATTTCAGTTACTGCAGAAGCAAATAGTTGTTCGCTATTGGAAGATTTTTCTCTGCATCATATCCAAGGTGTTGAATTACCTTTTCTGATGTTGCACGTCGATGGGGGGAGAATCTATACACCCTGCTCGGGACAGTTTAGTGTATCTATTCGTAAGCGGAACATTCACACACTGCAGAAGTGAGCCCTGGCATTGATTCTTCTGCATCTCAGGTATGAGACCACTTCAGGAACAGAGAGCCAGAGCAGTAATCGTGGTGACGATAACCGTACCTAACGGTCTGCGTGCCGTCGTCTCTAAGATAGTAGGTTCTAGCAGCATTCTTCCTGGACCATTCAATGTGTTCCTCCTTGCTCCAGGTACCCACAACCACAGAAGTCTTGCCGCTTTCCTTATCCTAAAAAAGGAAAAGCGGATAATTACACCTTGTATTATACGATTAGCAGTGAGGATATTTTAATGATGAGTAGAATGTCATTTCTAGAGCAAGTCTGCTACTGTCAGCATAACATGTTCTTGCATCTGGGACAAACTGTGATCGATCGTGTATTAGAGTCAAGTTGATGGTCTCTTCAGAACAGTCACCCAGGCTCTGGGAGCTGAGAAAAGCATTTCAATGACCAGAAGAGCATTCCCACTAAAAACCCCACATTTTTCAGCTTTGGTTATCACTGTGCTCTACCTGACACGGTACCTACATCCCCCTGCATAAACCTGGGCAACACATGGAGGATTTCTTTTCTGAAATCCAACTTCTTAATCCCAAGATGTTCATCAGCCAAGAAAAGGATGCTGCTTTTTTTTTCTTCCCAAATCAGAGACAGAATTCTCTAACCCTTTTTCCCTCCACAGCCATCTAGTGGCAGAACGTAAGACTAAACGTACCTCATGATACTGGTGAACATATTTGCCATAGCAGAATTCGTACTTCCACCAGCCAACACCCTAGGGAGAGGTGTCATCTTAGTGTTAAAACAAAACAAAACCCCCAAACAAAACAAAATGCCCCCAAACAACCCCATCCATTTCCCTCCAGGCCCTAAACCGCTGGCTAGTTTAGCTGTAAAACTCCATACCTATTAATTAGACATGTTGCTTCGAGGTTTGCACTGAGAGAGAATCTCTTATTAGACAAATTGACATAGGCAAGGACTGGAATAAATGAGTTTAAGCAAAGACTCTTGGAAGAGCCACACAGGACCAAACTCCTTCAACTATTCGTATAACCCCTACTCATCTTTTAAAGAAATACTTTCCTCTTTCAAAGACAGGGAAAGCTTCAGATGCCTTTTCTCTGCTGGCTGTTCTCTCAGTATGTTTGGTTTTTTTTTGTTCTTATTGACAAAATTAGCACTGAACAATGCTCATGATCTACTTTCATTTCACTGCTCAAATAAATTGAATTTCAACAGAAAGGTTGAAGATATGTTTCCAGCATAGACTTTGGTGGATAAGCCTTCCCCACGTCAGTGCAGGGAAAGGCAATTATTATGTGTATACGAATGCAACTATCAGAGTTCATGGAAAAGCTAAACAAATACATAAACCAGTGTGTGAAATTACGGAGTAGCTATTTTATGATGCATAGCTTTATTTCTCACCCCATGGAAGCAGTAGGAACCACTAAGAAATTCCTTTATAAGTTGGTCATCGGTCAATTTGGAGATGTGGGTTGTTCCCACCGTTAACAGTTGATGGCTTCCAACAGCAACAGGCTTATGAATAGAAGAAAATTTCTCTTCTTTTGTTGAATGCATTTCTTCCTGAAGTTAAAGTATACACAAATACACCCATTTAGATTTTACATGTTCCTTCCAAAGTCTTATAAATTATATGAAGTTATTTAATACTAAGTGAAGTAGGCTCTGAGGAAAAAAAAAGTATGAAAGCATTTCATCATTGTTTTCACTGTCTTCAGCCTAGCTGGGGAAAAAAAACAGAACAAAACCAACCAAAAGTCAAAAACTTCACACGTTTGTAAACTGTAGGCTGCAAAGGCTACAAAAATTTTAAATTAGTAGCCCAAACATACTTGCTTTGTTTTCCTTCCAAATAAGGTCAGTTACAGATGACTTCAACAAGCTTAAAGACCGCCTGAAAGACTGACATGGTCTTGCAAAGCTGGGTAAGACAACTTAGTCCATGGAACTGCAAGCTGTATGTATTACAGCACAGAAAATAAATATTTTTCTATTTAAAATTAAGCAAGTCCTACCTCCTTAACCCTTCTAAAAGGCATCTTCATCATTTCTTGCTGTTTCTCCAGCTGTTCCAGATTATGGGGTTTAAGTGGGGATCCTGGTAGAGACTGGCAAAAGATGTCATTCACAGGGGAAGCCCTGAACCTGTCCAAACAAGTTAGCAACACATCACTTATTACGCCTCAATGACACACTTTGTTATTGCTGTACATTTCTGACTGAGCTGGCCTGACGTGTGTATTTTTCTTCTTGTACCTGCCCCACCTCAGCCAAAGTTACACTCTTCTTCCAATTGATGTAAATAACACGTTTTGCCCAGCGTAGTCTCACTCCAAATGCTGCCAGACAACTGGCAACACAATCTAACCCCTCTTCCTCAAAAGGAGAAAGTTGCGTATTAAAAGGCAAACTGCACTGTACGTGTACCACAAACGTCGTGTCAAGGCTCCACAAAACCCTCTCAGAATCTAGGAAATGGCAAAGGTAAGACTTGATAGATGCAGTTCCTACAGAATTAAAGTAATACATTTTTATATTATCTGACATGTATGGCTTTTCATACTGCATATATACAAGTCATTCCTTTATCACTCTCTTCATGAGCCATGTCTGCAAAAAGCACCTTATTTCAGGAAAGAAAAAGCAGAGTAACACAGTGTGCTGGTTTTGGCTGGGACGGGGTTAATTTTCTTCCTAGTAGCTGGTATAGTGCTGTGACTTGCATTTAGTAGGAGAAGAATGTTGACAGTACACCGATGGTTTAGTTGTTGCTAAGTAATCAAGAACTTTTCAGCTTCTCACGCTGGGCTGCCAGGTGCACGGGAAGCTGGGAGGGGACACAGCTGGGACAGTTGACTCCAGCTGGCCAAAGGGCTATTCCATGCCGTATGACGTCATGCGCAGCATATAAAGCTGGAGGAAGGAGGAGGAAAGGGGACATTCAGAGTGACGGCGTTTGTCTTCCCAAGTCACCATTACACGTGATGGAGCCTGGCTTTCCTGGAGATGGCTGAACACCTGCCTGCCGATGGGAAGCAGGGAATGAATTCCTTGGTTTGCTTCGCTTCTGTGCGCAGCTCTTGCTGTATCTATGAGACTGTCTTTATCCCAACCCACGAGTTTTCTCACGTTTACCCTTCCGATTCCTCGCCCATCCCACCGGCGGGGAGTGAGCAAGCGGCTGTGGTGCTGAACGGCCAACTGGGGTTAAACCACAACACACAGCTTTCTCCTTAGTTTACTTGAACAAAGGCCTCATTAAAACACCAAATAAGCCTTAACAGAAAATAGTAAAGGAAAGCGAATCAAAGTGAAAAACCACACTGACAAATGAAGCATTTGTTCAGTTTTCATTGCTCATCTCACTGAAAAGTTCCTCTTTAGAGAAAGCTTATTTACAAGACAAATATGCAGATACTGCTTCAGAGGCAAGGTGGCTTTTTGTGATGTACTCTGCAGTACACAGCACAGTTGTATAATAATCACCACTGTAGTTAAAAGAATCTGAAAAGACTTCTTAAATAGTAACGGCACTCTAGATTAAATAAGCCCTGTACCAAAGAAGCCTAGTTTTATCTGAATTTTACTTAAACAAAGTTAAGATTAATAGTTGCAGTAGACAAATATTACTTTGCACTGCCTTCCTCCCTGTCCCCAATTCCCACCATTTAAAAAAAAGTCAAATTGTACCCAACAGGAACAACTATCAGAACTAATGGATATACTTTTGCTAAGCTAATGCAAGTGCATTATTGGCTAAGATAATGAGTGTAGAGGAAAAGAGCTGGTGGCTAAAGTACTGCTCAGTGCTGTTTCAGGGAACACATGAGAGGAAAACTGCACTTAAAATAAGGTTGGTTTGTCGTTACCTCTGCTGACACTGAGCTGCGTTTCCAGCCTACTATCTCCACCTATCTTTATTTACTAAGATGATGTAAGTGGGAGAATAAAGATCTTGTATGTTTATTTTGAGTATTTCCTACTAGTGGCCAGGAAGCCTTCCATGCCTTCCCTCTGGAAAGAGGTAGCAGCTCCTTGTTTTTATTCTTATCAAATGGTAGAACAATTTGCCTGTGCACTTTCTACTCTTCTGCTGATACAGACGCTTAAAAGACTCATATAGTAAACAGGTAATAGTGCAGCAGATCAGTGCAACAGATAACATAGTATTACCAAACCCATCCACATGAGAAAATTTATGATTGATACTAAATATTTAACAATAGCATAACTTCTTTACTCCAACCAGCAAGTGTTTAAATACTCACTTGTTCTGATGTACATTTACTGGAAATTCAGAATTCCTGTCCATTATTTCCCCATTAATTTGCATGTCATGCACTTTGCAATTCTGTTTACACCCCTTGACAGGTCAAAAATCTGTGCTATTGAGACTAAGGGTATCCCTTAGATACAAGGTAATTAGGGAGGGGGGCAGTGGCGGGGGGAAAGAATCCTAAACTTCTTTTTTGGAAGGTAACACCGCAATTGTGAATTCTTCGTATGAAAATGACTTATACAGCTGAAGTTAAAGCAATAAAGCAGGACAGAGACAGATGGGAGCACCTTAAGTTGGGAGTACTGCTAAAATAAATAGTAAGGTTATGGCTGAAGACCATACTTTTTGTTTTCTGAAATTCAATTAGTTGAAGTCTATGCACACATATAATGCACATATGCAATCTGCAGTCTTTGAATACCATGAAGATGATCCCCCAAGACCCTGAAATCATAAACTAAGATGAGACAGGGTGTTCTTAATCTGTCTGCAGCCTTAATGCCCTAGTTTGTGTTTCTCCAGAATGACAGAGCTAGAAACCTACCTGTTGAAAATAAAATGGTACTTCCCATCTGCTTCTCGTATGGGATCAATGAGTAGAGACTTACAAAACACAAATACTGTGCAATTTAACATGACAACTTTAGCCTTGGCAAAACTGCGCTTGCCAAAGGAAGTACATACAAATGTCACAGCTCTGTACCAGAAACCACAGCTGGATATATGCCTTATATAAACACACACGCATGGAAACTGATGGAAATCTGAAGTGACAAGTTAGCCAAAATTTGAGTACCGTACCTATATTTAGGATGGTTGCATAACAGAGGCGTCAATATAACCACTTCATATTCACAGGTTGTAACTTCTGCTACTGACAGAATCTCATGTTTAGCTTCTGGATGACAGATGTACATCACTGTACTCGATCTGGGTAGGTTTTGCCTCAAGCTACAAGGTGTGCCGTTTCCCATTTCTACAGGATAGTATGGAGTCATCTGCCCTTCTATATTTTTTGTAGGTATCTAGGTGAAAGAAAGTAAAACTTAAGAATCACAGTAATGCTCCTTTGACTCTTCTGAAACGAAAAACACTATTACATTGTGCAGAGCCAGCATTGCTGGATTGAAACCAGCCCCTGTGTAGTTACGTGGTGTTTCTGCAACATCCAAACATGTTCTGCTTTATTACCTGCAGCACAGCACTGCACAAATGAACCGAGCCACACGAGCTCTGACTGCAAGAGCAGCTGTCTTCTCTGCACAGGCTGCCTGCTGTTCTGAGAAAGCTTGCCAGCTGGGTGCGATGTTTGGGAAGAGCACCAAACCAGCTGTGTTCACCCTGTAGTCTAGGAGACAGGGAGATGTGAGTAGCTCTGCCTACTCAGCTCAGGTCGGGCCAGACACATTCCCTTCACTTCAGTGCCAGGCCATGAGGAATCTAAAGACGCCCCGGTGAAGTCATCCCGACACCTGCACTACACCTCTCAGCATACCCAGCCCAGGTTGCTCCTTATCCAGAGCATCCCACACCACCTCTTACTGTGGCTAACAAAGTTCATGACATTTACGAAGTAAATCCCGTTTTTGTACACACATTAAGTAAGCTCTCTCCAGACTTGTTCCTTCATATGTTACATCCAGCTTCCACTTTAAGAAATTAATTCCCCAGACTGGTAGAAGTCCCTCTCCTGGTTCCTATCTTGGAAGCAGCTAAAGTTCCTGGGTACCAGAAGTTCTGTTTATGCAAAAACCATGCTGGAACCCACAAATTAGACCTTTTTCTACCTGTGTTGCTTACGCTACTAAAGGTTTTTGGTGCACAACAGATAAGACTCTGTGCTAAAAGTGCCTTCTGTGGTCAGAACACTAACCCAGTGACCTGAGACCCTTCTACATCTCACCTACTTTGGCTGTCAAACCGTGTTGCCCTATCACAGGCCACTGACCCTCTTCTGAAAACTGCTCCATCAGGAATGAAGTGATGGAACATTCATGAAGTTAAAGAATGAACATGCCAGCAGCTTAATTGCTCTGGCTCTCCTTAGCTTCCAGTCACTTACCTACTCTATATGTCGATACTCAGTCAAAGGTGGGAAATGAAGTTATAGTCTGGTTGTGGACAAAAGAGCTGACAAAAAGGGTACCAGTGCCTTCCCTTCCTGTCTTTCTGAATGAAACAACTGATTTTTCCTTAAAAATTGAAAAATTAAGCCTACGCATTTCATTGAAGTTAACTATTCAACAAATCTAAATGGAGATAGCTGTTGTTTGCACACAACTGAAAGGCGCCCCAGTAGGACGTCAGATAAATCTCTAGCCACAGCAGTTTTTGGTTACTTTAAGCACCACCCAGCTGTGTTATGCATTCTTTCCCTTTCATGACTAGAGATTCCACACAAATTGCAAGTCTAAATTCTTTATGGACTGAAACCAAGGCAGTGTATGTACATCATAAATACCGACACACAAAGTCAGTAAAAGACTTAACTTCCTCGTTAAAAAAAAAGGAAAAAAAAATTTACACTACAAAAAACCTTGTTTTCTGTAATTCCAAAGAGGCATAACTGCCACTGCCAATAGAAGGGGCCACATTCCGACTTTGGTCTGCTCCCCCAGCTACCTCCAAAATGCTTACCAGGCATGTATAGTTTCTGAGATCCACTGCAGAAGAACCACCCTGTTCTATGTAAATCGGCATTACAAAGAACATCTAGACAAATACTTCATTTCAGAACTAAATTAAGGGTAACTGGAAATAAGGTAGGCGCATGTCCGTCCACAGGCCAGATTTCCCATTGCTAATTCCAAACTCCCAACGTGCTTCAGGTACTTCCACTGTTTTGCTATAAAGTTGGTAACTCAGAATTGAGTTTTGGGGCCTAAACAAATACTAAAGTTCTCTAATAGAAAAGGGAAGCACAAGAGTTTTATGGGATGGGTCATCAAGTCAGATAAGAAATCTTTCAGGGATTCTGTATTGTAGGATTTTGTTAAGCATTTTTCCCTACCCAAAATGCATGACAGTGTCATTAAGGGAGCTGGGATCTCTGATGGAGCTGGAAAAATACCTGTCGCTAGACCATATTGTGACTTTGTGGTTATGTGTATTGTCTTCATAGAAGAAGAGTATGCAATTCATCTCATTTAAGATTAGTGTAACTTTAATGTAAGTAGAAGGGCAAGAAATTTGACTAGCTACCCTAAATTAGCTTTCTGAGCTGGTACTGATAATCAAAAGTGAGTGCAGCTCAGGAACAGTTTCATTTCTTGATGCTCATTTTGGCAGGGAACTAATTACATAGTCTCATAATATATAAATTGCCTCCACTATTGACGGCAAAAGTTAAAACAGATGTTTTTCACTTGCCTCTTTTGCACTCTCTTTTGGATTTTCCTTCTCTTCTTGATCTAGGGAATAATTAAGAATGAGGTAAGCATAAAGTCTGTGAAGTTGAAAGAAAATGAAATTATATACAGAGAATGTTTTTTGTGTTTGCTAGTACTTTGTGTATGCACTGCCAAGAGACAATTTCATGAGCTTGCAGGTGCAAAAGAGGAAAAAAAGGAAATAAACAGTGATCCTATGTCCAGAGCAAACATAACAAAATATGAGTTGGCATCGTCTTAAAACAATTTTGTGTTTTCAGGATGGGTCAAATCCAGCCCTAGAACCGCAGGAAGGCCAGTCAGGGCAGAAGAACATGTCACTACTGCTGTTCTTCCAGTGGTAGCTGACTACTCTTCTCAAAGTGAGTGAATTACAGACTGGGACAGTAAACAGGCAAAGACTTCAGCCCACCCACTAGCCAGCCTCAGAGGGTTCACTCGTAGGAAGAAGTGAGGCCAGACTGCATGCCACACTAATGATCACAGAGTAAACATCATTACGGGGCAGGGTTTGCAAGCTGTCACAGGTGAGAGCTATCCTTAGGCTTCTGAACTGCTACAGGAGATAGTCTGGACTCCATTCAGAATTAGGTGAGCAAAAGGCCACTCTGTTTTGCTGTCACCCATTCAGCTGTCCGAAGTTGACTGTATAACACTTGTGGATTCAGATCATCGTGATTTGAGAAACTGTGTTATTTTTTTAAGAGAAGCAGCATGAATTTGCTGCATAGGAAGCATAGAAAGAATACAGTCTGCCACCTAAGCAGAGAGGACAGAGGGTCAACATCCAAAAAGAATCAGATATGATGGCTTGAAGTATTATAGAATCGTTTAGGTGGAGGAGACCTTCAAGGTCATCGAGCCCAACTGTTAACCTAACACTGCCAATTCTACCACTAAACCATGTCCCTAAGCTCCGCATCTACACGTCTTTTAAATACCTCCAGGGATGGTGCCTCAACCACTTCCCTGGCAGCCTGTTCCAATGCTTTACAACAGCACCTAGCCCCACAAAAGAATTGGTAACTCAAATTAAATGTTTTGTTTTCTGTACAGCAGCATCTAGGGAGAATTAGGCATCGCTGCACAGCAAACAAGCACTGTATTTCACTAATAAAGAAATGTCAAACAATGCAGTTTCTGAAGCCGTGTTTCTTTTCAGGAGTAAGATACCTAACAGAAGGTTGCAGGCAGGAATTCAAATTAATGGGATTAATAGTGCTAAACCCCCTCCAACACTGAGGTGTTCATGTTAATCACTTATAGGAAGAGAAAAATAGTGGTGCTCACCTTTTGCACACTAGTCTAGAATTAAAAAAACCTAAGTGATGGCTTTTCTACTGTTTCTATCAACTCTGATGAATTAGCACTTAAGTTCGTAGACTTTTAGAGTTCTTTGGACTAATACACTGCCAAAGTGCTCACCCAGGGAAGCAGATATTGGCAGGTGCGACCACAGAACTTCCAGCATCTACCATAATTTATGGGCAAAAAACATGAGGGCTCAGAAAACTAGTTATTCTGAACTACAGTTTGAGTTTGGGGCTCAGCTACCTCATTTCCAAAGTCCGACTTTAGGCACTTCAGTATTTCTGAAGGTCTGTGTCTAAAAAAAAAAAAAAAGACTCAAACAGTTCCAAGGATCAAATCTACCTGCAAAGGCTCTAAGTGTTTGGGTTGGCATACTATGTTTTACTACAAGATGTGCTACACACTCTGCCCTCTGCTCACAGTCTGAAAGACACTTATTCCCATCCAAAAAGAGAGTGGCAACAGGCTACATTATCAGTCTGGTCAGGCATATATTGGTTCTGTTTCTTATACTATGTATTTTCTTTCCCTGACACTAATTAATTATTGCAGATTAGTTAATCTAATTAACTAGACAGCATGGCAGAACTGACAGGATGGATGCAATGTAAGGTTCTGAAAAGGAATTGAAACCAATAGGTTAAACAAAAAAGAAAGAAAGAGTGATCTACAAAATTCTATTCTATTGCACTGGGAATCAGCTTTCTACAGCATATTTCTCAGACAGTAATAATTAAAAACTAAACAATTAATTAGCATCAGCAAAATAAAATAATCTTAAGACAAACCTGGTTCTGATAATGGGTTCTTTATCATCATATTCCCCAGATAGTATTCTTGGATGTTTACTTTCTACAACCAAAAGAAGTTAAAACAAATTTCAGTTACCATTTTCCATACTTTTTCAAGTGCTTGAACATGCCAGTGGAAAAGGGGGTTGAGACTACCGAATTGTACGAAGCCTACCTGTCCCGTTTCCTTCTCCTCGTGATACTGACGGATGTGTTTTCCATGGCAGACCTCGTAAGTCCAGTAAGATTCAATCTTAAAAAAAGAAATTGGGGAAAAAAATCTGTTTAGATACATTACACCTCCCCCCCAAAAAATTTGCCTAGAATTTTGGCTTTTGCAGCAATGAAATGCAGCCCAAGGAGGTGAGCTTGGGCACCCTCAGAAACAATAGTACAGTGAATGGTCTCAGTGTACCCCGAGCATTTTGATGACATTCCAAATAAACACAACAGGCAAAGTTTCCTTAAATTTCACACAGATAAAACAAAGGAAAAAAATCTAAATAAGATATAAAGACTAAACCTGCCCCTAAATCACCGGGGCTAAGCTGTAGTGACTCAGCACAGAATGGTTTTGGCAACTGCCGTAGATAAGGGCTGTTTACCAATGGTGCTTGACCCACTCTTCCTTCCTCAAAGACTCGTGTGTGATGTTGTGTAGTTGTGTAGGTATAATACTTGGCCACCTTCTCTCTCTCTGGTTCTCAGTACCAGCTTGTTTTGTATGAGGCTTGTTCTTGTAATGTAAGACATGAGTCTTTGAACTGACAGCTGAAAAGCTGGAAAATTTTCAGAATATCTGGAAGTATGTTCGTTTGGTCTTCTAACACTTTCTGAGAAATGCTTTTCATTAGACTTTCACACACTATGGCTTGACTCCTGGAAGTAAATATTTTAAATCCACATTTTTTAATTGCTACTATAACAACCCAATTTATTTGAATCCTGAGATGTTCAATTATATAGAATTTTATCAACAATATTAAGATAATAGTCATAAAGTCATAGAGAACTTATTTTGGATTAAATTAGAACCTGAAGTCTGAGACTTATTTATCTAAACAGTTTGCTACACTAAACCTTGAAATGGACAGGGCTGTAAACTTTTGATTAGCATTTAAATTATCAGCACGGAAGTAACATACTCTATATGAACAGCTACTTTGCTTAAAAAGAGGTTCCAGCAATTCTCCTGGAGTAGGACCTTTATAGTCCTTTTCTTCTTCCTAGAATAGAAGGATATTTCATTACATAAAAGTAAAAACTAGTTTGGTTAGTTAATATTAATCTGCAATAGTTTAAAAAAAAAATCTTATTGAAAACTAAAAGATACAAAACCTCATTAATTCCTACCCTGAAGCAACTGTGTGGTCATTAGAAGAAAAAGATAATTTTGCTTAGTAAGAAGGGACAAATAAAAGTCACAAATAAAGTAGTCAAACCAGAAAAGTTTTGTGGTTTCAAAAAATATACACGTGGCAAAAGAGTAGGAGCTTTCAACTTGCTCGTGTCCAGAGTGGCAGCTTAGGGTGTGAACATTCATTTGTTAGTCAATACTGATGCTGTACTGATGCAGTATAATTGGAACATCACCCAGATTTTACGTAATGTAAAAAAATGGATCAAAACAGCATACTTAGTACTGTGGAAGTTTATTTCTGTGTACTTTTTGCTCTATAAATGTGTATGCTATTGGAGAGATTTCCACTGCGCAGTTCTTCAGTGGTAAAGATTTCTCACCTACAGTGAAGTATTCCGTACTGTCAATCACTTCAGGGATGAGTGCTGTATCAAAATGGAGATCTCTAACACGGGAGTACAGCTTGTCTGTGCAAGCTCTCATGGAGTGAAAAAATGACAGATGATAAACCTCACAAAAGGCCTCCTCAATCTACCTTCTCTTGTACAAACCAATGTACTTACATACTTTTTTTTTAAATTTAAACCCCACATTGCACATTCAGATTTCCAATTAAGGAAGAGATGACAGAAAAAAGCTTATACTACCAGTGGCAGAGGCACTACTGGGATAGTATTTTCAGATATGGCAGTTACAATAGCAATGTTAACAACCTTTATAGATGCTTACTGGCCTAGAATTTGACAACACTACTTCAAATACAAGAATTCCCAATCAAGGACAGACCTACCAATAAACAGAACATTAAACCAATTGTTTGTTGCCATATAAGGACTTCAGGTTCAGACTGGCCCCGCTTAGTATTGAGCTAGTATGCAATACAAGTAAAGACATCTACAAACTGTGAAATTGTGAAGCATTATACAGATGAGTTTTCTTTTACAGGGGGGAAGGTCTTCATTTGGGGCGAAAAAAAAAAGTAACTGAAAAGATACTGTAAAGGCTTGCCTACAGTTTATAATTACAAAAAAGATTTGACTGAACTTACCTCATTGCCACTTGCTATGAGTGGAAGTATACATTTATATTTTTCTTTATCCACAGTCGTCATTATAATGTAGTTATCCTCTTTGTACAGGACACCAGTTGTAGGCTAAAAAAACCAGCCAACCTATGGATTAATCGCGTGGGGTTTTTTAACGCTACTTGTCAGCAATGTTCCTGAATTTATAAGCGGCACAGCTAATTCATCGGGCCGGTGGTCCAGAGTATTTCCTAGGTCTTAATGGCATCACGAGACCGGCATTTAAGCTTGCTAGTGTTTGCTTGTCTTCTCCTCTGCTTCGATCCTTCTCCCTCCAGCCGCACTCCCGCTCTCCTCCGCGCTCATCTTAACTCCTGCTGACACGTTTCCAGTTCTCGTGAAAGACCTTTACTAGAGAAAGCCCCCCCGCCCCGACAACCCGCAACCCGCCATCCCCAGGCTGACTTCCAGGGCAGGCTTCCCTGGGAACCCCTCAGCTGCCGGACCCGGGCCGCGGCCCAAGCGCCCGCGCCTGGGCGCTCGCTGCTCGCCACCGCCGCCCAGTCAAGGCCGTGCTGGGCACACCCCGCTCCCAAACACCCGCTCCATGCCGCGGTGCGCCGAGCGTGAGGGGGCTCCGGCCGCTGGGCCCGAGCTGCCCGCGAACAGCTCCAACCACCCGGCTCCTGGCAGGAGCGAGAGACCCCTCACACCCCCCCGGCACCACGGTACCGACCAGGCTGAACTCGGTGCCGGGCCAGTTCACCCTGAAGGGAATGTCGTCGCTGAGCTGAGGGAGGGCGCGGCCGCCCTCGGCCGTCACCGCCGCCACCGTCGCCAGGAGGCCGCAGAGCAGCGCCCGGTGCCGGCAACCCCTCATGCCGGCCGGCGGGCAGCGGCGGGCAGCGGCAG
>Ga0065711_1030965_pt1 | contig 30938 bp, 21 predicted proteins | sample Hoacrofraction12_FD_59098 | JGI IMG/M metagenome (GOLD analysis project Ga0065711, IMG submission 59098) | Hoatzin crop microbial communities from Cojedes, Venezuela - Epithelial fraction 12 v2 (version 2) | ecosystem: Host-associated > Birds > Digestive system > Esophagus > Crop | place... | reverse complement strand
CGCCTGCGGATGTGGGTCAGGGACGGGGCGCGGCTCCCTGGGGGGTCGGGGCGCGGTGTGGGGTAGATGAGGCGTCCGGAGAGAGGGAGGGAGGGCAGGCCAGGCCTGGCTGGGGACCGGGGTGGGTGGCCGGAGACCAGGCCGAGCGGGGATGCTGCGGGGGGGAGCGCGGGAGGGGACAGGGTGCTGACGGGGCGCTGCCCTGGGGTCAGAGAGAGCCGGGAGCAGGGCGAGGGCTGGCAGGTGGCAGGGAGGGAGGCAGGGAGGGAGGGGGCGAAGGGAGCGCAGGCGAAGCGGTGGCGGGGGTCGTCTCCTTTCAGCATTTCCCGTGTCCGGGGGGCGAGCTGTCAGTTATTAGCGGCCACAGCCCGGTGATGTGACTGGGGGGTGCCAGGAAGGCGGGGGGGTTGGGTGTCAGGCTATAAAAGGCAGCGGCAGCAGGCGGCTCTGTGCCCGGGGCCGCTCCGCAGCTGTGAATGTCAGTCCCCATAGCCGGCTGGACGGCTGCTGTCTGTCCGTGTGTCTGTCCGTGTGTCTCAGGACCCGCGTCACTCGCTGCCTGCCCGTGTCGGGGTGGATGGCGATGCTGGGAAGGACAGGCTTACCGGGGAAAGCAGCCTCATTGAGTGAAAAGAGGCAATGCCGGCTCGGAGCCTGTTGCTTTCATTCAGAAGCCTGAATTCATTCTTCCGAGGCGTGTTTCGCAGGGGAGCTTGGAGAACTCTCAGTTATCTCGGGGTGAAAAAAGAATTGGTGTTTTACAAAAGCGTAATAAAAGGCCACGTGTTTTAAAGGCTACTTTGATGAATAGCATGCAGAACCCTTCTCCTTTAAGACCCAGTCCTACACGCCACCATGGCAGGTATCGCATTGACTAATGCAGTTTTGGGGAGGGGGGGGAGGTCGGTAGGTTGAGTATAAGCCTTCGTGGCTAAAGGCTGTGGGAATGCTAGCATGCAAAAGCTGTAGCTGAGACTAATTAAAGCCTTTGTTGAAACTGCTAAAGAATTGCCTTGCTTTAGATGCAAAGAGAATCTATTTTAGCATATTTCTTTAGTGCTAAACTAACTTAGCATTTTTTGTAGGGAAATAATCCATATTCTGTCCACAGAGAAATTTACTTGGATATTTTTCAACAGGAACTTTGTTAGACTGCTAAAAATGTCAATTACTTCTTCAGAGTAATACCAGAATATTGTACTTGACAAAAAAAAGAACCTTTACATCCTGAGTAGCAGGAGAAGACATTCCACGCAGAGACCCTTTTTTATGCAGGATAAAAAAAAAGGGCCATTTTAACAGTCCAGGTCCCCTGGCTTTCTGTTTCATTCTGAAGTCTCTGGAGAAAGAGGCATAGAGCATCTGTAATGGAGGGGGGTGGGATTTGAGTCTGTGTTTTGTGTATTTAACACTGGACTGTAGGGAAAGGGGCTTTCCATTTTCCAGTTTTTGTCCTCTATCTTCCTGGATCTGTACAGTAAGCAGTCCAAAATTCATTGTCACAGCCTCCACTTTTCTACAAGGAACTAATGGAAAGGGCAGTATAAGGAGAACAGCTTCAAGACGTGACTGTTGAAAGCAAAGGGAGAAGCCAGGCTTAAAAGGAAAAACATACTTTGTGCTTGTAGGCATACAGGAGATTTCAAAACTTCATATTGGTCATCTCTCACCCCATACTGGTTTCTTGTCTCCAGCCTGAATGCTGAAACCATATCTGTTGTCCTCTTCTTAATCCTTTCACTTTACACACGAGGTCATACTTCGAGATCTTAAAGCACTGAGTTTACGTAAAGCCTAGTCATATTTTTGATATAAGCAATTATAAAGTATTCAGAAGCGAGGAAACCCTCTGCAGAGCATCCAAGGAAGTAGCTTTAAGACACAAGTGCCGCACTTGTGGTGGGGTGGAACCAGGCCTTCTGGTTCTATGTCTTTTCATTAGCCACAAGAATTTCCTTCCACCAGGCATTTCTGCAATGTTTATGAACCCATGGTAGCTGAACAGCTTTCTTGATGGCATATAAGTTTTTTCTGTTAACACTTTAGGCTCAGGCCATCTGTTGGTGTTGAAGATGTTCATTGTATGTGTTTTGTAAGGCTGTTGTCTTGACAGGACCCCAAAGTGCTGCATTTATCACAGTCACAGTAGTACTGGAAGTGCTATGAGATCAATGGGCTTGAAGGTACATGAGTGGAAAGTCTGGGACTGCTCATTCTCCTTTACACAAACAAGGTTAAAACTTAAAAATAACATAATCACATTACTGGGTAAAAAATGATAAGTTTAAAACTAGACTCAGAGGCTTGTTACCTTACAGTCGGTAACATGAGCAAAATATTTTTTGGCTTGACATCACTTGAGCAGATGAACTGCAATGCTTTATTTGGATGTTTGAAAACTGGCGAGATCTACAAATACACTTGCCAATGTGGCATCCCCGTCACACATGCCTGTGAAGCACCGGTAGTCACCTGTTTTGACAACCAATTGCAATTGATGTGGAATTCAGGAGGGGCTTCTAAAGTATTTTTAACTAGCAATGAATATCTGTACTAGGGTGAAGGAGATACTGGAGTGTTCACTGTGTACTGTGCATATCCTGGTGGGACAGGTCAGGACTACTACATGCAGTTCTCAATCAACTCGTCTTAAGCTAGGCTCATCTGCATGTTGCAACGCACACAAATTGCGCTTCATAAGCAAGGACACAACTGCAATTACAGAAATTTTGTAAGAAATTGAGTGCTGCTGAGTGGGGAAAGTGTTTTTGGGTTTGTTAATTTTGTGAAAACTTCAAAGGATATGGCCTTTAACCAGTGGGACTTCTGTTGATGGCTGCTCAGAAAATTTGAAATATGAAGGACTATAGATATGCATTAGAAACTGGCCTTTTACAACATTTATTCTTTGCAAAAGTGAATGAAGCAGGAAATGTGTTGCATCTCACAGCAGAGAAAATTATCTTTCCCATTACGGAACAGAGAAGAGTTTAGCGTTCCTCTTATGCGTATTATGATCTCACTCAGCAACCTAGTCAGGGAAGTTGCAGTGATACATCTCCTGGCATTTCTGTGGCAAATTAAAGAAGGAGTTGTCATGCACTCTGCAAAGGAATGTGGGCAGGCAGCGCATCGTCCAATTCCTTTACATATAAGGTAATCTCTTAACTCTCTCTGAGAGGAAAGTGCTATAGCAGCCTTGCTATCTAGTCAGATTTGGATGATACTCATTTACATTTCCCTGTCTTTGAACTGGCAGGATTTCAAAAGCTAAGTAACAGTCTTACTAGCAGAAGAGCTGGTGTTCATTCTTCTCATCGGTAACTCTGCACTTGCAACTCTATTTCCTTTAGTATGGCTTTAATTTAAAGCAATTCCTTTCTAGTAAGTGTTACAGACCATAAAAATCTAACAGCCTGGAATAATTTAATACAACAACAAAGTAAAACCCCGATTATTTAAAATCTTTTTTTTTTAGATGCAGGTGAATTTTTAGCCTATTTCTTAAAGAAAAGGGAGTTATGTAGGTAGCCTCCCTTCTGGTTGTCTCATCACCGGTCAGAACTTTGGAAACTACTGTCCACCTTCAAATGAATTTGAAGGAAAGATGTTTCAAAGATTATTAAGTTCCCACAAGTCCGATGAAAACTGGCATTCAGAAGAGATGAGAGACCCAAATGAAAGTGTCTTCAAAGGCATAGGTGAGCAGATGGGTGTGTTCTCTGTGGCAGCGGCTGGCAAACCAGCATACACATGTGTACGGTCTAGCCAACTGGCATGTGTTGTGCTCCAGATCAGCCACAGCATGTCATGTCTATTATTTGGGGGACATTTCATAAGGCATACAAGGGGAAGTTGGTGTTACTGTGGTGGGGAGAGGAAGGGGACACGAAGTACAAATCCATAGCAAGTTAGACTTCATAAGTTCTGTTGCGTACAGAACAAATGGGAGTTTTTTTCAATTTTTTGAAACATACAATAAAGCCTCAACCAGAAGACTGTTCTTTGTATGCCTTTGTAAAGCATTTTATTCAAACTAGTTCTTGTAAAGCTTTGAATAAATTGTTTTGCCTTAGAATCATAGAATCATTAAGGTTGGAAAAGACCTCTAAGATCATCAAGCCCAACCATCGACCCAACACCACCATGCCTGCTAAACCATGTCCTGAAGTGCCACATCTACACGTTTTTTGAACACCTGATGGTGGCCAAAATGCAAATTGCATGATGTATGGATATATGCACATTAATGAAGCTGTGACTGTACATTTGGCAGCTGTGGAAAATATGCACGTTAGAGAGTGGGGCGGAGGAAACACTGTTAAATCTTGCACCTTTGGTTTGCTTTATTGACAAGACCGTACCCCCAAAACATAAAATAATGTTACATCGTCCTGGAGCAGAGGTTTATTACTTGTCTGTAGGTGTGAAATATTGCAGGCACGTTTCTTGCAGCCACAGGAGGATACTGTCACTGTTCAGGTTGACATGAGGAGTAGAGCAGTGTGTTGACAGCAGTCAGTTACTTGCTAAATTTGTCGTCTGTGGATCAGCAGCAGTGGGCCGTTGCTGCGTTAGGAGGACGAGGTTCTTACGGAGTTACCTGTCGCTGTTCTGCTCGAAGGGGTTTCGTCTGTGCGCTGCTCCAGCCTGGCAGAGTTCTGTGTGTGGTAACTGAGAAGAACACAGTAAGTGGTAATACCTGTCAAGGCCCTTCAAATGTATTTAGGATGGAGAGGATCCCACTGACAGTGAGTTTTCGGCTCCTGTCAGTCGCTGCGGTGACACGGGCCCACGCTGAATGGCATCACTGCTTGCAAGACGGTAGGTGGTGCCAAGGAGATGCTGTACGCTGGCGCTGCGCGGCCTTCGGCGGAGAAGCCCTAATTGTGTGTCACTGAACCTCAGGAGGCCCAAACAGACGCGAAGAAGGTTCCGTGCCCTCCTGCAGGCACATCCTGCTCCTGGGTTTCTGGAAGTTGTGAGTGAGGCTTGAGGAACGCAAGAGGATGGGTGTGATTACCACCTCTGGGTGTAAAACGTGCTCCTAGGCAAAGGATTCCTTCAAGCTTTCTGGGTTTTTCAGCCTGTAAGGCTGTGTAATAAATTGACCAGTTCAAATTGTTGCTGACGTTTCTTGGTTTGGATTTTTGTACCTTTGGAATAAGATTGATGCAGGGCATATGCAGGAGGGATGCGTATAGACGGACACGTGCTGGTTTTCTGCAATTCAAAATTTGTCTCAGCAGAAAAAGAGAAAGAAATGCAATTATGTTGTGCTCTGAATGATGTTGAATAGTCTGTACTGCAGTGGGTGGGAGAAGGTCTGCCTGACAGCTAGGGTGTTTAGCCTGTTGTCTGAGCAGTACTTGAAACCTGATCACCGTGTGCTGTGAGCCTTACTCTGCAGATTTAGCACTGGCAGCTCACTGCTATCCTATGTTTGATGCTGCAGATAGGATATCACAGGGCTGTTTGAAAGCTTTTTACCTCTATGTGTTTTTACATCTACACAACACAAGTTATTCAATAGCAGGTGAAATCCTAACCATGTTAGAAAAGGATTCCTCGTGAGCTCAGTCCTGTGTTGTGAGGCCCAACACAGAGGAACTATGTGCCTGAATTGTCCTCTTCCTGTAGTTCCTGGGATGTGTGATTTTATTTATTTATTTATTTTCGAGGAAGGAAGCCCTCATGTTGCCCTTGGAAGATCACACGGATGTAACTACCACAAACTTACTCCTGTCTTCCAGGAGTGTGATGTAGCTATCGGTTGATAAGGGTATTTGTTACCAGCTTATGTTCTCGTGAAGTTGGCTTAGAATGTATGTGGCACAGTGTTAATTAAAGTAAAACTAGGTATTTTAGGATGTCTCTGTGTAATAACACATTTTTCACATACAAACTGAGCAATTAAACCTTTTGTAGTCTTTGTCTTACAGGCGAGAAGTAGGCTTTCTGATAGTAGAGCCTAAGGGGCAAATAATTCAAGTGACAATGCCTGTAGCACCGTTCCCTAAACTTAAAAATCGGTAACATTTGCATAAATCTGAGTAAAAGTGTAATGAAAATAAATGTCAAATGCATGTTATTTGGCAGTTGCTAATTGTATTGCCATAGTAGACTACTTTTCTTCTTGTGTGATTTTATTCAGTTTTGGATTTCAATGATCCCTTCAGTACTGAAGTTAAGCCAAGAATCCTGCTCATGGGATTGAGAAGAAGTGGGAAGTCTTCCATTCAGAAAGTTGTCTTTCACAAAATGTCACCGAATGAGACTCTCTTCTTGGAGAGCACAAACAAGATCTGCAGAGAGGATGTTTCCAACAGCTCCTTTGTCAACTTTCAGATATGGGATTTTCCCGGGCAAATTGACTTCTTTGACCCTACGTTTGACTATGAGATGATTTTCAGAGGCACTGGAGCACTGATATTTGTTATTGATTCTCAGGTAAAAAAAGGGGGTTTAAGCCACTTTTTTCTTTTCTTCCTTCAGCAGTAGACACATGAATTGGAAAGCATACATTTATTCGAAGCAAATAAATGACTCAACTTACATCACAAACACACATTAAAAGAAAGTCATTAAAACTTGGAAGAGCTGCTTGGTTATTTTTAATCTCTCTCTGCAGTATGTTCAAAAGTTAAGTAATTTGCTTTAACATCTCAAGGTTCTTGCTCAGATTACTAAGTGCTGACAGCATGAGATTGGTGCACATGCTGGATGTAGGCTCAGGCTTCTACTTATAAGAAATAAAAAAATTGTGCTCATTTTTGAGCTGTAGCGTTATCTAGAAGTAAGTGTCATAAAATTTTGTATATATTTTTAAGAACTTTCCTACAGTTCTAGCTTTTCTTTTTCCTTCATTAGGATGATTATATGGAAGCATTAGCTCGTCTGCATCTTACTGTGACCAGAGCCTATAAAGTGAATCCAGATATCAACTTTGAAATCTTTATCCATAAAGTGGATGGTTTATCTGATGATCACAAGATTGAAACGCAAAGAGATATTCATCAGAGGGCAAATGATGACCTTGCAGATGCTGGATTGGAGAAGATTCACCTCAGGTGAGAAAAGCTGCTGTGCTTTGAAACCTCTCTGCCTTACAGTCCCCTCCCAATCACTAGTCCTCACTGCTGCAGCCTGCTTGGAGCCGCTTGGGAAGACAGGCGTAGTATCTTTGCCTTATGTCTGCTGACAAAACAGATTATTGTAGCAAATAATGAAAAATAGTGGACTTCTGCAGACTGGGAACTAGAGGACATCAAGTTGTCATGTCTCTCTTAGCACTTCAAGCCAAGTACAAATATATTAGTAAGACAGACCTGCTCTGTGAACATGCCAGCTCTTTAGAGCTCTCAAAAATTTGACTGCATCATTGCATTGATAGATGGGTCCACAGCTTTCAAAAAGTAGATCATAACAGACATACTTGGTAATATTCCTCTCCTGCAATGTGAAAAATATTTTTGTAATAATGCCAAAGTGGGAGTTGGTCATGAATTTCTACATCGAGTTCGCAGTGTCTAGGGATTTTTTTGTCTAGAGATGAAGTCCTATGCTTCAGTCATAACGTGACACTTGATCACAAGGGGTAATGGCATTAAGTGTAGGCACTTGCTGCTTGACAATATTTCATTTCACTCGTATTTTGAAAGGTACATCATGTTCACAGTATGTGGCTAAAAGGAAAATGTGGTGACGTTTTTTTCCAGCTTTTATCTGACAAGCATATATGATCATTCTATATTTGAAGCGTTTAGCAAAGTGGTACAGAAACTGATTCCACAGCTCCCAACACTGGAAAACCTGCTTAACATCTTTATTTCAGTAAGTACTTGTTATATACTTTGTCTGTAGATCTGGCTGTGTCCAACGTGCATGTTCAGATGTTCTGTTTGCCACCTTCTAAGAGATGATGAACAATGTGAACTATCAGAGAAATTATCAAAACTTAGTTGAAATGCACCCACATGCAGCTTGGCCCCACCTCCCTGTCTATTAAACAGTGTTGCTGAGCTGCTGAGGTACTCGCAGTATTTCCTGAATTGCATAAAGTGGGTTAGCAGCCATCACTTTTCTCATACATTAATCTGAATGTTGCAAAGGTTTGTGCTGCATGCGTTTGTTTAAGTAGTACTTAATATTTGTGTAAATAAATTCTTAAAGGAACATCTTCTAGTCTAACCTCTTATGTAGAGCTGCCTATAGTGCTTCCTAGAATTAATTCTACTCTGTATCAAAGTTTAACTCGCTAAAGAAAATCTTCTCTTGTCTTGAAACTTTTAGAGGTAGAGTCCATCACAACTTTCACAGCTTCCGTAGTTACTCCCAAGGCCAGTGAGAGCGCTTTGTGTATCTAGTGGCTTGTTGTCACTGTGGAGGTCATTGCTTGCTCCACTGTTCCTGTATGTGTGGTCCCTTCCTCTCCTTTGTACTGGTTCTGGCACTCACCTGCTCCCTCATGGAGTCACTGTGACGCACGCTAATGCACTGTTCAGTTTAGTTAAAAGCAGGTTGTGGAGGAGCCCAACATGCTGTTTTGACACAAGATAAAAGATGGGAACATGGTCATGAGCAAAGGGGAACACAGCGAGTAGGTTGTGAAAAGGGGGAACTACCTGTTTCGGTGGTGGTGAAGTCAGGTCATAGCAGCTCCTGAAACTGCACCCTTTCTCTAAATATTCTAATTTTGCGCCTTGCACCTAGCATTAATTTGGCAAGCTTCAATTTCTAAGCAAGGTTGTTGTGTCTTTTTGTGATTTTGAAGTAATGAAATTATTGGATATCATTCAACAGCCTGTAAGATAAAATTAGATTTCACAGTTTCTCAGTGTAAGGTGTGAAAATGGAGAGAGAGAAAAGTTGGAGGTGTTGCTGAAAGAGAGAGCTAGGATTAGAGGAAAGTCTTTCCAAAACTTATTCTCTTACTATTAGGCAGCAAATGATGCCATTTCATAATGAATATTTTGTTACAAAGATCTGTTTCTACCGAAATGGCTGGACCATGTACCACTTATCAACCAGTCTTGAACTCCGCTTAGGACAGAAAGGTAATGAAGCAGTGGTGACAACAGTTCTGGAGCAATTGGATATTGAATATGCTACACAGTCTTAAAGGGAAAGCTGTCTGAATGATAATCCTTGTGCCAGTGTCACAGTGTCATGCACATTGTGAGTCAGATCTCTGTATGGGGTCTCCTCACTGTTTGGAGTCCATGAAGAATTTCTGCCAAACCACCAGATGAATCGAGCACAAGCCGATTCCTGAATGACTGATGACAGCTGCTTGTGTGTCTGCAACGCCCAGAAGGCAGCTCCATTAATATCTAGAGTATCAGATGTAATTTGTAAGGAAGAACAAGTCTCTCAAATGAATGGAAAATCCAAAAAAGTGAGAGAGGTACGCTGTTCCCCCTATTCAGTAGAGGAAACGGTCTCAGACTGTTTCTTAGCTCCAAATAGAGCAAAATCCAGCTTATTAATGACCTAGAGCAAGGTGTAGCTGCACCACTATGTCCTCAGCGTGCTTGCTGTCTGTTTTTATGAGTATCCTCTGTCTGTAGGCAGGAGACACGGAATGACTCTTTGCAACCACAGGAAGACTAAACATCATTCTCCAGCACAGAATTAGTTAGCGGGTGCCTCTTCACTTTAGCAACTTAGTGACAACAAACCTTGACATGGATTTGGTCATGCCTTACCTCAGGAAACCAGTGTGCTGGATATCAAAGTGTGGGTGTGCTGGTGTTCTAGTTTGGCTTTTGCAGCAATATTCATGAGGATTTGCTTTCATTTATGCCATGAAGACTTCCAGGACGAGAAGCAGATGATTACAAAAATAGATCTGTGATCACTCTTTAAGTTCACAGCAGTCTTTTGCCTAACTTTATAGTGCCACAGTATGTCAGCTTGTACGTTTGAGGAACCATCAGTGTGGTAATACTGCTTCTCCATTCTTTAATGTAACTGCTTGTAAAGCATAAAATAATGCTTTGGCATTCAAAACTCATGTAAATTTTACCTGACTAACCCTCTGTCAGCTTCCTGTAGAAGGATGTCTGGTTTTTAATTAACGTGGCCTTACCAAGCAATCAAGTTGTGTGACACAGGAATGTGGATTTTCATTTTAAGGTTGGGGGTTTTTGAAGGGTTGTTAAAAATTCTGTGTTAAAAACAAACAATGAGTTATCATGGTAAAAATAAAATTAAGTATAGGGGGGTTTATTTAATGATTTAAATTTCATAATCTGTAAATTCATATGTAGTATCTAAAAATTAAAATTCACACACTAAACCTGCGGTTTGCTGCAAGACCTGTTTAAATAACTGTCCAAAATTCATTCCTAACTATAAGTGACTGGTGATATCCTGCAAGTTCTTTTAAAAATACTTTTTTAGGACCAAATTCTGGCTTACTATTCATACTCTCAAGAAGGAAAAAGATAGGTCCATTTACCTAACCTAGGAATTGGAGTAATACTACCAGTTCTATTGAATCCATTCCATTTAAAGAATCGAAACTGCCGCCTTCTTTATCAAGCCGAGTATAGTTGAGAAACATGGTTTGGATTTCAACTACCTCATGTTTTTTACCTATCCAAAATAAAATCTCGTATATTCATTGCAGAAGATTTTTCTCAGTGACTCTCTTGGTTCAAATTAGCCACGGAATACTCTTACATCAATTCAGAGTGCTTGATACAGCTTCTAGCGCATGTTGCATCTTCTTTCCAGACTGCAGGGTTGTGTCAGAGATGCCTATTGCTTATTCTGGCCCTGCTGTCATTGACATCAATGGCAGCATTTCATTCAGTTGCGTAAGGCAGCTGTTGGCCTTTGTTTCTCTGATAGGGAACCATCCTGCTCTAGCAACAGAAACAGTTGATTTCTGGTTGTCGTTTTCTCTGACTGAGTGTTAATGACATAATGTCTCTTTGAATAGTATTTTTTATCCACTGTTTCCTGTTCTTTTATGACTTGTAATTATTGTTTGTACTGGTATTTTTTTTTTCCTTGAGCAATTTCGTCACAAACGTTCTGGAAGATCCTTTGCTTTTTCAGTTAAAGTTGTACTAAAAACCCTGGCAAATGAAATCTGTGAAGTCATGTAAGCAGAGTTTAGTGGTTACTGCTCCTGGCAATCCATCCTACCCTTTCGCCAAGCTTTCTGTCACTGTACAAAGTTTGACAGAAGCAAATATGTGCCAGTTTCTCAGCACTTCCTACCACGATGTATTAGTTTCAACTGAAAATGAGCATGGTTTAAGTCAAGACACCAAGCTCTGCCCTTAACCTGCGGTGAAGAAATCAGTCGGACTTTTTCTTTTCTCCAATCTAGTTTCCTTTGTTCCGAAGCCAAGTAACCAAGCAAGTAAGCAAGCGAGCAAGCAAGCGAGTAAGCAAGCAAGTGAAAGAAACAGAACTCCTTTTTAGCAGTAAAGAGCATATATTTATATCCACAGATATAGGTCTGAGCTATGAGGCCAAACAGGATGTTTCCCTCCTTTCTCACACTCCCTAGTCAGAGAGTTAGTTTTCTCACACAATCATCCCTCGTGACTGTCTTCAGTCACAATCACCCAGCTGCTTCAGGCGGTTTTCCCGCCTGACCCTTTCATGCACTCACGCATACAATAACTATTGTCCCGTATGCCCTGCTCAGATCGCTGCGTTCCCGCGATTAATCTTCTCCATGTTGTGCATAGCTCCATCGCTTACCAGTGGGCCTAACTGCTGGCATGGCAAACATCTCAAGATGAAAACCATTTAAACTGTCACTGCAGGTACAGGCAGGCTGCAGCAGCTGGAGTTCTGAGATGGAAAAATCACTTCTCATTGTTAAATGTTATTATAGTGTCACTGGTATCTTAATAATTTAAGGTACATCTTACCTGTGCAGCTGAAATTATCACTGTGTCTCTCTTTATATAATACAAAATTTTATAATCAACTCCTCGTGAATGACACTACAGGGCTCGACTTCTTTTGTCTAAAATGACTTGTATTTTCAAATAGGTGTTTTGTCAATGAATTACAGCTACATACTTATGTGATATTTACAGGTGAATCTTGTGATTAATCTTATTTGACAGCATCTGTTGAAGTATGTGATGTGCTGCCAGAATTAGTATTTAAAAATTAAAATTACATAACTATCACATGTGGCCAGAAGAACCAAAATAAATATGCATACATTTTTTGTTCATAGTGCTCAAAGAACATAGACTCATAGAGCCATGTAGCCTGAAAGGGACCTTTAGAGGTCAGCTTCTGCTCAGAGTCAGGACAGTTAGAGCAGGTTGCTCATGTCTGGGTCCAGTCTAGATTTGTGTGTCTCCAAGGATGGAAGCTCTACAACCTCTTAGATCAGCATGCTCCCAGTGCTTCACCACTCTCATGCTAAATATCAAGTCAGAATTCCAGCTTTTGCCTTTTGCCTCTTGTCCTTCAACACTGCAGCTCTGAGAAGAGTTTGGCTCTGTTTTCTTTGTGCCTTTCTATTAAGTCTTTGTAGATAGCAACAAGCTTTCTTTTCTTGGCCCATCAAGGCCAGGTTGGATGCGGCTTTGAGCAGCCTGATTTAGTGGAAGGTCTCTGCCCATGGCAGGGTGGTTGGAACTAGATGATCTGTAAGGTCTCTTCCAGCCCAAACCATTCTGTGATTCTTCTGGCTGAAGAAACCCAGTTCTTTGAGACTCTCCTTGTATATCGTGTGCTTCAGCCCATGTACCTAAGGTATCCATAGTGTATACTTTGTTTTCAATATTTCTTTTATTAATGAATTACTGAAATGTGTCCCTCACAGAGTCTTTTCCATAATGAAATGCACGAAATTGACCTCTATACTCTGTTATTATTGATGGGTGTTTCCAGCCTTAGTTGTGTGTGTGATGGTGCAAGAATTAAGCCTCTTCAAGAAGAAAATGCCCAAAATGTTGCTGATAGTTGTTCCAATAGCATACCTAGGGTTGACATTTTTCTACGTATTTCAGGAAATTTGGAAAGTGGGAGGGTCACTTTAGTCTCTTAACTGCGTGTTAAATAGTTGACTTAGGAAAGAAGAAGAAAAAGGAAAGTTTCTGTAACTACAAAGGAAGCTGAAGCTATTAAAACTTGTTAGGGGTTTTCAGTGTGTTTTTTGCTAGTTACAAAACTGCTGTGGCAGTAGTCCCAAACCATATGAAAACTGGAAGCCCGTATGTGGTGAAAATTCGGCTTGATGGGAGAAAGTTGCTTCTCTTCCTTGTGTAGGTGGATTCTGAGGCATATTTTATGGCTTGAGCTTTACCAATACTGGGAAATTGCCCTTGATGTTCATGCTGGGAGAGCTGCCCAGGTGCAATCCCTTGATATCAGCAAGCAAAGCTACGGTTTTCAGTTAAACGGTACACATTTTTCCTCTTTTTTTCCAGGAAGCAGAGGGTTATGGCAGTTTACTTATCTACACAAATAGTATGAGCTAGCATTCCTGGTTAGCCTGTGAAAGCTGCGAATACGACACGTCTCCATTATGGAGAGGGTCTTAATCAGCTTGGCAAGATGACAGGAACATAGCTGCCATTGCATTAGCAAGCCTTAGCATTATAAACATGCCTTTAACCACCAATGCTACATCAAAGCTGAAGGAGCACCATCAAAATACTGGTCTTTCCTCTATCATCCTAAAAGATGTTCTAAGGGACAAGACAGCAAAACAGCTACAGACTGTGATGAGACTATTTCGCAGTTTCCTGGAGAAATTAGTTCCTGAACAGTGCTGCCTTCTTTGTCCATCAGCTTTTTCTTTTCCTTGCTTCTACCTTTGTACATGTCCAGGTAGAAGAACTTTAAGTTACAGCTTTCTTATTATGTCCATTGTTACAAGCAAAAACCCAAAAGCTTGATGTTGGAATTTCCCCCTGCATTTTCCACTGAAAATAAATGTAATTTCTCCAGATGTTTTCCAGAGAGGGTAAGTTTGGGAGTGTAACTTGGCATTGTGGCTGCTCAGAGGCAGAAATTGTTGGAAGGTCTGTGAACATAACGGTTTGATAGAAATACAGCAGTGCTATATGTACAGCTCTTGCAAAATGAGCTTGATTGCAGTTTAACTTCCACTTCTTTGGCCTAGCTTCTTGTATAACAGGCAAATAGGGGAACAAAAAAGCTTGGTATTAATTTGAAGATGTGGCTTCTGTTTTATTTTTCTTTTTTTTTTTCTTAAATAGAATTCTGGGATCGAAAAAGCATTTTTATTTGATGTAGTCAGTAAGATCTATATTGCAACGGACAGTACTCCAGTGGATATGCAAACGTATGAGCTCTGCTGTGATATGATAGATGTTGTGATTGACATTTCTTGTATATATGGGTAAGTAAATTGTTAATGTTTTTCTTAAAACTGTGTACCTAGAATCTGAGTGGCCTCAAAATTAGAATAATGTGGGTATAAACAATAATGAGAATGTGTAATTTGGCAGGACAGGGGAGAAGGAGTAAACGGCAGGCCTCTGAGGTACAGATCGCCTTGCCAGCAGCAAGCCCTGTTCCCTGCTCAGCCTCTTCTGTGAACACCTTCCTCTTTCTATGCTAATAATTTTATGTGGAGGAAGGACTGGGAAGTAACCAACCTAACATAAAAGGAAACTTTGACATTAACTTTTTGTTCCCCAGGGACAAATTCAACTGAAGGATGCCTCCCATTTCAAGAAAAAGTGGGGCCATATTCAGCTTGCTTTAATAGCCAGTGGCCTCTACCGGCCTCAGAGAGCTGCTTCACTCTTTCTTCAGTTCTCTGTTCACCCTCTTTTCTCTATCTGATCTTTGTGGGGTTTGGTTTTTTTTTGTTTCCCCTCCTTGTACATTAGCAACTGGAGATCTCCTGGGGTAGCATGTACATCTCCTTGCAAGTTGTGTTTTAAATGGCTTGGCCCTTGGCCAAATGTAACACCAGCTATTCCTGGGAAAGGCAGGGGCACATTAAGAATTAGTGCGTGAAGATGCATAGACTTGGAGGCTAGACCCCAGAATGCCTTAAGTGTGGTAGTCTCCGGTAGCCTTGCATTCTTACGCATTGATAGACTTCTTTCACTCTTGGAGAAGGTACTAGGGAGAATCCTAGTGCAGATATGCACTAAGCATTAGAACTTCGAAAGAACAACAAATTGTTGAATACCTTTCTAAAATTCCTTGTTTGTATATTCTACTGTGTGTTTCAGGTTTTGGAGTTGGTCACTTCAGTAACTGTACAAGAACTTGTGTTTTACAGAGGTATACCATAAAGGATGCAGATTTTGTGGTGTTTTTTTTTTGTACAGAGAAAGATGCTGCTGTGTAGTTCAAAAGACTATGTGTTTAATTATTATCTGTACAACACCACTTGTGGGGTGCTCTATTCACAAAATGTCACTCTGCCACTGTCTTTGTGTAATCATTTAGCATTTATCACCAGAAATCTGTTGTCATGTTTTTAGCTATAGACTAAAGACATGATACTACAATTCATTTCTTATCCTTTGTTCCTGGAGCATCTGTGGAACTTGCTACGTTAATATATTCTTGATACTAGTTGTTCTGGGAGGTTGGTGATAACTATCTATTTAACAAGATCTCTGTGTGTATTCAGGAATGAGGGTAAAATTACAAGGTATAAAACTAATACAGTGGTCATCATGACATATCATCTGTGAAGGAGAAGTCTCTCTTCATGAGACGATGTTGCAGAAGGCAACATCTTATGAGGAAAGTCTCCTGATGGCTTAAACTACCAGTCAGCTGCCACTACTCAAGCAAGGTTACCAGATTTGGAATTATCGGTACATAGTTACTGGTTCACATGTTTTAGATAAAGTCATAATGCAGTGCATTGATTGAAAGAAAATGGACAACCTTGTGGTAAATGGTTGGCAATTAATCGAGGAAAAAATAAGGCTCCAGTTCAGGTACCTGGCAATCAATCAATCTGATTTCTAGTGCCAGATCTTAGATTTGGTGTGTGATTGGATAAATGATTTAATCTCTGTCTTCCTAGTTTACGTTGTATGTAGTTTGAAGAAGAGTCTCCCTGAAAGATTAAAATGAAAATTTCATAAAGTTTGAGATTATCTGATGAAATAACCAATGTGGGAGTACTTTTGTTAGTTTATCTGGTGGCTTATCTTTTCTTGTTTGTTTCTTTGTTTGAATATTGCCCCTTAGGCTTAAAGATGATGGCACTGGAACTCCTTATGACAAAGAATCAATGGCAATCATAAAACTGAACAATACAACTGTCCTTTATTTAAAAGAGGTGACAAAATTCCTTGCTCTTGTTTGTTTTGTCAGAGAAGAAAGCTTTGAGAGAAAAGGTATTTTTCCTTTTTCTAGTATTGCATTACTTTTCCTTTAATTAGCGAGTTAATGAATAACTGGTTGTCATTAGCTGATAACAGTCTTTAGCTGCATCACAAATATTAAAGATAAGTACAGCTTGATAGCGCTTACATAACATGTTTAAAGGCATGAGGTATTTTTGCTGGCATTAAGATAAGGTGAAATCATAAGTGTATTTTACAACTTTCTGATATGAAAGCATATGACGGTTTACATCCAGTACAGTAAAGCTTCCATCTGTGACACTAGAATGTGTCAGTTTATCTTGGCTAACATTGATTTGTACCTGTTGGCATCAGCATATGCATTTGGAACAGCTTGTGTGCCATAACCAAGGGAAAATTATTGAAACTGGCTGATAGAAAGAAATATGTTCTCTCTTTTCTCATCTTTGAAAGAAGGCTTTAGAAAATCTGTGTGTTTGGGAACTAGATATCTTTCATATTTTGCAGTTAAAGGGTGTAAAATTTCTTGGTTCTCTCTCTGACCCTGGTCAAGGTCAATATTGAAAGCTTAGTTCATGATCGCTCTGCTCGCTGGCATGATGGTCACGAGTTGCTGGTCTTAGTGAAACACCCTGAGCCCAGAACTGAGCAGTGAAAAATGAGCCATCATCTGGGCTTGGGTCCCTGTTCCCTGTCTTGTGATACTAATTCACCAGTCGGTATGGGTGTGTTTGCGAATGCAGAACTCATACCATGTCTGCTGGGCTGTTTGACAGGCTATTTAGCTTTTATTTTATAGAACTTCAACAGATTGAATTTCTCATTAATGTCCGTACTGTGGATGTTGGATGTGGTGACTTTTTTTTCCTGTAAGTGGAAGAAGTGTTACTTTGATGTATCTACTAAGAACACTTTTAGAAAATTTGAAATAAATTTGCTGAACAAACACCCATTAGGGTTTGTCCACAACTGTGCAAGGTTGTTCTGTCTACATAGTTTGTGACACTTAGTGCTGTAGCCTGTAATCTTTATCAGTACAGTTCTGGTATTATAATGCAGATTAGCTTTTGGTGCCTGGTGACTTCCATCTAATATTTTGTCTGAACTGTAGGGAGAGGGAAAATAATTCCTGGAAAGAAATCACAAGTGTAGCATGGTGGATTTACACCACTTAAAATACATAGTTAGGGAAATTGAAGTGGAAAACACTGCGGTATTTGAGTTAAGAAAGCTCATGGCATTAACCTTGAATGAGGTCATAAGCTTCGCACCAAAATTCTAAAATTGTATTGCAGTATTACACAATTGTAGCACCCAGTAAGTCTTCCGATTGACTACCAATATGGCTTTACAGCTTTTCTGTGGGATCACATTCAGCCCACTCACATGGTAATATTATCTGCCTGTTATGTATGTGTGTAATCTAACAGCTTGTCTATTGTGCTACTTTTCAGTTACAATGTAAGATGAAATATAGCTGGCTGTTATTTGGTAATAATTCTATTGTCTCCATTTCAAAGCTTATGCATTGTCAAAAAAAAGAAAATGATTGCTAGATGCTACTTATTTTCATCACAGTTATTCTGTAAAGCAAATTTTCAAAATGACACTAAATTTTAAGAAATATTTTAATTTTTCTTGTCGTGTACTGAGCATTTCTCCAAAGCTCTTTGTTAAGTTAAGGCTTTGTTATCTGCCAATGAACTTCTATTTGTTTTCTCTTAAGACTAATAAGTGTATTTCATGTTGGACATAGTATGAAACTGGAATGCTCACTGAATTATTTGTATTTATCAAATGCGCTTTTGCTTAGCACAGAAAAAAAATGCCTGGAAAATTCACTGATTATGACCTCCAGAGAGACAATGTGGTATTTCACTAAATGTAGAACAGGAGCAATTTTTTCATTACCTAATTTGTATGTCTTTATTAATACAGAAAACATTTCTGTCTCTGTAGGATTAATAGACTACAATTTCCATTGTTTTCGAAAAGCCATACAAGAAGTGTTTGAAGTAAGAATGAAAGTAGTAAGATCTCGAAAGCATCAAAGCCACATGCGAAAAAATAAAAGACCCACTCCCAATGGGACACCAAGAATGCCACTGTAACTGAGGTTTTCTGGCACTGTGGCGAAGTTTTCGTGAAGTTGATGCGACTTCTGCATCTCATTGCACTGAAGAGGAAAGCAAATGGGACTGATGTATTATATGAATTTTCCCTGACCGTTCAGAAAGCACTGTTTAAATATTTTTATCCAATCAGTTTTTTTCATATAGTGAGCACTTTGAGCAAAATGTTGTATATATAAGCATTGAGGTGAACACTTGTAAGAATTTTCTTAATATATGCTGTAAACCTTTTTCATGCCATATTAAGAAAAAACAGCTGTGACAGAAATACTGGGTACATAATTTGCACTTTTTCATGTTTTCCTTGTGGAGTTGGACTTTGATAAACTTAATTTTTATGGTAATTTTGATGCATGGTGTCAGGTAAAATGCATGCTGTAGTTTATTTACCTGCTACAATCAAATTGGTTAGTAAACAATTAAGAAAACTTGGTACAATGCCTTTTAAAATTTGTGACAGCTAATACCTAACATTCATACAGATCTAATTTCATATATTTTTCAATTTGTAAACGGAAGAATAATTTTGAAGTATTACAGCAATAAGCACCTTACCAGGGATCAGAACTGGTAGGTAAATATTAGCTTTTATAAAACAGGCTTTTGGCCAAATTTCATCTGGAGTTCTCCATAACACTGGTCATGCCCTCTGTTGGGTCTGTTTTTATTATTTACCTCAGCATATACCACTAAAATACCTTTCTATAAAGATAATTGTTTTGTAAAATGGCTCTACGTTGCACTGGTATTTTTATAAGGCTTTAGAGGAGGGTGTTGTGTCTGAAAGGTTGAATTTACTAAGTTTGTTTTGAGAGCCTGCACATCTACAGTTGGCGCAGTGAAGAGTCTGTATGTATTTCCACCCTGATGTTCTAATGGACTGATAGAAGTCCTGAAGATGTGAGCACTGGGTTCTGGTTCCCTCTAACAGGTGTACGTCTGTGACTGAAATCAAGAAGAGTCTACAAAAATGAGGACTGGACAATCTACCTGCTGTAGTAATCAGCAGACATCACTACTTTCTATTTTAACATTGAACATGGGCAGACTTGCCACAGGATCAGCCAGGACACCAGAGCACTCTCAAACTTAAAAAGAAGTAAAACTTACTCTCTGAGTTCTGTATTGACTGTTTTTCTTTAATTAATGATGCAAAATTATAGTGTCTAGTCGGAAGAGCAACTCTTTTTTTTTTACCCAGTCCTGCTGCAAGCCAATTGTATGAATGGTCCAGCAGTGTCAGCAGCTCTTGGGAGTGGGAAGAGCTTGACCTGGACAGGAGGCAGCTTGCCATACACCTGACGCAGGTAAGGGAAGCTGTATCTCACTCATTCATAACTAACGTGCCCCTAGCGGAGATGGCTCTGGAGACAGGAGGGAAGATGGAATTTGGAAGTTTTCTCTTGGCCATGGTACGGCATAATGCTGCGTGTCTGTCAGTGAGTTCAGAGCCCCCGGCGTTTGCTGGCTTCTGCTGAACAGTCTGAGATTTAACCTGTGGTTAAGCAAGTCTCGGTTCGCTTGTGGTTTGAATGCAAATGCAGAGTTTCTGTATGCTATATATAGACACATCTTGAGGCTTTAGTACTACACTGAATACACAGGCTGGGAGAGCCAGTTAGCATGAATGCAAAGGTGCTCTACACAAACATCTGCCAAAAGGGAGACCAGTAGTTTCCAAGCCCTTTACTGCTGCCTGGTGCACGTGACTTACCTTTTTGGAACAAATTGTCTCTTTTGGCATGAGTCTATTGAATGTATGTGCAGTTCTTAGAAAAAGGTGCTAGTCGATAGCTCAGCTGCATAAGTAATGCAGTTCTGGGTGCTCAGGAAGGTGAGAAACATTGAGCGTAGCGAAAAGTACCAGACCCGGTGCCAGTGTGAAGGATAATGACAGTAGCTGTAATCAAAGCAGAACACTTCAAAACAGAGAACACAGAGAGTTCAAATTCCTTTTGGTTCTGTCACCACCTGTCATCTTAGGTGAGGGCAGCTCTTCTGACCAACCCCTCGGTTAAAGTAACACAAAGCTGTCTTCAGAGTTCACCACAGCAATGCTGGGTAAGAACCACCTTTTCACAGCTCTCCAGTCCACAGGACTTTCATTGAAATGCTGCCATGATTTCTGGCCACACATTTTGTTGAGACCCACCACTGGGTCACAATCTCTGTCCTTCTCCCTTCACTCCTTCAGGTATAGGTGACTGTGGGACAAAGAACACCTGCCAGGCTGGAACAGACTCTCTTGGGTTTTGTTTGGGTTTTTTTTTTAATAAAGTATCTCATCATACTGGCTATGGTATGAATAGTAACTAAAGAATATAGTTTCCATATATTTTGCCTGCGTTCTATATCGTCATGCATACCCTTGTATTTAGAGACTATCAACTTATTTAAGACAATTAAGTTAGCTCTCTAGTCCCTTAGATTTTCATGTTCTAGCTGAAGTGATTGGGTGCTGAGTGAGGCATGCGAGGCTGGGAGTTTTTTTAAGAACATATTCTTTCAGATCTCTTACTTTTAAATTTTACTGAGATTCCAGTCTCTTTTTTTAAAGGGATAAAATACGCCGTGTGCTACAAAAGACAATTCTGACAAGGCAGTGTTGAGATACCTTTTTTTAAAAACAGAAATTGTGCAAGAAGTAGTCATTTCCCAAATAGGGCAGTATTTCCAAAATATCTGATCTGTGAGTCTCCATGTTTATGTATCGTTGGAGTTGCCTAGACATAGTAGGGACCATTATTGAAGTAGCCATGTCACTTTAAAACACTGGTTTAGAATAAACCGAAACCAATTTAGTATCCCATAGACACTTCAAAGTCAGGAGCTGAATAACTGTAAAACATTGGCTCCAACAACTTCTTGTAGTTGAGGAAATCTCTGTAAGTAATTCAGTACGCAGCAGCCCAGAGTACTTAATGGGTTCTTTGAAGAGTTGAAATGCGTCCTTGAGCATGCACTGGAACGTGGCTATTTAAAATGTTACAGTGCTGGAATGTCTCTCTAAAGTCCGATGATTACAGACGTGCTCTGCATTAGCATGGAAGTATAATTGACAGGAGCAAGCTACTCTGATAAAGCATAATTCAAATGGATCGTTTGAGGTCTCGTGTTTTGTGATGGAACAATTTTTTTTCCTCACTAAACCAAAAATTCTGGGGTTTCTTGCATGTGAAATTACATTCCTGTGATAAAGTTTTACACTAAGGGAGTTCATTCTGTGAAAGTACTGCAGCAATTTTTAAAAGAAGTTTTAAAGAACCTATAAACTCCCTCCATTTTTATATGCATCATCAGATTAAGCTGAAGAATTAAATAACCCTAAACAGGTCATCGTAGAAAGTAGCAACTGTTTGCTTTAATGACATATTTATTGTCTCTGTCATTTGCAATAGTCATTGCAGATTTTTTTCTTAAATTGAACATTGAGGCTTTTCCATTTTTGTATGGAATGATGTGCATGACATCATTACATAGTGATTTTTATTGCTGCAGGTTTATCTCTGTCCTGTTTGATGGGGAAATCAGATCATAAACACAAAAATTTCTTCTTCAGATTCTAAATATTTATTGATAGCCACATGTAAATATACTCAATTACAAACACATCAGCTTCACCCATTCCACTGTGTGGAAAATGAGAAATAGGCTTGCTTGGGAAATTTTTTTGGGCTTCTCTGATGCGGTGACATACGATTGTTATCCCACTTGATTTCCCACTGTATTAATATTTGCACATTAGCTCATCCATATATCTTCAAATGGATGCATTTAAAAAAGACTTCAACAGACTGTTTTTTTTCATTTGTCTTCTCCCTGATACCTTCTGCATTTTCTTTCTCATTTTGCTATCTCTATATACATGATTTATTGTAAACAGGTCAGATACCCATCTCCTTGGTTCCTGCCAGCCTGTTCTCTTTGGCTTATGAGCTACAGGCTAGGTCTTGAGCAAAAAGCTACTGAAAAAATACTGAGTACAAAAATACCTGAATTGTATAAAATCCATTACATGCTACTAACATCCTTAAACATACAACAGAACACATACAAAATACATACAATTCATGTAATCTTGGTATGTCTACACACCATAAAATATGTGTTGATATCAATTTACAGTTTATGCTGGCAGTCAGATTTTAAAACATTTCTCAATTATCTCCAGAACATACTGTAAAAGAAAAAATTCATATAGATAAATATGTCCAGGGAAAAAAAAATATCTAATGCATTAGTCTGTCACAATGTCTCTTGGACTAAATGAACATATTTTTGGTAAGTTAAAAGATTTTCAGGAGACTAGTCAGAGGAGAGACTCCACTGATTGTTTTCCTTAATAATACCAGGAGCTGCCGGGAGAAGGAAGGATTATTTATTTCAGAATCGCTGAGTATCAGAAGGTGGAGAAAACACCACTGATGTCCTTTTTAAAAAAAAAAAACAGAACCAACAAACCAATGACTAAACACGGCCTAAATTGAGAAGGGTTGAGATTAAAAACACCTCGTAGATCAGCGCAAACATGAGAGACAAAAAAATACAGAGGGGCCTAGTGTGTGGGCCAGAACGTTTTGTCATGTATTCCAAGCTGCCTCCTTTCGCAAAATGCAGGCCAAGAAGAGATGACGGGCTATCACGACAAGATGCAGGCATGTACGTTGAGCTGTGGTGAGGTGGTCTGGGCGAGCTCGGTTGCACCACATGGTCCTCAAAGGCCCACGTAGTAGTGCCCTGGCAGTGACTTACAGGACAGTGTCAGAGCAGCCTTTGCTTATTATAGCAGGATTTCCCCTTATATAGATTTTAATCTCCGCTCAGTGCAAACTAAAAGCCGTTCTGGACTCTGCTGAACTAAAGGGTAGTGCCGGTACAAATGTAAGTATAAACCAAGCATGAACCCATTCACACTGGAAATTGGAGATGGATTTCTAAAGCAAGAGAGCAGCGATGTCCTGGAGCCTGTGCTCGGCGCAGGGAGAGCAAACACCCTGGTGATGTTCAGGAGGAACCTCAGCTTGGCAATGAAAAGGGGTGGAAGTTGTGGTGAGCATGCTGGTTACCCGACTGCTAGCATCAGGGAGTGCTACAGCCCTAACTCACTTTCTCACCAGCACTGCAAGTTTCTGACCCAGAAGAACTCACGTTTGCACGTAGGTGTTTGTACGTCAGGTAGGCATCCACTCAGCCAGTACCAGTCCATTCATCACCGGCAAGCTTATGTTCTTGGACCTCCTAATGAGGCAAACTCCTTGTGCCTTTCCACACAAAACCCAAGTCTTGTACTAAGTGTGTGCTTTCTTGATAAATATTGCTCTAACCCTTCCTCAGCTTTCTGTTATTCCGGATAAAACAACTATCCAACAGTCTGGGAGCCAGTGATGCTTTTAGAGTCCTTCACATCCAATGCTGCGAGTTCTCTTCTGCAGCTGGGGTTCCTCTGCTGCTGCTGCTGCTGAAACTGCCTGATCGGATGGAGTGGTGGATGTCCTAGCAATAAAATTAACATCTTTAACCAGCATTCCTAGGGTTTCTGGAAGCCTCACCATTCACTTTCCAGTGGTATCATTCGAGGGACCTGACACGTGATACAATTCCTACTTGCTCTGAGGTTACATCAACTGTTGATTGAGTTATCCCCTGTTGTTCATGCATATCCACATCAGTTTTGGGGACTACATTTGACAACAACCAGAGCCATTTGAGCCATGGGAAATGTAATCTGTTTCAGCTCCTTGTGCAAAGCTGTATACAGAGAGAACTGGGGGGGGTGTGCCTTCTGGGGAATCCAGTAGAGCCAAATCAAAAGGTCCCAGGGGCGAATTTCTTTGTCTCTAAACCCTGCACTGAGAGGTGGAACCATACTCTGCTTTTCTGCAGTGCCCTTTTTAAAGACTGAATCATTCTCTAGCAAGCCAAATGGTCTGATCCACAAATTGCTTCTCTTTCAGTTCTCCACAGCTGCTCAAACTTCTTTTGACTGCCAGTATGCCATTCAGCCATTCATCACGCTGTCCGGTCTCACATCCCAAGTGCTGAATGCAAGCTCTGCAGCAGGCGCACGTGAATCGGCTCACTCCCTCCAGTCCTGTTCCCCTTGCTCAGCACTGTTGCCAGTCCTGTTCCTTCAGCAATTTTGTTTCATATTTCAATACCACATTTTCTATCTATAAAGCAGCAGTCATTATTCCAAGTTCTGCAATTCTTCATAAAGTCCATTATGCAGAAACTAGAGTATTGGCTTTAAATTTAGTGTTGTCTTGACAGATTATAAATCCCTTTCCTGCTTTTCTCAGTGTACCGTCTCCTATGAAAGCTTCCTGCTCCTGTGAACTGAGTGCATCCTTAAAAGTTTCTTAGGATGGGAGGTTCTCTCCATTCTTTTCTCCCCTCTTTATATTGCTATAATGAATAGTCCCCGTAAAATCCAAGTTCTAAATCTCTAATTTGAATAGTTACAACAGCACCAGACTGCACGCTTGTTTTCAGCTTTTTTTATTCCTCTTTCAGAATAACAAAATTCCTCTGCAGCCTGCATCCCCTGCCAGTCTGCACCCCTCGTGAGTCACTTTGGTAGACACCTTCCACCATCTGCAAAAAACCCCTGCAAGCAGATACACACAATTTAAAAGTGTAAAGTAAAAATTTGTTGATTAATACATGTACCTATGACTAGCAAGCCACTAGACTATTAACAGGCTCACCTGCCCCTGCAAGACACCAGATGAGTCTTCACTGGCCAGTGTCACCAAGCTGCCATTTTCCGACTCTCTGCTTTTCCCTTCCAGCATTTTATACCTTTTCACATCAGTGTTTTTCTTCTGGACCTCATCTCAACAACCCTGTCTCCATCTCTGGTTCTGCCTTATCTCGCCTGGCTCTGCCGTGCAGCCCTCTCTCACAGTGCAGCAACGTGCCGAGCATGCTGAACCAAGGCTGGGTCCTGCCAGGGCTGGGCTGTGGAGCCCAAGCAGCTGGAGCTGCAGAGGGAGGTGGCTTGCTAGCAGGCAGTGGAGATGGGGTCAGTATGGTCGGCTGGGGCCCAGACAGCAATGCAGTTTGCCAGAGGGTAGATGTGTTTGGTCGGCAGAGCCACTCTCTGCGCTCCCTTGACTTGCCCGCATGGGTCCCTTGTGTCACTGAAGCTGCTCCAGGCACTCCACTTGGCCTTCAGCTACTGCTTTGTTCAGAACAGTACCGGTATCCCATATCATACCTTTCTGCTCCATATGGATGTCTGGCATGCCTTAGGATACTTTACATGGCATCAGGCACTTACGTGTGTGCTGTTGAATCAAGCCCTAGATTTCCCAGGTGTCCCAGATATCTACAGGGGACTGGTGGAGATGACTGACAACTCAATATATCTTGGTTAATGACACAGTGAGCTTTAATCATCCTTACGCTGGTTGTAAAACACTTTTTGAGGAGCTTTAAATTAAGAGCTTGCTCATAAATCCTTTATTCCCATTGCTGAGTCAGTAGGAGCTGTCTGCAAGCAGGTACACACAAGACGTTCACAAGAGTGACGCGAGTAACATTTTTGGAATTGATGAGGTGGAAAGACTGCTTGATGGCAGTCCAGCTGACGTAATCCTGACAACCTTCCCTCTGGCTGCCGTTTAATTGTGAAGACAGATGCTCCCTTCCCAGAAGGAAGCTTATGGGAGTAAATTAAACTGAAGGGGCATGGGGAGCATGTCACATAAGGCAAAAGCGGCAAAAGGAAATTCTAGGGCCTGAAGAGCTGAAGAGGGAGGATCATGAAAAACTGGCTGCATGAGGCAAAGGCTATTCCTGGCATTTTGTCCCTAAATAGTGGCACAGGAGCAAAATAATTTTTAATCGCAAGAGTTCACAACTACTCTCCAACCATGGAGCTCGCTCTTCAATTTGCACGGTGAAGAGTATGCACCAGAGAGAATTTCTGCCGTTATCTGTGGTTGCTAAAGATAGAGTAACTAGATCGGGGAAGTCCAGAGTCACGAACAGCTGTCACTCGGACAGCAGCTTCAGCCTTGACTTGTGCCTTTGCATGTTTCTTCCGAATCAGGAAACCGTCTGAACTATTACAACAATGATGCCAGAGGGCCGTGAGTCAAGTGACTAGCGTGACTCTTCCCATTCTTCACGGAGAAAAAAAGGTGAAAAATATGTATCTTTGTTTTGACTTCACATAGTGTGGACTGCTGCAAGATGCTCCACAAACTCTGCACTGATGGTCCAGATCAGGCACTCGCTTGCTTGGGCAGTTACAGCAATCTGGTACCTATTTCCCTCATTCTCTTTGTTCTATTTCTGAAATAAAGCTAATTAAAAGTAATCTGGCAAAGCCGCTTGTTTTGTGAGACGGTTGCTTTAGAACTAAGCTTGAAGAAAAGACATCAATCACTTTCCTGAGAAGCACCATGCATCTGTGCAGTTGCTACAGGGCATCGGTTACACAATGCCGTGCTTGTTTTTATCGGTGAGGAGGAGGAGGTGCACTTGTTGAATCCAGATTTACCCGGTCTGAATTCACAAAAAGGACTTTAAAAGCTGAGACTGTATTAGTCACCAATGAGCACAATAATGATCTCTCTTCCAAGTGAGTCATATCTGTTCCCACTGATAATATAGGCATATTAATATTAGATTCTTTAATTCCATTAGAGTTTAATTCTGCAGCCAACTGTCTGTATTGAAAGGGTAGCATTATAAATGAAGCAAACTGCTCTGTGTTTTGTGCATTGGTGAAAGCAGGGTGTGAATGCTTTGTACAAAGAACCATTGTATTTTCATAAAGTTTTGTGATCACAAAACTTCTCTAGAAGAAATTCTTTGTAGCTGAGTTTGGGAGACAGCCTGCAAAGCACACAAACCCCACTCTGAACTGACTTTCGGTAATCGCTTCATGTATAGCGTACGCCATTGAAATGTGCTGTACCTCACACAATTACGTGACCTGCACAGAGAAATAAATAACAGTTCAATGTCACATTACCTAGCTTAAATCCCCGAGATCTCCAAGAACATACACTGATCCATCAGGCCCAAGGGCAAAACCCGAACCCCTGTGTCACACAGGTGTCCTGCCTGCAGGAGAAAGGGGAGGTTTTGGGAGTAACTCCCTCTTTGGGAGCTCCCACTGGAGGCTTCCTGGCGTCAGTCCCCCCAGCTCCACACGCTGAACTCCGCGATTCCCATTCCTACCTGCTGAGCTCCCATCTTGGACCTTTAAAGTCAGTTCATCAAGAGTTGTAATGTTAAAAATAAGAGGCTCTATCCACTGAAATGTTTGTAATTCTTTTAAACTGAGGGGAAATGCATGATACATGTCTATCAGATGCAGAGAGCTATATACATCAGATGCAGCTATACGTGCATATGAAAATACCTAACTAGTATGGTCTAGAACATAGGTGACTTAGCCTAATGCCCCTTTGCAGCTAATGGAGAAATCCAGGGACTTTTTTAAAGCATGATTTGTTGGATCTGCAGCTAGCAGCTATTCCAGGCAAGATGAACTCTGCTGTAGAAGCTCCTGGTTCTCCCTATTAGCTATAAAGTGAGCCTCTGGTGATCAGCTCAGAAATGTACATCCATAGTCTGCAATTGTCCAGCGGGATTCTGCCTGTAGGTTTACTCTGATTTGGCCTTTCTTTCACAGCAGAAATGGCTGCAATTGAAGATTTATGCATTTTGTCAAACCTTATGATTATCATTGATTTTGTAAACTCTTTTGTAACAGAGAGGCCTATGTGCTCCTTTGCTCTGAAGCTGGACGGCTTTATCAGAGTCTCTGTTTTCAGCCAAAAGAAAAAAAAGTCAGTATATCACAACTGCAGAAAAGTACATAGAAACATGAGCAAAACCATCCTCTCAGAAATTAGAAACTTAAAAAAAACAAAAAAGAAACTATTAGTGATTTTTTTTTTTGTCAAACTGAAGCCTTATTTCAATGTAATACATTTACTGAAGCCACACCATTTTTAGTATTTCAAAGTGTCAAAACTTAGGATTCTTGCTGTCCTGCAACCGGTTTGGTGAAGTTGTACAAAATCTTGCAAGGATTCAGTTTGGTATTAAATAACAAAATCTTTGTGATAGCAGTGTTCAGGCCAACTTTCAGTTTCTGTACACTTCAGCTGACCGTGTTTATTTTTTCACCGAGTTAGATCATATGACAGGATACACAAGCTACATGAAGTGCTGCCAGCGTGTGGGATTTGCCTGCAATTTTGCTACTATATTTGGTGTTTCGGTTTAAAAACCCACAAGTTCTAGCACAAAATGGCTTCTCCGTGCAAAAGTCTAAACAAAAGGCAGATGAAAACACAAATCCAAAGGGCATTTTGACCAGAGGCAGGAAGAGGAGGGAGGCTGCTGCTCCGGACTGCCAACACTGACTATGCAAGAGCTCTGCAGTGCCTGCTCCTCCTCTGCCTCAAGCAGCTGCTGACATGTGGGGCTGGGAATTAAGCCCCAGATTTCTACTTTTATGCTGGCTACCTCACAGGCATCCGCGTTTTCACCTGGCAACATTCACCTCCTGCAGCTCTGACCTGTAACTAATAATACAGCTGAAGATGAAAGCGGTCTTGTACTGCTGGCTCTGCACAATTTCACGTGGCAGTTACGCCAGCACCCAGCCAGGCCACGATGTAGCTCAGTTAAAAAGGGAAAATGTGCACCTCCTGTCAGTGAATTTCTGTTACTTGAAATGTAAGTCTATTCAGTTTATTTTCAATGGTGTTTAGCTGTCATGTAGTTACAGTGACTGTGTGTTTCTTTTTTTAGCTAAAACCCCGAGTTTCATGTTAACTGCAGGTGCTTCCTCCCTGAACCATATAAAATGATATTGTAAGCACTGCCAGGGTCAAAGGCCAGAGCCCAGAAAAGAAAGCTGAACTCTACATCAGTCTTAACTAGTTCACAGTAACTACTATTTCTCGATTCATTACATTATTCACATTATAATTCCATTTTTTAAAATTACCTTCTATCAAAGTAGATCCAAGAACTTTTAACGTGTAAGTCCAGATTTGTGAAGCCAAAATACTGCTTTCCTGCTTTGGGGAGGGGCAAGATTTAGTCACAGATGGTCCCAGAGCCCTTCTCCCACTGCACAGCAAGACAGCTCTGGCAAACAAGGAAAGATGGGGCACACCTGCTAAGAATGAGCAAAATAGTTCATAAACCTGACACCCCATGCCTGCAGTTCACCATCTCGAGCAATCAGATCAGCTGACACTAACCAGAAATGCTGAGATGTGATCGAGAATTGTTGTCTATCAAATACACCCTGGGGTACTTTTGGTGTAAGAGGTCTGGCACCATCCCTTCCCTTGTGCTATAAATGTTATTCACGCTATACATTATTTGTAGAGGTTTGTCCTGTACAAAGGAAGATCACCTTGCCCTTTCAAAAATTCAGCTACTTGCTAAGGTGGAGTAAAGTTGCTTTATGTATTTATTGCTGTTACCAAAATGTCACTACGCAACAGAACAGGAAAGGGAAGAGTAACGCCTTGTTTTGCAATTCTGAAAACATGAGTGGGTGAAAAAAATATACCTACTCAACTGTTTTTGTTGACAACTGTTTTCCATTGCTGTTCAAAGAAGGAAAGAGGAAAAGAGAACCAAGACATCAAAACACGAGAAAATTTTTATAAAGATGATTAGGAAGAATATAAAATAATGTAGGTGAAGTTAAGGACAATTCATGAGCTAGAAACAAGAAAAGCTCAGGCATGTTTCTTATCTACAGCTTGTAGTGAATTGAAGGGAAAAGGAGACTGCTGAGAATATGACTGCTTTATGTATTTCCATAGCTGTAAACTGTTAAAGGTGCTATCCCAGGTGTACTGTGGCTGTAACCAGGTGGCAGAGAAACCAAAGCTGTGCATGCAAACAATTCGTCTCTTGGGTGGGGTGTTGGGGGGTCTGTGGGGTCCCAGAAACTCCTTTTGATAGGGTGAGGGGTAATGGCTTTAAATTGAAAGAGAGTAGGTTTAGACTGGATATAAGGAAGAAATTCTTCACCGTCAGGGTGGTGAGGCACTGGCCCAGGTTGCCCAGAGAAGCTGTGGCTGACCCCTCCCTGGCAGTGTTCAGAACCAGGTTGGACGGGGCTGTGAGCAACCAGGTCTGGTGGAAGGTGTCCCTGCCCATGGCAGGGGGGCTGGAGCGAGATGGCCTTTAAGGTCCCTCCCAACCCAAACCCTTGTGTGATTCCGTGATTTTCCAAGCCCCCAGCTTCCAAACCGATCTCCTCGTGCTCGGAGGTCTTGAGGCACCTCACGCTGCGGCTCGAGGCAGAGGCGGGACGGGGGCGCGGGCGCCATTTTCACCGCCGCAGCCGCCACGGCAGAACCGCGGCCCAGGGAGCCTGACAGCGCGGGCTGCGCCTGGGGCCCGGGTGCTGCCGCCGCGGCTGGACACGGCCTGCGTCTGCCACCCCGCGACGGGGACGGCGGGCAGCGGTGAGCGTCAATTCGGCCAGCGCCGAACAAATGGACAG